>SDBV01004014.1_pt1 | contig 21327 bp, 21 predicted proteins | sample 2277081 | NCBI WGS metagenome assembly SDBV01 (sample SAMN10402039, study PRJNA504765) | marine sediment metagenome | isolation source: marine sediment core GS10_PC15, 223 cmbsf | place: Arctic Ocean: Southern Knipovich Ridge | collected 2010 | reverse complement strand
GCATAAGTATTAGAAACGAAGAGGAGAAGGAAGGATACCCCCTCCCAAATTTTAATAGGGATAAAAAGGATGATGATAGTCAAGGAGTTGTTGGATGCCACTGAGTAAATTAGTAGAGCAGATACGGGAAGGGATAGCAGTAATTATCTCTGACAATGAACAGGTAGATGGGGTAGATGTGGGAAGAGCTGTAAGTGGGATTATGGCCTATCTCCATTCTCAAGGGGTAGTGATGAAGGTGGATAGGGAGTTGCCTGAAGATTGGATTAAAGGTTTAAGGGGTAAACTTAACCTCACCGACTGGGATTATGAAGATTTGATGCTATATTTACTTAGGTCTGGTTATGTAGCAACTGAGCCGTTGATAGAGAGGGGTAATGGCAGTCAAGAGTAAGCCTTTAATTGATTTAAGACATATATATGACCCTGGGAGGAATAAGCAGCAGTGGCTGGCGCACCAGGTAGAGGAGCGTTATGTACTGTACGGTGGTGCGTATGGAGGCGGGAAGACGGCTTGGTTAATCAATGAGGTGATTCGTTTATGCGTAGTATTTCCCGGGAACCGGGCATTTCTTGGGTGCCGAGATGGGACAGATTTCAAGAGGAACGCTTACGGTCAGTTATTAAAGTTCTTACCAGCAGCCTGGTATGGTGAAAAGATTCTGGTAAAAGGGAAATGGGAGAAGATGGGGCACGGGTTACACCATCAGAGTGACCAGTTTTTCCAGTTAATCAATGGGTCGACTATTTATTACGGTGGGTTGGGGAATGAGGCGGATGCGATTAAAAAGATTTCTAATATGCCTGAGCTGGGTGTTGTGGGGATAGACCAGGCTGAGGAGATAACGGAGAATCAGTTTTTGTTATTGGATGGACGCCTGAGACTCAATCTGCCGGGGATACGGTACAAGTTGTTGTTAACCGCCAATCCGGACCCAGGCTGGTTAAGGTCGAGGTTTATAGCGGAGTCAAAACCCAATCATCGGTATATACCAGCCATGCCGCAAGATAACCCGTTTTTAGCTGAGAACTATGTAGAGACACTCAAGGAAAACTATGAACCTGAGATGATTCGACGTTTGTTGGAAGGGGACTGGGACATACCGGGAGTCAACTTTATGTTCCCATACCAGGGAATCCGTGATGCGATTAATAGGGATATGCCACAAGCAGGGATAAAAGTAGCCGGAGTGGATGTCGCTCGGTACGGTAACGATAAGACGGTGTTTATTGTCAGACAAGGGAATAAGGTGCTGCATATTGAGTCATGGAGTCATCAGGACACGGTGTTCAGCACCGGCAAAGTAGCCGAACTGATACGGGAGTGGAAACCCTTAGTAACTAATATCGACTCGATCGGTATCGGAGTCGGAGTGTTCGATCCGTTACGGTCTGAGGGATATAATGTCAGAGAAATTAATGTAGCCGAGAAAGCGTTGAAGGAAGAAATTTATGTCAATTTGAGGGCGGAACTTTATTCTAAACTAGCCAAGCGGTTCGAGATGGGAGAGATTGACATACCCGATAACCGGAGATTAGCGTCGGAGCTGGCCTCGATTAAGTACCATTATAAGGGAACTAAACTATTGATAGAGAGTAAGGAAGTGATGCGGAAACAGGGTATGCCATCTCCTGATTTCGCCGATGCGTTAATGCTGGCCTTTATAGATTCAGGGGTGAAACGGGAGATGTCCATTTATGTCAGAGGAGTTAAAGTGGCATGACCGAGATGATTTCTGCTGAAGAGATAGTCAAGTGGGTAGAAAGTGAAGAGAATAATCTGTCTGCATTACATAAGCAGATGGATGAGGACTTCGACCGCTGGAACTTAAAGGAAACAATCTATGATTCTCATAAGACATCTATAAATGTGACTTTAAGCGACCCGCGACTCTTTGCCGATGATGTGCAAAGCACCATGTCTCAAGCCAGTATGCAAATCAGGGTCAGGATGGCGGAGAAGGGTGGTGAGGATAACCGTGACGATCAGGGAAAGCTGGAGAATTTACTTACTTTTGGCTTTGAAAAGGCTGACGAACTACTGGCTAGAAAACTACTCCCCCCCTTTAGAGATACCGCGATTTGGCATGGCTTAATCAGGGCCTGCCGGGCTGGCAGGGTTATGGTTTTTAAGGATGGGAGCGATGTCATCTTTGATATTGTGAACTGGGACCCGAGATGGGTAACTTATAAGGTGGGCGCTAACGGCCTTATCAAGGCAGCACACAAGATGTTTCGACCGAAAGAGATATTACTCGATGAGTACGGGGTTCAGGCTGAAAAATCGTTCCTCGACTCTCTTAAAAGCTGGATTCCATTTACAAAACCCAAGGACACGGTTGCAGTTATAGATTACTGGTCGATTCCTGATAAGGATAAGCCCACGGAGATACTGAATGTCGTGGTCAGTGGGAACACCATTCTTCACCAGGAACTCTACAATTTACCCTCTTTTCCCGTTTCTATCAGGCCAGTGGCAGTTAGACCTCCCATAGCCAGCGAGTCGAGTTTAATAGCTACAGGACATGGCGGGTCTATTTACGCCCCCAATAGGGGTACTTATGATTTATTAAATAAACTTCACTCGATCGAGGCGACTAGGGCCAACCTTCTAGCCAAACAGCCTGTAATTAACTACTTTAAGAGTGACGGTGTCACCAACCTTAAAGACACCATCATGCAGGCTGAAGCGATTATTGATGTGCCGGAAGAAACCAATAGACTGGAAGAGATGCCGATGAAGGAAGTTCCCGTAACTTTACTCGATATGATAGATAAACTGAACAATATGAAGGAGCGGGGTGAAGTTCCACCCGTAGGTATCAGCAATCCACCGCAATCAGGCACTTTGCAGGGCATGGTTATCAGTGCGGGGGCTAAGATTTATTTCCCGCAATTAAATAATTTAGGTCTCTTTTATGGCGATATTTGTAAACTTATTGAGGAGCAGTTAATTGCCGGTAAGCTGAAGGTTGACGTTGAAACCGAGGTAAAGCGGAAATATTACCGTGTAAAGGTCACTCCAGTTGATTTGAAAAAACCACATGTCATAAAGGTTAAATTCCCCTCCAGAAAGCCCTGGTTGGAAGTGGAAACGGCTGGGCTGGCCGATATGCTGAAACGGCAGGGCTTGCCTGACGAGTTTGTTTGGGATGAGGTCTACGAGTTCCAGGACCCGAAGGGTTTGATAGACTTGGCTGCTGTGGAAATAGCCGAGCATAGTCCGAGATTGATGATGTTGAAGGCTATTGAGAAATTGAGGGATTTAGGCAGGTTTGAAGAAGCTCGTGAACTGATGGAGGAGTACATGGCTGCTTTTGGAGAGGACGGTCAGGAACAAGCGCCGCAAGCGCAATTAGCGCCAGGACAAATAGTATGATAGAAATTTATCAGGAAGATGATCGGACTCAATCTCACCGAGTTATGAAACCAGATGCCTACCTTTTGGGCTTCGGACTCCATGCTGTCTCGTGTGAATACCTTAATGGTTACTCGTTACATCTGAAAGCATGGGGGCTTTACCCCGTTTATGAAGATGTTGCTTGGGCACTGACTTATTTTACTAAGGGCAGAGTACGAGTTTCTATGCTCAGGCAGATTAAAAATCTGGAGAAAGGTTATTGGCGGTACTTTCTGGCGTGGCTTCTCTATAAGAAATTGCACTTGATAGCAATAGAGGCAGGCTATGTGTTTAGTTGGAAACATAACTTCAGGCCGTTGTCTTATTTCTGCCGGCTGATAAAAGAGGATAGATGGTTGAGGATATGACAGATAATAGACCGAAAAACTATATAGCGCCACGCCAGTCGGTCAGGGACAGACTCTTACGGCAACATGAGCCTTACGCCTTTCAGCGAGAGAGAAGCTCTATCCATAGCTCGTATCCCAGACTGGCACAGCCAAATACCAATCAACCCAATCAGAACTTCAGGATAACATCCAGTTCTCAAGGTCAATACTGGCAGGATGTTTATGAGAATTACCTGAAGGGACGGGGGGCTTAAAGTGACTACCGAATCAGCCAGAAGCAGAATGAGGGCGACAAGAAATCTAGCTGGGCGGAGGAAGGTCGCCAAGAGAGAGGCACGGCGGGGTGCGGCTATCCGTGGTGAAGCAGGCGGCGCGCGTGGCGGACGTCCTGAGTCGGAGGATCGTGGGACTTTCTTCGGTGCTGGACTAGGGCAGGTAACTGCTGAGAGAGCTGGGTTTGGGAAGGGTACGCCGCAACCTTTGCCCGTTGAGTTAACTGAGGACTGGATGAACAAGCTCAGAAACCGCAGCGCTGAAATCTTTAATCTCCCGCCAAGTGTGTCGGCGGGGATGCGGGATTACTGGGTTAGAGCAGTCCAGCTTGACTTTACCCTTGATGAATATGCCGGGTTGCTTCAGAAAAGACAGGAGCGTGGCTCTGTGTCGGGCATGACATTCGCTCAGTTGGCTCAACTTTTCAGCCGGGAAGAGCAGTATGTCCTGGGACTTTCCGATGCGTTTCCCTTGGGTTTCGAATCTCTTGCACCAGGTGGAGCGGTCTCAATTCCAGCCGGGCAACAGTTCCTGCCCATAGGTACAGGGAGAAGAAAGGAAACAGGCGAGGAGTTTTTCGAGAGGCGCTTCCCCGAACTCATGTCAAGAAGTAGCGGTGGCAGTACCGGAACCAGAGCGCAAACTGGTTGGAGAGGTATTGGGACGGGTAGTGGCAGATTTGCCCCGAAAGTTAAGACGGTGAAATTCTAATGACTAATGGACTTACTGACGAGGAGCGCTGGCGCAAGGCGATTGAAGACCGTAGAAGGCGGACGGGTGTGACTGGCCCCCGTAGGGTAGAACCTGAACCTCGTGGGGCTGTTGGCGTTATGCCTGATTTCCCTGAACCTTACGAGCTGGAAGACACTGATACGGGGGAGATAATTGAGGCCAGATTAGAGCGAGACCAGTCAGTGTGGGTTGGTGAGGAGCAGGTGGGTGTGCACGACCGCAGGACAGACACCTTTCAGCCGATTACTCCACCAACTCAGTTGAGGGAGCAGGCTTTTGAAGAGTTATTGAGAGGAGAACCATCTGCACTAAGACCTCCAGTTTCGTTCAAACCGCTGGAAGACGAGTTTGCGTTACCTCGTAAAGAAATGGGGATGGGCGAAGTATTTGCCAGATACGGTTATCCAGGCATAATACCAGAAATATTGGAGAAAGTTACCGGACTACCATTAACAGGGCCAGCGCCTGATATAAAATTGCCCATCCCAAGTTGGAGACAGTGGAAGTCATGGCTTACGCAGAAGGATAAACCTGAGACCTTTGAGCCAGCGACAATGAGTGATGAGGAAGTACTTGACTTTCTTGGCTTTGTTGGTTTTGTAGCACCAGCCTCAGCACTTCCTGCGGCGGTGGTAGGCTGGAGGGCTTTAGCTGGAGCATCATTGCCAGTCAAGATAGCGGGTAGAACGGCACTGGCTCCTTTTGTGGCGGCTGAATGGCTGGTTGGGCAAGCTGCTAAATGGACTATTGGGAAGCCGATAAGTTTTGTTTTCGGACAGGCAGTTAAGGCAAGAGGGGCGGTCGCTGAGAAAGTGATGCGCAGCGACTTCCGCAAGACTCCAGTTTATCAGGGCATGAAACCTGAGTTTAAGGGGACTGCGCTGGAAGATGATATATTTTCCGCTTACAAGTTGTGGAGACAGGGCAAGACGCAACCAGCAGAGCAGGTTATGGATAGTGTGTTTAAGGGATTTGCCGCTGGACGATACGGTACACCAGTAAAACCAACACCAAAGCCTCCAACCACCGCCGAAGTCACACCAAAATTACTAGCGGCTAAAGCTGCTAAAGTAACACCAGAGCCCAAGCCTATGAAAGTAACCCCGTCAGAGGAAGCAATAAAGGTAGAGTTAGCTGCTCAGAGAGTACGGGACAGATTGGGCGTGAAGCCAGAGACGGTAGGTTTGAAACCACAAGCCCAGAGAGAGGCTGAGGCGCTACAGCGCAAAGTAGCAGGTGAGAAGGTTGCCCCTGAAGCTGTGCCTGAAGTTACTTTTAAGTCAATTGAAGAGGCAGAACCTGTAGCTATTAGAGCATTTGGAAGAATGAAGGCGACCAAAGGTAGAGGAGGGCGAACATCCCTTAAAGTTGAAGAGGTAGAGGCTCTGCGTTTATATATAAATGAGTATGGTATAGCAGATAGTAGGTTTTTGGGAATAGCAGAGGTAATCTGGACAGGGGATACAGAGATAGTTCTTGGGGTCTTCTCTCATGAACAAGATATGGCTACTACAGGGGGAGAATATTTAGTTTATAATGTTAAAGATAATACTTTTGGAACACATGCAACTCCACCTTCACTTACTAAACATATTGCTAATTTGAGAACTGGCAGAACTGTTGCTGGTACACTGACGGTGGAAGAATTTGAGAGTGGTGTAAAAGATTGGCTTGCTGGGAAGATACCTTTCCCAGCACCTGAAACTCTGGCGATTGAGGCTGCCAAGCCCCCAGCAGTAGAGAAGCCAGTAGTAAAGAAAGCCCCCGCACCCGCGGCTGAAGTTACAAGAGTTCCAGAGGACTTCCCGACATATGCGGACTATGTTGCTAGTCTTAGTGTGAAGGAAAGATTTGACATAGCTGATTCCATACAGAAAGAGATGGTAGGGCTGGAAAGCCTGAACATTAAAGTATTAGATGAAATCAGTGAACTCCGAAAGATAAAGGACAAAACAGAGGCGCAACAGAAGAGGTTTACTAAACTTGAAGCACAAACTGATTCAATTCAGGATAGAACTAGTCTGCTAGCAAAGCAACTGACTGAGTTAAGAACACCCTCCAAGCCCCCAGCAGTTGCCAAGGTTAAAGCAGAAGAGCAAGTAACTAAGGCACCTGAGGAAGTTATTGTAACTCCGCCTAAGCAAATCACATCACTAGCTCGGAAGCAGGAGATTACTAGATTACTTGCCAGCCCTGTCAAAGAGTTGCCCAAAGGCACCAGCAAGATAGCGTTGAAACAGGAATTAACGAGGATAAATGCAAAACTCGTACCTGAAGAAAAGAAACTGCGGTCACAAATTATGACTCAGGTAAAGAATATCGGATTGCCTCAGTCTCAGTACCGTGAGATATTCAGGGATAAAGGCGGGAGCCGATGGCTTACCCAGGTCACTATAGAGAGACTGCCCAGGGTGCTTGATGCAGTAGCGAAAGCCAGGCCAAAGTTAATCAGGGGAAAGAAGGTCATCACTACCAAGACTGAGGAATTGATACAGGCCTCAAAGCAGGAACTTATAGATGACGGCATACTGACCGAAGCAACCTATCAGGATATTCTCAAAGCCCTGAAGTTAAAAACAGATAAGTATGTCAGCAAAGAGTTGTTTATCTCTCAATCAGACGGTGCGGGTATCATTAGGGAGATGAGGAACAGGGCAATCCTCGCTCCTCTGGGTGAGTTAAAGTTTGGTAAACCCACGGCTATCAAGAATCTAACCTCCCAGACCTACTACGCTCAGATTCTGGGAGTTAAGCCATTAGTAGAGCCGCTGGAATTAGCCAAGGTGGACTTTGACCTAGCACACAGGGCAATGGCTGGGGCTATTGATCGGGAAATAATTAAAGTAGACAAGGCGTGGGGAGTGGGCACTGGGGAGAGATTGCAGGCTAAAGTTGAGGGTAAGCTAACAAAAGGGGTCACTCAACTAAGAGATTTACTGGACAAGTTTGAAGAGGCACCTGCCGAATTAACGGAAGCGCAAAAGGAAGTATTTAACTGGTTCAGAAACTTAAACCGCACCATTATCAACGGTGAGAACGAAGTCAGAAAGGCGTTGGGAATGCCTGAGATAGCCTATAGAGAGGCTTATGTGCGCCATGTACCCGATGCTATGGCTGAGGAGATATTGAGAGGGACTCATCCTCTACCGCCTAGTTTAGAGTATTGGTCACGGAAAATAGTCAGCAAAAAAATCTTTAATCCGATGGAGTTTCATCGCCAACTATCGGACGACTTGGCAAAACTCTACACCAGGGACTTAGCTCGTGCGGCCAAGAACATGGTCTACACTGGGTTGAAAGAGATACATCTGGCTCAACCATTAAGAGCTTTTACTGAGCGGATGGGGGCACTCTCCGATGTTATGCCGGCGCCTACAAGGAAATGGGTGACTGACTATGTGAATCAGGTTATTAAAGGGCAGCAGACCGAATGGGATGCCAACCTGAACAGGTTAGTTACAGAGAATGGTATCGGTCGCTTGATCAACAATGTTCTAGCTCCTTACAATTTATCTTTGGGTACACAGCCAGTTACCAAATTGGCGCAGGTAATAGGTAGGGGGACACTGTTGGCGGTCCTGGCACTACCAAGGCCGGGAGTCGTAAGATTGATGATTAGGAATGCCTTTCAGAGGACTCAGGAGTTGGCCCTACACAATCCCACTTCAATTCTTAAAGGCTTCTTGTTTGAACAGGGCAAATTAAAGGAACTGATGGGCAAAAGTCGGTTCCTTAAAAGCTATACCGGGGTTGAAGAGTGGCCTACCGAACTGATGGCGAAGGTAGAGAAGATAGTACTTGGCCCATACCAGACTACAGCCGTTATCAATGCCAGACAAGCTATGAGAACGACCTACCATGATGTGTTACCATTCTTCACACAGAAGAAATACAAAGATTTGGGCTGGGCTTCTCCGAAGCGCACCTATGCCGAAGCTAAAGACTTCCTATATCCTGAAGAAGAAGCACTGATGTTGAAGGAGATGGAATGGGCGGCCAGGGCGACTCAATACCAGTATATTGGTATGGGGATGCCCGAGATATTCAGGAACAAGACTTTAATCCCACTTACCAGACTGCAAAGCTGGTGGATGAACCACTTTTTTATGTTCCACCGAGAGGCTGCACACCGTTTTCTCTATGGCGAAACGGGGTGGGGTGGCAAACTACCCTGGACTAAAAGGGTCAATTATCTGACCTATTTGCTTCTAGGTGGTGCTATTCTAACCTCAATGGGGTACAGTGCGTCCTATCTCTGGAAAGTCTTGCCGCACAATTTATCGCCAGTAGGTCAATTTATGGCAGGGTTACTTACTCTTGTGAGCGCCGATAGTGAATGGCAGCGAGAGAAGGGGAAGCGGGAGATATTTAGTGCTTGGAAGGCCATGATTCCCGGCCCACTGGCTTATGATGAGTTTAATAGGGTCTGGACTGGGGAGAAACCGTTGTGGTCAATATTCTTCTATGGCAGAGAAGAGGAGGGGATACCGCCTCGACCTCCTACTTGGGGGATTATAAATAGACAACCGGCTATTGATTTGAAAGAGGCGAGGAAAGATATAACCGAGGCTGAAAAGCAACTGGGGCAGGCTATCCTTAAAGAAGTACCCGACCCGTATTATTATCTGGATGAACAAGGGGAGCAGCAACTCTATAAACCGATACCAGAAGAGTATGCTTACACCACAGTTGACTTGGGTGCAGCGATTAGGAATGCAACATTAAAACTAGAGGACAAAGACATTACTGCCGGGAACGGCTTTTCACCACTGGCACTCTTCTATAAGGAAGCTGAGGGTATGTGGGGTGCTTACTACTATAACTTACCTGCATCTCAAAGGACGGAATTTCGGGAATCGCCTGACGGCGCTTTTATTGAAGCGTATCTCTTCTTCTGGGGCAAACTTGGTGTCTTGCGGAATGATAGCAGCGAAGAGATAGTGCGAGGCTGGATGGAGAAATACGATATGCCGGCAGAGGCATTGCCGAATCTGAAGAAAGTGAGATAAGGAGGATAAATCATGCCAGAGGACGTGCAGGAACTAAAGCCTGCGGAAGAGGTGGTTACGGCAACTCCAGCAGTGGAGGGAGAGAAGCCGACTCCTTCAAAGGATGAAACAACTGTAGTCAAGAGTTTTAGCCAGAAGGAACTGGACAAGGCAGTGGGGAAAGGTGTGAGTTCTATACAAAGCCAGTTAGCATTGAAGACGGCAGAAATTGATAAACTCACAGCTCGGTTGGACTCTCAAGACAGGGTACTTCAAGCAAAAGACCAGGCCGGCGAGCGATTAGTCCAGGAAAGGTTTGAGGGAGACCCTGACGGGCTGCAAGCCTGGAGGGACAACGAAGCCCGGAAAACTGAGTGGGAAAGAATCAATGCAGCGAAAGCTGATTTGGAAGAAGTCAAGACTGCTCACGGACTTGAGGTATGGAAGGCCACTATGGAAGCTGAGTTCCAGAAAGCCATCCTTGAACATGAAGTCCCATACGAAGCTGTAGAGGAATGTCGAAATGTAGAATCACTTTGGAAAATAGCCAAGCTGTTTCCCAAGGTGGAACCTGAAAACACTGCAACCATTAAATTGGATTCTGCCATATCTGGTGCGGTAAGTACCTCGGGTACTACCTCGTCAGATAAAGTAACCAGGGGGTTAGAGAAACTTAAAAAGAAATAATGGAGGCAAGATAAATGCAGACTATAGCACAATACGGGTATCTGAATGATGACGAGTTGCTTCAGGGTGTTGTGGACTGGATGACGTTAACAAGTCCAATGCTTAATGCTCTTAACATGAGGACAATGCAAGGTAATTCCCTGAAGTATAATGTCTCAACCGTTCTACCGCCTGTGCAGTGGACGACTGCTGGTACTCAGCTCTCAGAGGGGTCTGGCGCGTTTGTCCAGAGGACGGCTGACATTTACACCATGATTCAGAACCAATACACCGATAAAGGCGAGATAGCGAAGAACGCTACTCAGAACCCGGAAACCAGAGACATGGAGCTGGCGGCGCAAGCCATAGCACAGGCATTTGAGGATGTCCTCATCTTCGGGCAGACTACTACCACCTCAAATTCCTTGCAGTTCAAGGGTTTGTTAAGGCTACTTGCCGAAATAGAGTCGGAATCAACTACCGACCTTGACGGTGCCACGGTTCCCCACGAAGGAAACAACAGCCAGGTGCTGGTTGCCAGCGCAACTTCCGCTCAACTGACTATGGCTCCAGTAACTACCCTAATTGACATGAATAAGCCAGGTAAACCTGATGTGCTGTTGATGTCCCGCATGACCAGACGTCGCCTGACTGCTTTACAGCAAGCGAGTGGCGGAGGTTCCGGGGCAGGCTTGATAATGGCAAATGAGAGCAGCTTTGGTGTCAGGATGGAGACATTCGACCACATTCCTCTTTACATCTCCGACTGGATTCCTGATAACCTTACCGATGGGTCAGGCTCGGTTCTGGACATCGCAGCTCACGTCAGGTCAACTACCAGAGCAGCCGGGGACGACAACTCAGTCATCTTTGCTTTGCAGCTAGGTGAGCAAAAGGTAACTGGTTTACAGGCTGCACCATTGAGGCATGAGAGGCACGAGTTCTCTCCTGACTATGATGCGGTCACTAACCGGCTTGTCTGGCAGGTCGGTATGGCTGCTTTCCGACAATTCAGCATAGCCGGGTTGATAAACTTCTCGGTGGACAGCTAAAATAAAGACCTCTGGGGATAGGTCTCTAATAAATCCCAATTCTATTAAGGAGAATAAAAAATGTCTGACAAAATACAAACAATCCAACGCATAGTAGCCAAGGATGGCTCTTACATCCAGTTACCGCCCTGGTACAGTGGCGAGGAAAACTGGGCGAATCTTGCCCATCCTAACGTCTATGTTGCGGATTCCAAAGTGGAGTATCCACGTGGCACTAAGTACGTGGAGGGAGAACGGGTCTTCCGCTATGCTATCTACGATGGTAAGCTAACTGCTTCTACTTGGAACAGCATCGCAGACACGGCTGGAGACGACTTGATGGGTAAAGCCCTGTTTAATACCGGGTTTGCACAGGACTACGCATCTAGCCTGGTTTACGGGGCTGGCTCAACTGTGGATGTCTGGACTACTGTTGCTTCGACCGTCGTGGGTACAGAAAGGTCAAACGACTTCTACTCAGGTGGATGGATGAACGGTAAGGATACTGCTCCCTCCGATGCCCGCATGTTCTTCCGTAGAATTACCAAGAGCGTCTACAGTGCTGCAAAGACTGTTAATGGAACAGCCAGGACGTTAGTAACCACTCTAACTCTTGACCAGGCACTTGTTAATTCTTTCACCGCCATGACCTTTGTACTTACCCCTAATCCCTGGAAGCACGCAGCCTGGTTTAGCGGGGATGCCAATGCTGGCTACTCACCAGTTCTCGGTGTCAGCATGGTGAACAACCCAACCGCCAACTACAATGTTTGGCTACAGACTTGGGGTGAGTGCGGTACTGCTCAAATCACCAACGCTGCGGTAGGTGCTTCAGAGAGAGAGACGAGCTTCTACATCATGTCTGACGGTTCCTTCCAAGGTCTCGCTGACGGCACCACAGACACCTACGGACTAAGGGGAGCATACACGTATGCTGGCTACACTTTGGTCAGTACTGTTACCGAGAGTGGGTCGGGGCAGGATGAATCCTACCCGATACTCTTCCTGAGACTAAGCCCATAAGGGAAGTTAAAGGGGGGAGGGGCTACAAGCCCCTCCCCAATGGGGGAATATGCCAATATACGATTACGCCTGTGAGTGTGGGGAGAAGTTTGAGTTGATACGTCCCATGAGGCGATCTGGTGAGAAAGTTCCATGCCCCAGTTGTTTTAGGGATGCAGTCAGGACAGTCTCAGCTCTGGGTGGATTTTTAGTGGCCCGTCCCTTTGCGGTGATAGCCAATGATGGGACTGTATTATACCAAACTCAGACCACTGAACGTACTCCTCTCAAAGTAAGAAATAAGTCAGGGAAGGTTATAAACGCATAGGAGGTCTGGATATGGCAGAAGGCACAATCAGAATAACATTAAGATGGAAAAATCAAGAGTTCTTTGAGGCCACCAGCAAGAAAGATGATGGGGATACTATAACCATTGTCAGGGTTGAGGAGGATGGCAATATTGCTGCGGTTTGGCCTCATGTTGAAGACATAATAAAGGAACAGATAAGAAGAGACCTAAATACCATCGGTTCTGATATGAAAGAACCAGCAGGGTAAAGGAGACTTATGGATACACTAATACCGGAGTATAACTGGACTGACTGGCTGAGGGTGCAGAAATTGGGCAGGCTCAAGGAGCTAAAGTCGGGTGAGGTAATGTTTAACTGCGAATACCTTTTTACCTTCGTCAACGGGTACACAGAGGAGACAGGATACCTCAGAACCCAAACTCAATACAATTGCCAAAGAGCCAATGCCGTAGGGGGGAAGACAATAGAGGAAATTCTGGAGGCCGAAAGTGCCGCTGTATGAATTTGAATGTGAGTCCTGTAAAACAAGGTTCACAGTCAAGAAGCTGGTGGAGGACAGACGTACCTCTGAGTGCCCCTCATGCGGAAATCTAGCGGTTTTAGTCATATCCGTAGTGAATCATACCTTCGGGTGGCGTTTAACCGAGGCAAGCCATGAAAGGTTTGCCAAGGATGAATGGGAACGGGCTGTATGACATTAAATAATGCCTTATTAGATGATAGCGGAAGAGTAATTAGACCCGTCTTAACCAACACTAAGCCAGATGGTTCTGGCGACTTTTACTTTGCCATAGTTGATGCTAAAGGTGCTACGTCAACGAAGTTTGGCGATAGTGCCTCTCTTGACGCATTTAAGAGAGTTCGAGTATCGAACCCTATCAATGAGTTCACATCCGAATTTCAGTACAATAAGCACCCGTTATTCTATGAGGAACTAACTGCCGTCAATGGTTCAGTTTCTCACAATGCCAATTTCTCGTCTGTTGACTTGGATGTTACCACGGATGATGGCTCAATGGCAGGAATGCAAACATACGAGTATTTCAGGTATCAGCCTGGTAAATCTTTAATGATAGCCCAAACGTTTATCATGCCATCCCGGCAAGTTGGCACAACAATGCAAGCAGGATATTTTGATGATGACAATGGGGTTTTCTTTGAAATTAAGGGCACTGCTGTACGGTTCGTCAGGCGGACTAAGACATCGGGAAGTGTGGTAGATAATGCCATAGAACAAGACGATTGGAACTTTGATAAGATGGATGGGACTGGCCCATCAGGGGTGACTTTAGACTTTACTAAATCACAGCAATTAAGGATAGACTTACAATGGTTATCTAATGGGCGTATCCGTATGTGCTGGGATGTAAATGGAGATGTTGTCCTGGCACATGAATTTTTAATTGCCAATGTGTTATCTACTCCATCTCTAACCACAGCCAATCTTCCCGTTAGATGGCTAATGACAAACACCTCAGCTCCTGCTTCAGCTAAGACTATGCAGGCTATTTGTGTTTCGGTTGCGACTGAGGGTGGAGACCAGACTGAATTAGGGCATCCTTTTGGTTTCGGTAATGGTGCTACTACACGGACAGTCAGCACAACTCCTCTACCAGTGGTCTCAATCAGACCCGCAACAACATTAAACAGTATTACAAATAGGGTCAAGGCCAGAATTGAGAGTATCAATATACTAACTGATAAAGACTTGTTCTGGCAAATAATATATCTACCAACGAGTATCACTAATGTTTCGTGGCAGAGTCCTGCGACACATTCATCAGTTGAAACAGATATAGCTGGGACAGCTATTGTCGGGGGGATAGTAATTCACAGTGATTATACGGCTGGTGCTAAAGGGCAGGCATCCGGTCAAGGCAGAGTGCCGTTTACCTCTAAATTACCATTCTCATTAGATAAAGCTGGAACAGGCCAAACGAGAAGCATCTCGGTAGTTTGTGCCCGTGTAGGGGCGCAAGATGCTGCGGTATCCGTATCGTTTAACTGGACGGAGATAAGATGAGTTTAATTGAATTATTACTACTAGGTATCTTGATAATGCTTATAGTTTTATTTCACTATAATGCTTCTGTGCATGGACGGTATGCGAAGCTGTTTGATATTTTAGTTCATCGCCCAACTAAATATGCGGAACGTAAGACTGTGGTTCTATGTAAGGCAGGTTTTTGTAAGGGGAAGGTAAATTATTGTCGGGTAAAAGACAAAATAAGAGAGGTGAAACATGGTAGATAAAGACGGTTTCAAACTAACCACGACACAGATGATTGCCTTGCAAACCTGCCTGAGAGCAGTCGCACAAGCTCAGGAGCAATTAAGGATTGTCCAAGTGGAAGTAGGTTTTGATTTATCAAAGAACTATAGTATAACACCAGATGGTTTTGCACATGAGATTGAGGAGCAACCGAAAGTCGAGGTTAAGAACAAGGGGGCTTAAAGATGGCATACACAGAATTGGTAGATGACTATGGTAGACCGATAAGGGTTTTAGTAGCGAACGAATCAGAAGACGGCAGTGGAACGTGGCATGTAATAGCCACGGATTCAAGCGGATATGTTAAAATTGTGGTAGCTGCCTAAAGGAGGAGAAAATGGCTTTTTTGGAATTAGAAGATGCGTATGGACGAGTAACCCGTGTACCAGTCTTTAACGAATCCGAAGATGGCACAGGGACGTGGCATGTACCTGTCTGCGATACAAGCGGATTCTTGAAGGTTGCATTCCAGTCTGTTCTTGATGATGTTGGCTTAACATTTGGTACAGGTGGGCCAGCTAAAATTCAGTGGCAGACCGATGATGCCAATGCCCACCTTTTAGCGATTATCTTTCCTGAAGGTAGCGACCCTGATGTTCCTGGATTGGTAATTGCTGATGCTACGGGTGAAAAGGACCTAGGTTTCTTTAATGGTCTAACCGAACCATTCCTAGCGATTGTAAATGATGCTGGTGACGCCTATGTCCGGTTAGATGCTGGAGACGATGCCGTAGCAGGGAGTAAGGGATTGTACTTCTCCCCTGCCACTGATGAAGATGTTGAATTACTCAATATTAACGTCACAAACCCTCCGAGATTGTACTGGGATATGTCAAAGAAAGTTTTTTACCTTCAAGATGCCTTCCTTGTTATTGACTCTGGCTCTGGGGGCTTGGAATTAAAAACCAACCTAACACATGGTGCTACGGACTTGGCGGAGACGGATACATATTGGAGATGCGGAGAACTCGAAGCAGCAGATGGTGGGGCACTAATCAGGGTACTTTCCGATTCGGGTTTAACGGCTGGCTCTCCAACTCTTATGACAATCATCTCAAGTGGGATAGCTGCCGACACCACTAAGTCAACATCAGGAGCAGCAATTATAGAGTCCAGGGCGAGTGAAATCACTGGTTCAGGCTACGATGATGTTACCGCAGATGGAAATATCTGGGCACTATTAGCCAGGGTAAGTGGGGCATGGAAAACCTTAGAAATAACTGATGTTAATGGGGATAAGTGGCTGAATGGAAAGATAACTGTTGACCAAGCCACGACAGAGAATTTCTTTGCCGAGTTCAAGTCAGGTACACAGAGTATTGGTGGATTTAAGGTAGTTAAGGTTGTTTACGATAAGGACTCAGCTTTGTTTAACGCTGCGGGTACAACCGACAACGTAGAACTTCTAGCAGCCACCAGTGGCAGACAAATAATCGCAGCCAAGATTGTGCTTGATGTCCAGTTTACTCTTAACGGGGACAGGACAGGACTTATCGTAGAAATGGGAGAAGACGGGGGTGATATAGATGATATCATAGATAACACGGGCAATCTAGAAACTGACTCTGTGGGCACTGAGTATAAGACCCGTGGGGCACTCTGGGATACTGCTGCCGAAACTACCGTTTTCAACAGGGTGATTGACCTGACGGCTACCCTGTCTGGGGGTTCAAGTGGAAATCTGGCAAGCATGTCGACCGGCCAGATTTCAGTCTATCTATTAACGTTGGATTGGTAAGGAGGAATAAAATGGTGATGAAGAGATGGTTCTTAGTAATAGCCCTGATAGTCACTCTAGCTTTAGTACCTCACCCACAAGAGGCAAAGGCTATGACTGCCCAAGACCTCGCCGGCCAAGTGGCAACGCTTGGTGCTGGTTTAGGTGGTGTCATCAACCTGCCTGCCGGTGGGATACAAATCACCGAGGACACCATTCTTCAGTCTCCCAAGAATCAGGTTACTATTATAGGACAAGGCCAGGCAACAAAGTTCTGGATTTCAGAAGGAGCCTCTATTAAAATCGGCTATACTGTTAGGCTTCACAGTGTCAATATATTAAAGAGTGGTGATGAGGCTGCTTTAGTTATTGGCGTTAAGGACAAGATGCTTTCCCGCACTCCTCTAATCTTGTGGGATGTAAACATTCACCGCATCCCTAACGATGCCTCTGGGGGAATCGGGCTATTACTCTTTGCCCATGCTGTAAAAGCTGATGCCTCTGTAGCTACAAGTTCCTTTGGCAACATCTTTATTCAGGGCTTTGAGACAGCTCTAAAGTATAAGGCCAGGGAGAGTAACGGATACAACGCCTTTGCCAATGGCAATATGTTCCAGTCTCTTTACCTCACCCGCTATAGATATGGAGTAGTCTTTGACGAGAAAAACGGAGCATATACTGGGTTCAACTCTTTCTCTAACCTTGAACTAGAGCCTGTCTTGAGTTTCCCAAATGGTTTTGGTATTCACTTAACCGCTAACGGGCAGCAAATTGTGAATGCCGTAGTCTGGTCTCCGCCTAGTGAACGGTCTCTGATAGTGGACTCAAATTATAACTTTGTCTCGGGAGCATTCCCAGAGGTGGTAAACAATAGACCTGACACAAATATAATATTCAATACAATGGAGTAGGAGGTGCAAAATGGCATTCAGTGACGCTCAAAAAAATGGAGTGATAGATTTTGGGGAGGATGAGGCTGATGTTCTCCTGGCTGGAACGGTAAAGCTAGGGGATGCAATCGGTTGGAGTAGTGGCTGGAAGCGGGCGCTGGGCACGGTGTCCAATATTGTAGCCATGCGATGTGTTGCTGGACAGGATGGCACTTCTGGACAGCGAATAACGGTTTACTTCGGAAAGACAAATATTGGTGGGTCTCGCTTTTCTGGTGGTACTCCCGGGGCTGCTCTCTATGTTGCTGAAGGGACGGATAACGGGAAATATACTGAGACCGCACCCTCTACTACTGGTGATTCCACTACCAAAGTCGGCTATGTGGTTTCAGCTAACGAAGCTACCTTGATACCGAACAGAAATGTGGATTCTATCGCTTAACATTTCTATTAGAAAGTGGTATAATATAGACAGGAGGATATTATGCCACAGATAGGAGAAATAAAAAAAGGTAAGGAGATAGGTCACAGGAGTAACAATGGGCAAACTAAATATATTCGGCATGCTTGCGTTGATTGTGGCAAGGAAAGGTGGGTTATATTATGGAAAACAAAGCGACCACAGTTTACTGGACTTTGTCACCGTTGTAGCTTAAAGGGGAGAAATCTATCTGGTAAAAAAAATTCTCATTGGAAAGGTGGACGGAACAAGTCAACAGGTGGCTATATTGAGATATGGTTATCACCAGACGATTTCTTCTACTCTATGGCAAGAAAGGTAGGTTATGTTCTTGAACACCGCCTTGTAGTAGCACAGGCACTAGGGCGTTGCCTTCACTCTTGGGAAATAGTCCATCACAAGGGCACTAAATATCCAAAGGGAAGTATGGAGAATAGGCAAGACAACAGATACCCTGAGAATCTTCAGCTTGTTACTGATGATAGGCACAAACAGATTAGTATTCTTGAGAGAAGGATTAGCTACCTTGAGAAAGAGAACACAGAATTGAGGCGACAACTAGAAGAATTAAATATGCAAAATAAGATTACTGTATCAGCGTAAGGAGGCATTGTGGATAGTAACACACTTCAAGTAATTAGACACTATCTTTCTAATTCCGTGGGAGACCTCACTTACGGAAATGCCGGGACAACCGGCGCAACCACTACCTTGATTTACGCTCCTTTTCTTTGGCAGGCTGACGACTATTACAACAATCATAAGTACGAAGCCTATGTCTATCTCGGCACTAACATCGGGGTTACTAAAAGGGTAACTGACTGGGTTCTATCTACTTTTCTATTAACGGTTCACTCAGCCTACGATAATGCTTGTGATGCTACCTCATTCGTGGAATTACACCGTATCTTTACCGAGGATGATTACCGCAAGGCTATCAACCTGGCTATAGGAAGTTTAGCTAACGGGACTTTTGTTATCGACAAGACAGATGCCACCATAACCCTTGTTGCGGATGTCTATGAATACACTGTACCGGCAGGGTTCTCCCACATCCACCGTATTACCACAGAGAAGACGGCTGGTACTGGTTTATTCCAAGAAAGGGCTGTTATTGATAACAGGGATTGGAGACTAATATCTCCCAGGAAAATAAAGTTCCATGAGTCTCACTATGGAGTCACGGCGGGTAAGGATTTAAGGATTGAAGGGCAGGGCAAGCAGGAGAAACTAACCAGTGATGCCAGTGTCTGCTACATACCAATGGATTGGTTAGTCCAGAAGGCGATTACCTTCCTACCAATGAACAAGATACAAAACAACTCTTTGCTTGATACCTATAAGGCAGCCATTGCCTTATCACAGAAAGAACCACGCAGATGGCCACACCACTTTGCACAGAGAGTTGTTGAATGAGGGAAATCCGACTTAATTCAGTTCAGTACAAACTAACTTCTGGCTCCGAGGTTATCAAGCGCCAGCTAAATCCCTTCAAGGGGAAACTGGGCAAAACCGGGGGCCTGGAGTTTGACGACTTCGGCCAAGCCTCCGTTGAAGAGTACCACGATTTCAGGGGCGGTATCGGCTTGGAGAGTGATTTAGCTGATGAAAGTAACCGGCTGCACTGGTCTGAAGGGGTGGATGTCTCTAGCCCCAGGAGTGCTGTTTTAGGTCCGCTGGTAACTACTGCTGGCTCTTTTGGTGTTGCTCCGGTAAAGATATTAGACTTCCAATCTGTTACCTACGCTATTGCCGATAACGCCTTTAGGAAGTGGAACGCCACCACATCAAACTGGGATTATGCTGACCCGTACTTAATCCATGATTGTGAGGCTGCATGGGATGAACTGGTTGACGGGGATGCTACCGTTACTTTGGATACCGCTGTCGAGAAGCAAGGTTCGGGCTGTGCAAAGATGGTTGTTGGCGCTGGCTTGGCTAATGGCGATATTATCGCCACAGATAATATTACTTCTCTGGATTTATCTTCTGCCGAGAAAGTTGTTCTGTGGATTCAATGCACTGAGACAAGAGCCAGTGGTGATTTACAGTTATTGCTGGATGATTCCATTAATTGTGCCTCTCCAGTCGAGACAATAAACATTCCTGCTCTAGTGGCTAATACATGGACTCAGGTTACTTTAACCCTCGCAAACCCAGGAAGTGATACGGCTATAATCAGTGTCGGGATAAAGTTCACCTCTAACGCAGAGGCGTGTACTATTTATGTAGACCATATAAGGGGAACCTTCCCTGATGCTATTGATACCTTGGTAGTTCAGGATGATACAGATGAATATATGATAGTATCTTCATCTTCAGCAGCTATTTACTCAGCGGATGGGACTACATGGTCTCCTTTTACCAGTGCCCCTGGTGGTTACATGGCGTCCTTTGCTGGCCGCTTATGGTTTATCTCAACAGATGGTAAGACAGTAACCTACTCTGCTTACAATAAAATATTGACCTTTGACCCAGCGTGGACTACGCCGACAGGGGATTACGACCCTGATGCTACTTGGACAGCTGAAGAGCAAGCCTATGATGGTGATGTAGATTCTAATGCAACTGATGCCAATATACCTGCTACATCATGGGGTGGATACGTTGAATTAACCTTTACTGAAGGTTGGTTCGACAGGGTTCGTGTATATGCCACATATACCTCCACTGAAGTCAATCAGGTTGATATTGATGTCTACTATAGCAACGCTTGGTATAACCTCTATGAAGGCGGTTTTGTAGATGAGACATGGGAAACTTTCAAACTAGGTAGTAGCCAGAAAATATCGAGGGTCAGAATCAGGGGCTACAATACCAATGCTGCTGCTAAAACCTTCACCTTGGGAGAAATAAACATTGGCAAGGGCAGCGATGACTTCATTCTGGTTGGTGATTTCGGCACAGTCTACGGTTTGTTTGAGGGCAAACTGATGTCAGATGGTTCACCAGCCCTTTACTTCCACGGCACTCGTGGCCTGTTTGCCATTGATGTTAGTGCCGAAGTGGCTTATCAACAGGAAGTAAGTTATCCGCCACTAACCAATGCAGGGCGTGCTGGACTTTACTGGAATGCTAATCTATGGGTATCTACCGGCTACGGTATCCTGAAGATCGCACCCTCGACCGCCACTCATATCGGCCCCGATCAGGATGATGGTTTACCCAGTGGTTTTCAGGGTTCTATTTACGAAATAGAGACGGTCAATAACTGGCTGGTATATTGCGTCAATGG
>SDBV01004013.1_pt1 | contig 21327 bp, 21 predicted proteins | sample 2277081 | NCBI WGS metagenome assembly SDBV01 (sample SAMN10402039, study PRJNA504765) | marine sediment metagenome | isolation source: marine sediment core GS10_PC15, 223 cmbsf | place: Arctic Ocean: Southern Knipovich Ridge | collected 2010 | reverse complement strand
TCAGGGAATTCGCAATACATATTGAGGACCGAAGGGAGGTCTACGTATGAGACGATCTATGAGAGCTCTAATTGTTTTCATTCTGGGTTTCTTCATACTCTCCGGAATCCTAGTTGCATTTCCATAACTAGTTCTTACGGCTTTACTTCCCTTGAAATCGTGGACTTCGCTTTTGGAGAAAAGCCTCGACTCCTTCTTTGAGGTCGGAGGTTTCTACAAGGTCTTTCATCGCTCTTAATTCAGAATCAACTTCCCCATCAGCGATTGCTTTCTTTGCCGCGATGATAGCTAATGGTGCTGCTGATGAGATGTGTCCCATCATTTCCATACTTGAGGTCAACTGTTCTCCATCCGGTACCACTTTGTTGACTAAGCCGATTCTGAGAGCGTCCTGGGCGCCAATCGTTCTTCCGGTTAAGATTAGCTCTTTTGCAAGTCCCAAACCAACAAGCCGAGCCAGTCTCTGAGTTCCACCCCAAGCAGGAATTAATCCCAAACTAACTTCAGGCTGTGAGAATTTTGCGAGGGCAGATGAAATTCGTATATCACATGTGAGTGCTAATTCGTTTCCTCCGCCAAGAGCAGCGCCATTAATTGCTGCAATTACAGGTCTGTCAAAACGTTCTATCTTGTCAAATACGGTTTGGCCAGTTTTGATCAACTCAATGATTTCGTCTTGTGATGAACCCATTGCTCGGATATCCGCCCCCGCACAGAAGCTTTTCGTACCGCTTCCTGTTATCACAACTCCCCTCAATTGCGAATTACTCTCAAGTTCACCGAAGGTCATCTCAAGCTCTCTAAGGACCGTCGTGTTTAGGGAATTCACTGGAGGATTATCGAGAGTCACTATTGCAATTCTATTCTCGACTCTATGCCCTACATGTTTCTGAGTCATTTTGGACCGCTACTCGTAGTTGTAAAAACCCTTCCCACTCTTCTTTCCAAGCTTTCCTGCGTGATACATTTTCCTCAGGATCTGCACAGGTCTCTGCATTACATTTCCTCCGTTCATTTTTCTCATCTCTTCTTGTATATGATATAGGACATCCACTCCGATCAGATCGGCGAGCTCAAAAGGACCCATAGGCATTCCAGTCCCTTGTTTCATGGCCAGATCTATATCGCCAAGTGATGCAGAACCTTCCTCGTAAGCTGCAAAGGCCTCGTTGAGCATAGCAAACAGAATCCTGTTTACGAGAAAGCCGGGGACCTCTTTCACCTTAATCGGCTGCATCTTAACTCTGTGGTTTCTGATTGATGCTGTGAAAGCCACTATATCTTCAAGAGTTTCTTCGCTAGTCTCCAGTCCTGGAATTATTTCTACAAGTGGAAGGGTTATCGGGGGATTGAAAAAATGCATACCCACAACCTTGCCAGGTTTGCTGGTTGCGGAGGCAATTTCGGTGATGGATAGGGATGATGTATTCGTTGCAAGAATTGCATGTTTCGGGGTATTAGTGTCTAGATCATTGAATATTCGTTTCTTTACCTCTATATCTTCAACAACCGCCTCAATCGCCAAATCCTTATCATTGAATTCATTCCAATCTGTGGTCGTTGTCACTCGTGAAAGTGCTTCTTCTTTCATTGATGTGCTAAATTCTGGCTTTAGTTTCGCGCTAAGTTTAATTTTCTGGTCTTCGGTTAACGTGATCTGATCATTCTTTTCTATTCTCTTTATTTCCTTGGCAGCTCTATTCTTATGAAACGTTACCAGATTACTGAAATTCTCGTTGATTAGGGAATATGTCTTGTCAGTCATCTCCTTCGAGATTTCTTTAATCACAACCTCAAATCCATTTAGAGCGATGATGCCACCAATCTGACTCCCCATTACACCGCCCCCAACTACTCCTATCTTTCTTATAGAGAGTACCATTACGAGTCGTTCACCTCAGAGTTGTTATAACCTTTGGGAAACTTAATCCATCTTAGACATGGTATTGAAAGGAAGATCAGGTTTTTTCTTCCATCGGACCTAGAGGATTTCGCTGCATTTTTGCTCTTGAAATCGGTCCTGAAATTAGTTCCACAGGTACCTCTTTTGAGATAATCCGAAATTGAGGTAATGGAACTATGAACTTCCCTCCAGATGTAAGAAAGTCTCTCTCTCTGTCCATGAATTCCTTTAAGAAATGCCAAGGCAGGACGAGAAAGTAGTCCGGCTTCTCTCTTCTAGCCTGTTCCTCGGAGATGATAGGGATTTGTGTCCCTGCTGTCTTCTTGCCCCATTTTTCTGGATTTCTGTCGACTGCAGCTGTAATTAGTCCATAGCCTAGATTGAAGTATTGAAGAAGAGTATTACCTTTCGTAGAGGCACCATACACATAGATTTTCTTTCCAGCCATATGCTCGGCCTCGATGAAAGAACGAACCTTCGTTCTAATCTCAAGTATTCTCCAGTCAAATTCTTCATAGATCTCTTTTCTGTCAAGCCTCAATGCGACCTCCTTCTTCACCAATTCATCAACGCTGCCATCAAGATTACCACTCTTTGAAGACTTATGCCTAACATAGACTCTGAAACTGCCCCCGTTAACGTCATTCAACTCCACAGAAAATATCTCAAATTCGTGTCGATTTAGCAGATAACGAAGAGATAACAATGAATAGTACTCCAAATGTTCGTGACAAATGTTATCGAAGGCATTTTTCTCTAACATTGACGAAAGGTAAGCCATCTGGATAATCCAAATCCCATCTTGAGCTAAGGTATCCTTTACATCTCTCACAAAGGCGTTCGGATCGTCGAGATCATAGAACATAGCTATGCTCGTTATTACCTTCGCTTGACCTTTGAATTGTTCTATGTAGGGTCGCGCGAAGAAGTCGTTGATTATCTGTGTAGTTCCGACCTCCGCCTCCTTTACCAGATTCTGGGCGGGTTCGAACCCAACGGTGTTGAGACCATCAGTCCTGTAAGACCGTAGAAGAGTTCCATCGTTACATCCTACGTCAATAACGATATCACCATGTGACAAGGGGTAATAGTCCTCTGCCATCATAGCTATGTCTTTGAGGGCTTCTCTCATCGTCTTGTTTATTCCTGACTTGTACCAGTAATTCCTATAGAGCAAGAACGGATAGACTGTGTGGCGAAGTTGGAGTAGTCCGCATCTCCTACAGAGAATGAGCTCCAGCGGAGCTTTTTGCTGCTCTCCATCCGCTGAGTCAATAAAGTTAGAGATGGAAAGGTCGCCTAAATTCAGAATAGGATCTACTCTACCATACACACAGGACCTACAAGCAGTCTTTGTTATTGCGATTCTGCCCAGGGGATCTCACCTCTCCACGAAAAGGTTGACCGAACCACGGTCACCGCAAGTAGTCATGATTGTATCCCAATTCATCGAGGTCAAACCATCGTCGGTCATAACCTGTATGTCGAAGGAATGCCCGTCAAGAAGATGTAGGAGATCGCTTGGAGGAACACCAAATCCCCTCAAGCCATACGGCCAAAATTCTACAATCATCTTAAGTCTACGGTTTGTCTCAAGGATCTTGGTCATTCCACCAATCACTGCCAACTCTGCTCCTTGAGTGTCCATCTTCACAAAGTGAATGTTATTAGGAAAAACGAAGGAATCGAGTCTTCGCAGGGGAACTCGAATAGTCTCTCGTTCTTCATCACTAGGTCTCCAAATCCTGTGGTCACCAGTATTCCGTGTTGAAAGGTACAAGTCGACAATATCTGACCTATCTCCGAGCGCAGATTGAATAATGAGTACTCTATCCTGATAGTCATTTAGGAAAATATTACGTTGCAGAAGGTCGTAATTAGATGGATCGGGTTCAAATGCATAGACCTTTCCCATTCTACCTACAAGGTGTGCACCCAAGATTGTGTAATATCCAATATTTGCACCAACGTCCACGAATATGTCCCCGGTGTTGAGACTTTCTTGGATCAGTTTCGTCTCCCCCGGCTCCCAAACGCCATCCCTGAGCAGGTAAGTAGAATGCGCCTTATCCGCTAGGTTCAAAACTAACTTGTGGCCCATCACCTCCTTGTATCCCATCTTTCTGTACTGCTGACGAAGTTGGGACATATGATATCGATAGGGAGTTGAGAGAACAGCTCTCTTCGATCTTACAGCATAGGACGCTGCCTTCTTGATCACTCTTGGTAGATTACTAGTCATTACAACATCACTTAATTTCTCCCAAAGTGATCAAAGGATTTTCGTAGATCAATGTCTTTTTGAATTCGAAGGCTCTTTGAGTCTGGAGAAACTCAACAATTTTTTTGGTTTGTTCTACTCTATTATCTATTAGGATTTTCGTTCCCGGTTTTGCTCGAGTTATGGTGGGAAGAATGTCCTTATTCTCATCGTCGATATAAATTAAATCCGCCTCCCAGTGGGGCCAAACGATGGATTCAGAGAGCCTCGATTTTAGTGTTTTAGGGATACTCCCGAATACTGTCTTTCCGTATTCTTGATTTCGCTCAACTGAATGGAGGCTTCCCCGACTGTTTTCTGCCATAGCAAGAAGGATAACATAAGTCGATACGCCAGCGCCATACTCAACCACCCGTTCAGGTTTGAGTTTAGTGATCATTTGGTAAATGCTCCAGAGATCCCCCGGATCTGTTTCGTGTCGGATTTCCTGAATGGTCTCATAGATGCCCATTCGCTTCAGAGACCATAGTGAATATTTTCTGTGATATTTTCTGACTAGTCTTCTTACTAGGCTCATTTCTCGATCACTTCTTCTTCAAGACTGCGCATACGGTAGAGTGATACGTCTTGGCCACATCCCTCGAGACCGGAAGCCAGAATCCCGTCTCATTACTCCAGAAATTAATTTTCAATACATGGAATGGGGCGAGCAACCTCTCCAAGTGTTCATCATCATACGTCCTCCAACGTAGATCGCGATTAACAACATAACTAGCGCCATAGTGGGTAGTAAGTAGGAGAGTTCCACTGCTCTTCAGCAGCTCATTCATCTTGATCATTGCGTGAATGTCATCACCATCTTGCCCCCGATCAAGGCCCACATGCTCAATCACGGATATGCAAGTTATCGCATCATATCTGATCCCTGCATCAAGATCCAAGATTCCACCCTGAACATACTTGTAGGTGGGATAGTTGTGAAATGGAGGCGAGAAATAATCTACTCCCGTGACCTGATATCCTAGAGCACAGAGCGTATTCACAAAACCAGACTTTCCTGTACCAACTTCCAGTACATGAATATCTCTTCTCTCACCGAAGATCGCGGTCAACTCTTGTAGAATCCACGCATACTCAAAGACCCTCTCGCTCTTCAGGATGTGATAGAGCTGAGGAAAGGATACGACCTTAGAGAGGACCTCCATTTGCTGATACCTATCCATCAGGCCAGTTATCTTTAGTCCCGTCAGTACAGAACGAAGACTGTGATACAGTAATTTATCTATCAATGAATCCACTGTCTCTTATGACTGAGATCAAATCCCTCTCCAACTTCTCCTGAGAATATAGCTCACGGAATCTCTCTCTCTGTAGCTGGCAGAGTTCGACCGACCAGTCTTTCATAGCAGATCTGACTAAGGTAGCGGCGTCCTCTGGTGTCTCCCAACCCTTCCCATACGAGAACCCCTCGATGTGGTGAGGACTACTAATATGACAGACAGGTAGGAGTCCAGCGCTCACGGCAGTAGGAAAACTAGTGGTTATGCCACCTGTACACATCCTATCTAGGAAGACCTTCGATGTGAAGAGAACTCTATCCTTCTCCGCATCGGACGCGTCTATATGCCAATGTACGTTAGGGCCTCCCATACTACGGAGGCTTTTGTAGTAGGCTTCATCTCCCTCCAGAACTCTACCAATAAGATGGAACTCAATATCAGGAATTAAGCTAGAGACTTGTAGTATCTCTTCGAACAGCTTGGAGGGATGGATACGACCGAGAAAACAAACCCAATCTTCTCTCTTTGTATCAAGGTTATTATCATAGATTCGTGTAGGAATATATAATTCTCGGATGTCTCCCCGTACAGTATCCTCCATAATTGTCTTCGAGTAGATAGAGTTCGTCAGGACTAGCTTGACATGTTGTACACCTCTAGTAGAAAGTAGATAGGAGTATAGCCAGTAGTAGGGACTTCTCTTTTTGCTGCGATAATGATCTCTTTCATGGATATTGTTAATATAGGCTATACTCTTATTCGCTATTCTGCTTGGAACTAGGTTAAGAGGAGCCAGAATAAAGTAGAGATTTGGAGATTGATTGTCTTCTATTTCATTTAGCTTAGCGAGTAACCACCTAGCTCTACGATAAATAGAACCAAATCCATAGGAAGGCGCGTCATCAGTTTTGAAAACAGTAATATCGAGATCCAAACTCTTCAAGGATTGCGATATGCCCTTCACGAAGCGAGGATGAATTTGGTCTTCATTCCCCTTAAGTACAAGACACGCTCTGCCTCGGGCCATCATATGTCATCCTAGGTATTTCTTTAGTGGTGGAGTCCACTCTCCACCATCATATAGTCTGTAGATTCTTTTCAGAAAACTCTCAAGACTGAAAGATGGTGCAATATGAGCCATACTCCTGAGTAGAACTCATCTTCGATTATATCCTCTTGTATGTCTAGCCGGTTACGATCACCTCAGGATTGGTTGAACCAAATTAGACAGGAATAATAAATCGTTTACAAGAAATAATAAATCTGGTATCCTTTGTGTATTGCAACCTATGGCGGGGGAACTTGCTTCACTCAAGCATCTTTTCGAAGACCATCCCCGATTTCTCTGATCGTATTAACCGCACTTTCTGACCTATAGGTAGATCATGTGGGGATTTGATTGAAGCTATCCATCCACTAATTCTTACCCCCCCATCAAGCTCAATGACGGACCATGCGTATGGAGCGTCATTCCTGAACTCTTTCGGAGAGACAGCTTGAATGGTGTAAGCCAGCACCTTACCCCTAGATTCTAGTCTGGCTATTCGAAGTTTCGAACTTCCACATTTAGTACAATATGCCTGAACCTCAATAGCCTTGATACCGCAATCCAGACATTGGTAGCCGACTAGTTTTCCCTCATGAACTGAGTTGGTTATTTCGGGAGTGAGGAGCAGCCCCTCACTGGTAGATTTCTCAGAATTATTATCTTCTGAAGATGTGTACAGCACTACTCCCTCCTGTAGCCCCCACATTATGAGTCATGCCTATCTTCGCACCCTTGACCTGCCTTTCTCCTGCATTTTCAGTCAACTGCTCAAACACCTCGACAACTTGTCCGATTCCTGTTGCGCCAATTGGATGTCCTTTTGATTTCAGGCCTCCGGACGGATTGATCGGAATGTCACCGTCTAATCTCGTTCTACCTTGTTCTACCGCCTGCGCAGCCCTCCCCCTCTCAACGAAACCCAGATCTTCCATGGCAATAATCTCAGCAATAGTAAAACAATCATGAACCTCCGCAAAATCTACATCTCTTATCGATAGATTAGCGCGATTGAATGCTTCTCTCGATGCTAAAATGCTTGAACGAATGCTTGTCATGTCATCCCTAGAATGGAGAGCTCCATACCCTCCTGCTCTCCCTGAGCCTAGGATTGAGATAGATTCATCTCTTCTATTCTTCTTCAAGTAATCCTCGCTTGCGAGAATTACCGCAGCAGCTCCATCCGAGAAGGGGCATGAATCATACATCTTAAGGGGGTAAGCGACAATGGAGGATTGTAATACATCCTCCACGCTTATTCTTTTGTGGAGATGAGCCTTCTCGTTCATCATTCCGTTCTCATGATTCTTGACAGCAACCTGGGCCAATTGTTCTTCCGTGGTTTCATACTTTTGCATGTGAGCTACGGCCATTGTTGCGTATAGCCCTGGAAATGACGCTCCGCAAGCTCCCTCGAATAAGTAATCAGACCCGAATGTAAAGTAGGTTGTGGCCGCCTCGGTGCTGAGGTGGCTTATCTTTTCCGTCCCGACAACCAACATAACATCATAAACTCCCGCAGCAATATTGATGTATGCCTCTCTGAATGCCGAGCCGCCGCTAGAACAAGCTGCCTCGATGGTGCTGGCAGGGATGTCCGGTATTCCCAAGCCGCTCATTATTAGAGGGCCTAAATGTCCTTGCCTTTCAGAAAGTCCAAAGGCGTTAGCTATGAATGCTCCCTGGATCTCATGAGGCCTCATCTGAATTCTCTCCAGTGCTTGCTTTGCAGCGAGAAGGGCTAAATCCCTCCCAGTTAGAGATGACTTGCCGTAGGAAGTGCTTCCCGCACTAATTAGAGCAACCTTCCGTAGAGACATTCTATTTCTTAAAAGAAATTCAAATTCAATGGATAAAAGGGTAATTGCTAGCTTGATCTATTGTAAACCGGAATGAAGATGCTCAGAGGTGCTTTGGTTTTCGTAGGTTCATTGATTGCTTTATCTGGAATTGTGTTTACATTACAGGGCCTCTCTATTGTGGGCCCGCCAACCTCATTCATGTATAGCAATCCTGTCTGGGTTGTCTACGGACCTGCGATTGCTGTAATGGGAATGGTCATTCTTGGTGTAAGCATTATTGCCGGGAGAAAGTAAAAGTAAATTCGGGACCAACTTCCGTCATGATTGCTATATAGCCTCGATCAAACATCTTCAGACATAGAACTCCCGTTATTAGTCGTAGTTAATTCACTAGTCCTGAGACTCTTTGCGACTACTCCTACTAGGGCACCAGCCAGGAAACCGGTTAAATGAGAGAGGAAGTTTATGTTGGCTCCTAGTAAGAATGGAAGATGTATCAGGAAAAGGAACAGAAGGATCGATATCATTACATTTTGTCTATTTTTGGCAAGTCCCAGAACAGAATATGCTCCGACTATTCCAAATAGAGCTCCTGAGGCACCGAGAGAGACAAGGGGTCCCAACGATAATGTACTGACTCCAGCTGCAAATCCAGCAAAGAGAAAGGTTGTAAGAACGGTGCGTGAGTTTGATATTTTCTCAAGCCTACTCCCGAAGTAAAAGAGTCCTATCATATTCCAAAGAAGATGTAGAAACGAAATGTGTGCGAAGGTGCTCGATATCAGTTGATAGGTCCTTGCTCCAGATAACACCAGCTGGTTTACCTGGGCGAGAAGAAAGATCGAGTTACTATTCATACAGATTAGCCTCCATGGAGGATCTCCGCATACGGGGACGCCGTAGATTATGTTGAAGAGTATGAAAACGATAGAATTGATTCCTATCAAAAAGTAAGTTGCTTTTGGTAATTGTGACAGCACTACATTCGATTCTTCTGTATATCTTTTATGGAGATTAACCGTTGTGGTTCTAAGCCTTAAAGCTACTCTTCAAATTAAGCATGATTATTATGTATGGTATCCTGGTTGACCTCGAGTGACCTTTAATTGTCTCATGATGACACTATCTTAGAGACTGTAAGAAAATTCGTACAGAAAGAAATCAAGCCTATCGCCTCAGAAATTGACGATCAGATGCAGATTCCTCCTTCGACCTTCGAAAAGATGTCATCTCTCAACCTATTCGGAATGCTCGCCCCCGAGGGTTTTGGTGGTGTTTCAATGACGTTCTCTTCTTTCCTGAAGGTCATTGAAGAATTCTCAAGACATTCTCCATCAATAGCACTTGTACTTGCTACACATAATGCAATTGCATTATTTTTGCTCAATCGTTTTGGAAGTCAACAACAGAAAGGTGCTTTCTTGCGAGACATGGCGGAAGGAAAGAAGATAGGTTCTGTGTCTATTGGGAACAAGGGTTCATTCTTGAACACAGACGATCTGAATGTTCACGCTACGAAGTCTAGTGGTAATTCCTACCGTGTGAGTGGCTCAGATTCAGTTATTCTGAATGGATCCTATGGTGATATCTTTCTTGTTTTGTGTAGATTTGAAGATGAGATCGGCTTCGCTATTCTAGAAGACGATGATGACGATACCTTGAAAATAAAAACTAGGAACCTATTAGGTCTCAAAGGCGGAGGTATTTCTTCCTTTCAAGTCTCCGCAGGTGGAGTAGCACTAGAGAATATGCTTGGAAAATTTGACGATGGCCATGATATTGTAGGGGTTGCCCAAGAGAACTTCTGTCTCTGTATGAGCGCCATTTCGATTGGGATCTCTAGAGAATCAATGAAACAGGCAGTTCTCTACGCAAAAAACAGAGTCCAATTTGGAAAGTCAATATCGGAATTTGAGGCTATCCAAGATCTGATTGGAGAAATGGCTATTGGTTGTGAATCCTCTTCCACACTTCTCAAGAGTTTAGGTATGATGAAGAATAATGGAGATCGAATTGGTATGAAAGCGGTGATATCAAGGCTGCTTTCCTCCAGACTTGCTGCTGAGGTCTCAAGATCTGCACTAAAGATTCATGGAGGATATGGCTTCACTAAGGATTATCCAGTTGAGAGATATGTTAGAGATGCGGAGACAATAAAGATCCTTGGAGATGCAAACCATGACCTGCTGATGCTTTTGGGAAGGAAGGTCGCCGAGGGGGACTCATACTGACTCTTTAGCCATGCACCAGGTTCGATATGATTGAAGTACAGCTATGGTTATCATGATCGCTGATACATGTTGGGAGGGATTCTTGGGTGCATTGTGAGTGTCAATACGACTATTGGTCAATACGACCAATGATATCCCATCCACCCCAACGCTTCCAACTCAGCGCTACCTTCTGCATGGTCACGATGTATGACGTTCTTTCTGAAAACTATCAGAATTATAACTAGTTGGTATATTATCAGATTTCTTTGATTTCTTGCTCGCCGGTTTGTATAGTAGGATGCATTGGATGGTGGGTTGGAAACGGTCGGAAAAGGTTGGAATCTGTTGGAAGCACTTAGAAGCAGTTGGATATTCATTTCGGGGATAGGATTCGCTGTAAGTTGTCCGAAAATCCGGGCCTGAAAGCTATAGATAGGAGGTATGCGTACATTACTCGCCGTGCCAGCTCCGCTTTCTCCAGCGAGGCGGAATGCAATCGTTGAAGCTTACCTCAAAGGCTCTGAAAAAGCTGAGATAGCATTCGGGGGGGAGCAGATAAGCACAGTATCAAGAATGATTGGAAAATTTGAGCAAGATGTTCAATCATCGGGGATCAAACGAGCTGCGGAGATGTATGAAGTGAGTGATCTTGTAGACGAATTACATGAAACCTCCCGCGTCCTGAAAACCAATAGCATTACCGCATCCGAGGTGAAACCTGCAAGCCAGGTCATCAGAATTCTTAGAAAACTTGACTTGGCACCGGATACAGTAGAACCCTTTATGTCTGGGGTGGTAGCTTTCGCTTCCACAAGAGGTTATGATCCAAGTCAGCTACTGACCCACTGCCTGAGACTGGCAGAATTAGAACGTGATCATGGTGATATTGAGGCGACTCTAAACAAGCATCAGACCATAGGACAGCAGGTAACTGAGATGGGTACCGGGTTGAAAAATATGAGGAAAGAAGAGGAAAGAGTCGGCAAGAGGCTATCATCTCTCCTTGAAAGGCATGAATTTTCGGAAGCAGAGTTGGGACATTTTTCAAAAATTAGACGTGAACTCATCTCTCTAGGTCTTGGCATCGATCGATTAGAGAAATTGCGTACACTGCTTGTAGCTCTGAAGAAGTCAAACTTCAAGCCCGATGCGTTAGTCTCAAAGCTCAAGAGAGCAAAGAGCCTAGAAGAGGAAATCGCTAGCCTTGGAGGTAATAAGCGTGATTTCCTGAGTTTACTCAAAGATCTAAAGAGGGAATATCAGGAAATCTCGAAAACCCTCCAGAAGAAGAAATCCATTCTAGACGAAATAAAGAATTTGGAGAATATGGGGCTTTCAGCGTCAGTCGTTAAAAACCTTAGGAATTACATCGTTCAGATCTCGACTGCCCATAGAATTACCCGAAAAGCTGCAATGCAGGCTTTCACGAAGAACCTCCAGAAGCATTATGATCCATTTTTGGGGTTGGAGCCCATTGTGGTCCAACTCCAAAGCACCAGGAGCAAGCTTCTAAGTGAGATTAAAGGCCTTAAGGAAAAGGAGACCGTTGAAAGAAAGAAGATGGTTTCTCGGTTGAAGGAGCTTGAATCTTCATTCAAGAAAAAAAAGGGAGTTCTTGATGCATATGCCAAACTGAGGTCAAGAGGAGTCGATGATAATTTCATTGTTAGACTGGAACAACTAATCGTAGAAAGCAAGATCGACGCCCAACTTCTAGAAGGAGAGCTTACTAATCTTGCAAAACTATCCAAACACGAACGGGAGATTCTAACTAATTTAGATGAATTGAGTACTCGAGAAAAAGCTTTGTTGGAATCGGTTCAGGCCTTGAAGGAAGAGAAGGGGAGTATCCAGAAATCGATTGATGCCGTTAGAAGGGAAGGGGTCAGGTCTATAAGGTCTGTAGGAGAAGCAGCTTCAGAAAGTATTGGCCATACTACGCAAAGATTCGAGTCAAGTATGACTTCTACATTAGAAGAAACAAAGGTGAAGCTCTCCCAAATCGAACAAAGTAGTACTTTGGCTAGAGATAGGATTGACGTCCTCGTTAAGGAAATTGGTGAGGTAATTGATCAAGCATTTAAAGCTGGAATAGATCTAAAGTCTATTCAACCGATAGCTGATGCCTATCAGTTCATCGGCACCGGCCAGGGCGACGCGGAGAAAGTAATTCCGTTGGCAGATATGTTCTTGGGGAATCTGAAGATGTGGCTCCAGAGCAGAGGAAAGTTAGATGCTTTTGGAGAGTCACATATCAGATATCTCCGTGAGTCTCTGGAGAAATAATTATGATCGCCGAGGCTCAGAAAGTGATTGCAAATACACTTGAAAAATCGCAACACAGTAACTCAGAATACGCTAGACATCTAAGAGAGTTTGGAGATCATTTCATCCGCAAGGCAAAGGATCGAAAGTTATCAGGTGAAGCCACAGATAATGCCCTTGAAGCCTTCTTCACAGGCCTTATGGGAGGCAACACGAGTTCAGTACGTCGGAGGATGTGGGAGAATGAGATGAAAGGTAAGGACGGAATACTCGTACCTAGAGATCATGATACTCTATATATCGTTATACGTGGAATCCTTCGCGAGCGAGGATGGTAACCCAATAAGATCAATAAAAATTGCTGGCTGAACTACAACCAATACAAATAGAAGGATTCCCTGGAACACTAGTTAGGTTGCAAGGACCTCTCTCCTGAAAATTTACCACTCAGTGATGCCAAGATACGAGGTTATGGTATATATACAAGATTTCAGCTAAGCTGCTATATCAGATATAGAGAGTGGTGCAGCACTAGAGGCCTATACCACGGGCACGATAGGATCTGTTATTGTAGTCTAAGGAGAGATACCGAGATGGAAGGAATGTGTTCAAAATGTATTAAGGTCCTGGAAAGGTCTGGACCACATTCCATTAGGTAGGACATTCACAATGAGATGTACTAGATAGGTCTGAAAATTACCTCTTAGAGTGGTGAATCAGTCTAGAAGAAATTAGTCTCTGTTATCTCAAAAGTCCAGTCATCCAACACGTTTCTTGCGTTTCCAGAAACTAGAACCCCAAAGTCCTTCTCGAAACAATAGGTTCCTATCCTTTCTTCGTCAACCATCAAAGATAGCTCATTGCAAACAATCCTAAACCCCATGACCATAACACTACTCTCCCTCCCTACCAAATAGTAATCGCCTTGAGAAACTCCCGCAGGATCACTGATAATGATATTTTCTCCAACTTCGACATCCTTTGGTATCATCCATCCCCAAAAACTAGGCACGGTAGGATCGGATATTGTAGTCTCAACCACTTCCCAACTGTGCAAGTCTATGACTGCCCATTCTGGAGTGGACGAGAATATCCCAAACTCAACCCATTCTATGCTTGCATTCACTCGACCGCTTGAAGAGAAGGAGTAAGAAACTATAGCATCGAAGAATGTTGATTCTCTCTCGCCTGCTATCTCTTCTCTAGTAACTCTGTAAGTAGCATACATTCCTACAAAATCTAAAGTCATCTGCATCTCATCGATCCTCTCTGAGACGGTTTCTATCTCACTAATCGCTTCTGCGAATCGGAATGCGATCTCTGGCGCCATCCATCTCGACTCGTCTATCATTCCGCGTGCTTCATTTAATGTTCTCGTAGCGTCACTAATTCTATTCTTCCATATTTCCCCATCGTCCACGGTAGCTGTATTTGCATTTGATGCTTCAATGGCAACATTAGTTACAATCATAGAAGCTCCAGCGATCTCAACAAGCGCCTCCATATGACTCACTGTTGCTTGCGCAATGGTAACTTCATCTGAATATTTCTCCTCTAAATCTCCTATGCTCTGAGCCGCTAAGATCTCGAGGCTGGCTAGGATTACCTCAGCCTCTTGTTGAGCCGAACGGTATCTCTCCCTTGCTAGTTCCAAAGTCGTAATTGCCTTGAGATAATTTCTTGAATCAAAATCGTAAATTCCTTCTTGAAAAATGGAGTTTCCTCTACTTATCGTCCGTTCCACAATTAGAGATCTAACCGCAATATCGTTGGTAATGTGGAGAAAGCCAAACTCCTCAACGTTTTGAATTGGAATCCCTACTGGAACTCCATCTCCCACGTCCACATCACCGTTGCCTTCTCCTACTGCAGGATCTGGGTTTCCTACATCAGAATTAGGGATGCCTTCGAAGCCTTGCATCGAATTTAGTTGCGACTCTAATCCTGAAATTGTTGCATTGAGGGCCCTAATCTTGACATCGAGTGCTACTACGTCTTCTTGATCTGCAACCCCTAAGATAGATGGAGAAACATAGAGGCTAGCTATAATGGTACTCGTGGCTACAAGCAGACTCACTAATAGGGCCATTCCAGCAATTTTCTTGGTTGTAATCCCTTCTGAGCGTCGCTGACCGAACTCCGACTATAACACCATTTAGAGACTCCCTTTTTTTGAATAATAGTTTGAGTATCTAACGCCGGTTACATCATAATAACGGAACAATTAATGATCGAGTCACAAGGTACTCAGGAGTACACCTATGGCATATCCAGCTAGCGCAGCAACAATTCCTATAATCCCCATCTCAATGCCGCTTCTAATCCAATTTCCGACGGTTAGTCTTGCCTTTATGGATCCGATGATGAATAGCGCAATTATAGATAGGGCTACCGAAGTTAGTATTGCGTTCGCTAATCCAAGGAATATGAATGGAACTAAAGGTAAAAAGGAACCTAAGAGTGATGCGATTCCTACGGTAATCCCATTAAGCGCCGGTCTCTCATAACCCTCTGGAAACAGACGGAGTTCCTCGGTCATCATCGTATCCAACCAGACCTCCTTGTTGGAGGTAATTCTGTTTACAATCATCTTCAACTCCTCCTCGGTGAATCCCTTCTTCCGATAAATCTCTCTAATTTCCTCTCTTTCCATTTCCGGAACCTCTTCTATCTCTCTCTTTTCCCGTTCAACTTCACTGAGGTAAAAATCCCGGACTGCCTTCGATGAAGTGTATGCCACCGCAGCCATAGCGATTGATTCGGCGAACGCAGCAGCAAGACCACCAATAAGGACGATCCTTGCATCTCGAGTAGCTATTGCAAGACCTAGAACTAATCCGAGGACGTTCACTAAGCCATCCTGGCTTCCGAGAATGTAATCCCTAAGCTTAGATCCAGTTCCCGTTGAATGAGGTTCTGGAATCTGCTCGAATGTCAATTACTCTTTGGAGCGAATAAATGCGGTTTATTTGCTTTTTATGGCGAATAACTACTCTGGTTTTCTAGTTCTTTCAGCTAGTGTATTGATCGTTTCCCGACAGAAAGCGGGAAGGTCCTGCGGTTTTCTCGAAGTGATTAGATTGCCGTCAACTACAACTTCTCTATCAACGTACTCTGCTCCCGCATTAATCAGATCGTCCTTTATTGCCTCGAAGCAGGTTGCAGTTCTCCCCCGTAAAACATCAGCTGATACTAGCAAAGAACCTGCATGACAGATCGCACCGACGACCTTCTCTTGGGAAAAGATGTCCTTCACGAAGGTAATGACACTTTGATGCCTCCGAAGTTGGTCAGGAGCCCATCCACCTGGCACTATCAGAGCATCGTAATCAGAAGCTTCTGCATTCACAGCATCCTTGTCCACCCTCACTGGATAGCCATGTTTACTTTTGTAAACTTTGGATGTACCGCTTCCAATAACGTCAACAGTTGCACCTTCCTCCTGGAGCCTAAGCATTGGATACCATACTTCTAGGTCTTCGTATCCGTTCTCGGCCAACATCGCAATTCTTCGATCTTTTAACCTCATCTCAATCAACACTTTCACCCCCTCTTGTTAGATAAATCAGTATCTTGGAGCCTCTTATCGAGAATGATTTATCTCCAACTGGCTATTATCTCCTTCCAAGATGCTTTCATTGGGCATCCTTGCTAGTGGAAAAGGGACTGACTTTCAGGCCATAATGGATCATATCAAGCTCCGTGTTCTTACAGGAACCAAAATCGCCATTCTTGTTACTAATAGATCTACCGCAGAGGTCATATCGAGAGCTGAAAAAGCCGGCGTGGACTCCAGGTATGTTGAGGGGATCTCAGGGATGAAGTTCTCGACAAAGGAAGAGAAGGAAGCTAAAAGACTCCAATTTGACAAGGAAGCTGTAGAGATATTTGCTGCCCAAGGAGTTGATCTCATAGTCTCCGCAGGTTTCAATCAGATCTTATCTACCCACATGGTCAAAGAGTTTAAGAATCGGATCACCAACATTCATCCAGCCTCAGATATCGAACGCTTTGGGGGCCCTGGAATGGTCGGCTTGAAGGTGCATCAGGCTGTAATTGATGCTGGAGAGAGTTCCTCAGGATGCACTGTCCATTATATAGATTCTACAGTCGATCGCGGTCCTGTAATAGTGAGGGCAGAAGTTCCCGTGTTGAAAAACGATACGGCTGAATCATTGTCTGAAAGGGTACTCGTTTTAGAGCATAGAACATATCCTAAGGCAATCCAACTTCATGCTGACAATAGAGTAGTTATTGATGAGATGAACCGGAAAGTCTTTTTGGACCTATATAGCGATACTTGGGAATTAGAATGGTATAAGAGACAAAGGAGCTACTTCTCTTATCAAGAGGATGAATGGCGGAAGAGTGGCAGAGATCTAAGGATCATCCTGAATCCACTGCGATAGCTTCCGAAATATTTAGAAATTAGACCAATCCTGGGGTTTCCATGGCAGACATCACAATAGTACATGACCCCGGCGACGATAAATTGAGAGAATTAGGGGTATCCAAATGGCCTATCTGGACCAAGGAGGCCTCCGAGTTTCCGTGGACTTATGATACGCGCGAGGTATGTTACTTTTTGGAGGGAGAAGTTGTTGTGACTCCAACTAATGGTGAACCAGTAAAAATGGGTGTTGGCGATCTCGTAGAATTTCCATCTGGAATGTCATGCAAATGGAAGATCTTAAAGGATGTTAAGAAGAATTATCGGTTTGGTTAACTCAAATCGAGAAATAGATAAAGTATTATTCTTCTGAACGCTCTACTCTGCAGTTTGGCCTCTACGTATAGACGACTAATGCTTCCATATAACCGGGGGCCCAGGCCGAAGGATGGTACCCCTCTCAGCGAAGAGGGGGAAATCGCGCTAGTCTTGTTAGTCTCTGAAGAGAAGAGAAAAAAAGGGGGCTTCTTTTCTGGTACCGAACAGAAGATCAAGTTCGTTTCAAAGTTCTACTACCCTTTCCTTCTTACTCCGTGGAAGGATAGATCTCTAATCCTAAATCCTGTTTCTCGAGGTTCCCTTACATTTAGACATAGTAAGCTCCCAAACATGGACTCTTTCATAGGTAACCTAAAGCGATCGAGCACGGCCAGAGAATTGTACCAAGTTTTTTTGATGGATAATTTGGATACATTCCGACAACGAAAGGAACAGAAAATTTCCTTGGACCGGGTTATCTCTAAAGAGTTTGGGGAAACCCTAGCGAAAGAAGCCAGGACCGCGGTAAGTGGGCCTGAACAAAGCAGTCTTATCTTGGAGGGGCAAGTAGATGAAGGGAACCTACAACAAGAGGTCGAAAAATTCGTCAACACCAATGACAAAATTGGGGAGGGCGTTCTTGCTATTGAGTATGCGTTAGCTCAGCTCCAAGAAGGTGGTGCCATGCATATCAAGAAGATCAAAGAGCAGATTAAGGAGACCAAGGAAAAATACGAGCAGGAGATTATTCGGGTTCGGCCTTTCGTCCAGAAACGGATTGAAACTATGCGAAGAGATAAAGACAACGAGATGAGGAGGTTTCGGAAGAGTTCGAAGGAGGAACTCACTGTAGCTCTAAAAGAAAAAGCCACTCAGCAGAGAGAATTGATGAAACTCGAACGTCTCGAAGCAAAATGCCAGAGGGAGAAGAAGGCTAGAAAGGCCGTCGATAAAGCTGCCTACAAATTCTGGGACAATCGTCTTAACAAGGTCAAGAAGGAAATTTCTAATGTTAGGAAGGCGGCGTCGAAGGCGACAAAGAAAGTGGATGCTATAAGATATGAGAGTGAAAGACGTGTTCTAGTTCTAGCTGAACAATTTGATAGGCGGCTAGATGAAGAGCTGATCAGAATCGACGATCTGAAAATTTCTAGTGCCTCCGAAGTTGAAGAGATGAATTATGAGGTTGAAGAACTAAAAAAAAATACATCACAAATATCACTCGATATGAAGGAACTAATCCTTACGATGGAAGAGGAGAAGAGATCAATTACAAACCTAACCTCGCCTGTTTCTCCCGAGTCAAAATCTCTTCTATGTATTCCAATGTATGTTGTGAAATACGAGAGCGATATGGTCCCGAGTTATGCTATTTACCCACCGATCTCCACTGAAGATGGGCAGGAGCGATCTCATAGAAAGATCTTCGGAAAGTCTAGCCATGGTTTGGCAGATCACCTTACTCCGAGATTTGATGAGTATAGAGAGTTTGCTGAAGCATTCCAGAAACTTATCCCGAGTGATGGTCTGCTTGAAATAAAGATCAATGAGATTGGTGTAAGGAATAATGTATTGAATCAGAAGAATCTAGAGAAGATGATCTTGAAAGGGGTTGATGAGATCTCTTCTAGAGGATGGATTGACAAAACTGATGGGAGTGCTCTCTTCAAATCCATTGGTCTAATATCTGGATAAAGCGTACTGCTAAGGTACTAAGTGACAACAAAGGTTTGAGAGTTTATGCCAATTATTACTAAGACTGGCTTTCGGAACATCACAATTCTGTCTGGGAGTACAATGACTGTCTTAGCAGGAGCTCTTCTTGCTCCCTCATTACCAGACATGGCTCTGGCGTTTCAAGATGTTCCGAACGCAGAGTTCTTGGTCATGCTTACCTTGACTATGCCTGCTTTATTCATTGCACTGGGGTCTCCATTCGCAGGAATCCTGCTGGATAAGTTAGGGCGTAAACCGGTTCTCATCGTCTCGTTGATATTATATGGTATCTCCGGCACTTCTGGCTTTTTCGTAGACTCTTTGTTCGGAATACTTGTTGGAAGGGCGTTCTTGGGGCTTGCGGTAGCTGGCATAATGAGCGGTTTTACAACTCTAATTGCAGATTACTTCACTGGACCTCAGCTGAACAAGTTCATGGGATATCAGGGGGCTGCCATCGGGCTTGGTGGTATGGTCTCCTTCATCCTGGCTGGATTCCTCGCAGATATTGGATGGCGGTTACCATTCTTGATTTATCTCGCTGCCTTCATCGTCCTTCCGGGAGTCTTACTCTCTATTGATGAGCCTGTAAGATTGAAAGCTACTGAGGGCAAGGATCAAAGAGCTTCCGCTCCCTTTCCATTGAAGCCTTTCGTACTGATTTATTCTATTACCTTTGCTAGTATGGCGATCTTCTTCCTAATTCCTATTCTGCTACCATTTTACCTGACCTTGGAAGGAGGAGTAGGTAACAGTCAGGTCGGCATTGCACTGGCAGCTCAAACGCTTACTTCTATAATTATGGCTCTCCTATATTATCGACTCAGAGCCAGGCTATCATTTCTGAGTCTCGCGGCCTTTGTCTTCTTGTTTCTGGGCATCAGTAACGTAATCATATCGATCACGCCAGTTTATAGCGTCGTGGTGGTGGCTTTGTTGATAGGAGGACTTGGATTAGGAATCCTTCCACCAAATCTAGGGGCCTGGGTTGCGTCCACTGCTCCACCGTCTATGAGGGGCCGGGCCGTGGGCGGGTTCACGATGTTTCTTTTTCTGGGCCAGTTCGCCTCGCCTCTCATTATCCAACCATTTGTGCAACAGTTTGGATTCGCCGGAGCGTTTCTAGGTGCAGGAGCTGTATCGATGATACTTACGATTGTAATTGTGGGTTTCGTTCTCTATAATCGCTTGCAAGGGAAGCATTAGGATCGGATAGGATTGGATCTATAGAATCTACATTTATTGAGTTTGAGTTTTGTAAGTCATTTTTGTACTTTGAGTAGCGAAAGACTTTAGCATGCCAGTTATCTACTGTCGTCGCTAAGTTCATTTGTTTAGAATGATTGGTTCGACAAGCGTTGTGACTTTACAAACCCAACAGAAATTATAAATTGCGAGTGAGAGATTGTTGCAATTGCGGTCAAGAACCTCTTTGTCAAGATAGTGTAGGTCCTTGATTTGCTGAAGGATCACGAGCTCTTTGAGAGAAAGGTGTTGCTCAAGAGGAGTTTTTCTCTCCCCAAATTACTCAGAATTGGTAAATCTCTAAAGTTACCTTACTTTAATCAATCTCCCTCAAGAGATCTTGAAGAAGATAGGATTGCTTACGAAATTGCTTCCAGCCTAGATGATGAAGCTCTAGAGGAGATTTTCCGGAAATTCCCCCCATGGGGATGGGCTACCTTTAGAGGTAGGTGGTATACTCTCAAGGATGGAAAGCTTCAGCTAAAGGGCTCATGGGATCATCTACGGAGCAGGTTAGAAGGTATTCTTGAAAGGTATGGCTCAAAGTCATCAAAAGTCCTTAGAACCTTCCTTCAATCATCTTCCAATAGCATTGAGACACTTGAGAGATCATTTGCCAAGTTTGACATTGAGGGTTTAACAAGAGATCTAGAACACTCTAGTCTTATCGCCGTTTCATATAGAGGTGGTGGGACAAAGGAGTGGTATCTCCCTGAGGAACTCATTCCCCTAATAAGGGATGTTTTAGGTGAGGGAGGATCTGAACTTACCTATTCATTAGGGCCTGAGACGCGGGTAGCCACGGAGCAGACCAAAAAGCCAAAGTCTGACGAAACTGTTGCAGAAATCAACTTAGTACAGAATATGGATGCTCAGTTTAACCAATTCCACTCCGATTTGCTAAAGAATCGACTTGATGAAACCATTAG
>SDBV01004012.1_pt1 | contig 21329 bp, 17 predicted proteins | sample 2277081 | NCBI WGS metagenome assembly SDBV01 (sample SAMN10402039, study PRJNA504765) | marine sediment metagenome | isolation source: marine sediment core GS10_PC15, 223 cmbsf | place: Arctic Ocean: Southern Knipovich Ridge | collected 2010 | reverse complement strand
CCAAAAAAGAACGGGGGTGGATAACTGTGACTCAGATTTAGCGGGACGGCCATGTTGATCAGGTAGCGTCCCAGCACCGAAGCCATCGACAGCATGTGGATCAGCATGCTCTCCTGGAGCCATTGGTCCATGGCCGCCGTGGTTCGCAAAGCGAAATAGAACGCGGCGAGCATTGCAGGCGCCAGGTAGGGTACCAGCCGCTTCACTGCCGGCCCAATCCGCCTGTCATCGCCCGGAAACAACAGTTCCAGGGCTAAAATAACCAGTGGAAAAGCCACCACGCTTGGCTTTGACAACAGCCCCAGGATGAAACACAACAGGCCCGCAACGTAATGCACACTTAGCAGGCCTCGCTGCCGGGCATTGATATAGAAACCCAGCGCCAGAAAATAAAATGTCCCGGAGAGCAGTTCCTTGCTGCCGTTCATCCAGGCCACCGCCTCCACATGCACCGGATGGACGGCGAACCAGGCTGTTCCCAGCAGCGCCCAGAGATTCGTTCCCCCGGGCCATTGCCTGCCCGCCAGGGGCAGAACTATCCGGAGCAACCAGAACAATGCGGCCAGACAGGCCAGGTAGAGCAATAAGTTGAACCAGTGGTAGCCCGACGGACTTACTCCGCTGAACTCGTAAACCGTTTCCACCGCCAGATCGCGAATCGGCTGGTAGGTGGCCATGCCCACCGGGGTAAATATCCGCTTCAGTGACCCGGCGGACAGCCCCCGCTCAATCTGCTGATTGCCGCGGGTTATTATTACGTCGTCGTAGTTCACATAGCCGAATGAACCGGTCTGTACGTAAATCGCCAGCACCGCCGCCAGGCTCAGGCAAAACACAAACAGCCAAAGCCGCCTCGATTCTCCAGGATCACCCGCTATGTTAACAGCTCTGCTCACTTATCGCCTCTTCCCCCGCTCAGTTCCCGCACCCTGCCTTCTACCCGGACAGCCGCGGCCGTATCGCCGGAAGCGGTAAGCGCACGTGTCAGTGCGCGCAGCACAGCCAAATCCGTTCCACCCGCAAGTGAATCCGCCCGGCTGTATTGTACCGCGGCCCCGGACGGGTGGCCGAGTTCCATCAGCAGGTTGCCATAATTGAAATAAGCATCAACATAGGCGCTGTCCAAAGCTATCGCCCGCTGGTAAAAAGAGTCTGCCAGCGTGGTCCGGCCAAGCTGTTGAAGAACAACCGCGGAGTTGCTCCAGGCGCTGGGCAGCGTGGAGTCGCGCCGGGCTATCTGTTGAAAATATTGAAAAGACTGCTCGTACTCACCCATCCCGAAATAATGCGCCCCCATGAATTCCAGCCCACCCATGCTCAATTGAACATTGTCGTAGCGGGAATATATCTCAAGCGCCTCCTCCGTGCGCCCGGTCAGTTCAAAGAGCGCGGCCAGTTTCAGACGGGTGTCCGCCGTTCTCAGGCCGGTGGCTAGCGCACGGCGGTAAAGCTCCTCTGCCCGCCCGAACTCTCCGGCCTCTATTTTCATATCCGCCAGATACAGATATGGTTCCGGCAGGTAATCGTGCGATTCGATCAGGTTCAGATAAATACTCCCGGCCCCGGCGTTATCGCCCTCCAGCAGATTAACAGTGGCCTTGCTCAACCGGGCCAGCGGATCATTGGGCCTCCTGAGAATCCAGTCGTCCACAACCTCCCTGGCGGCTGTCGTATCCTGCTCCTGAATATAGTAGCGCGCCAGGGCGGACAAAAAGTCATCGTCGCCTGGAGCGAACATCCTTCCCAGCCGGGCCAGATCGGCCATCTGCTCCCTGTCGCCACGGCGCTCGCTGATATACATCGCTCCCTCGATCGCCCTTGTGTTGGGCCTGTTCCCTTCGAGCAGCGGCTTATAGAGCTTCAGAGCTTCGTTTAGCTCTCCGCTGCGAAGGTAACTGGAGGCCAGGCCCAGCCGCGCCAGTTTAAGGCGGGGATAGAGCCTGTGTGCACGTTTCCACGAGCTGATAGAATCGCTCCAGTAACCCGCCTGCTTCCAGCTTACCACGGCCAGCAGCAGCAACGAACAAAGCGTCAGGCCACGCAGCAGCGTCCTGCGCTCTCCGGAAAGCTTCCGGTAGAGCCAGAACACTCCAAAAGAAACCAGCACCGCGAACGCTGCCGAGGAGAGATAGTAATAACGGTCCGCCCGCTCGATCTGAATCCTGATCAGGTTGGCGTTCGGCAGCAGGGCCAGTGCGAACCAGGCCAGCATGAAAGAACTCGGGGTGCGCCGATACACCGACCTGACAGTCCATCCCAGGACCGCCACGCCTGCGATAAGGTGCAGGTACAGCGAGGGATCAGCCGCTCTCATGCTGAAAGCCGGGTAACGCAGGCATAGATTTACCGGCAGCAGCAACTTGATCGCGCTGAACCCGTAAGCCGCCGTGAACTTGATCAGTTTAGCGGGGAGCACGCCGATACCGGCGGTCAGTTCCCCCACCCTGGCTGTGGTTCCTGTAAAATAGACCACCGCCGCCACTGCTGGAGCGAAAAAAAACAGATAGGCGACAATCCGGCCCGCGTACCACTGCTTACCGCCGCCCTTTCCGCGAAGCAGGAAATCGTAGGCCACCAGCACAAGGGGCAGGCTTACAGCCGACGGCTTGGAGCCGAGAGCGAGGATATAAAATACGGCGCACAGTGCCAGATCTGAAAACGTGGGCCGGGTGCGCCTGATATAAAAGTACAGCGAAGCCAGATAGAAAAAACCGACAAACGTATCCTTGTGCCCTGTTACCCAGGCCACCACCTCCGCGTGCGATGGATGCAGGGCGAACACGGCGGCTGCCAGCGTGGCCCACGGCGCGGCTTCCTCCTGCTGGCGGCAAATGCCCGTAACCACCAGCAACCGCAGCGTCACCAGGTACAACATGAGCACGGTGGCCAGATAGAACAGTAGCGAAACGACGTGATACGGCACCCAGTTTGATCTGGCTCCGTAGGGAGCCAGCAGCGCCGTGGCCAGGGCGCGCACCGGCTGATAGGTAGCCGACAGCCTGGGCTTGAGCGTTTCAACCAGGCCGGAGAACCCGGGTGTTTCCTGGTAGAGCTGCACACCTGCCAGCGGCTCGTCCCAGTTGACCAGGCCGTAATCGACCGTTCTGGCGTAGACGGCCAATGTGGCCAGCAGCACTGCCGCCAGCATAACCATCCTGCCGTTCTTTTGGGGCTGTACGCTCACTTGCGCTTCTCCCCTGTCATGGACGGAAGACTCTCGATTACCGAACGGATACCGTTAATGGTCTCAGCGGGCCGGCCACTTGCCAACGCCTTTTCGAGCGCCAGCTTCAACTCGGATTCGGCACGGCCGGTTTCTCCCCTGCCGGCATAGAGCATTCCCAGGTTGAAATGGCCCGCCCATGCCCAGTTGTCATTGATTTCCACCGCCCTCTTGAAACTGGCCTCCGCCAGAGAGTCCTGGGCGGCGGCAGCCATGATTATTCCATGCTTGATCCACACCTCGGCGCGGTCCGGCCGCAACTCAAGCGCCTTGCCGATCAAATATTTTGCCGGCTCCAGCCGGCCCAGGCTCAACTCCAGGGTCGACAATTGAGCGTAGGCATCGCCGTAACCCGGATTTATCTCCAGCGCCCGCCGATAGTGCTCGATGGCCTTTTCTTTTTTTCCAAGCGCCGCATTGGCGTCAGCCAGGTTGTAATGCCCCAAGCTGTGCCCCGGATAAACCTGCACAACCCGGCCCCAGAGGCTCAGTCTGTCCCGCCAGTCGCCTTGACGAGCCAGTGAGACAGCAACCAGCCCTGCCGCAGTAACCAGCAACAGCGCCCCTGAGAATGCCGCGTACCCTCTGCCGACGGAGCCGGGTTCAATTAATCTCCCTAACCCAATACCGGCTGCCAGGCAAAAAGCCACCCCGGGCAGATATAGGTACCTGTCCGCCAGCAGGGTGCTGGTCTCAACCAGGCCGCTGGTGGGGAGCATCGCGGCGATAAAAAACAGCAGCAGAAACCAGCCCATTGCCCTGTTGCGGGTAATTTTGAGAACAACCCACCCACATGCGGTGCAGAACGCAAGCCAGCCAATAACACTGGGGATATTCACCGCCACGGGGACATCCAGCGGGTAACGCGCGCAAAGATTAACCGGCAGCAGCAATTTCAGGATGGACTGGCCCATAACCACCGGCAGGAACGCCAGCCGGGAGATCAACGGAGCGTCCCCGGCCACTCCCGCCCCCAGCCTGACCGTTGAAATAAACAGCAACTGGAACACCAGCGCAGCAGCAGGAAGAAAAAAGGGCGTTAGCCTGAGCGCGGTCCCAGCGCCCGTACTGATCGCCTGTTCCCGGTTCAACCCCGGAGCACCGAGCAACTCCCAGAACACCAGCACCAGCGGCAGCGACACGGCGGCCGGCTGGCTCATCAGCGAGGCCACGAAAGACAGCAGGCAGAACCAGTAATAGAAATTACCCTGGCCACAGCGGAAACGGAAATAGCAGATCAGCGACCAGAGGTAAAACAATCCCATCAGGGTTACCTTGCTCCCCTGGTGCCAACTGATAACTTCGACATGAACGGGGTGAAACGCAAACAACGCGGTAGCCGCCAGAGCCGCTGTAAGATTTCGGCCTGAACTATTGCCCAGCAGCAGGGCGGTCAATTTAAAAAAGAGGAATATATTGGCAAGATACAACAGCAGATTCAACAGCAGAAAACCCTCAGGAGCAGTTCCCTGGAGGGCATAGACAAAACTGAAAGCGATTGAGCGCAGCGGCTGGTAACTAGCGCCAATTCCCTCTTCCGGTACGAACGCACGGAAGATACTGCCTGCCGTAAACTGGCGGATGTGGGGGTTCTCACTGATTATCCCGTCATCAAGCCCCACATAACCACCGCCCAGCGACGGCAGGAATACAGCCGCAGCCAGTATTAACAGCAATACCAGCCACAGTGATGAACTCTGTTTGCTTGATTTTACCTGCATCGGCGCAATTATCCGGCTCTGGAATTACCCGCTGGCCGCCCCGTGAACTGAAACTGAAAGACGCACTCAAGTCTCCCGGTCCGGTGCAAGATTCAGGCCCGTGCCGGGTTCAACAGGTTGCCAGCGCGACTTTTTCGCACTCACGCTCCAGGTTACTGAGTGCGCTGAGCAATTCCTCCACTTTCGCGGCATCGCTCCCGCGGCTGTCCGGCCCGCCGGCAGCTACCTCTTCCAACCGGCTCCAGAGTGAGTTGAGCGCCTTATCCGCCTCTGTTATGCCGAAATCAGCAGAGAGCTGCAGCAGGTATTCCAGCCAGTCGCTCAGCATCCTGGCCGTGCGTGTGGCTGAATGTCCCTCCAGGCGGTCGGCGTTGTTACGGATCGCCTCCGCAACCTCAAGGCAGCACTCGCAGAAATAGACCTCGGACAGCCAGCCCTCGCTGGTGCTTTGCTCAATAATATCCTCGGGGCTTTCACTGGCAATATCCTCGCTGACCGCATTTTTTTGCTGACCCTCTGCTTCTACCTTTTTCTCATCAGTCACGGTATCCCTGGCAACAGTCCCGGCGATAACCAGTGGCTCATCAGGCACCCGCGAGACATCAGGCTCGTCCTCCAATGCTTCCAAATCCCCTTTCTCGATTTCCACAACCACACCAAAATCCGCAGGGGCTGTAATTTGCCCCAACTGGAATTCCCAGTCAGGCTCCTGCTCACCTGTTTCCAAAACCTCTTCCTGACTACCGGAGGACTGGATTTTCGCAGCCTCTTCTTCCTCGGACGATTGGGGAATGAACCGGCTGACCTGGCTGAACCACTCATCGATTGAGCCGGTGATGTCTTCCTCCGGGGGCTGCTGAATTGGTTTACGCGGTGTCATGCTCCTGCTCTCCTCGATATTGTCCCAGGCTGCGATCATGCGCAACACGCGGTTACCGGCCTCCCTGCACCACTGGAGGTCTTCCTCGTCACTCTCGCCGCTCGCCAGTTTTTCCATGCCCTGCATAAGACGGCTAAGCGCCAGTTGCTCAGGCTGGGCAAGTTCAGTCGAGCCTCGCCGGCAGGTGGACTCGCACGCGCTGCGCACAGCCCTGAACAAGGCTGTAAACTCCTGCTCCACCGGTCCCAGCCCCGCGCCCCATAGTTCCCGCCAGCTGTACCACAGCTCATCCACAATCGCCTGATTGCCCTGCGAGGCGCCAAACCGCTCCAGTTCCTCGCGCAGGATATCCACTATCTTGGCGGCTTCCACCTGAAAATATGTCATTCGCTCTTCGGGGTCCGGGCCATCAGCGGCAAGGTCCTGCCCTTGCCGCCCGGCTGGGCGCACAGAGGACACGTTGAAATCGAGTTCAAGGTTCTGGCTGAAAATTGAACCTTCACCTTCATGCTGAAAGTCGAGACTGCCCTTACCGCCGTCGCCGGCGCTACCGTGTTCCACGGTCATCGGTTGTCTCCCGAACTGAGTGGTTAGTTTAGCAGAATCTATCCGTCGGGACCATCACCAGTGCTTCCCGGTGGGACAAGTACGTTGTCGATCAGCCTGGTGGCGCCCAGTTGCAGAGCCGCCGCAAGATAAGCACAGTCCCGTGCATCGGTGGCTGCGGCCAGACCTTGGTCGAGAGCCTCAAGATACTCAAGCCGGCCTTCGGTCTGCTGTCCGATTTCCCTCCTGGCCTTGTCCAGGCCGGCTATCAGGTCAATCTGGCCGTCCGCGATTTGGATGGCGGTGCTCATCAGCACGGCGTACATTCGCGGGGCGCATTCGCGCTGCCGGGGGTCAAGATAGACATTACGTGAGCTCATTGCGAGTCCATCCGGCTCGCGCACAACCGGGCTCCCGGCAATTTCCACCTTAAAATCGAGATCGCGCACCATCCGGCGGATAAGCATCAACTGTTGAAGGTCCTTGCGGCCAAACAGAGCCAGATCGGGCTGAACAATATTCAGCAGTTTGGCCACCACCGTTGTCACACCGCGGAAATGGCCTGGCCTCGACACGCCGCAGAGGCCCTGGCCAAGCCCGGTCTCCTCCACATAGGTGCTGCTCCCCGGGGCATACATCTCCCGGGCCGACGGCACAAACAACAAATCCACACCGGCGCCGGAGGCCAGTTCCGCATCCCGCTCCTCATCGCGGGGGTAGCTTCCCAGGTCCTCGCCCGGACCAAACTGGATCGGGTTGACAAACAGGCTGACCACGGCGAACCCTGCGCGCTCTTTACACAAACGCATCAAACTCAGGTGCCCCTCGTGGAAACTGCCCATTGTGGGAACCAGCCCTATTCTATTGCCTTCAGCCCGCTCACTGGCCACGGCCCGGCGCACTGCATCCTTTGTCCTGACAATATCCATCGCCTCAGCCTTCTTCCCCTCCGAACTCTTCCCAGCCGCACAGAAACCGGCTGTCGATCTCGGTCACCATTTCCAGAAAGAACGGCCTGTTCCGGAGCTCCGGATGCGGCAGCACCAGTTGATCCGAATCTATTCTCCGCAAACCGTAGAACAGAATATCAATATCGATAACGCGCGGGCCCCAGCGCTCCAGGCGCACCCGGCCCAAAGTTATTTCTATCTCCAACAGGCTGTTTAGCAGCTCCAGTGGCTCCAGTGCCGTGGAGATCCGCAACACCTGATTCAGAAACTCCGGCTGGCCGCTCAGCCCAACCGGCTGGGTTAATCTCTGCACGGAGGCCGCTTCAACAGCAGTCAGCTCCAGATTTGTAATTTCCTGCCGTGCGCGCGCCAGATTGGCTGGTTTGTCACCCAGATTAGCGCCCAGCGAGAGAAACACGTTTGTTTCGCGACTCAAGATTTCTTCCCGCGCCTGATTTCGACTTCAGCGAAGTCAATAAAACCTTTTACAGGGACACGCGGCTTACGGCAGCGGACAATGACCTCTTCTACCGGGAAATCAGCCAGCACCGTGGTTGCTATTTCTCCGGCCAGACGCTCCATCAGATTGAAGCTGCTCTCTTCCATGATCCGTTTGACCGTCTGGAAAAGCAGCGGATAATTGACCGTATCTCCAATTCTGTCCGATTTGGTGGCCAGCTCCAGATCCAGAAAACATACCACATCAATTTCAAACAACTGTCCGACATCTTTCTCAAACGAGAACAAGCCGGAGTGCGAATAAAATTTCATGCCGCTGAGCGTGAGCCGGTCCACCTGGCCTCCCCGGTTGGCAAAACGTGCTGATCTGATACATTATATCGAGTGCTTTATACCTATTTATAATAAACATAAGCGCCTGTGCTGTCAACTATTCAGCCAGAACTGGTACTCAGAAGGCAAAAAAAAGGCCCCGGTCATCTCTGACCAGGGCCTTTCTCAAATCAAATCCTTATTTCCAGCGTGTTTAGCTGGCTACTGCTGCCGGATAAACCGAAACTTTTTTGCGACTCTTACCTTTACGCTCAAACTTCACCACTCCGTCGATCAGCGAAAAGATCGTGTGATCCTTGCCCAGACCAACATTGTTACCCACGTGAAGGCGGGTGCCGCGCTGGCGGACGATAATCGAACCGGCGGTTACAGTCTGGCCGCCGAACACTTTGACGCCCAAATATTGAGCATTGCTGTCGCGCCCGTTCCGGGAACTTCCTACTCCCTTTTTATGGGCCATGATAATCTCCTGATCTTTATCTTACCGGATAACTGGAATCAAATCAGCATCAGTAACTGCTTAACCCTTGTCTGCGCCACCGGACTCTTCAGCCTTTTTCCCGGCTTTTTCAGCAGGCTTCCTGGCTGCGGGTTTTTTTGCGGCCTTGGCTGCCGCCGGCTTTTTAGCCTTGGCGTCCTTGTCCGCAGCATCGGCCTTTTTCGCTGCCGATGCAGGTTTTTTGGCCGCCGCGGGCTTCCTGGCGCTCTTGGCCGGGGCCTTGGCATCCTTGTCAGCCTTCTTAGCGGTTGCCGCCGGTTTCCTGGCCGCAGCCGGCTTCTCAGCCTTGACAGCCTTTTCCGCCGTTGCCTTCTTGGCCGGAGCCTCCTTGGCAGCGACAGAGGCTTTTGCCTCCGAGGGTTTCTCCGACTTGACCTGCTTTTGGGCGTCCAGGACAATCTTGCCGATCTCCAGTTCGGTAAAACCCTGGCGATGACCGAGCGTGCGTTTGTAACCCTTACGCCGCTTGTACTTGATGATCTTGATCTTCTTGTCTCTGCCATGCCTCACCACAGTAACCTCGGCATAAGCACCATCGACCAACGGGGTTCCCACCTTGATACTATCCCCATCGGAGACCAGCAGGATTTCCTCCAGCTTCAACTTCTCCCCTACTTCGCTGCTCAGGGAGGGGACGCGGATGACGCCCTCTGACTGGATCTTAAACTGTTTTCCGCCACATCTCGCTATCGCATACATCGAAACGCCGGCTCCTTTTAACTCGCTTATGGAAATTACGCTAATTGGTGTATTTAAGAGAGTCTGATAAAATACACTAGTCCAATTGCCAAGTCAATAGACAATTCTAACGAAGGTTCAACTGTTTTTTAGACGGCATGCTGAACACCACAAAATCGTCCAGGCGCATCAGCGGGTCGTCACGAAGTCTCAACTTTGTCTTTGTGTGGCTCTCCATCTGCTGTAGCAGGGAGTATTCCTCCTCCATCAGGTGCAACGCCACCGCCGGATGTACCTTGACCAGCAGTTCGCTTTCCTTACCGTCGGATGTCAGCTTGCGCAGGGCAATCTCCAGCTCTCCGGTGACAACCTCGGGAGTATACACCCTGCCCCGCCCATCGCAGTTGGGACACGGCTCGGTCATGCTCTGAAACAGGCTGGAACGCACACGCTGACGGCTCATCTCAACCAGTCCCAGCGGACTAACGTCGAATGCCTTGGTCTTGGAGCGGTCGAACTTGAGCAGAGAACGAAATTCATCGAGCAGCTTCTGCTGGTTCTCCCGGCTCTCCATGTCGATAAAATCACCAACGATTATTCCGCCCAGATCACGGAGCCTGATCTGACGGGCGATCTCGCGGGCAGCTTCCAGGTTGGTGCGCAGAATTGTCTGCTCCTGGTTCTTATCGCCCGTGTAACGGCCCGTGTTGACATCGATCGAAACAAGCGCCTCGGTCTGCTCGATCACGATATATCCGCCGCGTTTTAACCAGACCTTGCTGCTGAACACCTTGCGGATATCATCGTCAAGATTGTGGCTGGTAAAAAGCGGCTCCTTGCCCTTGTAGAGCTGAAGGCGGTCCGTGAGCTTGGGAGCGATAATCTTCAGGTAGTCCTTAATCCGGTCGTGCTCTGCCTTGGAATCGACAATCAGTGAATCCACCCGCTCGTTGAACACATCGCGCAGCAGACTGGAGATAAGCTGCATCTCCTGATATACCAGTCCCGGCGCCTCTACCTGGCTGCTCTGACGTTTTACACGCCGCCATAGGTTCTTGAGTGAGTTGTACTCACCGGTAAACTCGTCCTCGGGAGTGTCCTCGGCGGCCGTGCGCACAATTACACCCTCGTTGCGGGTGATAACTTTCTTGATGATTTCCTTGATCCGCGCCCGCTGCCTGTTGTCATCTATCTTGCGCGAGATGCCGATCCGGTTGTCGAACGGGTTGTAGACCATCAGACGGCCGGGCAGCGAGACATCGGTGCTGACCCGTGGGCCCTTGGTGCTGATCGGCTCCTTGATAACCTGAACCATGATCTCCTGGCCCTCCTGGAGCTGATCCTGGATAGCCTGGAGCTTACGCGGTTTTCTACGTCCTCCGCCGGAACCCTGGTCCTCGCTATCGTAATCGGTTTCGAACAGATCGTAGTTCACATCGCTCACGTGCAGAAAACCGTGCTTGGGCAGGCCGATATCGACAAAGGCGGCCTGCATCCCGGGCAGCACCCGACGGACCACGCCCTTGTAGATATCACCGACCATCCGGCGTTCGCTCTGGTGGTCGACCATGAACTCTACCAGCTTACCCTCTTCCAGGATTGCGATCCTGGTCTGCTTGAGGGCTACTGAAATTAATATATCCCGTTTGATAGATTTATATCGGGGTTGATTAGCCATTGCTTCATCCTGAATGATACGTTAAATACTTCAAAACTCTCTATCTCTCTTACCACCCGCCAGATGCGGATGTAAGGATAATTTCTCAATAGACAGACAGAACTAAACTAACAGTTTAAGGGCTCACTGCACAATAGAAATACTTATTGCACGGGCCCTTCAGAGATTTTCCACGCTCGCCGACAGCTGTGCCGGGCGCGGCAGAACAACCTCTGTTTTAAGAATCCTGACACGGGCCAGCTCTTCGAGGTCAAGCTCCAGCAACCAGCGCACAAAGCGGTCCGGCCTCTCGGAACTGGGCCCCTGCACGCTGAGGCTGAACCTCAGCACAAGCCGCCCATTTTCCTCGCCTGCTATCATCTGCTCAAGACTGGTGCGCAGGTCCACTTTTTTGGGGCGGCCTTTTTTATCCGTGCGCTCAATGCAGCCGCCCTGCTCCAGCAACCCGGCGCGGCGCTGTTCTACAAATTCCAGTGGATTAGCACCGATTCCTGACCAGTCAGACGGCAAAATCACTTCCCATGTGCAGGCAGTGATAGTCGAAACCATTTGCCTGCGGGTGGTGCCCGCCGTCAGTTTTTCCAGCTCCAGGATCTCGAATCCATTCATTCCGTTGGACGCTGTTGCGAGAGCCTGACGTACGACAGCTTCATCGCCCGGCAACAGCTCGAAATCCAGATACTCCGCCTCGCTTTGGACTCCCAGCGGAAGAGCCGGCGAGAAATGCAGCCGCATGCGTGCGTTGAAACCGGCGCTGTGCACTACAGGCAGACGCGAGCGGCGCAACATGAACTCGATATTGCGCGAGTTGTCCAGGTGCCCCACAAAGCGTTGCAGCCCCAGGCGGGCATAGCGCATGCGCCAGATATCAATCTCAGCGGAATTTCCCACTGTGGGCAGAGAGCCCTCGGCAAGCGGAATGTCGTCCTCCGTAACCGGCTCCTGTTGATCCGGATCATCGGGAAGGCTGCGCAACAGCTCGCAGTTCTCCGGCTGATCGACACCACAGCCCAGGCAAGCACCGCCATCGCAGTCGGCCACATTGCGCCCGGCAAGGGCGCTTGTCCGCTGGGCGCGCAGAAATTTTTCGTCCACCGGTAAATCGATAAAGCTCCAGGGCAGCGGCTGCTCCAGGTCTCGTCCGGCAAGCTGGCCCTCCAACTCCAGAGAGCATTCTTCCAGGCACTTCAGCCATCTGTCCCAGAGAAAATGTTCGCCCCAGCCGTCGAACCGTGCGCCCGCCCGCCACGCCCTTTCGACAACCTCGGCCATCGCTGCATCTCCCCTGGACAGCAAACCCTCGAGCGTACTCATGCGGGGATCGTGGTACTTGATTTTGACCCTGCGAGTACGCACTCCATCCTTGATCCGCCAGATGCGGCGCTCCAGTTCGTCCGGCGGTACCTGCGCCTCCCACTGGAACGGCGTACCGGGCTTGGGAACGAATGGGCCGATAGCTACGTTGACGTTGCGGCGTCCGCCCACCTTACGCGCCCTGTCGGCCACCTTGTCGATCAGACGCGAGGTCTCGTCCAGGTCCTCATCGGTTTCAGTGGGCAGACCGACCATGAAGTAAAGCTTAATCAGGGTCCAGCCGGCGCGGAAGGCGGTATCGACCATCTCCAGCAGGTCGCTCTCGTCCACCTTCTTGCCGATCGCCTCGCGAAGGCGCTCGCTGCCGGCCTCCACCGCGAAAGTCAGTCCGCTGCGACGGCCTCCGCTGATCCGATCAAGCAGATTCAGGGTGCGCCTGTCCACACGCAGGCTGGGAAAACTGAGACTCACTCCCGCGGCCTCGAACTCGGGAGTAAGCATATCGGCCAGCGCCTCGATAGCCGGGTAGTCTGCGGAGGAGAGCGAGAGCAGGGTTATCGAATCCCAACCTCCGTTGCGCACACCCCGCCTGGCCGCCCGTGCAATCTGTCGCACGGAACGGTTGCGCACCGGGCGGTAGAACATCCCGGCCTGGCAGAACCTGCAGCCGGACGTACAGCCGCGCATGATCTCCACGGCGTGGTGGTCCTGGGCCAACTCAATCAGCGGCACAGGCATCCCGTCGGGTTCCGGATAATCGGCCAGACTGTCGATCCTTCGCACGCTTATCCGTGTCCGGCCGTCCAGCTTGTGCAAGGATGGCACAAAAACACCGTCCAGCTTCGCCAGGCCGCTCAGACGCTCCGCGCGGGAAGCGCCCTGTTGCGTCATATCGACCAGCAGGCGAAGCACTTCCTGCAGCGCCGCCTCACCGTCACCCAGCACGAAAAAGTCGAAAAACGGGGCCATCACCGCCGGGTTGATCGCGTTGGGCCCACCACCGCAGACCAGCGGATCGTTCTCGCCACGCACCGCTGCATGAAGCGGTATGCCGGCCAGATCGAGCACTGTCAGCACGTTGGTATAGGTCAACTCTGACTGGAGGGTTATTCCTATCAAATCGAACTGTGCCAGCGGACAACGGCTGGCAAGACCATAGAGCGGGATATCTCGCTCGCGCATCCGGCTTTCGGCATCGGGCCACGGCACGAACGCGCTATCGACTGTCACACCACTGATGCATAAGGCCGCCGCCCGGAGCACTTTCAGGCCCAGGTTACTCATCCCCACCTCGTAGAGGTCGGGGTAGACAAGCGCCAGTTTGAACGCCGAGCTGCTTTGACTGTTGCCGTTTGTCCCAAATTCACCGCCCATGTAACGGGCGGGACGATTTACAAACGGGAGCAATTCCTGTTCTATTTTCTCCAGCAGACCGCCGATTGCAACGCCTCCGTGCCACAATAACAAAAAAGCGGGCATCGCCCGCCGACATTGCTAAAATTAAAGCACTTAGCACCCCAAGTCAAGCATGTCAGGAGGATTGAACGGCGGAATCGGGTAGTTTGCCGGAAAAGCGGGAGCGGTGACATCAGCAATGGCTCAGCGAACAAGGCCCGCCTGCCAGGTGCCGCTGAATCCCACCCCCTGGGCGGAGCCCTGCAGTACGCGGTCAGTCAACGTGCCCTCGAACAGTGCGCCGCCACCGCCGGGTTCCTCGGTGCGGAACGAGACAAACGTGCCGGAGACAGTTCCGCCGATGACCACCAATGTATCCGCCGGAGCCTTGCCGAACCCCTCCGCCAGCGGATCGATCCTGATCATAAGCCCGTCGAAATTAAACTCCCGCTGCACAAGTTCCAACCTGATCCGGCTGGTCTGCTCCACCGTGCTGTCAGCGGCAGTGAGGCTCATTATTCCCTCCCACACGCCCTGGACCCGGCCTGTTCCCTCCAGGGCCACTATTCGCTCATCGCCACAGCCGGTAAAAACTACAGCGGCCAGCAGAGATAACAGCGGCAAAAGCAGCCTTGATTTGTGAAATACAATCACGGTTCAGCACCCTGCTTTAGAATGCGAAATTCAGGCTGGCGCCAATACGGACAGCCGATGCGCGTCCGACCTCGAACTCCGGCACCAGACGGGCCACATCGGTAAAGAGCTGATGAGAAAACTCGCCACGCAGCGAACAGGAGGAATTCATCTCCAGGTTCACGCCGACGCCCCAGTTGAAATAGCCATAGTTGGAGGTCCCCTTCGGCGGACGGCCGTCGCCGGAAACCACCAGCACGCCTCCACCGGCCAGCAGGTAAAATCCGCTGTCCGGCTTAAGGGGATAGTAGAGAACCTGCATCCCAACTCTCGCACCGTCGGCCTTGAGCCGTCCACCGCGGTCGCGGATTACCAGCGGAATGTAGCTGCCCTCGGCCTCCAGGGCCAGATGCTCATACATCCGCCAGCCTACTTTCATACCCGCCTCCACCGCAACATCCATCGAGAAACGGGGCGAGAACGCCTGATAAGCCGCGAACGGAGCGATGTAAAGTCCTCCGCCGAAAGTTGAGCGCGAGGGATAAAATTTGGGCAGTTGAAGGCCCATGCCCAGCGAGACCCCGTTGAGCAGTTCAGCACCCTTGCCTTCAACCGTGATTATGTGGCCCCGGTAAGCGGCGTCAACCACGATGTCCTTCGTAAGGTACATGCGGAACCCGGCCCCGAAAGAAACATCGAGGTCGGTGCGCGAGGAATCGGCCCAGGCGGTGTGCATCGTGCCCGCTCCCAGCAGCGCATACGGGACCGCCACTCCACCGGGACGGTAGCTGTAGCTCAGGCCGGCGTTCAGTGCGGTACGGACCACGTGCCCCTCGGGCGCTATTTCTTCCTCGGGATTAAAATCGGCCGAGGTCAGTTCTAGCCGCCAGGAAAACTCGGGAGTGAATGCACGGGCGAAACTGAACTCCGCTGCCGGCGCTGTCCTGCCGTCGTAGATCATCACTCCCACCCGGGAAGTGTAAAGATTTCGTCCCATCCAGCCCTGCGCCGCCCCCAGCACCGTTTCCTGCGGATCGAACGGCGATTCGGGCGGGACAGTATCGGCTGCCACTTCCTCCGTACCGCCATTGACCAGCGTATCGAGCCGCTCCGGTAAACTGGCCAGCCCAAGAATTGCCAGTAAGCTGTCCTGCCTGTCCTCCCTGCCACGAATCCGCTCCAGGACCAGGCCGGAAGTCTCCTCCAGGCCAACGATCGTGGCTTCAAGCTGCTTGATGAAGTTGTTGACACTGTCCGCCTGTTCGTTGGTAAGCTGACGGTCCTCCGGATCGAACACCTTGATCAGGTCCTCGCGAATCCAGCCTATACTACCGTCATCAACCAGGATACGCAGCCAGTTCTTAAATTTGCGCTCCGCCAGCACACGGTCGCCACGGTAGAGGGTGGTAACAAGCTCATAGCCCGTACCAGGCCCCTTGCGCACGTTGGCGTAGCGGTTATGTACCATCATCTCCGCCGGTAATTGCTGGGCAAGCAGCGTACCGGCGGCCATAAACAGCAGCAGAAAAGTCAACAGACCGAGGTGTATTTTCATCGTCCGTCCGGTCAATTTCATGTTGTCCCCGACATGATGCAAAACGGCCCGTGACGCACAAAAGGCCGCTACTTCGTATGTCGGAAAATGCGGTTACGAGCTTTAGTTTTCAGCGTTTACGCGAGGTTTTGGGAGCGGCCAGAGCGATAAGCTCCGCCAGCGTGTTGATCCCCCGCTCCGCGGCGCGCCCGAACATGCGCAGCAAAACATCCGCTGTCACCTCGGCATCGCCCAACGCGCGGTGGCGCGCCTGGAACGAGAGGTTGAAAAAACGGGCCACCTCGTCCAGATTGCGCCGATCAAGTTCCGGTACAAGCCTGCGGGCCAGCGCGGCCGTGCACAGCCTGGGGTTGAGCAGCTTGCGCCCCGTGCTCTGGATCACCTCGCTCTGCACGAACCTCCAGTCGAACGGGGCGTTATGAGCCACGAACACGGAGTCGCCCAGAAAATCGAGCACATCCTGGCAGGCCTCATCAAACGTGGGCTGCCCTGCCAGCATGGAGTAGCTGATCCCTGTCAGGCGGCTGATCTGTCCGGGCAGGGGGCGACGGGGGTCGATAAGTGTATCATACTTATCCGTAATCCGTCCGCCCTGCACCCGCACCATCGCTATCTCGATCACCCTGTCCGCTGGTGGCGCAAAACCGGTGGTCTCAACATCCACCACCACGTAATTTGCCGCCAGCAATCCCTGCGCCGCGGAAGCTTTATCCTCGCCCGCCAGCGCCCAGGAGCCATCGCCCAACAGAACAAACCTCGGATCGCTATTCAGCATGGCCCGTGCCAGACGGGTGGCCGTGGCCTCATCCACGTTTACCAGGGCCAGAATTTTAGCGCAAATGACAGAAGACGGACACGGGCCCTCGGCTGTAATCAGCTCCAGAGCCCTGTCCAGTGCGGAATTGCTGTAGGCCAGACTCATGACGGTTATTTCCGGCAGATTGCAAGCAGGTCGAGTCCGCTTTCGGCCTCGCCTGCCACCACGGAGAAATCCCGATAGGAATATTTTTCCAGATACGCACGTTTCCTGTCGCCTCCTAGCATCCGGGGCAGTGACGCCTTGAAGCCCAGCAGGGAGAGTTTGAGCGATTCCGGCAGGTGGCGCTTGAGAGCCACGGCTAGCGGGTTTGCGGCTTTAAGGTTGGTGGTGAGCACTTTCTGCACTTCCGGGCTGCCCGCTATTCCGCAGACCTGTACATCCGAGAACTCAGCGGAGAGCACCTTTTTTAAATCCTCCGGCCCATACTCGCGTTTGTGGTAGCGGTTCCACGGTTTCTGGCCCGGGGCCAGGCGCAGCAGACGGTTAGGCGTTGTCATCAGCAGCATGGAACCGGGTAGCAGCACACGGCTTATCTGGGCCACGAACGCCGCATCATCGTCCACGTGTTCGATCACCTGGAAACTAACCGCGGCGTCGAATGCAGCGTCCTCGAACGGAAAGGCGGCCCCGCCGTAGTGTGTGAACGAGAGGTTATCAGTAGCGTAGCGCTCACGCGCATGCTCCACCGCGCCGCTGTTGAGGTCCAAACCGGTAACACGCGCTATCTTAGCGGCGAACATGCTGCTGCCGTATCCCTCGCCGCAGCCGACTTCCAGCAGGTTGGCCCCGGCATCAATCCGGCCCAGCGCCCAGTCGTAGACAAAATGGTGGCGAAGATACAGCAGGTACTGTTTTTTTGCCACCCGGAACTGCTCCGGCACTATCCTCTCACCGATAACCGAACTGCCGCTCATCTATCGTTCTCCCCATGTTTCAGCCGATGGTAGCATTCCCTCTTCCCTGCTTCTCCCAACCCGGCGGAAATATAGCTCCCAGCAACTGGAATTTACAAGTGGGCTGAATTTTTTGCCGCGGATGAATAGCTAACCTACTTCTTTGCACTTTTTTCATTTTCATCACCATTGCGCCCACGGAGCACTCTGAACTCCTGGCGCACCAGCATCACGAAAGTGAGCCAGAGGATTTCCACGTCCAGACCCAGAGACCAGTTGCGGATATAGTAGAGGTCGTGCTGGGACTTGCGGCTGACACTGGTGGTCTCCCGGCAGGAAACCTGAGCCAGGCCTGTCAGTCCGGGGCGCACGGCCAGGCGGCCGCGGTACAGTTCCGGATAGGAGTCGAAAAAGAACGCACGCTCTGGCCTTGGCCCCACCAGGCTCATCCTGCCCGTAAACACGTTCCAGAACTGCGGCAACTCGTCAAGGCCTGTGCGCCTGAGGAAATGCCCCACTCCCGGCAGCACCCGGTGGTCATCCCGGCCCGACCAGACAGGCCCGGTATCTCGCTCGGCCTCGTGGACCATCGTGCGGAATTTGCGCACCTCGAACGTTACTCCGTGCCGTCCCACCCGCTCCTGACGGTACACTACAGGCCCACGGCTGGAAAAACGGATCGCCACCCAGATAACCAGCATCAGTGGAGAGGCCAGCACCAGGACCAGCAGCGAAACAGCAACATCCAGCAGACGTTTGGCCAGAGCCGAGAATCCGCTCATCGGTTCATCCAGCGGGCCGGGCCGGGCCATCACGTCGTCCGCCCCCAACTCACCGCCGGGCACCAGACGAAGTTCCACGCCACGGCCGGCAAGTTTCTCAGCAAGCGGCAGCCAGCGCCCCGGCTCGATTCCTTCCGGGTCCAGCAGCACCAGGTCGACACTATTTTCCCGCACCAGCATGTCGGCCTGCTCGAATTTTCCTGCTATCAGACCATCGGGCAACTCCCCTTCCCCTTCCACTGCCACCGCCACAGGCTCGGCACGCGTTGCGCTGGCCCGAAGACGGGAGAGGAGATCGGCTATCCTGCCGGAGGAGGCCGCCAGCAGCACCCGCTCACGGGCCAATGGGGCGAACAGGGGAATATCCAGTATCAACTGAGCCACGAACCGCCAGGCAAGACCGTAAACGGCTGTCAACAGGCAGAAAAACAGCAGAACCATACGGCTGAACGCATAATCGCGGAAATAGAACGGCAGGAAAGTAGACAGCACGGTGAGAACGAACGCGGCCTTGAACAGGCCAAGGGCCGAGGGCACCCGCTCACGGCCGATCCCCAGCGCCCAGAGGATGGGAACATAGAGGGCCGCAATCGTAACAGCATAGAACAGGTACGACCAGCCGCTGAAGAACGGCGGGATCGGATAAAGGGCGCCCCAACGGATCAGCACGGCTGTAAAAAAAGCAGCCTCCGCGGCTGCCACATCCGAGACAACCCAGAGTGGCCCCGGTTTCCTGCGCTCAACGTTCAACGTTCACCTCTGAGATTGGAGGTGTTACCGGCCAATACGTCCACTCTTTCAGATCCGGCCCATCAGCGCCTGCAGCTTGAGCCACCATACCATCCAGACCGCTTCCCTGACAATCTTCTTGTCCATTTTGGAAGTCCCCGAATGGCGATCGACAAAGATGATCGGGATTTCAATGATCTTGAATCCCTTGCGATGAACCTTGAAACTAACCTCGATCTGAAACGAATAACCCTCGGACTGCACATTATCCAGATCAAGAGCTTCAAGCACCCGGCGATGGAAACACTTAAACCCGCCGGTGGGGTCCTTGACCGGCAGGCCGGTGATCACCCGGGTATAAATACTGGCTCCGTAGCTGAGCAGAAGACGGCTCATGGGCCAGTTGACCACGTTGATACCTTTCACGTAGCGCGAGCCGATCACCAGGTCGGCCTCCTGAGCGGCAACCAGGAAATCGGGAATGTAGCGCGGGTCGTGGCTGAAATCGGCGTCCATCTCGAACACCAGCTCATAGTCGCGCTCAAGCGCCCAGTGGAAACCGGCCCGGTAGGCGCTGCCCAGTCCCAGCTTGCCCGCACGGTGCATCACGTGCACCCGTGGGTTCCCGGCCACAATTCCGTCCACCAGTTCTCCGGTGCCGTCGGGTGAGTTGTCGTCAACTATCAGCATCTCCAGGCACTCGTCCTTCTCCAGCACCTTGCCGATCAGTTTTTCAATATTTTCTTTCTCGTTGTATGTCGGGACAATCACCAGCGCCTTACCACTCATTGCTCACTCCCGGTATTTTTATTTCGCTCGTTATTCTTTTTTCCCGGTAAACCGCCAATTGCCAGCAACACCGCCAGCGGAACCAACTCTGCCAGGGTCAGCCAGATCCGCGAGACCAGCGCGACCACCGTGGCGGGCACACTGCCCAGACTGGCGGTGAGCAGGCCGGTGAACATCAACTCACGCACCCCTATTCCACCGGGCGCGAACAATACCAGAAAACCGATAATGTAGCCAACCGCGTAAATCCCGGTCGAATCTGTCCAGCCAAGCCCGGCCGATGGAATCACCGAAAGGATAAACCAGTGGAAACACAGGCCGTAACCCAGCCATACGAACACGTTTAGTATAAACCATACCAGCAGGTCGCGGAAGCGAAGTTTTCTGCTGACCGGTGGCTTGCCAGCCAGTTTTGCGGCGATGTCCAGCAAGCGATTCAGCAGGCCCGGATGCAGGAACACCAGCAGCAGCGGCGCGGCCAGCCAGGTCCATTGCAGAAGGTGCTCATACTCTCCGGCCAGCGAGGCCGGGAACAGGGCCAGCCCCACCACCGAGCCAGCCAGTAACACCAGCACGTGGTTCAACACGCTGCTGGCCGCGGCATCCATCGCGCCCAGGCCCTCGGCCCGGGCCATCACGGCCATCCCGGCTATCTGCCAGACCTTGCCGGGAAGGTAGCGGCCCAGATTGGAAATGAACCACACATACGCCGCACGCCAGGGCCTGATACTCACTCCGCCCATGGCCAGCACCACCATCCGCCAGATTTGGGTATTGACCAGAAAAATGCCTGAAATCCCCAGCATCGACAGCACGAACGGCAACGGCCTCAGTTGCCAGTCAAGCTCGCCCAGTTGGTGCCAGTTGAGCAACAAATTATTGTAAATCAGGTAATAGCCGAGTACGAACAGTACCAGCAACTGGCCCGTGCGCATGGCTGTTTTTTTCCAGTTCACGGTGCTACCAGTCCTTCCGCCAGCCATGCCAGCCCAGAACGCCTGCCAGCACCAGCAGGGCCAGCAAGCTGATCCGGCTGCCCCAGAGGAACGGGGCCGAGTGGTAGCTCAAGGTTACTTCGTGCTTTCCCGCCGGCACATACACCGCCCTCATCGCCAGGTTGGCCCGGTAGATTTTTGCCTGTTCCCCATCCACCGTGGCCCGCCAGAACGGGTGATAGCTCTCTGAAAAATAAAGTAATGCCGGGCTCCCGCACTCCACTGACACCGCTATCTCATCGTAGCCGTAGTGGGTTGTCTCCACCGTGCCGAGGTCATCACCGGGGCCGGGCAACGAATTGGTGTCAAACTCCGGCGGCTCGTTGAGGATCAACGTTTTTTCATAATCAAACGAGGTGTCGTAGAGTTGCTTCAGGGTAGCGTTGTCGTCCTCGATCAGCTTGTACGCACCGAACAGACGGACGCGTTGCCAGGCGCCGGGGTTGCGATAAAGCAC
>SDBV01004011.1_pt1 | contig 21329 bp, 15 predicted proteins | sample 2277081 | NCBI WGS metagenome assembly SDBV01 (sample SAMN10402039, study PRJNA504765) | marine sediment metagenome | isolation source: marine sediment core GS10_PC15, 223 cmbsf | place: Arctic Ocean: Southern Knipovich Ridge | collected 2010 | reverse complement strand
ATAAAAATGCACGACCTCGTCCACAATTCATGACTTTTCTTGAGGTTCTCTATCTGTTCTATGAAAATTCTCAACACTCAGAAAACCAGAGAGCCTGGATTGTATCAATGCTCGATTACACCGGTTCCGCCGGACTACGCCTGCCAAACATCCAGAATTACATGGTCTTTGCACGTGACCTGCTGGCCTCAGGAACACTGAGCCAGACCAAATCGACCCACTGGGTATCGAGCAATCGCAATTTCAGACTGGAATATACGGATTCAGTGCTCCTATACCTTGATCGAACTGACCTGACCTGTTATGCGGTACGTGACAGTATTATGATTCTGCAGACCTCCGGTGTTCTAAATCCGATTAGTTTTCATTGGAAAGGAAAGGGTGGCATGATAACCTGGGAACGTTCAGGCTACAGCAGAGACAGGGTATATGCCGAACTTGATGACTATCGGCTCAGCCTTCGATTTTCTGAATTAATTGTGGATACTGTTCTTTTTTATAATAAGGAATACTTTGACTTTGCAATCCCCGGCCGGCTGGAATACATGGCTGAAAGGATCATATCGCAGTCCCAGGCAAATTATCCTCAGTTTACCTCCTTTTATTTAGATTATTCAATCGACGATATTTACAAAAATGTGGATTATGCTGGCGGTATCAGCATGAATGGAACAAAGATGATTGGCTCAGGGACAGTTTTTAATAAAGCTCGGTTGAAGTTCCTTCGCAATGACACCCTGGTGATTGTTTCAAGGGCTGAAGCTTTTTATTTTGAAAGGGAGAAGCTAAATAGCATGAATGCAGAGATCGCTCTTTATATTGAAATGGACTCGATTTATCATCCAAGTACAGGGCTTGAATATACAGCAAATGAGAACAGGATATCCTTTTTCAGGACCCAGAGCTTTCAATCTGAATCGCCTTATTATAATTCCTACCATAAGCTGGAGATGAACTTTGAGCAATTATCCTGGAATCTTGATGATGATCTTATTTTATTTCAGATGAAAGAGGGAGGAGCTACAGGACTTGCTACTTTTCAATCGTATAACCTGTTTGATGCACGTACCTACTTCAGGATACAAGGTATTGATTATGAGAATATACTTATCATACTTCGGAGGTATTCAGAAGTAATGCTTGATATTACCTTTAGGGCGGATGATTTTGCCAAGTATTCCCGGATACATTACAACCAGTTGCAGCAGATGCTCATCCGTTTATCTGTATTGGGATTTATAAATTATGACTTTGACCGTGAGCTGATTACACTCAGACAGAAATTGTATGACTGGATTTATGCGAGCGTAAATACTATTGACTATGATGTGATTAGCCTGCAATCTGAAATAAGTGCTCCATTTGAAAATGCAAGTCTTAACCTTGCCAATAATGATCTTAATATATATGGAATAAGTGACATACAATTGAGTAATGCCCAGGCCGTATATATATTTCCAGAGAACCAGTCAATCACAGTGAAAAGAAACCGGGATTTCGTATTCAATGGTGTGATTAATGCTGGGCTCCTTACTTTTCATGGAAAGAATTTTCTTTTCAGTTACGACAATTTCAAAATAAACCTGACAGATATCGATTCACTCAATCTTTATGTTGAAGGAGAATTTGATGCCTATGGCCAGGTAAGGCTGGAAGCTATAGAGAGCGTAATCCAGGATATGTCGGGCGAGCTTTTAATTGATGCACCTGATAATAAATCAGGCCGTTTGAATATTCCTTCCTATCCAATATTTCGGAGTTTCGAAAACTCATTCATCTACTACGATGAAATGACTATTCAGGATGGGGTATATACACGGGATGATTTTTATTTCGAAGTCTATCCCTTTATTTTTGACAGCCTGGATAACTTTAATAAAGACGGGTTGGATCTGGCCGGGAAGATGCATTCAGCAGAGATCTTTCCCGATTTTGAACACCGGGTCTATGTTCAGCCTGACAACTCCTTGGGATTCAGCTATAAAACTCCAGATGAAGGGTTTGATATTTACGGTGGACAGGGCCGGTTTAATAATCTGATCTCTCTGAATACAGCGGGACTGAGAGGAACCGGTGACTTTACCTACCTTACATCCAGGTCACGCGCCGATGATATAATTTTCCATCCCGATTCATTGATGACTAATGCAAATGAATTCAATATTCAGCAGCAGGAAACGGGAGTCCAGTACCCACTTGTAAGTTCATCAATGAATGACCTGCTCTGGTTTCCTTACCGGGATACAATGCTGATTGATGGAGGGGAGGGGCCCTTTACTATTCTCAATGACTCAACAAGGCTCGGCGGGTCTCTTGTGCTGACACCTGTCGGACTTACAGGGAAGGGAAGAATGGACCTGACAAATTCAGTATTAGAGTCTGACCGCTTTACTTATACAGCAAAGGTCTTCGATTCGGATACTGCCGATTTCAGGCTTAAATCTGTCAATACCGACGGATTTACCCTGAGAACTGATAATGTTCGTGCCCATGTTGACTTTTCAGACAGATCCGGGATATTCAAGACGAATGAAGATTTTTCCCTTGTCGAATTTCCAGAGAACAAATATGTAAGCAGGCTTGACCTTTTTACCTGGGATATGGATGATGCATTGCTTACAATGGGCTCGGCATCCGCCACAGATACTGTGCCCGAAATAATTACAAGAGAGGATGGAGAGGAGATAATGAGCGGTCCAAGGTATATCTCGGTTGATCCTTACCAGGATTCACTGAGTTTCGTGTCAAACAGGGCTGTATATGATTACCAGCGTAATATTCTACGTGGTTCCCATGTTACCTTTCTTCGTGTGGCTGATGCATATGTTTACCCTGCTGACGGGGAAGTTATTATTAATCCAAATGGTGAAATGGAAGAATTCACCGGTGCTAAAATACTTGCAGACCGAAAAGGCCGGCTTCATGAGTTTTATGATGCCGGAGTTAAGGTTATTGGGAAAAACAATTATACCGGATCAGGTTATTATGATTACTTAGATATTACCGGAGAACCCCAACAGATCAATTTTTACCAGATAACAGTTGATGATTCTGTGCATACCCAGGCAGAAGGGATAATTGCCGAAAGCGTTGATTTTACATTGAGTCCCAGGTACGCATACCAGGGTAGGGTTGAGTTACATGCTACAAATAACTTCCTTACGTTTGACGGGGGTACAAAGATTTTTCAGGATTGCCCGGATAATGAAGAAAATTATCTCAAATTCAGATCAGAAATTGATCCCGAGAATATTTATATCCCTGTGGCTGAGCAACCCATGGACATCAATATGAATTATATATATTCTGCGATATATTTATCCCTGGATTCAGCACATGTTTACCCTGCCTTTAACGGCCGTAAAAAACTTCCAAGAGACAATGCTATTTTAACCGCAGAAGGATTCCTGCATTTTGATGAAGAAACTTCTGAGTACAGGATTGGCAGCAGGGAGAAACTTGATCAGCCCGAATTACCAGGTAATTATCTCAGGCTTTCAACAGAGGACTGTATGGAGTATGGAGAAGGAAAGATCAGGACAGGTGTGGTTCTTGGACAGGTCAGGACATCGTCCGTTGGTAAGGCACAGATAAATATTGAGACACGTGAGACTGAACTAAATATCGCACTGTTGCTGGATTTCTTTATGTCTGATGCTGCCTTTGAAATAATGACTAACGAGATCGACAGTTTCCCGGACCTCGATGCAGTAGACCTTTCTGATCCGGTATATATGAAGAACCTGTCAGAGATTGTAGGTGTGGACAGGGCAGAGATTCTGCAAGCGGAACTCGGACTTTATGGAAACTATCAGTCCGATATAGAAGAGTTAAACAAATCACTTTTTTTCACACATGTTAAGCTGCTTTGGAATCAGGAATCACAGTCTTATCGATCAGATGGAAAAATATCCCTGGGTCGTATTAACGGAAACCCGGTAAACAAGCAGATTAATGGTATTATAGAAATGCAAAAGAAAAGAAGTGGAGATCTTCTTGATATTTACCTGGAACTGGATAGCCGGAATTGGTATTACTTTGGGTATACCCGGGGAGTAATGCACTGTTTATCAAGTAACAGGGCCTTTAATTTCACAATAAGTGAAATAAAGACCAAGAACCGTCAAATGAAGGTTCCTAGAAATCAGGTTCCCTTTATATATATTACAGCAACTGCGAGAAAGAAAGCAATGTTTCTTCGCAGATTTGAAGAACAGCCACCTCCGGTTGAAGAATAGGAACTGACATGCCAGTTTTTTATGTTACACAGCTAATATTACCTGAGGCTATCCTGGATGAGGATGAATCCAGGCACCTCGTCAGGGTCCTCAGACTGAAGAAAGACGATCCTGTGGACCTGGTTGATGGGGCCGGCAACCTTTACAAGTGTGCAGTAGCAGAAGCAGATCCAAGAAAAACCAGGTTGCGGATACTGCAAACCTTCAGGGAACATCTGGCGAGGGACTACCACCTTCACATTGCCATTGCTCCAACAAAAAGTTCGGATAGGTTTGAATGGTTCCTTGAAAAATCTACAGAAATAGGCATCGATGAGATCACTCCCGTCTTTTGCCAGCGCTCCGAACGTGACCGAATAAGACAGGATCGGTCTGAAAAGATCATACTGGCAGCTATGAAGCAATCAGGACGTGCTTACTTGCCAAAACTGAATCCTATGATTCCGTTTAAAGAGCTGTTGGAAAGGGTGGAAGCAGAATATAAATACATAGCGCATTGTGGGACCCGCACAGAAGATTTGGCTGAGATACCTGCCAGCTCAAAGCTTTCATGGCTTGTACTTATAGGACCGGAAGGTGATTTTACCCCTGATGAACTGAAGATGGCAACCGGCCTTAACTATATTGAGCTAAGCCTGGGAGAGGCTGTTTACAGAACTGAAACAGCAGGCATTCTTGCCTGCCAGCAAATCAGGTTCCTTAATATGGGACTATAAAAAAACTGCCATCCTATTAGAGGGAAGGCAGTTTTAATATTCAGTTCAGATTTTCTTATTCGGTACCGGTAGATTGGAGGATATTTTTTATGACTTCAGACCTTACTGTCAGCCTTGCTTTGTCAATCATCCCGAATAGTCCACTTAAGTATTTCTGCTCAAGTTCATAGATCTCTTCAAGATTGATTAATTCCTCGTTCTTACCCTCCAGATTCTCCAGTACATAAAACAGAGTAGAAACATTCACCATAGGCAGTTTTTAATATTATTATAACTACCAAACGAGCAATTATTGAAAATATTGCAAGGAATGAAAAGAATTAGATAAATTATATCTATCTAATCAAATTTTGGTGAGACTCAGGTTTTTTTGTTCAATAAGTTTTCTGAGGTTTATCAAAGCATATCTCATCCTGCCCAGGGCAGTATTTATGCTAACGTCAGTCTGTTCGGCAATTTCCTTAAAACTCAGTCCCCCATAATGCCTAAGCAGAATCACTTGCTTCTGATCTTCCGGCAACTCTTCGATTAAAAGCTTTACCTCAGAAACAATTTGCTTTTCAATAAGGATATCCTCAATGGTCCCGTCAGAAAGCTTCTTGGAGTTAAAAATATCCGATTCATAATCTTCATTTGAAAAGGTATTGATCTGCTTCTCTTTTCTGAAATGATCAATAGTCAGATTATGGGCAATTCTAATTACCCACGAAACGAACTTTCCATTATCCTTATATTTCCCTTCTTTCAGGGAACGAATAACTTTAATAAATGTATCCTGGAAAATGTCCTCAGCGAGCTGCTGATTCTTAACAATAAGAACTATGTAAGTAAAAACCTTACTCTTGTGTCGGTTTATCAGAACTTCAATGCTTAATTGATCACCCTGTATAAACTTTTTGACCAGTTCCTGGTCTGAAAGCTGTTGTAATTTCAAAACTACCTCCTACTTTGGTTCAATCAGGGTAGATATTAAGCTATAGGCTGTCCTCCGGGTTAAGGTTAATTGTTGAGAATGAGTTTATTTGTGCAAATAACGCAAAAATATTGTTATTACAAAAAATATTACTTTTGAAATCTGTTAAAAGTTGTTAAACAATCCACATTTTAGTTTACAAATTTCATGCCATATATTTCCAAAAATAATAATGAATTCATTGATATTAAGGGAGCCCGTGTACATAATCTAAAGAATGTAAATCTCAGGATTCCACGGAACAGATTTATTGTAATTACCGGATTATCCGGATCAGGGAAATCCTCACTTGCCTTTGACACTCTTTATGCCGAAGGTCAGCGTCGCTATGTTGAAAGCCTGTCTGCTTATGCCAGACAGTTTCTGGGACGAATTGATAAACCGGATGTAGATATGATATCCGGCATTCCTCCGGCAATTGCCATTGAACAGAAAGTAAATACCAGGAATCCCAGATCTACCGTTGGAACTTCTACAGAGATATATGATTACCTGAAGTTACTTTACGCCCGAATTGGAAAAACATATTCACCGGTAAGTGGCAAGCTGGTAAAGAAACATTCAGTCTCTGATGTTGTAAATTTCATTCAGGATATGGGAGAGGGGAAGGAGGCTGTGATACTGTCTCCTTTCCGGTTAATCAAAGAAAGAGAGGTAAAGGAACAACTTGAGCTGCTATTGAAACAGGGAATTACCCGGATGCTGGAAGGAGGTGAGTTGGTCAGGATTGAGGATTTGTTGAATGGTGATTCATTACCGGAACCCGGTAGCAGGTTACAGATTATCATTGACCGGATTTCAATACAAACTGACGAAGACTCCCTAAGCAGATATGCGGATTCCGTACAGACTGCCTTTAACCTTGGTAAGGGGGAGTGCAATATATCCACGAAGCTTAAAGAAAAGGAGTCGATATGTGTTTTTACCAATTCCTTTGAGGCAGATGGACTTATTTTTGAAGAACCGGATGTACACATGTTCAGTTTCAATAATCCTCTGGGCGCTTGTCCGGCCTGCGAAGGTTATGGAAGAGTTATTGGTATTGATGAGGACCTGGTAATACCCAATAAAAGTCTTTCCGTTTATGAAGATGCCATCGCATGCTGGAAAGGAGAGAAAATGAGCCGGTGGAAGGAGAAATTAATACTCAAGGCCGCTGAGTTTGATTTTCCGGTTCACAAACCTTACTATCAACTCAATCCTGATCAGAAGCTTTTGTTATGGACTGGTAACAAGCAATTCAAAGGATTGAACGCCTTTTTTAAATATCTTGAAGAGAAAAAGTACAAGATCCAGTACAGGGTAATGCTTTCAAGATACAGGGGCAAAACCATATGTCCTGAGTGCCAGGGAACCCGTCTTAAGAAAGAAGCTTCTTACGTTAAGGTGAACCGTCGGGCCATTCAGGAACTGGTTGTAATGCCAGCATCCGAATTACTTTTATTTTTTGATGGACTGAAACTTACGGGACATGAGGCTGGCATTGCTGAGAGAATACTGAAAGAGTTGCATAACAGAATAGGATACCTGGTTCAGGTAGGTCTTGGTTATCTCACTCTGAACCGGTTATCAGCGACTCTCTCCGGTGGGGAATCCCAGAGGATTAACCTGGCTACTTCGCTTGGAAGTAGCCTGGTGGGCTCACTATATATCCTTGATGAGCCAAGTATTGGACTGCATCCAAGGGATACCCACATGCTTATCGGTGTTTTGGAAAATCTTAAGAAACTCGGAAATACCGTTCTCGTTGTGGAACATGATGAAGAAATTATCAGGGCTGCTGATCAGCTCATTGATATGGGACCATTGGCCGGACGCCTTGGAGGGGAGGTTGTTTTCCAGGGAGAAGTTAAAGATCTTGATGCTGAAGCGGATAGCCTGACTGCCAAATACCTGCTTGAAATAGAAAAAATTGAGGTGACCGGGAACCGAAGAAAATGGAATAATTATATTGATCTGCTCGGAGCCAGGCAAAATAACCTCAAAGGCATTGAGGTCCGGTTTCCTCTGAATACAATGACAGTTGTGACCGGAGTTAGTGGCTCGGGGAAATCTTCTCTGGTCAAGGATATTCTGTACCCGGCTATGCTCAAGAAATTCGGCGCACACGGAGACAAACCGGGAGACCATGACCTTCTGCAAGGGGATTTTAATTTACTCGACGGGGTGGAAATGGTCGATCAGAATCCAATCGGAAGGTCTTCCCGTTCCAACCCGGTGACTTATCTTAAGGCTTTCGATGAGATAAGAAAATTGTATTCCGATCAACAAGCTTCAATCCTTCAGGGATATAAGGCCTCCCATTTCTCTTTTAATATCGATGGCGGAAGATGTGAAGAATGCCAGGGGGAAGGGATGATCAAAGTCGAAATGCAGTTCATGGCAGATGTTTCCCTGCTCTGTGACAGTTGTCATGGCAAGCGCTTTAAGGATGAAATCCTTGAAGTTAAATACCAGGATAAGAATATCCATGAAGTGCTTGAGTGTACTGTAAATGAAGCTATTGAATTTTTCGGACATCCGAAAGGAGGATCCACAGAAAGAAGGATCATTGAGCGGCTGAAACCACTTGCTAATGTGGGACTCGGGTATATTAAGCTGGGGCAGTCTTCAAGTACGCTTAGTGGGGGAGAAAGCCAGCGGGTTAAGCTTGCCTCTTTTCTGTCAAGGGAAGGCAGTGGCAAGCATCTCTTGTTTCTGTTTGATGAACCTACCACGGGACTTCATTTTCATGATATCCGTAAACTTCTGGATGCGTTTAGCGAATTAATTGCAAAGGGCCATAGCCTGATTATAATTGAGCATAACCTGGAAATTATTAAATCGGCAGACTGGGTAATTGATCTTGGTCCGGAGGGAGGAGAAGAGGGTGGCACACTTGTTTTTGCAGGCACTCCCGAGGATCTGATTAAAGTGAAAAATTCTTATACCGGCCAATACCTTGCTCCCAAACTCAAATAGGGATTATCAAAACTGAGCCTTTCAGCTGCGCTATTTGCTCAGATGTCAGCGAGGTTTTGATAATCCCTATTGGTTATTAAGACAAAAAAAACCGGCTTATCGCCGGTTTATATTTTTATAAGGGTTTAGATTATTTCTCCTTAAAGCCAAACATTATCGCCACACAACCACTGGCTGCTTCTTCAGGCATTCCGTCTGAGACAGGGACTTTAACAAATACCTTAAGTTGTTGACTGGCCTCCAGCCTGAAATTCCAGATCCTGGAGTAATCGCTGTCTTTGTTTGTATATAAAACATTGCGGTCGGAATCGATGATTCTGAATTCAATTTCCGGCAAATTTGGGGCACCACAAATAGATATCCTGTAATCAGTGTCGGAATAAAAAGTCTTATATAATTCAGCTTCTTCACCCGTAGTTAAAACTGCGGCATGGTAGTTCCCGTCATGGGTATATGGATTGAGCTCAACTTTGCAGATTTTTTTTGCAAATCCTTTGCACTGTGCATTTACAGACAGTGGTAACAGGGTCAATAATGCAATTGCAACAGTGAACTGGAAAATCTTTTTCATAGAGCGGTTATTTTTATGAAATAAAGTTTGTTCTTAATACTTTGACCTTCTCCTGTAACTCCCTAAACACTTCAGGTGTGATATCAATAGTGGATTCTGACTTCAGGATGGTAACATTTGATTCCTCATCCGGTACAACCTGAATTTTACTGGTAGAAATTGTAATCTTATCAAAAGTCAACTTGAGATCATTAATTTCATCTATGAGTCCGGCCACATCTGCGTTGTCCTTACTATCCGACAACAGAGCAAGGACGATATTGAATGACAGCTTCTGATCTACGATTCTTTCTACAAGTTTATTGTCTTCAATAGGGTCATCTCCTACCAGGTTGGAGGCAATATAAAGACCTTCTATCCAACCCCCGACCAGAACGATGGAAGCCAGGGCCGGTCTTTCATTCTCAGTGAGGAAAGAACTGGAATTCATAAAGGTTTCAGAGATGATGTCCATGATCATATCCCGGTTGTTGATATTCTCTTCAAGTCGTTCAATAGTATTTGCATCAATGGCATCAAGGATTCCCAGTCCATCGGCCATCTGTTTGGCTGCATTCATATACTGAATGGATGTCTGGGTCTGGTCAAAGAGACTTGCAAAGCTTAGATCCGTCGTGTAGATACCCAGATTCAGTGCCATGCTTCGGTTTGTAGTATAATTGGATGTATTGTCTACCGAGTTTAGTAATTCTTCATCATAGACGGCCCCTGCGCTTTTAAGCAACATGGCAGTTTCCAGCGGGGATGGAAGGGAATAGAAAATCTGTTTGGCAGAGTTGATATCTTGCAGCAGATCGGCATCCAGTTCCGTTTCATCCAATGTGATCTCGCCAGATCCGGACTTTTGCTTATCAGATCCACATCCTGTTAATAATACCGCAACCAGTAAAATTGAAGTTAGTTTAGCAGGCATAAGGTGAAATAACTTTTTTGACATATGGTCTAAATTTTTAAGTAGTCACACAAAATGTACTTGGTAATGGGGTAGTAAAAATAACACTTTTTTTTAATAAACAAAATAAACTTGCATTTGATAATTCCTATAACAGTCTGAATATAAGAGAAATATCATTAGTAACATCTTGTGAAAACCACTCACTTATCACACTTGTGTTTATCCTTCTGCGATAATACCGATCCAAACATGGTGCCAGAAATTGGCCGGACACGGAATCAGAAGGGACTTGTCAGGAATCGCATGTGTCAATTATAACTGTTTTGGCGCTTAAGGATTCGTGTATCGGATTTATAATTTTAATGTTCATCTGGTCAGTCTATTATCAGCTCACTGTCTGTTTTACTGCCGATTTCACCAATTATAGCTGCCTGGTGAAAACCAGCTTTAATAAGCCTGTCAAGAAACTTATCGGCTAAATTCACCGGCAGTGAGATCAGGAGTCCACCACTAGTCTGTGCATCTGACAGGATAATCTTTTTGTCATCAGTAATATCAGCTCCCCAGCGAGCATGCTCATTTATGTAATCAAGGTTTTGTCTGCTGCCTCCGGGAACCATGCCTGCTTTGATGGATTCATACACACCATCCAATACCGGAACCTCTTGTGCAAAGACTCTGGCACTCACCCTACTAGACCTGGCCATCTCAAGAAGATGTCCCAGCAATCCGAAACCTGTGACATCTGTAAGTGCATGAACCTGGAATTCAGAAAAGAGCTCCACTGGTAATTTATTGAGTTGCATCATGGTATCAAGCAATGGATCCAGCCAGTTTGATTGGAGACTCATCCGTTTCAAGGCAGTAGCCAGTATACCGGTTCCAATAGGTTTTGTAAGGACAATGGCATCTCCGGGTTTTGCTTCTGAGTTGCGCAGGATCTTTTCGGGATGGATCCTGCCATTTACAACCATACCGTATTTTAATTCGCTGTCCTCAATTGTATGTCCCCCGGTAATAAATATACCTGCCTCATCAGCAATTGACTGTGCTCCGGCAAGTATTTGGTGCAGTACATCAAGGGGTAAGCGATGAGTTGGAAAAGCAACAATATTCAGTGCAAAGAGTGGCTCTGCACCCATTGCATAGATGTCACTCAGGGCATTGGCGGCAGCTATCCGTCCAAAGCTAAAGGGGTTATCGACAATTGGTGTAAAAAAATCCACGCTTTGTACCCAGGCCGTTTCAGAATCCACCTTCCAGATGGTTGCATCGTCGGAATGTCTGGAATCAACAAGTATATTTTCATGGTCGGGGACCGGCAGATTTTTTAAAACGGCTTCAAGGTCCTGGGGACTCATTTTACACGCACATCCAAGTCCCTGGGTAAACCTTGTCAGCCGGATATCCTCATCAGGTCCATCTGTTGGGGCTACCATTGATTCTGAAAAGACCAATGACTTAGCGCTGGAAATTATCTGCCGTGCGGCTTCATCGATTTCTTCCCGGCTTGTCATCTTTCCGGTTGATAATCGGATTGTGCCCATTGCCACTTCCTCTTCAAGTCCGATTGCCCTGATAACATGAGAGATTTCAGTATGTTCAGCATGACAAGCTGCACCAGCCGAACCCGCAATTTCAGGCATTGCTGCAAGCAGCAGATTTGCCTCTACACCAGGGAAGCTGATGCTTAATGTATTGGGAAGACAATTTTCCGGATCTCCGTTTCTTACCACCCCGGGTATTTCTTTGGATATTTGCATAAAAAGGGCATCCCTCATCTCCAGCATGGCCATACTGTTCCTGTCCAGGTCCCTCTCAGCCACTTCACAGGCCTTTCCGAATCCCGCAATTAGTAATACATTTTCAGTACCTGCCCGACGGTTCGATTCATGATCGGCGCCATGGATCAGTTTATCCAGCTTCAGTCCATCTCTGACATACAGAGCCCCGATTCCTTTTGGTCCATAAAATTTATGTCCTGCAAGTGAAAGCATATCAACACCCAGTTCCTTCACATTGACAGGGATCTTACCTGCGCTTTGGGCAGCATCTGCATGAAAAGGTATATTATGTTTTTTTGCTATCCGGCTGATTTCCCATAAAGGCTGGATGGTACCGATTTCATTATTGGCATGCATTACGGTGATGAGAATCGTATCTTTCCTGATGGTTTTCTCTAACTCTGAAAGCAGTATGATTCCTGTCCTGTCGACGGGAATATAGCTAATATCATACCCTTCGGACTCCAGGTATCTGCATGCTTCCAGGGTAGCAGGGTGTTCAATTGCACTTGTAATAATATGGCGTCCTTTGCTTTTGAATCCCTTTGCAATTCCCTTGATCGCATAGTTGTTTGATTCGGTACCTCCACTTGTAAAAACTACCTCCTCCGGCCGACATGACATAAGCCCGGCTACTTTTACCCTTGCGTCTTCGACAGCTTTTCTGGCTTCAAATCCAAAGGTATGAGCTGAAGAGGGGTTTCCATAAACTCCTGAAAGGAAGGGCTGCATGGCAGCAATGACCTCCCTGTCAAGAGGAGTTGTGGCATTATAATCAAGGTAAACAGGCTGCATCTTAAAATACGGTCATTTTATCCGTCATCAGAGGTTCAAGTGAAGGATCGAGATCATTTGTCCATCCGATAAGGTATTTTGTGTAATCGCTGAGGTATAACCCTTGCAAATCTTTACCATAAGACTCCTGCATGACCTCATTGGGATAAAGACCTGCGAGAGTCTTAATGTTTCGTTCATTTTTTCGCAGTAAAGTGCCATACATATCGGCAGCTCCATACAAGTGCAGAAAATTATGGGCAAACTCAGAAGGGTATTTATAACTTACGATAGCAAATTCTACATCATCCGAATTGAAGGTATTGACGGGCACCGAGATATCCGATTTGAAATAATTGTTTACCAGGTAAAACAATGCCACGCTTTCAACATTGTTCTCATCCCTTAGAAAGGCAACCAGCCGTTCCTTGTTACCAGGAGACTTGACATCGGGAATTCCATCTTTCGTCCTCAGGGTAACAGAGGCTCCTGCAATTTTTGCTACTCCGTCAGACCAGCGTTTAATATTTTCCCTGACTTTAGCAGAGTTTGGCTCGGTGACCGATTCAAGGACCGTAGGACCCGGAAGGTTCCTTGATATTGTGGTGTATTCAGGTCCGATATAAAAGTCAGCAATTATATTTAAAGGGATATTGTTGTCGCGAGCCTGAATATGTAGCCAGTTTATGGCTGTCCGAATGGAATCAATAGTGCTTTGTATATCAAACTCAGTCCAGGGTGTGGTATACTTACTGTCGATAAACATAAAATATAACAGCACCTCTCCTTTTAGATCCTTGCAAACATTTGTATTCCTGGCCTGTCGATAATCCACCTTGCTTACCTTGAAGGAGGAGGGGACAATCATTAGAAATAGTATAAAGAGTAATATATATTTTCTGGTTCCTATCATAATTCCATCTTATCTAGATATGTAAAAATACGAAAGTATGGCTTATTCAAAAACTGCACTTTTTAATAGTTAGCGTGAACCTGTTATTCTGCGTTTTTATCAGCTGGTAAAGCTGGCTTTGTCCTGGTAATATAGAATTTGCATACTTCAGTCAAACCGCATTCGGAACATTTCGGTTTTCTTGCCTGGCAAACATATCTGCCATGCAGTATAAGCCAGTGATGGGCATCGGGGATAAGCTCCGGGGGGAATACCTCATATAGCTGGTTTTCAGCTTGTAACGGGTTTCTGGCGCCCTCTGTCAGGCCAATCCTGGCAGACACCCTGAATACATGTGTATCAACCGGCATTACGGGCATTTTATGGATTACTGATGCGATTACATTGGCTGATTTTCTTCCAACTCCCGGCAGCTTTTGAAGGCTTACCACATCTTCGGGTACCTTTTCCCCAAACTCCTTGGAGAGAACTTTTGCCATACCCCTGAGGTGCTTTGCTTTGTTATTCGGATATGAGCAACTTTTAATCAATTCAAATACATCCTCCTGGCTTGCGGCAGCAAGTTCTGTGGGACCAGGGTATTTTCTGAACAGGGAAGGTGTGATCATATTAACCCGCTTATCCGTGCATTGTGCAGAAAGAATGACCGAGACAATAAGCTCGTATGGGTTCTCATAACCGAGTTCTGTCACCGGTTCTGGCATCTCCCGCTGGAAATATTCAATTACCGCTTCGATTCTCTTCTTCCTGCTTGTGTTTTTACCCGGCATTTGTATTTTTTAAAAAGAATCCTTACGTTTACGCTGAGTTTAAGGCTATGAAAAGGATTTTTGAATATAACTATTTTTATTTCACCTGACCCACGGGACATTTGAATATAAAGTTTATTCATTAGTCCCGCTTTCACGGGACTTTTTTTATTATGAACCTGAACGTTTTTGCATATTATTTCTTTTATTTTTTCTGGATGCAATCCGGACCGGGTTCTCTATAATATATCGAAAGAAAAAATATAGACCCGGACCTGAAAGGCCGGGTTTTTTTATTTATATACTATGAGCAAACGAATTGTAATACAGGGTGGGTACGGTGCTTTTCACGAAATAGCCGCACTTCAGTATTTCGAAAACGAATCAATCGAGATACTTCCCCGCGATACCTTCAAAGATCTTATGGCTGCTCTGAAGAAGGACAAGGCCGATCATGGTATTATGGCCATTGAGAATTCCATTGCCGGAAGCATTCTTCCAAATTACAGCCTGCTGAAAGAATCACCCATGAGAATCATCGGCGAGATATATTTACGGATCAGGCAGAATCTTGTCGCCCTACCCGGACAGGTCATATCTGAGATTACTGAAGTCTTCTCACATCCCATGGCTATCCTTCAATGCCAGGTATTTTTTGACCAGTATGATGATATCAAATTGATTGAAAGCATGGATACCGCACTTAGCGCTAAAAAGATCAGGGAGGAGAATCTTTTCGGAACAGGAGCAATTGCTTCCTCTTTAGCCGCTGAGAAATATGAACTTGAGATCATTGCATCCGGAATTGAAACAAATAAGAAAAATTATACCAGGTTTCTGATACTTGGCAACGGACATGATAAGAAATCGACAGAACCCGAAATAAACAAGGCCTCCATACATTTTGCCCTTTCTCACAAGATTGGCGGCCTGTCAAAGATCCTCTCCATCCTTTCTTACTATGATATTAACCTTTCCAAGATACAGTCCATGCCAATTATTGGAGGAGACTGGGAATACCAGTTTTACATTGACGTAGAGTTCAGCGACATAGAACTTTACCAGCAATCCCTCGTGGCGATCAAACCATTTACCTCCGATCTGGGAATACTGGGGGAATACAGAAGAGGCAAGTCAATCATTAATGTGTAAATAAAAAGAAATATGAATTTAGAACTTGACATACTACCCCTGTTTGACGATCCCGTTGCTAAAAAGCGGCCGTTAATTATTGCAGGGCCCTGCAGTGCCGAGTCAGAAGAACAGGTACTGGAGTCAGCCAGAGATCTATCCGCTATGGGAGTCAGGATCTTCCGGGCAGGGATATGGAAACCACGTACCCGTCCAAATGCATTTGAAGGAGTCGGATCAACAGGTCTTCCATGGCTTAAACGGGTTCAAGAAGAAACAGGTATGCTTACCGCTATTGAAGTTGCCAATGTCAAGCATGTGTACGAGGCCCTGAAGTTCGGGGTGGATATCATCTGGATAGGTGCAAGGACTTCTGCCAATCCTTTTGCAGTACAGGAAATTGCCGATACCCTGAAAGGCCTTGATATCCCCGTTATGATAAAAAATCCTGTAAATCCTGATGTTGAACTATGGATTGGTGCTATAGAACGGATTTATGGTGCCGGAGTAAAAAGGATTGTCGCCATTCACAGGGGCTTCTCCGTATTTGCCAAATCAAACTACCGTAACCATCCCCATTGGCAGATCCCTATCGAGCTTAAACGCAGGATACCCAATCTCCCGGTGATCACAGATCCAAGCCATATTTGCGGTAACAGGGAGAGATTGTTTGAGATATCCCAGGAGGCGATGGATCTGAATTTTGATGGTATTATCATCGAGTGTCATCCAGATCCTGACAAAGCCTGGAGTGATGCCAAACAACAGATTACACCGGCAGCCCTTAAAACAATTCTTGATAAAATCATCATCCGGAAATCCGAGGTTGATAATGGACTTGCAATGACCCTCGGGGAACTCAGGGAAGAGATCGATACCCTTGATGATCAAATAATTGATATCTTTGAAACACGGATGAAGATCGCCGATCAGATCGGCCAGTATAAAAAGTCCTATAACGTAGCTATCCTGCAGTCAAAGCGATGGGACAGCATTCTAAACAAGCGCCTGGATATGGGTTACAAGAAGGGACTGAGTAATGAATTCATCACTCGTGTTTTCCGTGCTATTCACCAGGAATCAATTAACCACCAGGCCAGGATCATGAATATTGAACCGGAAGGTGAACCTGAAACCTGAAAGAGCAAAGACCTGCAAAGTAAATCCAGAAATAAGTTGAATCATCCATGAAGGAGATTGCACTGCATACCATCGATAAAACTTCCAGGATACTTGTGGGGGAATCCTTTCGCAACATCGGTAAATATCTTCCCGAAAGTCCACTGGTTATTATTACAGATGAGAATGTGGAAGAGCATTATTCAGGTTCTTTTCCCGGGGGATCAAAGATTATCGTAAAGGCCGGAGAATCTTCCAAATCCATAGAAACCGCTGCCGGGATATATGACCAATTGATACGCAGCGAAATAGACCGTAAGGCATTTATCCTGGGTATTGGCGGGGGAATTGTATGTGATCTGGCAGGGTATATTGCTTCGACATACCTTCGGGGGATTTCATTTGGTTTTGTCTCCACAACTCTTCTGGCTCAGGTAGATGCCAGCATTGGTGGTAAAAATGGGATTAACTTCGAAGGTTATAAGAACATGATCGGGACAATCCGGCAACCGGATTTTGTGATCTGTGATCCGGAAATGCTCAAAACCCTCCAACCGGAAGAATACCGGATGGGATTTGCAGAGGTCGTGAAATATGCGGCTATTTTCGATGCCGATCTGTTTGATTATCTGGAAGGGAATTATAAGGATGCTCTCGAGCACAATCCCTCCGTCCTGGAAAAGATCATTGGGATTTGTGCTGGATTAAAATCTGATGTGGTGGCCAGGGATGAGAAGGATACCGGGGAACGCATGAAATTAAACTTCGGGCATACTTTTGCTCATGCTTTCGAAAAACTCAGCGGCATTCCTCACGGTGATGCAGTCAGCATCGGCATGATCCTGGCTGCCAGACTTTCCAACAGGCTTGGATTGATTAATGAAGGGGATACAGACAGATTGGAAAAACTGCTTATAAACTTTGGTTTGCCCGTGAAATGGGATGGTTCATGCTCTGAGGTTTTCGAGGTAATGAAAAGGGACAAAAAAAGGGATGGGAGTTCATTGGGACTCATACTGCTTGAAACAATCGGGAATGCGGTTGTAAGGAATGTTTCACTGACAGACATGAAAACATGGATAGATGATTTGTGTTAGCCTTTCAAATATTGGATTTAAGGAATGCCTTGCCCTGGCTGAGGATGAGAGTTTTGTTGAATTTCGTTTTGACCTTCTCGATTTTACACCCGAGCAGGTTCAGCAGGTAGTAAGTGTTTCTCAACACTCAATTGCAACCTACCGACCTGATGGCAAGGATCCGGACCGTCGCATGCAAACCATGGTCACTGCCTTAAAAGCCGGAGCTTCCTATGTAGATATAGAATTGGAATCGGAATCATATTATCGTAAGGAGCTGATAAAAACTGCCAGAACTCATGGAAGGGATGTCATCATATCCTATCATAATTTCGATCATACCCCGGATGCCTTGAGACTTAAGAAAATTGTTGCCGCATGCAAAAAGTCTGGTGCAGATGTAGTGAAGATCGCATGCCAGGTAAAAGGTGAAGAGGATGTCAGGGCTCTTTTGGGGCTTTATACGGAAAGTGACAGGATGGTAGTAATCGGTATGGGAAAACAAGGACTTATTACCAGGATTGCTGCTCAATTCGTAGGCGCAGAATTTACTTTCGCATCACCAGGACGAGGGAAAGAAACTGCCCCAGGGCAAATCTCCCGTCAGGAACTTGTTAATCTTATTGATCAGATCCAGTTTCCCTTTGTCAGGGAACAATACAATAAAACCCAAAAAGATGAATAGCTTCGGCAGAATATTCAGGATCAACATTTTCGGGGAATCCCATGGTCCCGGCGTGGGGGTGGTCATCGACGGATGTCAGGCCGGAATTCCACTATCCGTTTCTGATTTTGAAAAAGATCTGTCCCGCCGGAAAAGCGGGGCAAAAGGTACTACACCAAGGAAGGAGGAGGATCTGCCTAATCTGCTCAGCGGCATCTATAATAATCATTCTACTGGTGCACCTATCGGTGTCTTTTTTGAAAATAAAAATACACGCTCCTCAGACTATTCCAAGTTAAAGGATATTCCAAGGCCCGGTCATGCAGATTTTGTTGCCTCTCAGAAATTTGGTGGTTTCCAGGATTACAGGGGTGGGGGACATTTTTCCGGGCGACTTACCCTGGCACTAGTAGCTGCAGGGGTGGTGGCGAAGAAAATGCTGGGAAATGTAGAGATCAATGCACAACTGATTGAGGCAGGCGGAAGCAGCGATATAGAAAAAGCTGTTGAGAAAGCCCTGGAGATGGATGATTCTATCGGGGGACTGGTAGAGTGTTGCATCCGGAATGTACCCGTCGGACTGGGAGAGCCTTTCTTTGATTCTGTAGAATCTGCACTGAGCCATATTGTTTTCGCAATACCTGCCACCAAGGGTATTGAATTCGGATCCGGTTTCTCTGCTGCGGCCATGAGAGGATCAGAACATAATGATAACATTATCAGAGAATCCGGAAAAACCGAAACAAATTATGCCGGAGGGATCAATGGCGGTATTTCAAATGGTAATGAAATAATTTTCCGGGTGGCAATAAAGCCTGCTTCCAGTACATCCAGGTCGCAAACGACCATGAATATGAAATCCGGGAAAATGGAGGACCTGGTAATAGAAGGCCGGCATGACAAGTGCATTGCACTAAGAGTGCCTCCTGTGCTTGAAGCAGCAGCAGCCATCGTGATGGCTGATTTATTGCTGCTGGAGCAAAAAAATGTAAAGGTGAATCATCCCGGCAGATAGTGACCAATTAACATAGTATTCGATAAAAAATGAAGAAAATAGTTGTACTTGGAGCAGGAAAGATGGGCTCTTGGCTTGTAGAATCACTATGCCTGGATTATGAGGTAGGTGTTTTTGACCTGGAAAAATCACGCCTGAAATATTTTTTCAACTCGCATCGTTTTCTGGACTTTGAAGAAATCCGGGAATTTAAACCTGAGCTACTGATTAATGCAGTAAGTCTTAATAATACCATGGAGGTCTTTCATAAGATTGAGCCCTATCTCACGGATGAATGTATTATTGCCGATATCACATCTGTAAAGAATGGACTGCAGGATTATTACAAAAAAACGGGCAGGAGATTTGTATCGACACATCCAATGTTCGGTCCTACTTTTGCCAACATCAAGGATCTCAGTACTGAAAATGCCATTATTATTACGGAATCAGATGAGGAGGGAAAGGAATTCTTTAGAAAGTTCTATCGTTCTCTGAACCTGAATATTTTTGAGTATAACTTTTCAGATCACGATGAAACCATAGCCTATTGCCTTTCAGTACCCTTCTCTTCTTCACTGGTCTTTGCAGCCTGCATGAAAAAACAGGAAGCACCCGGTACTACCTTTCGCAAACACCTGGATATAGCGCGCGGTGTGCTTTCAGAGGATGACTACCTTCTATCTGAGATACTTTTTAACCGCTTTACTGTCGATCAGGTTGAGAAGATAAGGTCACAACTCGCCATACTGATAGAGATTGTTAAGGAAAGGGATTTTGAGGCATTGAAAGATTTCTTTGACTCCTTAAGGTTAAATATTGATCTACCCGTACCGGAGAGACCGGCCAGTTGAATTATGTCTTTATTTTCCTGACAGATCAGTGCTTGTACGTTTGATCATAATTATCTGACTGGTTTTAGCAGTAATCCTGAATCGTTCATCTATTCGGTGACCGACAACCCAGACAATCTTCTGGCCGCTGGCCAGTAACCAGAGTTTCTCCTTATCAGGAATGGATACCTTTTGGTCGATTAAAAAATCACTAATCTTCTTCATCCCTTTCATACCAAACGGCTGAAAATAATCGCCTTTGTGCCAGCGCCTCAGGAGAAGTGGAAAGTCCAGCATATCAAGGTCGAGGCAGGCAATATTCTGGTCAGCAGGTATTTTAAACCTATCTGTGAAATTAACAACGACCCATTCAAGATCCAGTGGATCAAATATCTGATTTTCGGAAAGGTCCAGGTAATATCTCCGGTCTTCCTCTTCAACAAGAGGTGTCAGAATTAATTCCTCCCGATCTTTAACCAGCCTGTGGGAAGGAGATAAGAATATTTTGCCCGGAGGCCCTTCAATCGCATCATTGATGTCATTAATTGAGGCAGAACTGAAATTGAATTCTGCAAGCATTTCGAAGAGAATGGTTTTTCTTGATTCCACCAGTTTCAATTCCGGAATTCGGATTATTATTCTGTCATCCTTCCGGATTAACAGTTTCTTTTTCAGTTTCTTAATTTCCTCACTAAAAAGCTTTTCTGTCTCGGAAAGTTTGGTGATGGTTTCTATAAGGGATTTGCGAAAAGATGGGTTTTGATCTTCCAGCATTGGCAATAACTTGTTTCTTACCTTGTTTCTGAGGTACTTATCCGAGGCATTTGATGAATCCTCACGGTGGGAGAGTCTTGTGACTGTGGCATATTCCACTATTTCCTTCCTTGAGGCGAATAGGATTGGACGGATTATTTTCCCGGCCTTGGATGGAATGCCTG
>SDBV01004010.1_pt1 | contig 21331 bp, 5 predicted proteins | sample 2277081 | NCBI WGS metagenome assembly SDBV01 (sample SAMN10402039, study PRJNA504765) | marine sediment metagenome | isolation source: marine sediment core GS10_PC15, 223 cmbsf | place: Arctic Ocean: Southern Knipovich Ridge | collected 2010 | reverse complement strand
CTAAACGACGGCGCGTCGTTGACCGGGTTGACCGTGATCTGGAACGTCTGCTGGACACTCGTGTCCGAGCCGCCGTTGGCCTGCCCGCCGTCGTCCTGCAACTGCACGGTCACCGTCGCCGTGCCGAAGGCGTCATCCGCCGGCGTGAAGCTCAAATCACCCGTCGAGGGTTGAATTGCAGGCAATGCGGCGAACAGCCCGTCGTTGTCCGTGCTGATCAGGAAGCTCAGCCCTTGCCCCGCTTCGCTGGCCGGTCCCGCCGAGATGCTGGTGGCCCAGGCGGCAACCGTCCGGGCGCCGGTGTCCTCGTCGACCGTCTGGTCGGCGCCCTTGCTAAACGACGGCGCGTCGTTGACCGGGTTGACCGTGATCTGGAACGTCTGCTGGACACTCGTGTCCGAGCCGCCGTTGGCCGTCCCGCCGTTGTCCTGCAACTGCACGGTCACCGTTGCCGTGCCGAAGGCGTTATCCGCCGGCGTGAAGCTCAAATCACCCGTCGCGGGTTGAATTGCGGGCAATGCGGCGAACAGCCCGTCGTTGTCCGTGCCGATCAGAAAGCTCAGCCCTTGCCCCGCTTCGTTGGCCGGTCCGGCCGAGATGCTGGTGGCCCAGCCGGCAACCGTCCGGGCGCCGGCGTCCTCGTCGACCGTCTGGTCGGCGCCCTTGCTAAACGACGGCGCGTCGTTGACCGCCGTCACCTGGATGCTCACCGTAGCGGGTTGGGAGGTCAACTCGCCGTCGTTGACCGTGAAGGTGAAATCATCCTCGCCGTTGTAATTATCGTCCGGCGTGTAGGTCACCGCACCAGTGGCGGAGTTGAAGCCGGTTAAAGTCCCATGGCTCGGCCAGGTCCCCAGGGCGAACGTCAGGGGTTGCTCCACATTCGGATCACCATCGTCGCCGGTTAGGGTGACCTCCAAGGCCGCGTCTTCATCGGTCGCCACGGTCTGAGGATTCGCCAGCGGCGGTTGGTTCTCAAAATCAATGCGGATCAACCCGTCCGTGATTTGCGAAGGAATAGTCGACCCATCAGGATTAAGGAATTTGGTCGATTCCGGGGCGAGCGTGTCCGCCAAATACAGGCCCCACTCGCCGCCGAAGAAGCCGGTCGTGTCGATCGTCACGGTCGCCAGTAGACCGTCCGCGGCGACTGTGCCGCTGGCGGTCACCGTATTGGCGTGAAAGAACTGAGGAAACAGATTCTCGGCCACGCCGGGAAAGTTATTCTGCGCAAAGATCGTTCCGGTGGAGAACAGGTCGACGTCCGTGATGTGCGGACCGTCGATGCCCTCACCGGGCTGGAGGGGGGGATTCAATCCCTCCTCAGCTTCCGGGCCGCCGTTGGCGACCTGGATGTAGAATTCCAAGCCGGCAACGGGCCAGCCGCCGAATACGTAAATCTCGATCGTTTGATCCGGTGTGTCGGGCTCTAGAACATGGGTCCCCACGTCGATCGCCGGTGGGTCGACGTCGACGTCGATGTCGACGGTGACCACGTCGCTGTCTTCCGTCCCATCGTTCACCTTGTAGGTGAAGCTTGCCGGGCCGGCGTAGTCGCTCTCCGGGGTGAAGACCACTTGGTCGTCCCTGGGGTCCAGCGTGGCGCCCGGGTCGATTTCCGCCGTGCCGTGGGTCTGGCTGAGGATCGTGATCCACAAGGGGTCGTTGTCGGGGTCCGTGTCGTTATCGAGCACGTCGACGGTCACCGGCGTGTCCTGGGGCGTGCTGGCGGTATCGATGACGGCCGACGGCGGATCGTTGACGGTGATCGTCACGATCGCTTCGTTGGAGAGGCGATTCGCGGTATCCCTGACGGTATAGCGAAAGGTGTCGACGTCGCCGCGGAAGCCCGCCTCGGGTGAATACGTCACCACGCCCGTGAGCGTGTTCACGTCCAGCGTGCCGTGTTCCGGATCGGCCGTAATGGTCAGCGTGTTCCGGTCCAGCGAGCCCTGGAAATGGCTGTCGTTGGCCAGCACGTTGACCGGGGCGTCCTGACCTGCGCGTGTGATCGCAGAATCGTCGGCCGCATAAGGTGGGAACACGGTGTGCACCGAGCCGGGCGTTGCGTCCGCAGCTCCCCAGTGGTCCTTCTCGTTTCCCCAGAGGAACGGGGCAAGCCGGTTCAGCGTCTCTCCACCGCCATCGGTGCCCGGGTACCAGATGTCGTTGTAGGCCACCTCGTCTTCCACGATGTGTGGCGTAAAGTCCGGCTCGTCCGTCGGCGGGAGGTCGTGATTGAGCAGGCGGACCTTCGCACCGTCGTTGGACATCACGTCGCCCCAATAGCTCGTGTCGCCGAGGTCGATGACCGCGTCGTAGACGAGCAAATCCTCGATCGAAGGGTCCGCGCCATAATTGGTGACGTAGTAGTTGACAAACGCGTTCCTGCTGGCCGTATCGTTTCCGGCAAACGGCACGACGATCAACGCGGAGTGCGGCCCAATCTCGCTGCCGTCGGGGAAGTCGAATCGGATCGCTTGACGGATCCGCCAATCGGTCAGGTCGATCGTCTGAAGCGTGGGATTGTAGATCTCCACGAACTCGCGCCACCAGTAAGTTGTGTCGGACTGGGGCGGGTTGTACATGACCTCGCTGATGAACAGCGGTCCCACGCGCGGCTCGCTGTTCGTGTCGCCCAGCGTGGGGGTGCGCATGGGGTAGAAGTAGACGTCGGCCTCGCTGTTCGGCTCCGCACGCCCGTACGTCTCGCCGTTCCATGCCCCGCCGAAATCGACGTGATCGATGAACCGCATCGGCAAACCGTCCTGGTCGTCCCTCATCAGCCACAGATCGTCGCCATGCGCGCCGCCGAGCCCGAAATGGTGGTCCGGATCACCGGCGTTGGGGTCCGTGCTGTTCCACTCCGGGTTGAAGTCGTCCTCCGTAAACACCACGTAGCCGTTCGCCGGAATGCTCGTACCGTCGGGGATGCGGAACTTCTGGTACACTTCGACCCCGACCCAATAATCCACGACGCCGTCCTGGTCTTCGTCGACGGGCGTCGGGTTGGAATCGGTGAGGTACCAGCCGCCGATCTCCACCGGGCTGGCGGTCGTGTTTCGCAGTTCGATCGCGTCGCTTTGGGGCCAATCGGTGTGGGAGAGCACTTCGTTGATCACTAGCCGGGTATCCGGTCCCAGGCCGGCGTATCCCGGTGTGCCGCCCAGCTCGGAACTGTTCCGCCACCTCCTGGACTGACCATACTCGAATGCATCGGTGCCGTAAGGGTCGATCAACTCCAGCGTGCTCCCATTGCCGTCCGCCCGGCCGGGCCAGTTCCCGTCGTCCTCGTACTCGAAATTCAGAATCTCAATGCCCGCGGCGTCATTCAGCAGGAGCACGTCGTCGCCGTCTTGCAGCTCCTCCGTGTATTCACCGGCGACGTTGACGGAGTCACCATAACGGGCCTGAAACGCGGCCTGGTTCTTGACTACGACGACGAAATCACCGCTGCCCAGCGTCACTGCCGGGAAGGTGAAACCGATGCCTTCGTTGGTGCCGACCGGCTGAACGAATTGCACGCCGCCCAGTTCAATTTGTGCTCCGCTGATGTTGCGCAACTCGACGAACTCAAAGTCGGTCTTAACGTAACTCTGGTCCACCGGCTGTTCGTCGGCAGACGGTTCGTGCGGGTTGTAGTTGATTTCGGTGATCGCCAGATCCCCGGGCACGGCCGGGGCGAGCACCAAACGAGGCTCCAGCGACTCGAACTTCAGCCGGCCGGGCGAAGCCAACTGCGATCGGTGCGTAGCCGCCTTGCGCCGAAACAGCGCGTGGTGTGCGTTAGCGATGCGTCTCTTGAGATTTCGTAACACGTCGACCTCCCTTGCGTCTGAAGTTCGGGCGACGTGCTCGAAGCACGTAACCCAAGGCGGCATGGACCGTTTCAGCGCAGACTGTGCCGCCGAATCTTCCCTTTTATGGTTCATCCTGAATTCGGGTACTTGACATCGGATGCAGGGGAAGTACGGGTTCCTCTTCTTCTCTGTTGCGCAATGGGCCGGATCGCCGGAAAACGCCGTGCCTTGCCAGAAACTCCTGAACAGAGAAGAGGAACCCGTACTTCTGTTGGTGCAGCGAGTACCCGAATCTCGGATGAACCCCCTTTATTATGATCAAACAGCCCGCTTTTCGCAAGTTTTTGGGGAGGATTCCATTCCGATTTGGACGACAAAGCCCCCCGATTTGCGGCACCCCCAAGACTACAGATTCCCATTTTGCCCTTCGAGTTCCATCAGAAAGTCGACCGCCTGGGAGTTTTCGCTCCCGTCGCCTTTCCCAAGGCCGTCGGTGGACAGCAGCGCAGCGGTGACCGTCGTGTCTTCGAAATCGCGGAGCCAAAAGAGGGCCGTCTGCGGCGAGTCTTCGTACCTTGTCCAATCATCGACCGGATCGATTTCGACCAAATCTTGCAGCCTCGCCTGGTCGCCGTCGCCCTGGTGGGCCTCGGCGTAGACCCGCTCGAAGAACTTGGCCCGGTTGTAATACTGCCCGGCAATGTACATCGCGCCCTGCGTGGGGTCGGCGAAGAACGAGTCGTTGCCGTCGGAGCCGTGGAGTCGGGCCTCGTCGCCGGCGCCGCCGGCGGTGGCGTAGGCGTGTACCCCCTCGAAGAACTTCGCCCGATTGTAGAAGCCGTGCGTGTATTCCAGCTCATACGTATCGTTGTACAGCGCCGCTTGGCTCGGATCGGCATCGAAGACGTCGTCCTGGGGTGAGTCGTAGAGCCGGGCCAGATCGCTGCCGCCGGCCGTGGCGTAGGCGTGGGCGCCCTCAAAATACTTGGCCCGGTTGTAAAACCCGTTGGTGTACTCCTGCCGGTACTCGGTGTTGAACAGCGCGGCGTAGGTCGGCGTGGCGACGTAATCGTCGTTGGCCGGCGAATCGTAGAACCGGGCCAGGTCGCTGCCGCCGGCGGTGGCGAAGGCGTGGACCGCCTCGAAAAACTTGGCCCGATTGTAGAAGCTCCCGTTGGGCTGTCCCGTGAGCTGTTCGGTGAACATTGCGGCGTAGGTCGGGGTGGCCACGTAGTTGTCGGCCTCGGGCGAGTCGAAGAACTTCGCCACGTCGAAGCCGCCCGCGGTGGCGTAGACGTGGACCCCTTCGAAGTATCGGGCCACGTTCTTGAACCCGTCGCCGGAGACCTCGTTGTAGACGGGCGTGCCGGTGTAGAGGTCGCTGCCGGGCGAGTCGTAGAACTTCGCCACGTCGACGCCGTCGCCGGCCACCGCCTCGGACTCTGCCGCGTCATACACCCGATTGTAGAATCCGTCGCCGTACATGGCGGCATAGCCGGGCGCGCCGACGTAGTTGTCGTTGCCGGCGGAATCGCTCAAGGTCACCGTGTTGTGGCCGCCTTCGCCGTGGACCGTGATCGACGAGAAATCGCTCAACTGCAATTGATAATCCGGCCCGGTGACCGTACCCGAGTGCGGATCGAGAGTGAGCTGCTCGTCCCCGTCCGATCCGGTCACCAGAGCCGTGTCAAAGCCGCCTTGGCCGAAGAAGTGTACGCCGGTCATCAGCGGGAACATGGTCGCGTCGTAGCGGATGCCCTTGACCACGACGACGTAGGGCGGGCCGGCGAAAGAAGCCTCGAACGCGTCGTCGCCGTCGGTTCCGTATACGTCCACTTGCGTGCCGTCGTCACTGACACGAACCAGGTTGGCCAGTCGAAGGTCGATCGGGTCGGTGACGCCGGCGGCCTTCAGATAGTACGTTTCGCCTTCGGCCGCCGCCGGCCAATCGACCCGTCGGCCGGTCACCAGCGGCGAAGCGGCTTTGTCCGCGTACAGCGCCAGGTCCCCGCCGTCGGAGGTCAGTTCGGCGGTCAGAAATCCTTGACGGGTCGTTTGCAAGGCGAACCAGGAAGACGGATCCTGGCCGATCAGCTCGTTGTAAACGATTGGAATCGGGATCGCGTCGTCGTCGATGATCGTTGCCGTGCCTTGGCCGTCGGCGATTCGCGCGTTGGCCGGACCCGACAGATCGACGAAGAACGTCTCGTTATCTTCGCTCAGCAAATCGCCGATCACGGCCACTTCGATGGTCTGCTGCGTCTGGCCGGTCTCGAACGTCAGCGTGCCGCTGCTGGGCCGGTAATCGTCGCCGGCGGTGGCCGTGCCGTCGGCGGTGGCGTAGTCCACGGTGACCGTACTGGCGGCGGCGGGCAACAGGCTGAGGGTGAAGATCGCGGTCGCGGTTGCGGGGTCGCCTTCAGGGTCTATGGTGACGTCGGTAATCGACAGCAGCGACCCGTCGTCGTCGACGATCGCGGCCCGGCCCCGGCCGACGTCGATCAACGCGTTGTCGGGGTCGGACAAAGCGACGAAGAACGCTTCGTCCGGCTCTTCCAGCACGTCACCGATCACCGGCACCTCGATGGTCTGCTGCGTGACACCCGGCAGAAAGGTCAGCGTGCCGGTCCTTGCCTGGTAATCGTCGCCGGCGATGGCCGTGCCGTCGGCGGTGGTGTAGTCGACCGTCACCGTCTTGCCGCTGGGGGCCGAGAGGGTTACCTGCAAGACGGCGTCGACGGTTCCTTGGTCGCCTTCCGGGTCGAAGGTGACGTCGGCGATCCGGAGCGTCGGCGCCGGGTCGTCGTCGACGATGGTTGCCTGGCCCTGGCCGTCGCCGATCTCGGCAAAGACGGCGGCGGCCAGGTTCACGAAGAAGTTCTCGGTGAGCTCGTTCAAGGCGTCGCCGATCACGTTGACGGAGACGGTCTGTTCGGTCACGCCCGGCGCGAACGTCAGCATTCCGGCGGTCACCAGGTAGTCGTCACCGGCGGTGGCCGTATCGTCGGCCGTGGTGTAGCCGACCGTTACCGTGGCGCTGATGGCTTCTGAAAGGGTGACGGTGAAGATCACTTCATGCAGTGCGTCGCCGTTGCCTTCCGGGTCGGCCGTCACGTCGTCGATCGAGAGCGTCGGCCGCGGCTCGTCGTCGACGATGGTTCCTTGGCCTTGACCGTCTTCAATGACGCCGGAAACCGGATTGAACAAATTGACGAAGAAGGTTTCGTCGGCCTCCAGCAGGCTATCGCCGATCACGGGCACGGAGACGGTCTGCTCGGTCACGCCGGGCGGGAAAGTCAACGTGCCGGCCACCGCCAGGTAATCGTCGCCGGCGACGGCCGTGCCGTCGGCGGTGGCGAAATCGACGATCACCGTATTCACGCCGGCGGCCGACAGGCCGACGGTGAACACCGCGTTGATCGTCGAGCCGTTGCCTTCCGGGTCCACCGTCACGTCGTCGATCGACAGCTCCGGCTGGTCGTCGTCGATGATCGTTGCCCGGCCGAACCCGTCGAGAATCTCGGCGTTGACGGGGTCGGACAGCCGGACGACGAATTGTTCGCGGGCTTCCTCCAGCGTATCGCCGATCACGGGCACGGCGATCGTCTGCTGCGACTGGCCCGGCTCGAACGTCAGCGTTGCATCGACCGGCTCGTAGTCGTCGCCGGCGACGGCCGTGCCGTTGACGGTCACGTAATCCACCGTCACCACCTTGCCGCTGGCGGCCGAGAGCTGGACGACAAACACGGCATCGGCCGTCTCGTCGTCGCCTTCCGGATCGACAAAGACGTCGCCGATCGAAATCGTCGGCGGCGCGTCGTCGTTGCGGATCGTTGCCCGGCCTGGTGCGCCGGAGAGCGTGACGTGCAAGCCGCCCGAGAGATTGAGGAAGAAGATCTCATCGAACTCGTCCCACGTATCCCCAAGAACAGGCACACTGACGGTTGTCGCCACCTCCCCGGGCAGGAAAGTGAGCGCTCCGCTGACTGCCGTGTAATCTTCAGCAGCCAGGGCCGTATCGTCAGCAGTGGCGTAGTCGACCGTCACCGTGTGGCCGCTTTGCGCCGAGAGGCTGACGTGGAACACGGCGTCGACGGCGCCGTCGTCTCCCTCGGTGACCGTCACGTCGTCAACCGACACGGTTGGCGGCGGGTCGTCGTCGACGATCGTCCCTTCGCCTTCGGCGTCGCCGATCAGGGTATTGACCGGCTGCGACAGCCGCACGAAGAAGTTCTCGTCGGGTTCGTCCAGCGCGTCCCCGTTGACCAGCACCTGGATCGTCTGCTGAAGCGGCCCACCGGGCTGGAACGACACTTGCCCGCTTCTGGCCAAATAATCCGGGGAATTCTGCCCCGAAGCGGCCGTCCCGTCCGTGGTGGCGTAGTCGACCGTCACCGGCACGTTGCTGGGCGACGAAAGGGTCACGAGAAACAGCGCGTTGGCCCAGACGCCGTTGCCTTCCGGACTGATCGTCACGTCGCCGATCGAGACACTCGGCAGGTCGTCGTCGACGATCGTCCCTTCACCCCGGTCGTCTGCCAACGGGGCGTTCAGAGGGTTGGACAGATCCACGAAGAAATTCTCGTCGGGCTCATTCAGCGTATCTCCCTTGACGGATACGAGAATCGTCCGCTGCGTTTCGCCCGCCAGGAACGTCAAGGTTCCTGCCGTGGCCTCGTAGTCGTCTCCCTGCACGGCCGAACCGTCGGAGGTGGCGTAGTCGACCGTCACCGTCTTGCCGCTGGCGGCCGACAGCGTGACGGCGAACACCACGTCGCCGGCGCCGCTGTCGCCTTCCGGGTCCAGGGTCACGTCGCCGATCGCAATCGCCGGCGGCAGGTCGTCATCGAGAATCGTCCCCTGGCCTCGAGCCCTGACGATGACCGCGTTGGACGCCTGGGACAGATTGACGAAGAAATCCTCGTCGAACTCATCCAGGACGTCTCCGACCACGGGCACGGCGACGGTTTGTTCCGTTTCGCCCGGAGCGAACGTCAGCGTCCCACCGGCGGCCGCATAGTCGGCGGCGGCCATGGCCGTACCGTCGGCCGTGGCGTAGTCGACCGTAATCGGTTTGCCGCTGACGGCCGAAAGGCTGACGGTGAAGACCGCGCCGCTCGCCGAGCCTTCGTCGGCGGTGACGTGGTCGATCGAGACCGTCGGCGGCGGGTCGTCGTCGACGATCGTACCTTTGCCCTGCCCGTCGGCAATCAGGGCGTTCGAGGCGCCGGAAAGATCGACGAAGAAGCTCTCGTCGTCCTCGTCCATCGTGTCGCCGAATACGGGTACGGAGATCGTGCGGGTCGTTTCAAACGGCGGGAAGGTCAGCGTCCCGCTGCGGGCGGCGTAGTCGCTTCCGGTCGTTGCCGTCCCGGCCGCCGTCTGGTAGCCGACCGTGACCTCGAGGCTGGTGGGACTCGACAGGCTGACGGTGAAAACCGCGTCGGCCGTTGCAGCGTCGCCTTCCGGACTGATCGTCACGTCGCCGATCGAGAGCGTCGCCACGACGAGCTGAAGCGGATCCCAGTCAAGGCCTTGGCCGGTGTTGCTATTGTTGGTCTCGTCGCCCTCGAACACGCCGTCGCCGGAATCCACAATCATGCCGACGTAATAGGTTCCCGTCCCGCTGAAGAACGGGTCGGCGGCATTCGGCAGGGACAGCGTGAGCGTCTCCTGCGGCGTGGTGCGCAGCGCTGCCACGCCGGCGGAACTCCAACTACCCAAATAGAAGTCATTCGTGGCGATCTGTGAATCCGCCGAGAGATAGAAGGCCACGTCGAACGGACCGGCATTTTTCGCGCCTTGGTTGGTCACCTCGAACGTCACCTCGACGCTGGTGCCCGCGGTGGCCGGCTCGGGCGGGACGCCCAGCGCGCCGCCGCGCAGGTCGGGCTTGGCGGTCGTGTATCGGCTGGCCGCTCCGAGGATGTCATCCATCGCCGAATCGGCGCCCAGCCACCTGACCTGACCGGGGTTGACGCTGCCGTTGCCCAAACTGATCGGATAGACGCCATACCGCAAGGTGATCAAATCTTTGTATTGGCGAAAACCCCAGGCCAGAACGGAAGGTTGGAGACCGATTGCCACGAAGTCCCCGAACTGGAGGCTGCCCGGCTTGATCTGAAACGCCGGCGGAGACGACGACCAGGGCTGCGGCATCTTCAGCAACTTGGCCTGCGCCGTGGTCAGGTACATCGACCCGTCGGGCCGGTGGAAGTGGATGTCGCCGGCCGACTGGAATCCCGCGGGAAGGTCCTGATGGTGCGTGGCCACGGCGGTGGCCGGGTCGATCGTGAAGGTCTCGTGGTCGTTGTCGTTGCCCAGGCGATAGCCGGCCGCGTACAACGTCCCCCGATCGCTGAATTCCAAGGCGTTGAGGTAGACCCGCGCATTGTCAGTGGTCCGGATCTCACCGACCAACCCCACGCTGACCGTCGTCGTCTGCTGGACGTCAATCTCGATGTGGTACAGATAGGTAGTCGATGTGTTGGAAGACCAGGACACGCCGTAAAAACCGTAAAAATCGACGTCTTCCCATGGGGTGTAGGCGATGTCGTCAAATCGCACGCCTTGGTAGAGGAAGCGGTGCGACATATCGGCGGTGTCGACGCCGAACAGGGTGCCGTCATCGTCCGAGATGACGATTTCCCAACCGGGTGTTTGAAGCCGTGCAGAAGCATCCGCCCGGGTCGATTCGACACCCGGCCCGCCAACCGGGGACGCCGACAACAGCGCGCGCGGCTCGAGCTGCTCCAATCGCAAGCTGCTGTGTAGCGAGGCGGGTCTCTTCCGGCCGGGCGCAGCACGGTTCGTCCCCGCGCCGAGGTGGCGAAAGCATCTTCGCAAGAAGTCGAACGGCGACGCACGGTGCATGGTGTAGATCTTCTGCGGGAGTGGGAAACCGGGGGAGAATTATGATTTATGAATTATGAATCATGAATGAAGAAAGATACAAGGCTGCCGGATGTCGAAATCATCATTCATCATTCATCATCGATCTACAAGTCCTGCCAAGGACCCTCCAGATCGAGCGTAAACTCAAGTTCCGCCAGCGGCGGCACGTCCTTCGTGTCGCCTTCCGTGGTGGCAACCGCCTTGACGTATGCAAAGCCCTCGACCTCGTAAAGGAAATCGAGCGTGGCGTGCGACAGCCGAGCCCGATCGTCCCAGGCCTCCAGCAGATCGATCGAGTCCGAAGGTTCTCCTCCCGGCTCGGCATCGTACAGGTAGGCCTCGTCGTTGCCGCCCTTGGACGAATACCCGAAGACCTCCTCGAAGTACTTGGCCCGGTTGAAGTAGCCGAGGCCAAACATGACGCTCACTTCGGGAGTGCTGTGAAGCTGGTCGTCACCGGGCCAATCGAAGAACCCGGCCGTGTCTCGGCCGCCGGCGGTGGCGTACGCGTGGACGGCGTCGAACGAAAACAGCATGGTCGAGAAGGCGCCGCTGACAAACCGGATATAATCCGGCTCGGCCGTTAGGGTGTCGTCGCCCGGTGAGTCAAACAGTTTGGCCACGTCGCTGGCGCCGTCGTCGGCGTCGGCGTTGATCTGCACGGTGAGGAAGGACTCGACCCGGATCGAGTATCCGTCGCCGGATAGCACGGCGTAGCCCGGCCCGGCAATCGCCGTATCATCACCCGGCGAGTCGTTCAATCGGGCATATTCCGAACCCCCGGCGCTGGCGTCGGCCAGCACGTCCTCGAAGGCCCGAGCCTCGTGGTAGAAACCGTCGCTCGGCGGGTCGTGGGACATGATGCTCAAGCCGGGTTCGCCGAGGAAGCTCGCCTCGGGGGTCGATGCGAACATCCGAGCCGTGTCGTTTCCCTCGCCGGCCAGCGCGATCACCCGCTCGAAGAACTTGGCCCGGTTGTAATAACCGTCGCCGAAAAGGGCCCCGTCGTCTTGCGAGGTACCGAAGGTGTCGTCGCCGGGCCCATCGTGCAGGGTGGCCTCATCGATTCCGCCGGCCGTGGCGTAGGCGTGAATGGCGTCGAACATGCTCACCGTCACGGAGGATCCCTGCCCCGACAACACGCCCAAGCCCGGTTCGGCCACGAAGGTATCGTCGTCGGGAGTATCGTAGAGCCGGGCTACGTCCAGGCCGTCGGAGGAAGCGTAGACCTGGAGCTGCTCGAAGTCCTGGGCGAAGTTGGCAAAACCGGGACCCGACAAGCTGCCGCCGGTCGGCGAGCCGACGAAAGTGTCGTCGCCGGGCGAGTCGTACATTTTCGCCAGATCGTTGCCTCGGGAATTGGCCACGCCGGTCACCGAATCGAAGGACCAGGCCTTCAGCGAGAACCAGTTGCTCGACATCCCTCCGTACGTCGGCGTGGTGACGAATTCATCGTCGCTCGTCGAGTCGTAGAGGGTCGCCGTGTCGTTTCCGCCGGCGTCGGCGAAGGCCTCGACTTCCTCGAATTGTTTTACGCGGTTGTAGAACCCGGCGCCCCACAACGCGCCTTCGAACGGTCCGGCGGAAAAGACGTCGTCGCCGGGCGAGTCGTGCAGTTCGGCCTTATCGATCCCGCCGGCGGTGGCGAAGGCGTGTGCGGCCCCGAAGCCCACCGCCCGGTTGTAGAATCCGTCGCCGTAGAGCACGGCCTCGTCGGGCGACCCGTACAAGGTGTCGTCGCCGGGCGAGTCGTAGAGTTTCGCCACGTCGTTGCCGTCGCCGCTGGCGTAGCCGTGAACGGCTTGGAAGAATCTCATCTCGACGCTGTATCCTTCGCCGGACATCCCGGCGTAGGTCGAACTGGCGACAAAAGTGTCGTCGCCCGGCGAGTCGAACACCTTGGCGACGTCGAAGCCGCCCTGGCCGGCATCGACGTGGACTTCGCCCACGCGCACGGTCTGGCTGCTGTATCCTTCCCCCGACAGCGAGGCGCCTTTCCACGTGGCGGCCAACTGGTCGTCGCCCGGCGAGGCTTGAAGTTCCGCTTTATCATTTCCGGCAACGCCGTCGACGGTGATCGACGAAACACCGCTCAGCAGCACCTGATAGTCCGAACCGGCCAACCGGGCTGAGCCGGGCGAGATCGCGAACTCCTCGTCGGCCGGCGTTCCCACGATCCGCCCGACGTCGTCGCCCCCCTGGCCGTCGACCACGATCGCCTTGCCCGCCACCGCGTCGAATACGTCGTACAACACGCCGTTGACCGTAACCCGCGGCGACTGGCCGGTATCGGCCTGGCCGGCGATCACCTCGAACGTGTCGTCGCCCGCGGTGCCGTAAACGGCCACTTCGTCCAGGCCGTCCACCACGAGATTGGTGATGCGGTAAGTTACGTTCGGATTGTTTCCAGTGATCTTGAACTCGAGCTTGTCACCGGCGCGGGCCAGCAGGTCGACCCGCTCGTTGTCGGTTTGCGAGGTGGAACCGAGGAACTCCACTCCCGCGGCGTTCAACAGCGACAGGTCGACGTCGCCGGCGGCGTGGGAGAACAAGGCTTCCACGGTCAGCCGGCCGGTGCGAGCGACCCGGAAGGCGTATCGATACCCGTCCTCGGCCGCCTGGCCGGCAGCTTCCCAGAAGTCGATCTGGGGCAACTCGCCGAGGGTCACGTCGAAGGCGTGCTGCGTCTCGTTGCCGGCCAGGTCGGCGGCCACCACGACGACTCGTTCCGTGAGGTCGTGCCCGGCCTGGGGTGTCCAGGTGATCCGGCCGTCGGCCTGGCCGATCAGCATTCCGGCCGGCGCCGTCGTCAGGCGATAGCCTCCGCCGACGCCGCTGGTCTCATCGTCGGTCTGCACGTCATACACGTACGGCGAGCCCCGCTCGCCGCTGGTGACCGGCGTGGAAGTGATCTGCGGCGCGGTCGTGTCGACGACAATCGACGGCCCGCTGTAGGCCGGGCTGACCAGCTCGACCGTCTCGCTGCGGTTTCCGACGTTAAGCTCCTGACCGACCAGCGCTTGCACGGCGGTGATCGCCTGCGGCCCGTCGGAGAGCGTATGGCTGGCGTCGGTGATTACCACGACCGAGGTGCCCGAGGCGGTGGCTTGCCCAATCAGCACGCCATCGGCAAACAGGCGCACCTCCGCGCCGTCGATCACGCCGTCGACGCGGAAACTCAGGGGATTGCCGGCCGTGTTATTCAGCCGGGTGATCCCGTCGTTGTCGTGCAGGCCGGTGTCCGAACTGGCCAGCAGTTCGACTGAGGTGGGAGCGGCCGGATTGACGAAGACGGGGACTGCCTGCCTATCGAAGCTGGACCAATTCGGCGGGAAGACGTCCACCACGATCCCGTGTATCCCGACGAAACCGTTGCTGGGCGTAAACGTCACCAGGCCGTCGTCCGAAACGTCTACCGTCGGGTCGGAAGGGTCGCCGTCGAACACGGCCGGGTCGCCTTCCACGTCTATCGCGGAAAGTGAGAAGCTCACCGGTGTATCGACCGTTGTGTGGAGGTCGGGGATCGTCGGCAGATACGGATTGGAGTTCCAATCGTCCGGCGCGATCGTGACGTTGAACGACTGCTGGGCCGTGGCCGTGCCGTCGCTGACGGTGACCGTCACCGTGGCCGTGCCGCTGACGCCTTCGGGCGCCTTCAGCATCAGCACCCCGTTCTCGACGTCGGCGAAAATCTCGACCGTTTCCATCACCACGTCGGTAAGCGGCTTGTCGTTGGCGCCGACCTCCACGCCTGCGATGCTCGCCCGGACGTCGTCGCCTTCGGTCAGGAAACCGAAGATCGAGTGTTGGAAGTCGAGATGTCGCGTGGGGACGGCCGTGATGAAGAACTGCGAACCGTTCGTATCGTCGCCGCTCTTGGCCATCGACCAGACACCGCTGCTGGTGTGTTGCAGGTCGTTGTGGAACTCGTCGTCGAACTGGAATCCGGGACCGCCGGTGCCGTTGCCGCTCGGGTCGCCGCCTTGGATCATGAAATCTTCCATCACCCGGTGGAAAGTCAGCCCGTCGTAGAATCCCGCCTGGGCCAGCGCGATGATCTGGCCGGTGACGTTCGGCGCCCGCTGCTCGAACATCTGAAGCACCATGTCGCCGTGGCCGGCCACGGAAATCCTCGCGCTGCGGTTGCCCTGGGGGACGAAGGTCTGCAGATCGGAATTGGTGCTGGTCGCCGAAAAGCTCAGCGCGTCGCCGTCGGCGTCGAATCCGTCCAGCGCGAGGTGCAGCGGCGCCCCGGCCAGCACGGTGACGTCGTCGATGGCGGCCAGTCCGGGCGCCGAAAGGACGCGGCGTTCTTCCAACGGTTCTAATAAAAGGCGGTGCGAGCGCGATCGGATCGGACTGCTGCGGCGAGATTGCTTTGAGCAACAGGAGTACCTTCGACTGCGGTGGCGGCGAAAACGCGGAAACTTCATGGATCGTTACTCCAACGTAGGTGTGTCTATCATGTGGTGTTCCCCGACGGTGCATTCCCTCGGCCCCCCGGCTCCCAGGTTATAGATCCTTCCAAGGCCCGTCCGGTTCCAGTGTGAAAAGCAGTAACGACAGCGGCGGGGTCGACTTCATGTCGTCGCCCGTGGTGGCGGTGGCCTTGACATAGTCGAACCCGTCCACCTCGTAAAGAAAATCGGCCGCCGCACGCGAGAGTCGGGCCCAACTGCCCTCGGCCTCCAGCAGATCGGCTTCCGGGGAATCGACCAGGTAGGCCTCGTCGTGGCCCCCTTGGCCGGCATCGGCGTAAACCTTTTCGAAGAACTTGGCCCGATTGTAGTACTGACCGGGAAGGTACATCGCCCCCTGCGTCGCGTCGGCAGCCAGGCGGTCGTCACCTTCGGACCCGAACAACCGGGCTTCGTCGCTGCCGCCGGCCGTGGCGTAAGCGTGTACCCCCTCGAAGAACTTCGCCCGGTTGTAGAAACCGCGCGTGTACTGCTCCTCGTACGTGGTGTTGTACAACGCGCCTTGGATCGGATCGGCATAGAAGACGTCGTCCTCGGGCGAATCGTAAAGCCTGGCCAGATCGCTGCCGCCGGCGGTGGCGTAGGCGTGGACCCCTTCGAAGAACTTGGCCCGATTGTAGAACCCGTTGGTATACTCCTGCTGGTACTGCGCGTTGAACAACGCGGCGTAGGTGGGCGTGGCCACGTAGTCGTCGTCCGCCGGCGAATCGTAGAACCTGGCCAGGTCGTTTCCGCCGGCGGTGGCGTAGGCGTGGACCGCTTCGAAGTACTTGGCCCGGTTGAAGAACACGTCGTTGTTCTCCCCGCCGAACTGATCGTTGTACAACGCCGCGTAAGTCGCCGTGGCGACGTAGTTGTCGTCGCCGGAGGAGTCGTAGAACGTGGCCACGTCGATCCCGCCGGCGGTGGCGTAGACGTGGACCCCTTCAAAATATCGAACCACGTTCTCAAACCCGTCGCCGGAGAGCGCGTTGTAGGTGGCCTTGCCCACGTAGGTGTCGTTGCCCGGCGAATCGAAGAATTTCGCCACGTCGGTCCCGCCGCCGTTGGCGTAGGTGACCATTTCGTCGAAGTAGCGGGTCTCGATGGAGAATCCCTCTCCCTCTATCTTGGCATAGGTCGGCGTGCCGACGAACTGATCATCGCCGGCCGAATCGAACAACTCGACCATGTCGTCGCCCCCTTCCAGGGCGTCGGCCTCTACGGTGGCGAATCCGGTGACGGTCAGCGAGAATTCCGATCCGGTCATCACGGCCATTTCGGGCGACGCCTCGAAGTGATCGTCGCCGGCCGAGTCGTGGAAGATCGCCGCGTCGCTGCCGGCGGCAATTCCGGAAAGCGGGCCTGAATCGACGGCGACCGTCTCGAAATCCCATACCTGGACGAAGGCCCCGCCGCCGAGGAACTCCACGTAGTCCGGCCAAAGCTCGACCGTATCGGCCTGCGCGGTTCCCTGGAAGGTCGCCGTATCGTGGCCGCCCTCGGAGGCATCAGCCTGCACCTTGGCGAAATCGTACGCGGTCAAGGAAAACCCCACGCCGGTCAGCGAGACCGAATCGGGGGAGAACGTGAAGTCGTCGTTGCCCGCCGAGTCGTAGAACGTCAGCAGATCGTTGCTGCTGCCGGCCAAGGCGATGGCCGTCTCGAAACCCCACGCCTGAATATGGACGCCGGCACCCTGGATTTCGACGTAGTCGGGCCCAAGTTGGATCGTCTCGTCGTTGCCGCTTCCGGCGTAAGTGATTTCATCGTCGCCTTCGTCCGCGTCCAATTCGGTCGAAGCCATGCCGATCGTAAGCAGTCCGTAGCCGGGGCCGACCAATTCGGTCGTGTCCGGCCACAACATGGCGCTGTCCTGGCCCTCCGATCCGAACAGCGTGGCCGAATCGTCTCCTCCGCCGCCCTCGAAGCTGATCTGCTCGGTATTGGTCACGCCCACCCGATATCCCGGACCGACCACTTCGCCGGCCAAGGGCTCGAACGTGGCGGCGTCGTTTCCCGCCGAACCGGTCAACAGGGCCGTGTCCTCGCCCGCTTCGCCGAGAAACACCACCGTGGCGTTGTCGATCGAACTGAAGTCGAAACTGTAGCCCACGCCGTTGATCGTCAGCTCGGTTCGGGCTGCCGCCTCGAACTCGAACAGGTCGTCCTGGGCCGTGCCGTAAACGATCGCGCCTTCCTCGGTCAGGGTAACCAGGTTGGTCAGGCGAACGTCGACGGCCGCGTCGGCGCCCGCGATTTGGAGCACGTACTGCTGGCCGCCGATGGCCGATTCGAGGTCGACCCGCAACAGGCCGGACGCCTGCTCTTGCAGGTTGCCGCCTTGGTCTTGGGTGTCTTCGGTGAAAAGTTTCAACTCGAGGTTCGCCCCGAGCTGCGCCTGCGGCAGGTCGGCGGTGAGCAGGCCGTCGCCGGCCGCTTCCAGCCGATACCACAACTGCCCGTCGGTGGGCTGCTGGCCGGACAATTCCAGGAAGTCGACCACCCCCAAATCGACAGTACCTGCCGGCACGCCTGAGAGCAGGCGGCGCGATTCCAGCGGCTCGGCGCGCAGCCGCCGGGAGTATCGCCGCCACGGCGAAAGGTTCATTGGAGTTGACATGCCCGTTCCGATGCCCCTAAATGAAGAATGCTGTGAAGATGGGCCCAAAGCCGCCGGCCCGAACGTTCCGGCAGTAATTCCTTCATTATGAATAGGCTTTGCGTTTTAGTCAAAGAAATATGCGTGCGACAACTGTTCCCGGGGGTATGGTTCCACCCGGGATAATCCGCATTCCTTGTGCGAATACCCAAAACTAGGCACAATAGGTCCTCGAAAACCAAGTCGCACCGCGTGAACATCCGACAGCGATGCTGGTGCACCTCGATCATACCCCCCAATAGAATAGCCAATGGAATCCGTCCCCAACCACGGGAAATCAGACCACGGCAAACCCAACCGCCGGAAACGGGCTTTCGCCACCCGCACCGTCCATCATCCGCAGGCGCTCTCCCCCTCGCCGCCGGTGGCCACGCCGTTGTATCAGACTTCAACGTTCCGCTGCCACGACGCGGCCACGATCGCCCGCTACGCCGAACAGACGCAGCCACCGGCCTACTACACCCGTTGGGGAAACCCCACGACCGAGGTCTGGGAGAAGCTGATGGCCGACCTGGAGGGCGGCGAGCAAGGGCTGGCGTTTGCCTCGGGCATGGCCGCCGTGAGCACCACGCTGCTGGCCCTGCTATCGCCCGGCGACCACGTCGTGGCCGGCTCGTCTTTGTATACCGCCACGACCCACCTGCTTTCGGTCGATCTACCGGCCGTGGGGATCGAGGTTGATTTCGTCGATCCGACCGATCCGGAGGCGTTCGCCCGGGCGGTTTCTTCATCTTCTTCATCTTCATCAAAGCAATCGACGCAGATGTTCTACCTCGAAACGCCCACCAACCCCACCATGTTGCTGACCGATTTGACGGCCGTCTGCCGCATGGCCACCGAAATGGGAATCGTCACCGTGGTCGACAACACGTTCGCTTCGCCCTGCAACCAGAGGCCGCTGGCCGCCGGAGCGGACGTGGTCCTTCACAGCGCCACGAAATACCTCTCGGGCCACTCCGACGTGATCGGCGGTTGCGTGGTGACCGACGCGGAGACCGCCGAGCGGATCTGGCACAAGCGGACCATGCTCGGCGGCAGCATCGATCCGTTTGCGGCGTGGCTGTTGTTGCGGGGCATGAAGACGCTCGCCGTGCGAATCGAACGACAGAACCGCAACGCCCTGGCCGTGGCCGAAGCCCTTCAGTCGCACCCGGCCGTCTCGCGGGTGATTTACCCCGGTCTGCCGAGCCATCCGCAGCACGAGTTGGCCGTGCGGCAGATGAGCGGCTTCGGCGGCATGGTGGGCTTTGAGGTGGCCGGCGGCAGCGAGAAGGAAAAGCGTGCGGCCGGCGTGCGGCTGGTGGAATCGACCCGGCTGGCGATCCTGGCCGTCAGCCTCGGCGGTGTCGAAACCCTGATCGAACACCCGGCCTCGATGTCCCACGCCCCGCTTTCCGACGAACAACTCATCCAGGCCGGCATTCCGCCGGGTTTGATCCGCCTCTCGGTCGGCATCGAAGATCCCGACGACTTGATCGCCGATCTGCAACAGGCCCTCCTCCAGATTTCAGATTTGAGATTTGAGATTTGAGATTTCAGATTTGAGATTTGAGATTTCCAAATGAGTTTGTCGACAAATCCTAACCCGCATTTCTCACCAGGGAACTCACCACGGAGGCACGGAGAACACGGAGAAGAGGACTTTGGTGGGTTCTTGATAATCATATCGGCCCCCTGGTGTTTTCAGTGGTGTCGATGGAAGTCCTTGTCTTCCAAAAACCTCCGTGTTCTCCGTGCCTCCGTGGTGAGAAATCCGCGCTAAATCCTAAATCCTAAATCTGAAATCCTAAATCTGAAATCCTAAATCTGAAATCTGAAATCTGAATGACGTTGCCGATTCGAACTTTGCCGATTGTCGAACGATGGGACTGCCATGGCTGCGGCCAGTGTTGCTGGGGGACCATCATCCGGCTCAGCGACGACGACCTGCGAAAAATCCGCGATCAGGCGTGGGACAAACACCCGGACTACCGTGGCGTGCGGGTGGTCCGAAAACGGGGCTTCTGGAAGAAACACTACCGCCTGGCACACCGCCGAGACGGCCATTGTGTCTTCCTCACGTCCGAGGGCCGGTGCCTCATTCATCAAGAGCACGGGCTGGACGCCAAGCCGCTGCTCTGTCAGATGTTTCCGCTGCAGTTGGTACCGCTGGACAACTTTGCCTATCTCACCTCGAGACGAAACTGCCCTTCCGCAGCCGCCGACCACGGCCGCGAGTTGAAAGAGCACGTGGCCGCCGCCCGACGCCTGGCCGAACAGGGCCACCTGGCGGCCAAGGCGGCTGGCCCTCCGCCGATCACGCCCGGACAGAGCCGCTCGTGGGCCGATACGCTTCGGGTAACCGACGCCCTGGAGCGACTGATGCTCGACAGGCGGTATCCGCCCGTCCGGCGGCTGGTTCACGGCCTGCAATTCTGCCGGATGCTTCAGATGTGCCGGCTGGGCCCGCTCGACGGCCAGCGGTTCGCTTCCTTGTTGAGCATGCTGGAAGCTTCGGCGGTGGAAGAGTCGGCAGACGTTTTCCGCAATCGCCGGCCTCCCAGCCGAGCGGCCGCCGCCGTATTTCGGCAGATTGCTTTCGAGTACGTTCGTCTGGATAAGGGATTCGTGGCGGAGAAATCGTGGCGCGAACGGCTGCGAGTGTTTCGCGACGCGATCGCCTTCACCCGCGGCAAGGGCCGAGTATTCCGCCGCCACGGCGGTCTCCCCCAAACCACGTTCGAGGAACTCGAACGGCCGCTGGGGCATCTCGGTGCGGAAATCCTCGCACCGATCGGGGCCTACTTCGAGGCGGCGGCCGTCTCGAAACAGTACGCCTTGCTGGGCCGGCGTCGCTGGGCCATCGTCGACAGCTTTCGCGCCTTGGCCATGGCGATGCCGATTGCCATGTGGATGCTGCGACTTCACCGCGGCGGGCAGCCACCAGGCGTCGAGGATGTAGTCAAGGTCGTGGGCGTAATCGAACGCGGGCAGACCTCTGCCTCGCTCTGCGGTCAGCGGCATCGCCGGCGTCTGCGGATCCTCGCCCGCACCGGCCAGATGGCCCGCTTGGCCGCCTGGTACGCGCGGTGAATTCCAACAAGGCCTTGCCGGAGAATTGCATCTGCGTGGTTGGTGGCCCAGCGCAGCGAAGCCCCAGAACCGTGTTTTTCTGGGGCACCGGCACTTCCGCTGGGCCACGCCAAGGCTCAGGCCCTGGAGTTGGCTTGCCGATACAGCGGGCCGAACCAACGCGATATCTGCCGGCATTTCGGCAGTCTCAGCTCCATGGCCGTGTGCACGGCGCGTCGGCGGTTTCGCCAGGATCACGCGCAGGAGAATCCCGCCTTGCAAAAAACACCGGCCAAACTCGAACGAATGATCCTGACCGAAGATTGAACTGAATCCTACTTTCCGCTCATTGACGTTGCGTTTTCTCCGAGTATTCGGTGCTGCTTCCTGACGGGGTTGTGTTGGCGGGGTAGCAGACATATGGTGACCGTTGTCTGGTCGGCCTACTTGCCACGCGTTGGATTATT
>SDBV01004009.1_pt1 | contig 21332 bp, 15 predicted proteins | sample 2277081 | NCBI WGS metagenome assembly SDBV01 (sample SAMN10402039, study PRJNA504765) | marine sediment metagenome | isolation source: marine sediment core GS10_PC15, 223 cmbsf | place: Arctic Ocean: Southern Knipovich Ridge | collected 2010 | reverse complement strand
GCATCCGCCTCCAGCGTCCGGGCGCGGCTGCCTTGCCTTGCATGGAGACGTTGAAGAACATGTAGAGGAGGTTCAGCATCGCGGAATCAGCACCGCGCCGGCCCCAGTCGGGAGTACCGGCGTAGCGCCTGGTCTCGTGCGCGGCTGCCTCCGGATCGTAGCCCATCTCCCGGAGCTTCCGGAAGCTCGCCATCTTCGACCACTCTTCGGTAATGTTGATGAGCTCGGGGACCGAATGGATCACCTTGTTCGCGAGCGTCTTCGTCCACGGCGTCTCCATCCAGACTTCAGGGTAGAGCTGCTTTCCAAGCGTGGAGCCGGCCGCGCGGTGCCAGAGCATTTCCATGTACCAAGGGTCCTGGCGAATCACGTGCCCGAGGCCTTGGCCGAGCGACTTGAGGAGCCGAGCGTTCTCTGCCGGGTTGAGCGGCTTGCTAGCCTTCGACATTGCCCAGAAGCGGCCAATGTCCCTGGGGATGTTCGGCGCCGCGAAAGCGATATTCCACGAGACAGCACCTATCTGGAGAGCACGCCGGCCAACCTGTGCAGCCACCCGCAGGATCCCGATCTCTTGCGGACCGACGGCCAGGAGCGACTGTGCAATCGCGTGTGGCATAGCGAACGCGCGCTTGTTCCCTTCCACGTAGTACGTGATCTTCGAGAAGCCGATGGGCGGCTTGGTGTCGCCAGGGAGATCGACGATGAGCTTCCGGAAGGCGGGATCGGTTCCGAGTGCTGGCATGTTCCGGAGATCGTGGGTAACCCGCATGGCCTCGTTCTTCGCCGCGTCTCGAATCGCCCGCGTCGTCCACACGTGCGACGCCCCGTAGGGATCCATGGTCGACAGCGTGGATCCTTCCAAGCGCTTCAATGCCTTCCGCGCCGCTGCGTTCAATGAGGAGAAGCCGGCCCACTCCGGATCGTTCAGGAACGCCTCATGGATCCGGTACAGCGGAACGTACTCCTTACCACGCGAGATGCCTTGCTGCCACACCGCCTCTGAGATCACTTCCTGATCGTGGAGGAGATCCCAGACCTTGCGGTTGATGTCCCAAAGGTTGTCGGCGTGGTGCTGCACGAGCTCCCACGCGGCAGGGTCGAGTGAGCGCTCGAGCTCCTCGAGATGGGCGTTGATCTTCTCGGTCGTGTACTTCTGGGGTGCTACCTCTCCTGCGGCAATCCTCTGCCGGAGCTCGGCGACCGTCTTGTGATCACCCTTGGCGAAGGCGTCCGCCATGCGCTCTTCGATGATCTGGATAGCGCGGCGCCATCCCGTGAGATCGAGATAGTCTCTCGTGTAGTCCAACAGATCGTCGCGTGCCGCCGCCTTGCGTGCTTCTGCAATCTTGAGCGTCGACCAGAGCATCCGGCCGGAGGTGCCTCCGCGGACGAGATCCAGGATGACGCGCGGGTCTTGCCCTGGAGGAATCTTCCGCCCGGTCTCGCTCTCGACGAGGTTCGCGAGCTTGTGGATCCGAACGTCCTGGTTGAAAATGCGGCGCTGGATCTCTACCGGGAGATCCGTTGCCCACTCGAGTAACCGCTCGGGCCAAGGCGCTACCGTACGCGCGAGCTCACGGTCCTTGAGGATCTGATCGTACTCGGGCGTCGACGGTGGTGGCTTGCGACGCTTCGGCCGGAAGGCTTGGATGATGTCCCCGAGATCGATCCAGCCCTCTTGCCCAGGGGAGACGGGATCGGTCTCGGGCGGGCCGGTGAGTCCAGCGCTGCGACGCGAAAGAGCTTCATTGTGAACAGCCTTGAGCGGCGGGAAGAGATGCCCCTTCGCCCGGAGCGAGAGCTTGGCGTCGCGGATCTCGCTCGCTGTCGGAAGGGCGACGTTCTCCGCGCCGGGCAGACCCGCAGCAGCAGCAGGAGGAGGCGTCGCGAGAGGCTGGGCGAGAGGCTGAGCGCCGACGGCGATTGCCTGTGGGAGCTGAACCTCCGTCGCGTTCGGATCGGAGGCGTAGCGTGCGAACTCCGCCTCGGGCATGTCGAGGTAGCGCCCGGACTCTGGACCCATGCCTTCCGTGTGGTACGCACCAGGGGACTTCTCGAACCAGGTCCCGCCGGCAAGACCGCCAGCGCCACCCGCACGTACGGCTCCGGGGCCTTCCCAGCGCCAGAGACGGATAGCGCCCGCGGGGACTGGAGGAAGAGCTCTCATGGCCGCGATGACCGGTGCCGGCAAGCGCTGACCTTCGACGGCGGCGGTGGCCTCGCCGAGTGCCGCAGCGAGCTCGGGGTCCATGCCCGGGGGCTGAGCTCCAAGTTTGATCCCGGCTCGAGCCGAGATCGGATCCTCTGGCGGGAAGTCCAGAGCCCCGGGCTCGAGCGGCGCCTGCTCGTCGAGGATCGCGAGCCGCTCGCGCCACTGGTACTCCGCGTCTGGATCACCTTTGCTGACCGCGTCGTCTATCCGGCTGATCACTTCCTCGCGCGAGATCTCCGGGAGCGCGCGGACACCTTCCTCAGCCGGCGGGGGCGGGATAGGTCCTTCCGGGACGACGTCTTGGAACTGCCGCATACCCGACCACGTCCTCCCACGATCGCTGCCAGACGCCTTCGCGTTCCAGTCCTCGGCAATCGCCGCGAGGAGATCCTCAGGCAGCATGTCCGTTGCGAGGGGGAAGCGACCTTCCGTGATGAGCTCCTCGAGGAGGATGTCGACGGGTATGCCGGAACGCTCGTTCCGGAACTGCCCCGCCATGGTCTTCTTGCCCTTACCGGTCTGGAGAGCTCGGCGGAACGGTTCAGGGATGGGCTTGCCCTTACCGAAGGAAATGCCGCGCCTCAGCGCCGCATCAGACAGCGAGTGCGTCTCGGGGTTGAACTCGGCAAAGGCGCGGCCGCCGGCACGGGGACGGACGATGGTAGGAGCTCCAGGAGGTGCCGGACGTGGCCCGATCCCCGGAGGAGCAGGAGTCGGTTGCGCCGCCACGTCCGGCGGTGGAGCGCCAGGAGGACGAGTGCGGGTCGCCCCTGGCGCTCGACCCACAGGAGGAGCACGACCTGCTCCTGCGGGTGTTCCTGCGGGTGTTCCTGCGGGCCTTGCCGTGGGGCCTGTCGCGGGCGCTTCTGCTCCAGGCGGTGGCGGAATCGGTCCTTCTCCACGGGCTCCCAGGTTCCCTCCACTTGCCCGGACGGCCTCTGCGTGGGGGATCGTTCCTTGGGTGCCGTCCTCGAACCAGATGGTGTGGCGCTTCATGTTCGGATCGAGCTTGATATCTACGACGGTCTTGCCCTGGTAGCCGAACCGTGCGAATTCCCCTTGGCGGTTGACTTCGGCCTGGAACGCTTCCCAGTCGACTTCGACGGTCTTGCCTTTGGCGGTCTTGAACTTCGCGCCAGAAGCAGTCCGGCTGTAGCTGCTGGGATCGACGGCCTCGTGCTCCCAGAAGAATCGGGGCCGTCCGCCTGGGGCTTTTCCCACACCTGGGGCTTTTCCCGCACTTCCTGCAGGAGCTTGCCGGGGACCCGCGCGGGGACCCGCGCGAGGACCACGTCCTGCAGAAGGACCTGGCGCGGCTTTTGGCGGTGCTCTCGGACCTGGTGCTGCTTGAGGACCTGGCGCTGGAGCACCGACCTCGGGAGCCGGCGCGGCCTTCCCGCGCGCGAGGCTGGTCGCTACCCGGGCGCCGAGCGCACTGAACGCACCCAGCCCCGCCGCCTCTCCTATCGCTCCCGGCTCGCCCGCCCCCGCGCGGCCTAGTGCCTCTCCGGTCGAAACTACGGGAATCCCGAGAGCTTCGAGCGGCAGGCCCAAGAGTTTCGCCGCGCGCTCGAACCGTTGCCACTTGGGGTGGAGGCCCGGCGTACCCGCGGCGCGCTTCTCTTCCTCGGGGGAGAGGATCTCCTTGGCCTTCGCGGTGACGGCCTTGCGGTGAGCTAGAAACGGACCGGTCTCCTCCTTCGGACGCTTCCCACGGGCGTAGTCGACGCCTCGGTAGATCCCGGGAAGGCCCGTCGCTTCCGCTGCGAACTCACCCATGCCGACGGCGGCGCCTCCGACGACTCTGCCGAGCCCCTTGGTCTCTTCCCAAGCGCGAGCTGCAACTCCCGGGGGCTTGTACGCCACCATCTTCTCGAGCACAGATCTCGAGAGCGGCGTCCGCTCGGCGGGACGGTACTGAGAGCCTTGTTCGGCGGCCGCGGCATAGCCCGGCCCCGCGAGTTTCTCGAGGGCCGCACGAGAGAGTCCTGGCATGGTTCTATTATGGTTCTAGCTGGTCTCGGTACATTTCGAGGTACTGGCGGAGGAAGTCTTGCTCTTCCGGCGTCGGCACCTTCCCGGATTGCCCCGCCTGAACGATCTCGGTCGCGCGCTGGTGATCCACTTCCGCGCCCTGCCCCGAAATCCCTTGCTCGGCGGAAGGCGGCATCCCCATCCCCATCTCCCCGCGACGGGTCGCGGCGTTTCTCTGGAGTTCGTCGTAGCTCTCGAAGCCGAACTTCACAGCGAGCTCGTCCCGCATCGCCTGGATCTCTGGACGTTGACTCGGGAGTCCCGCGTCGAGCGCCATCTTCCCGAACTTCGCCTCGAGTGCGATGTCGATCTGTTCGCTCGCGGCTCGAGCATTGAGGTAGCCCGGCTCGTCGCGCGGAACGCCTTCGCCCTTCGGAGCCCCGCCGAGCCTGGTGACGATCTTCCCCGTCTGCGGATCCCATGCGAACACGCCCTTGTCCGTCTCGACACGCTGGAGGTTCGCTCCGGCTCCGGCGCCTCCTCCCTTCCCCTCTCCGAGCCTCTCCCCGAGCTGCCCCGTACTCGGATCCCAGTTGTACACCCCATCCGCGAGCTCGATGGTCTTCATGTCCGAAGGGGCGGGAGCGCGCCCAGGGGAAATGCCGTAGGCGCCTGCCATTTGAGCTTCCTTCGAAGCCCCCATGCCCGCGAGCTCACCCGTGATGTCCTTACGCTCCTGAGCTCCCGCCTCTAACCGTCGTTGCTCGGAGCTCTTGAACAGCGTCGTCGGCGTCCCTTCCGGCGCCGCGGTAATCGTCTGCGTCGGGACTCCGCCCTCGACCGTGTCCGTGACGGTGTCGGGTCCTCGCGGCTGCGACTTGTCCATGCCCTTGAGGTAGTCGAACATGCCCGTGAACGCTTCCGAAGGCGCGGTCTCCCCAAGGAAGCCTGAGATCCCACCCTTCTTTTTCGCCGTGCCGCTCGCCCCCTGGATCATGGCCTGCATGGCGCGCTTCTGGATCTCGGGGTTGTCAGAGTTCAGGAGCGTACCCAAGATGCTCTGCTCGAGCTCGCCCTGTTTGGCTGTGCGAGCCGCAGCTTCTTTCTGGTGAGCCCCGTACGCCGAACCGAACCCGCCGACGAGTCCTTCAAATACTCCCATGAGAACGCTCCTTACCCTCCGATGGGCAACCCACCGTATTTCGCCCCGCCCAGAGAGGGCAGTCCGGCACCACCGGCCGCGCGGCCACCCGATTTGCCGCCACCGCCTTGAGATGAGAGCACGGAGAACAAAAGGTTCCCAATGTCCTGGCCGGTCTCACCGCGATGTTTTTCACCAGCGAGGCGTCCTTGGAGGCCGAGGCTGCGACCCTGGACAGCGGAGCCGACAAGACTGGAGTAGAGCCCACCCGCTTTCGCGGTCGCACCAGCACCGGTCGCTTGCTGGAACTTCCCGATACCCGTGAGTGCCGATGCCGCCCCTGGCTGCACTCCCGCGGTGAGACGCGAGATCCGCCCGCGCTTCTCCCGCTCCGCCTCCGCGAGGGCCATATCTCTGACGCCGCCGCGGACGTTCGATCCCTCGAGGGAACGGCTCACGCCTCCGTAGAGGTCCGAGATCGACTCCGCCGCCGGCGCGACTGCGGACTCCATCGCTCCGCGGCCGCCTCTGCCTAACAAGGCCTCATAGTACGACGACGCCCGGCCGAGCGAGCCGGCGCCCTGGCCGTAGAGAGTCTCACCGATCCCGCCGAGTTTTCCCGCTTGCCTGGTCGTGCCAGCCCGGGCCTCTTGCTCTTCAGGCGTAGGCGTTCTGCCGATGCTTTCGGTCTTGCGCGCCGACTTCCCCGCGGCGCTCGCGGCCTTCTTGGAGGCAATCGCGGAGCCAATCATCATTGCAATAGGAACAGCAGCGGCCATCAGTCTCCACCCTTTCCGTCCCGGATATATCCTTCCGTCTCGCCCTCGAGGTTAATGAACAAGGTGCTCACGGGGACCCGCTTGAAACCGAGCCTTCCGACAGCGAGGGGCAGATGCGTCAAGAGATCCTCGTCTGCAATCATGGCGAAGCCGTTCGAGACTCCTTGCTCCTTGAGGACCTGACGCAGCCCGGCCCACATCGCCAGGCCGATCCCGTTTTGTCTCGCAGGCTCGGCGACCCAGAGCGGCTCGAGGTGCACGGCATTGAAAGCGCACCAGTAGCCAAGGATGTTCCCTTCTTCGTCCTCTGCCACCACAACGAGGGACGTTGCAGGATCCGGCCCGCGTTCCTTGAAGGGGCCGAGCCCGACGAGGCGCCCGTGCTCCTCGGGCGCCAGCACTCGAATCTTCGGCTCTACCAGGGTGTCGACCGTCATGTCAAACTCCTTGCCTCTGCCTCCGTCAGGCCCAGCCCGACGAGCTTGGCGACTGCCGCGTTCTGGAGCGGGACGTTCTTGAGGTTGAACGGCTCGTACCGAATATCGGCGAAACCGAGCGCGACCGCATCCCCGGCGTCTACAGCATCACCCACGCTCGTCAGCTTCTCGCCGCTGGCGTCGAGCTGCGGTTCCACACCACGCTCGGCACGGCTCTCGAGATCGTGGATGCGATCGTAGAGGAGACGAAACGTCTCGCGGACGTCGTCGTCCTTGACGGCCTCGAGGTTTGCAAAGGATCTCCGGGACAACGTCATGTCTGCCCTCTCACGTTACGAATCTCCGACGGGCTCACCGCCATGGAGTCTCCAAACACCTTCACGCGGTTCTCCTGACCTCCCCAGATTCTCACGACGACTTCCGACTCCTCCCGGTACAACTGGAACGGCTCGGCTGAGGTGAACCGGTAGCGGAAAGCGACGCCCTTGGTCGGCTCGAAGGGAACGAAGACGACGCGCTTCACCTCCGCGGTGTCCTCGAGCGTGTAGGTCTTGACGGTAGTCCTACCGTCCTCGCGGTACGTCGTCATTGCCAACAGGACGTCCGCCGTGGATCGAATAGCGGCGTAGGCATAGAGCGGCGTCTGCTGCGCCGGGATCCCGTGATCGGTCTCTTCGCTCTCCCATCGAATTCTCTGGACGGCCTCGTCAATTAGGTACTGTATCGTACCTTCGTAGAGGTTCAACTCCGGATCTGACCAGGTGAGATCGAGAGAGATGTTCCTGCGTCGAGCCGAGTCCAGGACGTCAAGGATCTGCCGCCCCTTGATCGCCGGCGGCTGGACCGTTGCCTCGTCAATCTCGGCCGACTCGTCGTCGGCGAGGACGGCGAGGCGAAGCGTCCGATCGCGTGTGTCGATGACCTGTGGCGCCGAGAGACCAGGCGGAAGTGTAGAACTGTCGAGGGCAAAGGTGCCGACGAGGTCGAGCTCCAGATCTCCGTAGACTTTTTGCCGCCGCGGCGCCCCCTGATCGAGGGCACCCGTACGGATGTTCGCAGTGATCGCCACCCCGTCGTCCTCAGTACCCGAGTGCACGTAGACTTTCGCGTCGCCACGGCCGCCGAGAAGCAGCGTCGAGGCCGGCGACGGACCCTCGGAGTAGAGTGTCGCGGTCTGGCGCGCGAACGAGTGTGCGGACCAGAAGTCGAAGATCAGATCGTAGACGAGAATGCGGACGTCGCCCGCCGTCGTCGGGTACTGGAACCAGAGCGCGTTTTCGTGAAGGGCCAGCCTGAGTTTCGTCGGGTTCCTGTCCGTAATCGGCGCGTAGCCGTTGCGCACCCGTCCTTTGAACAGCTCCTCAATCGTCGTGTCGGTGATCGAGATCGCCTCACCACCGGTCGTTCGATAGATGCCATCATCGGCAATGAAGAAGATTCCCTGGGGACCGACAGCGGTCATCCAGCGAGCTCGCGGCCCCTTGAGGCAGCGCGTTGGGATGTAGCTGAGCTGTCCCGTCTGCCCGGTGAGTGTCGGGAAGAGCTTGTAGAGCCGCTCGCGAGAGAAGACGAACGCCTCGCTACCGTAAACGAAGCCGGTGAGGAGCTCCTCAGACGGTGGGCAAACCTCGATGTTGTTCTGTGGCGGCCAGTGATCCGGCTCTCCGGGCTTGCACCAGTACACGTGCCCCTTGCGGCGCCGATCGCCACAACCGATGAGCATGTCGGAGATCGGCCCCCATATCGCAGAGAGTGGAGAGACTCTCACGGTAGAGCCACTCGGGGAAATCGTCGTCACCGGACGATCGTTGTCGATCTCGAGTGTTCCCGAGCCAAGAGCCTCGATGTCGGAGACACTCGAATCCAGGAACGTGGCACCATTCGTTCCGTTCTTGCCGATGAAGTACCAGTTGTTCACAAGGATCCCGCCACGACGGTAGAACCACTGGATAGCACCGCCGCGCCCGGATCGTCGCGGCGTCACCCGGATCGCTTGCCGTATGGAAGGAAGACTCGCAGCGTCCGGCTGGACCGGCGAGGGGTTCGACTTCTCTCCCGTCACCGGGTCGACGTCGATGTAGCGGTAGTCGTAGTTCGGGAGTCCTGGCTCGATGGTCTCGAGCTTCGAACCGCCACGCAGGAACAGGTTGTCGAAGGTGATCTGGATGTCGTCGGCGACGTCTCTTACCGACACGTAGATCACCAAACCATTGACGCGCCGCCAGCCGAAGGCAGGATCGTCTCCGATGCGAAGGAAATCTCCACGTCGAAGCGGCACACCGATAACGCCGAACTCCGTCCACTGATCGCGCCCGTGGGTGAGCTCCTTGGGGAACCCCCGGGCTTTCGCGCGGCCACGAATCCGCTCCGCGTCCCCCGCCAGGATGACGCCGAACAGCGCCAAGAAAGAGAGCAGCGTAAGGAGGCCGGAAGCGAGGACTCCCCACCCCCCGAGGCTCGCGAGATACCCCGAGAGCATGAAGAGCTCGAACGGCAGCATGATCCCCACAATGCTGGGGATGTCGTCGTCGGGGAACTTCCTGTCCGGTAGGCGATCCTCGACGGCGGCCGTGGCAACCGCAGCCGGCGCAGCCCTCGCCGCAGTCTCCGACGTCTCGACGAAGTTGACGAAGTCTCCTGGGCGGAACGCTTTCACGTAGGCGTTGCGGTTCTTGTTCGCCGTGCCGGGGAGCTTGGTGTTGTTAAAGGTCCCGTCGATGCCGAAGTACAGCCGGACCTCGTTGATCAGATCCGGCCGGTCGACCCGGATGAACACGTGGATGATGTCGTCGTCCGTCGCAGGCGTCCCGTCGGGAAACCTGGTGAGATCGATGGGGCCGATGTTCTTCCCCCAGTATTGGTAGTAGGAGCCACTACCGCCTGACGGCTTCGATGTCGTGAACTTGACAGCGTTGCCCACCTTGCCTCTGACAACGTCCGACTCGCCACCGGGAACGGTAGAGCCCTCGCCACCACCACCACCACCATTGCCCGGGAAGACGGTGCCGGGAGGGACGTCTCCTCCTGTAGTGGGATCGGTAGGTGTGGCCGGAGGCGTGTCCCAGACACCGACCGTACCGAGAGGGAACTGTTTTATGCAATTCGTGTCCGCCTCAGGCCCAGGCGTCCCGATGAGACGGAGGAACCAGCGACAGTAATTCACCTTGTTGGTCTGCACAGCGGGACTGCTGTTGGGACGGATCGTGTAGACCGGGCCGCGTTCGAAGGTCCAGGTGAATCCTACAGGAACGGACGAGATTCCATGCGCGTTCCAGCCTTCCTTCGGGATCGACATCGTGGAGACGGTGAGCTCGTGCAGGGAGGCAATCCACTTGAGCGCACGATCCCTGGCGTTGCGATTGCACCGGAGCAGCTTCGGCCTGTCGTAGAGACCGATCAGACGATCGCCGATATCCCGGTAGGCCGCCTTGAGATCTGGGTGCCCCTCGTCCAGGTGGTCCCAAGGACCTTGCCACGAACCGGTGTCGCGATTGCGTGCCCTCCGCGTGTACTTCTCGATTTCAGCACGGATACGATCTCTGTCTTGCCAGGACACGGGAGCCAGACAGTCCGGCTCCGCAGGATCTACCGGAAGCGGCGTCACCGGCGGAATGCCCGGCCACGGACTTCCGCCCGGTGGAGGAGGCAGTGGTGGCGGATCCGACGGGACCGGTATGGCGCCCGGAGGTCCACCCTCGTCCCCTGTGCCTGGCAGGTTGTCCGAAGTCCCGAGATTACCGACCCAGTCGTGTGTGGTCTCGAAGTCGCTGATACCAATGCGCTTCTCAGTGTCGTGCGCGATCCGCGCGAGCCCCGTCGGGGCGTTGAGCCCCACGGGAAGCGTCCGACCGTCGGCACGGATCTTGACGTTCTTGTTGGGATCTCCGACGTAGACCCAGCTCTCACTCGACAGTGGTGGCCGATAGGCCGCGAGGTGGAGAGGCTCACCGGAGAGACCCGTTGTAGCCGATGCGAACGAGCCCGAGGTCCCGTGGAAGAGACCCCGCCCGATACCGACGATCCTGGTGAATTCCGGGGAGAGTGCTCCACCGCCGACCGGGGAGGTGACCCCGTGAAACGGCTCGTTCAAGCGCACGATGGAGTGCACGTCTGAGCTCGGGTCGTCGAGGACCGGAGGAGCTCCGGGTGGCGGCGGCACCCCGTGCGTGCCGAGCCCGAGGTAGCTATCGTACGACGGCTTGCGCCGGGAGAGGTCCGAGGTCCGGAGGCCATAGAGCGCGGGCGCCGCGTCGTCATGGTAGCGGTACCAGAAGACTCTCTCGACGTACACGGGATCCGTGGGGAAGTCTGGATCGACGAGGACGTCGAGCTGGCGGTAGGCCCGATCGACGAAGAAGGCCTGATGCGGCTCGGACGTCTCGGACGTGTTCCACCCGAGCTCCGTGATCCAGAGTGGAACGAAGCGATCCCCGAACGTGTTCATTGTGGACTTGAAGGCGTTGACGGTGGCGATGAGGCCGGCTGGACTGGAGAACGTCACAGGGTACGGATGGACCGCGACCGCGTCCCACGGGTTCGCCCCATTCGCGAGACGGTACGCGGTGATGGAGGCGGACTCGTAGAGCTCGCGAAGGTAGATCCGGGAGAACTGGTGTCCTTCCGGCGAGATGCCGCCGAGCACGACGGTCGCCGTCGGGTCGGCGTCCTTGATGATGGGCAGGACGAGAATCAGGAGCTTGCCGTAGTCATCAGGCTCAATGCGCGTGTCCGCCCCGCCCGTCGCCGAGAGATCTCTGTCGGGATCCGACCAGATCTGCCAGTGGTGGACCCGGTGGGTCCGGAGCTCGGTCGAGTACCGGAGGACGACCTCGCGGACGCGCGTTGCAAACGCCTGTCGAAACGCATCCGTCTCCCAGTCCGTTTGATCCTCGAAGGCGATGAGATCCTTGCCCAACACGCCAAGGGTGTCGATGTTCTCGTCCCCGAACAGATCCACGAAGGTATCGAAGGCGTCGAACGTGGTGACCGCGTGCCGGACCATAGAGACCCCGAGATCCCGGACGTCCGAGGCGAGTGCTGGCTCGAAGGCAACGGCTTCAAGATCGAACTGGATGCCTTTGAGCGTCTCGCGTACGACGAAGGGACGGCCTCCAGGGGTTAGAACGCCCGGGGATGGGGAGACGGCCGCGCCGGCCGCTTGACCGAGAAGGGCCTGTCCTGGGCGAAGGCGCAGGGATCCGACTTCGGTGCGTACGACATTCGTCATGCGCGCGAGGTGCGTCGCTGGAATGGTGTCGATCGCCCGCTTGAGATCGAGGCCCTGGACGCCGAAGGGGATGTTCGCGGTCAGGAAGACTTCGTTGCCCATGAGTTAGCCCCACCACCCCCGCTTGTCGGCAGGGTGCCGCGTACGGATGTGCAGCAGGCCGCGAAGAATCAGCCGCCAGTCCCTACGCCACTCTCGCAGCAATTGCCTGGGCGTCATCGGTGGAAACCTTGGAGAACACATTATGCCCAACCCTCGAGAATCATCTTCGCCGCCTCGATCCCTTCCTGGAACCTCATCTCAGCATACTCCGCCCGCCGCGCATCGTTCGCCCGCCCGACCTTGCCGAGCATGGACGCGATGACACCCCATTTGACGGGCGCGACGAATTCCGCCGGGACCTGAAAGGCAACACCGGTATTCGAGAGACTCGTGCCGAGAGCGACGTAGAGGAGCTCGAGCAACCCGCCGTCTTGAGCCTTGGGCGCGATTTGAATCGTGCCGGTCGGGAGCATTCCGTCCATGTAGACCTTGGGCTTCGTGGCCCCGGCGTGCTCCCAGGTGGGAAGGCCGTGATCGAGCTCGAAGGGATCGGCACGGTGGAGCGTCTTCTTGTGCCCGTCGGGGGAGAGGAAGATACAGCGTTGGGTCGCTACCCAGTCTGAAGGAAGTGGGTGGCGTTGGACCTGGGGGATTGTCGCAACGCGGGCACGGGTAAGCCGCACCCCGGTGAGCTTGAGGAACTCGGCCTGGCGCTGGTTCAGGTAGTCGATGACTTCCGTGACAGTCCAGAGGCCCGAAGTCCAGGACTCACCCGAGTCGACGGGATCCTCGATGAGCGCGAGCTGGACGTCCTTGAGGACGTCCCTATCGACGAGGACGAGAACGCTGACGCCGGGCGCGTTGACGTAGACCGTGATGTTGGAACAGACAATCGTCGATTGGATGTCGAAGCCGACCGAGGTGAAGCGGACGCGATCCCTGGGATCGAGATCACCATCAGCAACGACCGCGAACTCGTCAATCCGGAAGAACCGCTGCGCTGGCGGCGCGGGACAGATCGCGAGGGAGACCGGTTGGATGTCGAAGCCGACAAGGAGGAGCCGGGCGAGATCGCGCCGGGAGAAGACGCCGTCGGACTCACGCGCGAACTCGTCAACGCGGAAAAACTCTGGCATGGAACCTCCGCCACCAGTGTATCAGCTAGGTTGCACGCCCCTTCGTCTGCGTCAGCGTCGTGAGATCGTCCGAGACCACCATGGTCTCGAGGACCGTCGAGTTGTCGTCGCGGAAGATCGTCTGAAGCGACGTCGTCTGGGTAACCTTGTTGAAGAAACGACGCTTCAAGTGCTGCATGATCTGCCGGAACGAAGCGTTACCACCGATGGGGACGAGGGGCTCCGTGCCTTCGAGATCGTCCCAGAACGTCGCGGCGGAGATCGATACTGGGGTTCCGGGGATGAACACGAAGGCGTCTCCATTCGCCGGCGCGTCGGTGAACGGATCGCCGAAGGTGAGCTGGTTGCCCACGGAGCTCGAGACCTCGCGGACCTGGCCGGCGAGTGCGCCCGCGATGAATTTGGTGTGGAGACCTTGATAGGCATTGTTGTCGACGGCTCCCGGAAGCCCAGTGTCGAAGTTGTTCGCGGCGGGCGTCGCGTCTGAGACCGTAGACACCTGGGTGATGAAGTGATCGAGGTTGATTGCGACGAGGGCCTCGTCGACCTGGGCCTCCACCGAAGCCTTCGCGGTAGCCGAGAGATCCCCGATAGTGCCCACGAGGTTCCCGGAGACGTTGCCAGCGACGTTTCCGGTGACCGAGGCGACGGATCCCGTGACCGCTCCCTGGACGGAGGAGACACCCTGGCCGAAGGAGCCGGCAGCGACATGGCCCGCACGAAGCTCGTCCCAGATCTCGTCGGCAAGGGCGGTGTGCTCGGCCGCGGTGAGGGCCATACCCGTCTTGTCGGTGAGGTCCGAAGCCACCACCGTCGCGGTATCGAGATCGAAGGCGTGCTCGGCCGAGGCGTGGCCGTACGTCGCGATGTTGATCGCCTGATCCTCCCAGGCTTTCGGCACCGTTTGATCCTTGACGACGACGAGGACCTTGGCCGCGGTGAGCTCCGCCGCGATAAGTGCCAAGCTGTAAATGCCCAGACCGAGGTGCGCTACGAGGTTCGTCGCATTAGCGAAGCCTCCACCATCTTTCGAGACCTGGACGTCGCCGGCGACGAAGGTCACCGGTGTCGCCTCGAAGTCGGCGGCGCCGGCGTCGATGAGTGGAAAGTAGATAACTGATCCAGCCGCGTACTTGCGTAGTTCTGCCATTGCCGAGACTCCTTTAGGTGATCATGCCACGGACGAAGCCGCGATCCGAGAGCGTAGCGCCACCGCCGCCACCACCACCACCGCTGCCCTCTTCAATAGCATCGAGTACCAAACCCACATGGTAGAACCGTGTCGGCTCGTCCGTCCACGCCCCGAGGTTCACACGGGATGTTCCGTAAAAGTTTAAGTTGTACAAGCTTTCCATCATGGCCACATTGGCGACGACGGCGTTTTGGATCTTCACGTTGTTGACCGTTGTCGGTCGAACTGTCAGACGGTACACGCCGTCGATATCAGTGAGCTCCTGAGGAGTGTCGAAGGGGATGAACCGTGGCGTCGTGATGGTATTGTCCGCCGAGTGAGCTCCATCGACGGCTACCGCCTCGAGCTCCGTCGACTCATCCGTGTCGATCAAAACGACCTCAAAATCCGCTGTGTCGAGCACCGACCGCACAGCCACCCAGGCTCCAGTGGCCCGGACGGGAAACGGCAGTGTGAACCGGTTGCCTCGCTCATCCGGCGTAGAAGCGGTGTTGTAGGTCGGGGCTGAAGAGGCAGCCGAAAGGACGTGTCCTGGCGCGAGCGGTGAGCCATAGGATCCGTCATCGTACAACAAAGCAAATGCAGGGAATTCGTCTACGGTGGTCTTGGACCACGAGCCACTAGCCTGAAACAGGTTGTAAGGGAACCCATCAGAGGATCCCGACATGCCAGCGGTAGATCGACCTCCCGTGGTGTCGATGGTGAAGGAATCAGCGGCCGTAAAGGATTGGTACTCAATGACGAGGACGATAAGATCTCCACGTGTCACCGTACGCTTCGCTCCACCATCGGCACCGGTGTCCGTCATGAGGCCGGGAGAGATCCAGGTCGAGGCCGATAGCGCGGAACCGAGAATGTCCCGGTACTCGTCGTTACCGCCTGCGGGCTCCCCGGTGGCTCCAACGACGACGCGGAAGGAGACACGGATCACGGAACCGGCGTTGACTGAAACCGCTGATCCCGTGAGGAACTCGAACTTGTCGAGCACGCCGGACTTCGTCACCGTGGCGACGAGAGCAATGCGGTCGTCCGCCGCGTTCAGCGTCGAGACGCTAGAGTCTCCCTCCAGCCACGGCGGAGGCAGCAGGAGCTTTGCCACGGTAACAAGGCTCATCAGCTCACGCCCCCACGGAAAAAGCCTCTGCCCGGCGCCCCACCACCGCCACCACCACCACCACCAAGAGCATCGTCAAAGTGGGAGAAGTGCAGATCCATCATGGGACGCATCGTTACCTCATCGGTCCACGTCCCACCGTCGCTCCGCTGCGTCGAGTAGAACGTCCTCCCGCCTCCGTAGGCGTCCAGGTGCTCGATCTTGTTGAGTTGGTGCCGGATCAGAGCAAGGTACACAGAAGACGTGCTACCGGAAAGCGTCCGAATCGTGGCGCGGTACCACTCATTCCGTGTCAATTCAACATCCGTCGTCAGGATCCGATAGCCACCGCGAGCGTGCGTCACGTTGTGAACACCTGGAGGCACGGACCACTCGTTCGCCGTGAGCACCCCAGACTCTCCGAGCTGGTTATTGTCCACGTCGTAGACACGGATTTGCCAGTCGACTCCAGCGTTCTGCTGGAAACCGAAGACACGGACGCCCCGGAGAGTCGCGTCCACAGGGAGCTTGAAGATCAGGCCGGCCTCGTCAGCGAACGCGGTGCCGTCGTTGAGGCTCAGGCTGTTCGTCGCCTCGGTAGGAACGACGCCCTCACCAAGATAGGCGTAGGTGCCATCGGTGTAGCGCAGCGCGATCGACATCGGGTTCCTGCCCCCAAGCGTCCAGGAGGCCCCGTCATGGATGAGCATGTAAGGTGTCTGCGGCAGGGGCATGGCTTGCGGAGCGGCCACACTGAGTACCGCAGGCCTGAGCTCGCGCACAGAGAACACGTCAGCCGCCGTAAAAGCGGAGTAGTCGAAGACGATAGCGAGGACGTCCCCACGAGCAACGACTCGTTTGACCCCACCGTCGGTCCCATTCGCCGACATGATGCCCGAGTCTTCCCACACAAAACCACCTGGCGTGAGCGAGCTGCCGAGCAGGTCCCGATACTCGTCGTCGGTCCCATCCGGCTGACCCGAAGCATTGACGTTCTGGAAGGCCACACGTATCGTGGACGCGGCGTTAATCAGAATGTCCGACCCGGTGCCGAACTCGACACCCTCGAGCGTGCCAGCCTTCTCGATCCGAAAGACGAGTGCGACCTTCTTGCCTGTTGCATTCAAGGAGTAGCCGGTGTTCTCCAGGCCAGTCGCAAGTGACGGTGCAGACGACCAGACGCCTCCGGGAATCTCTTGGAGCGCCATTACCGCATCCCTCCAGCGACCTGCTCGACCGGCTCACGAATCTTATGTTGCTCGCGGTTGAGGTCCCCGCCAAGGTAGCGCTGGAAGAACGTCGAGGATTGGAGGCGCGCGTTGCGATCCGCGGCCGCCATCAGGAACTCGCGGTGGTACCGGGACGTTCCATCCCAGCGCGTCCCGCCCTCCTTGAAGGCCGCGATGTGCAGCGCTTCGCCGAGTAGCGCGTGGAGCTCGGAGTCCTTGAGATCGACGAAGTCGTCGTCATCTACGAGCTGCGGCGTGTCGGCGACACCGTCGACGGTAATCGTCGTGCAGCCCTCGGCTGAGGCGGGCCAAATCGCGAGGAGCGTGAGGCCCGCCGGCGCCCACTTGCGGGGAACCGTGGGAACGTCACCACCCGTGCGCGTGTGCTCGGACTCCCAGCCAGGCCGGCCGAAGTCGAGATCGAACAGCGTCGAGTAGCCGAGCGGCCGCTCGAGGGAGCTGACCCGCGACGCCTGGAGAATGGCGCCGGGAAGCGGCACCCACGGGTCGCGGATCTCGAGCCCAAGGACGACAGGACGCTTCCACATGCCCGTGAGCATGTTCCACGTGCGCAGGGCTTCGTTGAGGACGAGACGGGCTTCTTCACTCGACCAGAACGGAACGCGCTCCCACCGGTCGAGGAGCTGACCGGAGAGTGTCGCGAGCGTGATCCGGACGATTGCCATGGATCAGTGCTCTTCTGGCGAAGGAGCCGGAGGAGGAGGAGGCGGAGAAGCGTTCTTGGCGCTCTCGGAGTTCTCGGGAGCTGCCCCCACGATCTTGATCTTGGCCTTCTCGAGCATCTCGGGTGGCAACATCCGCCCGAGCTCGATGAGCTTCTCCTTGAGAGTCTCGTTCTCAGACTGGAGATTGGAGACCTCGAACATGAGATCTCCGACACGGGCCTTCAAGAAATCATTCGCTGTCCGCACTGTCATGTGTCTACCGCTTCCTTTCTGAGGACTTGGATCTCACCCCGCAACTCCTTCACCGCCTCGATCAGAAGCGGCACGAACCGATCGTAGTAGAGGCCGTAGTAGTGATTCCCGTGGGGATCGTCCGCGGCCGGCTGATCTCCGGTATACCACGGCCGGACGAGCTCGGGGAAGAGCGGGAGGACTTCCTGCGCGATGAGGCCGATATGGACTTCGCCAGGAGAGGCGTCGGCGCCTCGACCGAGCGAGTTCTTGTAGAAATCATTCCAACAGTACCGGACGCCACGGAGCTGGCAGACCTTCTCGAGGACTCCCTCCAAGGGCTTGACGTCTTTCTTGAAACGCTCGTCCGAGGACGTCGTGTGCGACGCCGCGTGGACGTTACCGGTGACGTCGAGCTTCTCGGTCGCCGCGAAGTTGCCGATCGAGACGTTGCCGTTGGTTTGATCGAGCGCCAGCGACTCCGTACCCCCGGTCTGGTTCTCGAGGATTACGTGCGCCGAGCCCGAGAGCAGCCCACCCTGCCTCGCGGCTCCAGAGTAGAGCTCAAGGCCCGCACCACCAGGAGCACGCGCGCGAAGCCTGAGCTGGACCGACACCGAGGCAAGCGATTCGATTTCGAGAGGCCGCGCTGGATCGGCACCGAAGCCACCGAAGTCGGGAACGATCCCGACGTAGCCAGTCTCTTGACGGATGACGACGTTGCCGGTCTTGGCGCCGTTTGAAAAGTAGGTGAAGCCTCCGGAGGGAGTGGCGCCGAGATACCCGAGCTCTTCCAGCGAGCCGTCAAAGAGCTCAAGCTCGACACCGCCACTGTCCGTCTCGAGGCGCATGATCGGTGAGGTCGTACCGCTGACGTGTAGCCGGCGGAGCGGCGCGATCGTTCCGATCCCGCAGTAGCCATTGGACGCTTTGAGAGAGACGTTGCCGGTGACGGCGTCGGCGACGCGGCAGTCCATTCCAATGAGGAGGGCATTGCCACCGAGACGGCCGAAGCGATCACCGGCGGCGAGGAAGTTGACGGACGCTTCCTCGCCTAGCGCGGCGTCGAGCCCAACGGTGTCGTCGACACCGGTGATCGCGGAAATGTAGAGGGGCATCGACGGGTTAGGAGATGCCGGGGCGGAAGAAGGCCCCATCGAGACGTAGCCCGTTGACTGATTGATACGGATCGTGCCGGTGCCATCCCCGTTGAAGAGCCCACAGCTCGTCGTGTCCGCAGAGATCTTGAGTGCCGTCGTGCCACCGGCCAGGAATTCGGCCTCCGCGGAGCGCCCGGAAATCGCGGCGAGGCGGAGGAGCTCGTTGTCCGTCGGTCCACCCTGGACGTGGAGGCGTCTGAGCGGAGTCACGGTGTTGATGCCGACGTTGCCGAGGTTCGCGGTGTAGATGTCGTTGCCGACAATCGTCCACGCTTCGGTGCCGGAGGGTGCCGAGGCCGTGATCTGAATCGTGTCGTCAGGGAATTTGAAGCCGAAAGCCGTCGAATGGATGGTGCCGGCGACTTCCAAGAGCGAGGCAGGCGCGGCGACACCGATGCCGACGTTGCCCCCCGCCTTGTTCAGGAGGATAGGTCCCTTAGTCGCCGAGAGCGTCCCGTCGAGCTCGAGGGAGCCCACCGGATCGGCACCGCCTCTGAGGACTTGCCCGGTGGTGCGTCCGAGAAGCAAGGGGTACTGTGAGTGATCGTCGTCGAGGAGGCCGTTGAGGACGCCGTGATCGGTGATGACGCCGGCGGCCGAGATCGACTGGAACGCGGCCGTGGTTGCCGAAGTCGCGACGAGGACGTGACCTGAGGTGAGGCCTGAGACGCTGTGATCGGGTCCGAGGCCTGAGATAGTCGCGAGGACGTGCGCCTTGAGGTGCGTCTCCCCGAGGACGACGTCGCCCCACGTGTACGGGGTGGGAATGGGCGTCGGGCCACCCTCAGAGATCCGAACGTCGTAGCGGCCGGCGACGGCGTAGAAGAAGAACAGGCCGTTCGTGTCCGCGAGGAACGGGTTGGAGCGCGGGGTAGGGACGGCGTTGTCGTCGCTGTAGATCGCTGCAAGATCGAGGGTCCCCGCGTCGTAGACCGTGATGGTCGCGCCTCCGACGGGGGTGCCGTCGGCGAGCTGGCGAGTGTAGGCGAAGAAGCGATCCATGGTTTTAGAATGGCACGGTCAGGATGTGGAGGTGCTGCGTCGCGGTGCCGATGACGTAGAAGTGCGAAAGCCTCAGCGGCCCACCGACGTCGTGCTCGCCCAGGATGAAAGGAGCTGGTGGAACGCCGGTTGCGCCTGGTTCGAGGCGAACACCGAAGTCCGTCGCGGAAGTCACAGCCGTGGCCCCGACGTAGATGGGGTTCGCGTTCGCCCCCCGTGGTTGGAGGGAAATCGTCCGGAGCGGAACGTCGTCGCGACCGCTGATTTCGGTATCGGTCAGGACGTCGGAGAGCCGTTGGACCGCTCCGGAAAGTGTCAGGACGTGGTGTTCGATGGACATGAGCTCACCTCACGAGAGAAAGCGTAACAGAAAGAGGACCCGCCACAAAGGAGCAAAACCAAGGAGAAGAAGAACCTTCGTGATCCAGTTGACTCGGTAGCCGTAGCGGTAGCGCGTGCCTGTCGGGGTCTGGGGCACGGTCGGGGGTGACGTCTCGGGCCAGTACTCGACGTGCCAGTAGTCGAGATGCCAGTAGTCGGTGGGCCAGTAGCCCGTGCCACCCGCTGCCATTTAGGGCACCTCCCGGCGCCGCTTTCTGAGAGCGTATTCAATGGCGACGGAGATGTCCATTGCCGGCACGTGGGGGAAGCGTTTCAGGAGCTCCGCATAGACTGTGTGGCGTCGGTACTCCGGGGAGACGCCCGCGACGCGCTCGAGTGCCGAGACGAGGGGCCGCGCCGTCGCTGCGACGTGGAGGGCCTCGGGCGAGAGCCGGATGACGTCCGAGTCCTTGGCAACGAGCTCGTGACCGAAGAGACCGAAGAAGGCATTCAACAACTTCATCATTATCAGGCTCCAGCGCTCGGGGCCAGCGTTATGGCCGTGCGCTCCTCAGAAGCGTTGAGCGTCGCGGTGATGCGAGAGGATACCCCGTTCGCGGTCTTGAACGTCGCCGCCGCGGTGACGCCGGCGCAGGCGGAGAGGAGGATTGAGAGGATTTGCTGCGCCGTGTAGCTCCCCTGGTCCTCACAGATCTTCGCCCAAATTTCGTTGATGAAGTCGGTGGAGGTCGCCGCCGCGTTGATCGCTCCAGCAGCGAAAGAGGTAGCAGCGATGCCTCCGACGGCAATTGCGTAGCCAGTTTTGTCGGAGTTGGTCTCGACGACGACGCCCTCGCCGAAGGATCCAGCGATCACGTGGGCGGCTCGGAGCTCGTCCCAGACTGCATCAGCGACGACTGCCGCCGTAGGGAGAGCTGCTATGAGGCCAGGGACGTCATCAGCCTGGAGCTCGTTCGTGTCCGCGAGAACATCCGCGTCCGTCTTTCCGAACGATCCAACAGCGACGTGACCAGCTACGCCCTCGTCCCATACGGCGTCAGCGATGTCCGCAAGGGTAGGTGGCGCGGCCACCATGTCGGTATTGACCGTGGTGGTATCGACGAGGACGACGCCCTGGACTTTGTTGGTCGCGGGATCGTAGCCGGAGTCGGCGAAGTCTTTGAGATCCAGAAGCGACTGTGCAATGCCGGCGAGGTGGGTGATGTCCACTTCCGGAACGCCCGCCACAGTAGGCGTTGCAGCGGCCGTGCCGAGCCAGGAGCCGACGTCCACGCGGCCAGAGGCGTCGAAGCCGGCAGCGGCGGCACCGAAGAGCGCGTCGTAAACGGCTTCCTCGAGCACCCACCAGCGCAGCCACACGGGGAGCATGTTCGCGGGCTGGTGGACGTTGAGGATGAGTTCGCCGACGGTGTCCGTGTCCGTCGTGCTGAGAGCAGTCGAGTACCAGCC
>SDBV01004008.1_pt1 | contig 21333 bp, 12 predicted proteins | sample 2277081 | NCBI WGS metagenome assembly SDBV01 (sample SAMN10402039, study PRJNA504765) | marine sediment metagenome | isolation source: marine sediment core GS10_PC15, 223 cmbsf | place: Arctic Ocean: Southern Knipovich Ridge | collected 2010 | reverse complement strand
GAGGCCGTTCGGAATCGGTGCGCTGGACGAGTTTTCGTTGAGCCTGATCGGCCGCTATGCCAGTGGGCTTCCCTATTCATCTCCTGCACATACGCTTGATCCGCCGATCAACGATCAGCGGCTACCGTCATGGTATTCCTTCGACGGCAGGATTCAGAAGCGCCACAGCTTCAACGACAATATGGCGGCTTTCGTCTATTTGCAGATCTACAACCTCCTAAACCAGAGGAATATGAATCAGGACTATTTCCAGACTAATGCCGACATCGAGTGGTACGTGGCGGATCAGGATGGTGACGGCGAGCCGGATCACGATGTTGACGGCAAGTACGACAATCCACGATACTGGCAACGCAGTCGCATATACCAGCTCGGCTTAGGATTTGAATTCTGACATAGCGGCGTAAGGAGGATTTAACCGGTTTCGCCGGGCGACGCTTAACGGATGGAATAAAGCGTCGCCCGGTTTTTGTCTCTGATCAGGAACCAAAATGGTTCCTGATTACCATTTCCCCGGCGAGGCATCGCCGGGCTGCATTGCTGGCCGGGTCACCCAAAGGACTTGCAGCGGGGCTATTTCACCAGGACGCACTTGCGGACATTGGTGAAACTTCCTGCTTTCATCCGCAGGAAATAGATTCCCGAGCTAAATCCAACCGCCTTCCAGCGGACCGTGTGGTATCCGGCCTCTTTTCTTTCGTTGACCAGGATCCCCACCAATCGGCCGGAGATGTTCCGCACGTCGATGGTTACATGTTCGGCCCTCGGCAGTTGAAATGAGACGGTCGTGATTGAGTTGAAGGGGTTGGGGTAGTTTGGGTGCAGGGCGGAGGAGGTCGGCAACAGCTTCATCCCGTCGTCGTCGTGAACGTCCAGGTTGTTGAAAATCGCGTCGATTTCCGCCTGCGAGAGCGCGTAATTGTAAATAAGAATGTCGTCGATCACGCCGGGGAAGTTGTACTGGCTGTCGCCCGGGAGCATCTGGCCGATTGTCAGGTCGATACTGCTCTGCAGTATTGATCCCGACCAGCTCATGGAGGAGTTCAACACGCCGTTCAGGTAGATTCTTACCTCACCGTCGCCGAAGGTAACCGCCACGTGATACAGCGAGTCCTGCGCGATCAGCGTTTGCGTATCGAGGTCGACGATTCCGGAGTTCGAAGTCGCATCGGTCTTGAGCGTCCAGCGCAGCCGCTTCTCGGGAATCAGCGATATCTTCCAGCGGTTCTGCCAGCTCCCATGTGAGATGAGGAAAGCCTCGCGATTCGGAAATTCGTAAAGCTTCATCCACAGGCTGATCGAGATCGCCTCCTGGAAATTGAGCGTCTCGGAGGCGGAAACGCTGATATGATCATCGACGCCGTCAAAACCGTATGCACTGTTCTGATTGCCGAAACGGTCGGCGACGAGCGTGGCCCCATATACCGTGCCATGGTTCTCGAAACCGCTGATATCATTGGCGTTGCCGTTGAAAGGGTAGTGAGCCACCAACCCTCCGACCGCAACACCGACGCTGTCGGTAACTTGCGCCCCCCTGCCGTCATCGACACGGCAGGATATGTAGTAATATCCCCTTTGCGAGGGCGCGGTCCAGTCGACCGTGGCGCCGCTGCCGTTCAATGTCCCCTGTTCCGCATTCCATGAGTAGGCAAGGCTGTCGCCATCGGGATCATTGGCCGTGCACGTCAAGGTTGTCGTCCGGCCGACGTTGATCGAGGCTGGATTCGCGCCCATCCCCTCGATTGACGGGGGAAAGTTATCGAGGACCTCAATAACGACCACGCTGTTGTCGCTGAGCCTGTGACCGTCGCTGGTGAGGCAGAAGACGGGGTAGTTCCCGGCGTTAGCCGGCGCGGTCCAGGTAATGCTCGATCCCGATTTGAAAATCGTTCCATTCGCGGTGCGCCATAGATAGTCCAGCTCATCTCCGTCGATGTCATCGGCAGTGCAGTAAAGCATGGCATTATTGCCCGTTCCCAACCTCATCGGGTCAGCGGCGAGGCTCTTGATCCGCGGCGGATGGTTGAGAACGGCTTGCGCGGACCTATAGTCGACCACCACGCCGTTGATGAACATCAGTTCGAGGTCGTAGGTAGTCGTTCCCCCGGCTGGTGCGATCACCAGTTGAACCGCCTGATCCGCAGGAATCGTGAAAGAGGTCACTCCGGTTACGCTTTCGCCGAGAAAGCTGTTTGAAACGGCGTCGTAGAGATCGTGCGAACCGTCGTCGACGTCGATTTCAACTGACTTCGCGACGGAGTACGGATTATAGAAGAGGAAGGTGGGATAGGCTTCGTCGTGGTAGTAGTCGGTTTTCAGCATGTCCAGCTTGAGGATCATCGGAACGTTGGTCGTAGCGATGATCCCGCCCAGGATTCCGACGTGCGAGGAGCCGTACAGGGCGAGGTTGGTCGCCGCCCATCCGCCGCGCAACGCATCGCCGGTGGCGTAGGGGGTCCGGTCCGTGTAGTTCAGTTCATGTTCGCGCATCGCCTCATACCCGATATACGAATCGGGATCGTTCTGGAGCGACCAGTCTTCGCAATCCTGGTTATCCCCCGGCAGGTAGCTGGAGTAGAGGAGCCGGGAGGCGTTGGCGAGATTCAGCACCCATTTTCCGATGGCCCGGGAGAAGCGGTCGTCATAACGGGTCATCGGGACCAGCGCACCGGCCGCTTCGAAACCATTCATCAGAAAGGCGTAGTCGTTGGAGAAGATTTCGCCGATCAGCCCGTGGACATCATGGGAAATCGAGTCAGCGTCCGGCCCCCAGGTGCCGATGATCGCGCCCCAGTAACGCAGCGTGGTCAGGTCAAAACACCAGTTGACCATCTTCTCGATATTGTAATCCGTTCCCAGTTCGGCGTTCATGCGTGCCGCCGCATAGGCGCCGTAGGGCATTTGCAGTTCGTAGGAGGGGTTGTTGCTCAGGCCGTTGAGAAATTCCATCGACCACTCGGCGCCGAGACGGTATCGTTCCTCGCCGGTTTCGACGTAGGCGTTGTAGAGAATCCAGGCGATAGCCCCCGCGGCTTCAGGTTCTTTTACGCCATCGGTCAAACCGGTCATCGTCGAGAACGACCAGGCGCGGTAATTCATGCCGGGAACGTTCCATGGCGTATCGCCGCCGCCCATCGCCTCCACCGCACTGAGCCACCGGTCGGCCACCGAGGTGAACTGGTTGGCGAAATCGCCCGTGTTCGGGTAGAGATCGTTGAGCTGGTAGAAGAAGACGTTGGGCATGGTTTCGTACCACCAGTCGGAGCCGCTGCTGCCGATGTAATTGTTGAGGTAGATGTTCTCGCCGTTCTGACGGTTGAAGAACTCCTCGCACATCAGCACCCAGTCATATCCATCCTGGTTGCTCTTGTCGATCCCGACGAGGCTCGCGCCGATGACCGCCGGGAGCACGTTTATCGCTTCACCGGCCCGGTCGCTGTAAGTGCCGACATAGGAATCCAGTCCGAAACCGGGGTGATCGGGATAGTTGACCGTGCTCGAATTGATCCAGATCAACGGCAGGTGGTCACCGCGGCGATTCAAGTCGAAGACGAGCGAATCATACCCCATCGCCACCTGTTTCCAGTCGCGCATCTCGTAGGGCGTAGGGCTGTTGTGCATCTGATCGATGCGGCTGATATTGATCTGCTGCCCCAGGGCGAGCTGCACGCACAACAGGGAGAAAACCATCGTGCAGAGAGGGCGCAGCAGGCTCGCTGGTAGATTGAATTCCCGCATTGACCGCAGTCCTCGCTTGGGTACTATACGGTTGCGTGGTATCACGAACCGGTCGTAAATATAAAATATGGATGGAACCATGCAATCGCCAAGGATTACCAGCCTCTCCTGGGGAAAGGTGGAGGTTGAAGGCCACGGACGGTTCAAGGACGTGAAACTCTACCCCGGTGGCTGCAGGGAGTGGAACTGGAGCGAGACCGGTACGAACCATAAGCCGGGTATTCAATTCACCGACGTCCGGGAGTTGTTGGATCATGGAGCGACGGTGGTGGTGCTCGCCGCGGGGTTCAACCGAAGACTCCAGGTCTGCGATGAGACGCTGGAAATGCTGAAGGAAAGGGGAGTTACGGCGTATGTGTTGCAGACGGAGAAGGCCGTAAGATTGATCAATGAACTCAGGGAGAGCGAACCTGTCGGGGGATTGATACACTCGACCTGCTGAGCGCTTCTTCCCGAATGTCCGGCTGGCAGACAGGTGGTCTTGAATGGATCAGACTTGCGGACAGACCGCAAACCGGTCGGCGATGATCATTTTATTTTGGTGAGCTTGAGACAGGTGAGCCGGTGGATGAAAACCTGAGAACCAGGAGAGATACAAGAGACCGTCGGCCTCATGCCAATGTGAGAGAAAAGCGCCTTATGTGGTGCCCGAGGGAAAATCGGAGTGTAACTTTCGAGGTCAAATTCAGTTGGAAACCTCAAGGCGCGCAGGTCGAAGGGGAATCGGGAGACTCGAATCGATTGATGTCGTTGTGGAGTAATCGAGACGATGGATGTTTGGGAGGGCATGCAGTGAGAAGAACACGTACCCGGAGTAATAAGCACCTGATGCCGGTACACGGCGTCCCTGGTTGTTTGCTTCCCGGCAAAATGCGGCGTCTCGCAATGGCGTTGCTGATCCTCGGAATATTTTCATCGCCGGGTTCAGCCACCCAGATCGGAAAAATCGCCGGCAAAGTGATGACCACCGAAGGCGAACCGATCATCGGGGCCAATGTCGTCGTCGAGGGGACCATGCTGGGCGGAGCCACCGATTTGGAAGGCCGCTACTTCATCCTTGCCGTATCGCCGGGCCGTATAACACTGCATTTCAGTGCCGTCGGTTTTCGCTCGGAACGGGTGCGGGAGGTGGTTGTCGTCTCGGGCCGGACCGCGCGGGTCGATGTTTCGCTGGTGGAAGAAGCGCTTGAACTGGAGCCTGTAGTTGTCACCTTCAAGCATTCGCCCGTGGCTCTGACGGAAACCAACCAGCGGATCAGCGTCGAGGGCGATGTCGTGCGGCAGATGCCGCTTCGCCGTGCGGAGGAGATCGTCATGTACCAGGCCGGGGTCTCAAGGGATGCTTCGGGAGAATTACATATTCGTGGAGGACGTTCGGGTGAGATTGGATACTTCGTCGACGGGTTGCGGGTCGAAGATCCCCTCTACGGGGAACAGACGGCGGTAGTAGGCCGTGAGGCACTGCAGGAATTGCAGGTGCTCTCCGGGACCTTCAACGCCGAATACGGCGAGGCGATGAGCGGCATCATCAACATCATCACCCGGGAGGGCACCGAAGTATACGGCGGCAGTTTCGAATATGAGTCAGCGATACTCAACTCCAGTCTCTACCGCCGGGCTGATTGGGTTAATACCGGCAGCGATGCCGTGCGGGACACGGTGAGCGGGGGGTCTCTCTACGAACCGACTTCGGTCCGGGACGCTTCCGACCTCTGGATTTCCGTTCCCGGCCGTTTTTCCGCAACGCTCTCGGGTCCCTTCCCGGTACTCTCGCATACCACCTTTTTCCTTCACGGTGTTCACGAGTCGGAGGACAGCCACTTGCCGTTCGGCGATATGTGGGCGCGGCGCTTGACCGGGAAGCTCACCGGGAACATCTCATCCGGCAAGCTGACGCTTAGTTTCGGATTGCGCGGAAAGAGCCGCCAGAACTACAGCCACACCTGGAAGTACGTGTCCGAGCACTACCACCGTCACTTTGAGCGAAACCAGCGAGTTTCGCTCACCTGGATTCATAATGTCGATCCGTCGTTATTCTACGAGATCACATCCGGTTACTACCAGCGCCGTCACGATGTGAAGATATTTGAGGACTGGGATGATTATTTGAGTGCCGGCTACACTCCCGAGGATTTTACCTATGCCCAGTATTTCTACGACCAGGATGATTGGTCGGACACCTGGCGCGAAAGCCTCACACGGACGATTAACGCGGGGAGCAAGCTTACTTGGCAGATGAATCCAACGCACCAGTGGCGCGCCGGTTTCGAGGCGCGGTCTCAAGACATCGAGTTGGAAGACATACGCGATCTGCGAATCGGCGACGAGGGGCAACGCGAGGGGCTGAGCGACAGCTATCGGGAGCGCCCGATCGAAGCCTGGACATTTGTCCAGGACAAGATCGAATTGGATTACCTGGTGGTCAACGCCGGGCTGCGCCTCGACTACGTCGACCCGAGGGCGAAGGGGTGGTTGGACCCGGAGAATCCGACATATTTTCGGGAGGATGTTAAAGCCTCCACGCAGGTGAGCCCCCGGCTGGGACTTGCGCATCCCGTCAACGACCGGGTAACGCTCCACTACGCCTACGGTCATTTCTTCCAGTTCCCGGATTATGTCAGCCTCTTCCTTAATTCTTCCGACATGAATCCGGACACTCTCTCGAATCGAACCTTTGACGCCGTCGGGAACCCGGGGCTGAAACCGCAGAAAACCGTCGCCTACGAAGTGGGATTGAAAGGTGTTGTCACGGATGTCTGGGGGTTGACCGCAACCGCGTTTTACAAGGATATCAGCGACCTCGTGGGAACCAGGCAGGTGCGGATCGGTACGTCTTACAACTATTCCGCTTTTGTCAACATAGACTATGCCAGCGTGGTGGGCTTCGAGATCGGCGCCACACGGATGCTGAGCGACTTCTGGAGTCTGCAGGCGAACTACACATACAGCGTGGCGAAAGGCAATTCGTCCGAACCGACCACCGGCTATTGGGACGCCTATGAGGGCATTCCCATCGCACGCCAGGAATATTACATGGACTTCGACCGGCGGCACGTGGCGAACGTTCTGATCACCTGGCAGTCGGGCAGGGAGGCGTATCCGCGTTTCTTCGGGACCACCATTCTGCGCGGTGCCGGCGCCGGGCTGATCGTGAACCTCGCCACCGGCCTCCCGTATACGCCCTATTCCGCGGCTGGCGAACAGCTCGCCCTGCGTAACTCGGAACGGATGGATCACACCCTGCGGGTGGATGTGCGCCTCGCGAAAACGGTGCTCTTCGACCCGGTGCGGCTCACCCTGTTCGGAAGTGCCGACAACCTGTTCGACAGGCAGAATCCCCTCGTCGTCAACATTCGCACGGGCAAACCGTGGGAGACAACCTTGATCGGCAACGAAGTGATTTTCGATCAAATTCACAACCCAAGCAACGTGGACATTCCGCGCCTGCTACGCATGGGTCTGCTGATGGAGTTTTAGGCCGGCGTTCTGAGGGTGCAACGCCGTTTTGAGCCCGGGAGAGAGCGAGTGGTTTTGGCGGGTTGCGCGGGGAATTCAGCGGAAGGGACAACGAAACATGGATGGCTTCAGGGATGGAAGAATAAGATGGCTATGCCGATGAAAACAAGAGACCGAATCACGGGGTCCGGAGTTGTCGCAATACTGGCGATGACTGTGATTGCCGCGGCGGCTGCGCCGGATCAGACTCCGGGACCGCATGAAATCAAGATGAAGGATCTGCTGGTGCGCCACGGCGCTGCCGTGGGCGATCGTGCAGTCGGCTTGCTGGACAAGGGCCAGCTCTCCAACCTGATATCCAATTTCGGCGTAATCAGCAATTTCCATTTCGGCACCCCCGCATTGAAATGGCCCCGCAACAGTACCGACGTACAGTATTATGGTTTCGGGGTCGGGTTGCTGGTGCTCGCCGACGGCGTGCTTATGTCCTCTATCTACGATCCCTCCGCGGCGTCGGTGGATTATACCTGGGAAGCGGCGGATGGATCGTCGGGCCTGCACTTCAACGACCAGCGAACCGAGGAGAACTCCGCCTCTGACGAAATCACACCGTTGATGGCCTCGTCCGACCGTCGGGCCACTTGGCCGGTAATCGGCGGTGAACCGACCTGGCCCGGACCGTTCCGCGAGGATCTGGACAACCCGGGCGTGGAAGTGGCTGGAGAATTCGCTTCGGATCGTGACGTGTACGGCGTTATCCAGGACACGCGCGGAGTCGGCCTGCGGGTCGAACAGATCGGATATACGTACGGTCGTCCCTATGCCGAGGATTTCTTCTTTATCCGTTTCCTGCTGCACAACGACGGCGCTGAGGAGTTGCAGGAGGTTTACGCCGGCATGAACGCGGACCTCAAACCGGATTTCTACGCTGACGACCGGATCAGCGCCTGGAAAGTCGACGGTTCCGATAACCGCCCCTCATTCATTTTCAAGCAGGATATTAACGGCGTCGCCCAGCGGGATGATTCATCCCATTTCGATGACTGGGTTGGGCCGGTAGGGTGGATCGGCATCGGCCTGGTGAGCAGTCCGAATGATTCCGGGATCACTTCGTTTCACTATTACCACGACGACAACAGTCCTGTTACCGACGAGGACCTGGCCGCACTGATGACGAACGATACCAGCGCTGTCGAGAACCCGCAATACTACTTCCATGGAGACGACCTCAACTTCGATGATCTCTCGCTCCAGGGTGATGTTGACCTCGATGAGCTGCCCGGCAGCGAGATCACCTTCATCTTCGCAACGGGTCCTTTCAACATACCCGCCGGGGGAGTCGAGGAATTCGCGGTGCTCTTCGCCATCGGTGCGGACTCCACGGACCTGTGGCAGAATGTCGAAACCGCTTACCTGATGGCTCGCCAGAAGGCGTTTCAGGGCAGCGGACCTCCGGCAACGCCCACACTTCGCGCGACACCGGGGGACGGCCAGGTGCTGCTCACCTGGGACAACCTGGCCGAATCAAGCATTGATGCGATCACCGAAGAGGCTGACTTCGAGGGCTACAGAATCTTTAAGAGCACCGATGAGGGAGAAACCTGGGGCGAACCTCTGACCAACTGGTATGGAGAGCCCGTCGGATACGTTCCGCTGTTCCAGTGCGACATCGAAGACAGCGTCACCGGCCTCGACCCGGCCTACGGTCCCGACTTCCCGGCGGCCCACGCCTGGCTCGGCGACGACACCGGCTTGCGCCATAGCTTCCTCGACCTCGATGTGACCAACGGGATAGAGGTGTGGTATACGATCACCGCCTATGACCGGGGAACATACGATCCTGATAACCCGGATCAAATCGAGGCGAGCTATGAGTCGCCGAGGGGCACATCCTCCAGTGACCAGAACACTGAGGCCGTGGTGCCCGGGACTCGCGCGGACAATTGGGTGCCTGGCCTGGTGGGCGGACTTGAAGAGATCAGTGGTCTTGTCGCCGACGGTCAACTCGAGATCGAGATCGTCGATGAGTCACTGCTGACCGGCCATACTTACCAGGTCACCTTCAACGATTCCGGGGACGTTGTGGAGGTGGACGGTCAGTCCGTCGAGGCGACGGAGACGACGCTGAACCTGACCGACCTGGACAGGGGGGATGGGGGCTCCAGCATCTTCACCGACATGCATTCCGGCGCCTCCTTCAGCTACGTGAACATCGCGATGACCGGCGACGACATGCCGGCGGTGGATGGGTTCCGGTTAATAGCGTGGGATATCGAAGAGGCCGGGGTGAGATCGCTGGGCTGGACAAACGTCGGTGACACGGAATCGACCTTCGACTGGTGGACCGTGAACCGCTACCCGAACAACCCGAGCAGCTATCCCGAGGTGGTCGAAGGGCTCGACGACTGGCGTATTACAATTACCAACGCCGATGTTGAGTTCCGTACCACCGAGGTCGGCTTCGGGATAGGGATACAGGATACAACGTTCAGCGCACCCCTGAAAATAGAGAAAATACGGTATCCGGATATGGACACCTGGGTCGACGTCACCCAGTACATGCTTATCTCAGATCTGCAATTCGTCTTCGCCGGGTCGGAGTTCGTGGGACCGCTCGGTTGGGACCTGATACCCGGCGGGGCGGGATACAACCCGGTGTCGGACCCTGAACTCGGCCCGTTGTTCCCGGATATGCTGATACTACGCGATGATGAAAACGATACAACCGGATCATTGATCTGGTTGAAAACGAACAACGGTCCGCCGGAGGGGACGGCGCCCTCGGTGGGGGATGTGTTCACAATAGTCATGAATAAACCATTCAGTCACGACTTGACTTACGAGTTTACAACCGAGTCCGCGCAAACAAGCGCTTTGGAGAATCTCGCGAACATCAAGGTGGTTCCCAATCCCTTCATCGTCCAAAGCGGCCTTGAACAGGATGAGAACGAAGCGCGTGTGATGTTCACCCATCTGCCCGCCAGTTGCGATATTGCCATCTACACGGTTTCGGGCCGGGAGGTCGCCGCGATCTCGCACCGGTCGACATCGGGGGACGGTTTCACCTATTGGGACCTGCGAAACAAGAATGGCCAGGATGTCGCCTACGGTATCTATGTCTACGTGGTCAAGACTTCGGCCGGCAACAAACATATGGGGAAGCTGATGGTGATTCGATAGGTTCCGGCCTTGGGAGGGGGGATCGGACTTGATTCCCGGGGACGACAATCTCGGAAAACATGGCGGGACATTGTATTGGGCCTTGTCGTAGACCAAAGGAGATTTGATGAGCTTGCGAAGAAAGTAAAATTATTAAAATCGAATCGGTTTTATGGACTTACCTATATGAATTATGTTTATATTTAGCTGTTAGACAGTCAATGATGACCAATAGCGATATAGGGAATCAACGCAATCAAGAGGAGCTGGAGATACCCTGTGAGCCCTGCTTTAGAATTGCTGATGAAACTTTGCGATACCAACCGGAGAATCAAGACACTGGGTTCAGGACAGCGCTCGAGGGGAAGGTAAACCTTCCATCGGCACAAGGTCGATAGAAAGGGAGCGTGGTTTATGCGTATTGTCTTAGGAATTTTGTTGATGATCGGTGTGGCATCCGTGACGCTTGGTCAGGAAATTCTCTATGAAGAGTATTTCACGGATGGGACTGCGGATTTAACCTGGTTCAGTCCTTGGCCGAGTGGAGTTGCGTTCACCGTGACCGCCAGTGAGGATAACCCGTCGGGCGATGGTTGGGTCGGCGCACTTACTCCCACTGGGGATGCCCCTTCTGTGACCGCACTCGCGGGGACCAGCGAGATGACGGATTACATGATCGAAGCCCAGATCTTTACCCTCGTCACCACCGATGCGATGTTCCCACCCTATAACGCCGTCTCTGTGCGTTGGGATACCACCGGAGGTACGAACCAGTATTACTACTTTAACACGATGTTCGGCACCAGCAAGAAGATCAGACTTCGTAAATACCCCGGTTCGGGTATGGGGGCCGATAACGTACACGAATGGGCCGGTGCGGAAATTCCCGGCGGCGAACCGACGGAGAGCGGTTGGCACAAGATGGGCCTTAAAGTCGTGGGCGATCAGTTCTGGGCATACTGGGATGATGTGGAAATGCCCGATTGCCCGATTACCCATGACGCGCTGGCCAACGGTTTCTTCGGGCTCTACGCGTTTTACATGGGTGACGCCATTACCGATGCTACGATGCTGGTGGACGATATAGTGGTGACCGCCGCTACGGTTGCTGTCGGAGAACGTCCGGTAGCGATGCTGCCGTCGAGTTCGAGGATCATCACCGCTTACCCGAATCCGTTCAACCCGTCGACGACCGTTGTCTTCACCACTCAAGGCATGGCGAATGCGAACCTCGCGGTATTTGACATAATGGGACGCAAGGTCGCGCAGCTTGCCCGGGGCCGTTTTGCCGCCGAAGAACAGAGGATTACCTGGAACGCGGAGGGCATGCCGGCGGGGATTTATTTCATCTCCCTGGAAGCAAACGGCGCGCGCAGCGTACATCGCGTGGTCCTGAACAAGTAGGTTTTCTAGTGGACGAGATTACATAAATCGACCTGTTCTGAGCTGCGCCACACCTCATGTGATCTCGTCCACTAGTCTGATTCTCCGCAGGAAAAACGAGAGTTGATACTTCGAATGTTCACTTGTATAGCGAGTAAGTGGGCCGGTTGCGCGTATCGGCTGCCGAAGATCCATCTTGCGGTGGTTCTCGCCGTTTTGCTGCCGATCACGGCCTGCGGCTTTGAGAAGACTGCAACTACCGCCGCTGCTTTTCTGCAGATAGGAGTCGGTGGGCGCATACCGGCCATGGGAAATGCGGGTGTCGCCTACCCCGGAGGTCCCGACATGCTGGCGACGAATCCCGCCGCCGCAGGCGGTATCGGACCGGAACGCGGCAGGGGGAGCGGGCTCGGCGTCAGCGTTTCATATATCGACTGGTTCGCCGGCCTGCGCCACCAGTCCGCAATGGTTCTCGTGCCGGTAAGTCCCACCCTCCGTTTCGGACTCCAGCTATTGAGTTTCGGCGGAGACGAGTTCGAACAGACGACCCTTGCCGCTCAGGAAGGCAATGGCATCATGGTCGACTATGGCGACTTCGCAGCAGGGGGCAGCGTCATAGCGGAACTGACCGATCGCTTCACGGTCGGCGTCACGGGCAAATACATCCGTCAGGACTTGTTCAATACGAGTGCTTCGACTTTTGCGTTCGATGTCGGAACGCTGCTGGAAACCGAGTTGGACGGGTTCAACATCGGTATGGCGATGACTAACCTGGGCGGCGAGATGCAGTTGGATGGACGGGACCTGATCGACGAGCCCGGGGGTGTCTCAGGCGGCGAAACCCGGCTGGCGACAAGCGCCTGGCCTTTGCCGCTGACCTTTCAAACAGGTGTCGCCTGGAGGGTGATCGGTCGTGAAAACGCTTTCCGGAATAATGAACTCCATGGCATCATGCTGGTTGCCGACGCGAAACATCTGAACGAGAGCGTTACGTCGGTCCACCTGGGTGCCGAATACGGCTTCGCTGAATCGGTCTTTCTGAGAGGTGGACAGACACTCGAACACGACAGCGAGAAATGGGCTTTTGGGTGTGGAATTCGGGTCAATCTGTATAACTACGCCCTGGCCGCCGACTTCGCGTACGCCGATCTCGGCGACCTCGACTCCGTTCAACGGATCACACTTACGCTGACGGACAATCCACTCAGATAGGTTGATTCACCCCGGAAAATCTACGAGATGCAGAATATGTAACCCGGGTTTCTTGAATCTGTCTCTTACTCACATCTTCATGACCGTTGCCATTTTCCATCCCTGCCATCGTTGATAGGACGGGTGGCCCGGGAATTTTATTCCCGGGTCTCATATCGTTTTTGTAGCCTTTGGTCGCTCGCCACGGCGTAGCTGCATTCGAAACCGCATGAAACCCGACTCCAAAGACGGGCCACCCGGCTGGGCGCTTCGCTCAAGCTGGCAGGGCCACCCGCCGGTATTTGACTGATTTCAATTGCCGCAGCCTTGAGATCGGGACGGAAAAACTATTACACTGAATCAAAACAAGGTCGAGCTGCGGGAAGAATCCGTAATTCCCGTCGAGATGCCCGGTTGCTACTCTTAATCGCAAGATGAGTTGACCGCCATTTGCCGGAAAAGTCCTTTCTTTACGCTTGGTGGACCGTTTCACATGAATTGAGTAGTTCTGCTTGTCGCTAAGCGGTTGGATTCAAGGCGGTTTTGCGTCGGTGTGGTGGTTCCACAGCAAGTAAAACCAACGCAGAAGCTGGCCACTTAGCGTCAAGCCCATCGGGAGCGCAACACAGAGCTCACTGCTTCGTTGCTCCTTCTTGAAATAGCTCCGCTATTCCTGCGGCGTCGCGCCTTGCATTGAGTTATGTGTCGCACTCAGAACCCGTCAATTCATGTGAAACGGTCCACTAGTTTCCTGATAATTGTCCGAGGTAACCATGAAAAATATTGCCGCTAAGCTTTCGCCCGACGAGTATGAATCCAATTTCTCAGCCCTTAAGCCGGCTCTGACCGGGAGAGCGGCTGTCGTGGAGTCGGGCAGGTGCCTGTACTGTTATGACGCTCCCTGCACCGAGGCGTGTCCAACCCACATCGACGTTCCGCAGTTTATCAGGAAGATCAACACTCGTAACTATCTCGGTTCGGCCCGGACAATTCTCTCCGCAAACATTCTCGGGGAAACCTGTTCGAGAGCCTGTCCGGTGGAGGATCTTTGCGAGGGTGCATGTGTGATGCACGAAAAGGGAGAGCGCCCCATTCAGATCGGGCAGTTGCAAAGATTCGTGATGGAATGGCGCCGCGAGCAGGGAAAGCGGCTCTTCGGGAACGGCCAACTTAAGGGGAAATCAGTGGGGTTGATCGGCGCGGGTCCCGCCAGTCTTTCCTGCGCCGCCTCCCTGGTCCGTCTCGGCCATGAAGCGGTCATTTACGAGGCCGGGGAAATTCCGGGCGGACTGGCCGCAACCGGAATCGCCTCGTATAAACTTCGCATGAAAGAGGTCCTTGCGGAGATTGAGATGATCAGGGAGATGGGGGTGACGATAAGGAACGGAGTCAGGGTGGGCGAAGATGTCAGCGTTGAGCAACTGTTGGAAAAACACCATGTTATATTTGTTGGAGTCGGGCTTGACCGCACGCACGGACTCGCTGTCCCGGGCGAGGAACTTGAGGGTGTGATAGATGCGATCTCCTTCATCCACGAAATCAAGACCCGACCCTTCGGGGAAATCGATGTCGGCCGTCATGTTGTGGTCGTCGGAGGCGGGAATACCTCCGTGGATGCAGCGACGGCGGCCAAACGACTCGGCGCGGAATCGGTGATGGTCGTATACCGAAGGTCCGAGGCCGAAATGCCCGCCTATGAGCATGAATACAGGCTGGCCAAGCTGGACGGGATCGTCTACAGGTGGTTGACCGCGCCGGTGGAGATTGTCGGTGAAAAGGGTGTCGAAGCTGTAAAGTGCATCAAGATGGAACTCGGCGAAGTCGACCACTCCGGACGGCGGAGGCCCATTCCGGTCGAGGGCTCCGGGGAACTGATCAAGGCGGATATGGTTATCTCCGCGCTTGGACAGACGGCGGATCTGCAATTCCTCGAGCAGTTGCCGCAGGTGGAGATCAGCGAAGGCCTGCTCGTCGCCGATCCCGAAACCGGACAGACCGCCAATCCCCGTATCTTCGCAGGCGGGGATCTTGTTCATGGGGCCAGGGAAGTGGTGAATGCCGTTCAGGCGGGGAAGCTGGCGGCAGATGGCATTGACAACTATCTCTAATGGACTATCACATAAGGCCGTGGAGGAATATGAATGGCTGACCTGAGCATTGATTTTTGCGGGATCAAATCGCCGAATCCATTCTGGCTTGCCTCGGCGCCACCGACCAACTCCGCCTACCAGGTAAACAAGGCATTTGAATCCGGTTGGGGAGGGGCGGTCTGGAAGACGGTCGGCGAACCGGTGATGAACACGGTGAACAGGTATGGCGGCCTCGATAGTCCCGGGCAGAAGTTGATAGGACTGAACAACATCGAGCTGATCAGCGACCGTGACCTCGAAACCAACCTCAAGGAGATGGCCGAGGTGAAAAAGCTGTGGCCCGGCCATGCGCTGATCGCCTCGCTGATGGTCGAATCGGACCGGCAGGCCTGGCACGACATCGTCAGGCGTACCGAAGACACCGGCTGCGACGGCATCGAACTCAACTATGGCTGCCCGCACGGCATGAGCGAACGCGGGATGGGCTCGGCGGTGGGACAGGTGCCTGAATATTGCACGATAATCACCAATTGGGTCAAAGAGGTCAGTTCGATCCCGGTGATAGTCAAGCTCACTCCGAATGTGGCCGATATTCTCCCGCCGGGGAGGGCCGCGGTGGAGGGGGGGGCGGACGCTCTGTCGCTGATCAATACGATCAACAGCATCATCGGCGTCGATCTGGACACCTTCGAGATCGTTCCTTCGGTAGGTGGGAAGGGCACGCACGGCGGATTCGCCGGACCGGCGGTCAAGCCGATCGCGCTGCACATGGTATCCGCCCTCGGCAGGGACGATCAGATCGGCGTGCCGATCTCCGGAATCGGCGGTATCGCCACCTGGAGGGACGCCGCGGAGTTCATGCTTCTCGGAGCCGCCAGCGTGCAGGTTTGCACAGCGGTCATGCATTACGGTTTCCGCATCGTGGAGGACATGATCGACGGGATGAGCATCTGGCTTGATGAGAAGGGCTTTCAATCGGTCGGGGAGATCGTCGGGAAGAGCCTGGAGCGAATCAGCGAGTTCGGGGAGCTGGACCTTCTCTATGGGACCGTCTCGCGTATCGACAAGGAGAAATGCATCTCCTGCAACCTCTGCTATATCGCCTGCGAGGATTCTGCCCACCAGTGTATCGAGCTCAAGCCCTACAACGGTTCGACCAGGCCGGAGGTGAGGGAGGAAGAGTGTGTCGGGTGCAGACTTTGCGCGATGATCTGCCCGGTGGATAATTGCATCAGCATGGTTGAAATTGAACGCAGCGAAAGCAAGACATGGGGTGAGCTTGAGAAGGATCTTGCGCATCCGATAAGCTGGAAAAAGCTACGCAAGTTCCAAAGAAAACATGGAATTAACATACACTAAGTGGACCGTTGCACATGAATCACGATAAGTCCTGCTTGGAGGGGTGATGATGGGAACACTGATCAAAAACGGCACCATCGTGAATTCCGATGGATCGAGGAAGGGTGACCTGTTGCTGGAAGGCGGGAAGATCGCCGCAATCGGCGATTCCCTCGACCGTACGGCCGACCGTGTTATTGACGCTTCGGGGAAACATGTGATACCCGGCGGCATTGACGTCCATACTCACCTTGACCTGCCCTTCGGCGGGACGGTTTCGGCGGATGACTTCGAGACGGGCCAAAAGGCCGCTGCGCATGGCGGGACCACCTGCCATGTCGATTTCGTAATCCAATCGAAGGGCCAGTCGCTCGCAGAGGCCGTGGATCAATGGCACGGGAAAGCGGCGGGTAAAGCCTGCATCGACTATGGATTTCATGTGGCAGTAACCGACATGAATGAATCGGTGATGAAGGAGCTGCCCTCTCTACCGGACCTGGGGATAACCAGCATCAAGCTGTTCATGGCCTACAAGAATATCTTAATGGTCGAGGACGAGATTCTTCTTAGGTCGCTCCAGGTTGCGCGTGATCACGGGATGCTGACCTGTGTGCATGCCGAAAACGGAGATATTGTCGATCTGCTGGTAAAACAGATGCTCGCCGAGGGGAAAACAGATCCCATTTACCATGCGAAATCGAGGCCGCACTGGGCCGAGGCGGAGGCGACGATGCGGGCGATTTCCTTCTCGGCGATTACCGGGTCTCCGCTCTTCGTCGTCCACCTCACCTGCGCTTCCGCGCTCGAACAGGTTCGCCTCGCCCGCGACAAGGGGGTGAAGGTGATGGCCGAGACCTGCCCGCAGTACCTCTTCGCGACCGAAGACGACCTTGAACGCCCCGGGTTCGAGGGCTCGAAATATGTCTGCTCGCCACCGGTCAGGACGAAGGAGGACCAGGTTGCGCTCTGGAAGGGTTTGGCGGACAGCAGCCTCGCCAGCATCTCGACGGATCACTGTCCCTTCAACTTCAAGGGTCAGAAGGAACTCGGCCGCGGAGATTTCACCAAGATTCCCAATGGTTTGCCGGGCATCGAGGACAGGCTGATGGTGACATATCATCATGGCGTCGGTGAGGGACGGCTATCCCTCGAGAGATGGGTCGAAATCTGCTCGACGAACCCGGCGAAGGTCTTCGGGATGTACCCGCGGAAGGGGATCATCGCGGAGGGAAGCGACGCCGACCTGGTGGTCTGGGACCCCGAAAGGGAACATACGATCAGCGCCGAAACACACCACATGAATGTTGACTACAACATTTTCGAGGGCATGACAGTCAAGGGGATGCCCGAAATCGTCTTCTCGGGCGGACGGCTGGTGGTTGAGCAGAATGAGTTCAAGGGTCAGACGGGGGCTGGCCGGTTTGTCAAGCGCGATCCGGGCGCGGCAGTGATCTGACGGGGGAAACACTTCAATCCGACGGGTGGCCCGGCTGCCCGCAGCCGGGTTTCACTCGTCATGCGAGCTGCCGGTGGGAAAGCTGCCGGGACACCCTGATCCCATATGGTTCAAGAGGACATCCCCGGCGAAGCATCGCCGGGCCACATCTTTAATAATGTATTAGGTATGGGCCGGGGTCTCCGAACCCGGCGCATAACTCAAACAGCTGGAGCGGTTGGTCAACCCGCCACCGCCTCCAACGCTTCATCCAATATGGCAAGGGCGTCTTTCACCTGGGTTTCCGACACCGTCATCGGGGGCGAAATGCGGATGACGTTGCCGTAGAGGCCGCCTTTTCCGAGTAAAAGGCCCCGTTTCCTGGTCTCTTCGAACAGTGCGGCTGTCGCCTCACCGTTTGGGGTTCGATCCCCCTTGGATTCATCGACCACCAGTTCGATTGCCTGCATCAGCCCCATTCCTCGAACATCGCCGACGAGACGCGCCTGTTTTACGGCGAGCTCTTCAAGACCCCGGCGGAGCACCTTTCCGTTTGCTTCGGACTTTGCCGGGATGTCATCCTCCTCGATGATTTGCAGCGTGGCGTTCGCTGCGGCGGAGGAGAGGGGATTTCCGCCGAAGGTGGAAATCGTCAGCTTCTTGAATGAATCGGCGACCTCTTCGGTGGCAATCGTCGCCCCGAGCGGGAAGCCGTTCGCAATACCCTTCGCCATGGTCATCATCTCGGGTTCGACATCGTAATGCTCGATGCCGAACATCTTGCTCCCCGTGCGTCCGAAACCGGTCTGTACCTCGTCGCAGATGAATATGCCGCCGTATTTTCGAATGATCTCCACGGCGATCTTGAAGTATTCCCTTGGCGGCGTGATGAATCCGCCCACGCCCTGGATCGGTTCGGCCAGGAAACCCGCGATGTTCCCCATAGTGGTCGTCAGGATCAGCTCTTCGATGTCCAGCGCGCATTTTATCTCGCAGTCAGGGTGGCTCAGACCCAGCGGACAGCGGTAGCAATAGGGACTCATCGCATGCTTGACCGCGGCCACCTGGGACGGCACGCCGCGCCAGGAGGCATGCGCCGTCAGTGATTGGGCGAGCAGCGACCTGCCGGAGTATCCATGCCTGAGGGCGATGATCTCGGTCGCGCCGGTGAAACTCTGCGCCATCATCACCGCGGTTTCATCCGCTTCCGTGCCCGAGCAGGTGAAGAAGCTCTTCTTGAGTTTCCCGGGTGTGATGCGGGCGAGGCGCCTGGCGAGTTCGACCATCTGGATGGTTGGGTAGAGGGTCGAGATGTGCCCCAGGCGGTTCATCTGCGCGCTTATCGCGTTGTTGATTCTCTCGTCGGCGTGCCCGATTGAGACCGTCAGAATCCCGCCGAAAAAGTCCAGGTAGTCATTCCCCTCCACATCTCTTACCACGCAGCCTTTCCCGGATTCGATGGCGATCGGCTCGCGGTAGTAGTTGATTACGGAGGGGAAGAGATATTCATCATGCACCTTCTTGACTTCCGCCGAGGTTGTCTTGGCGTCCATGTTTCTCTTCCTCGTTCAGTCGTTCGCTTTCGGTGTTCGTTCACCGGGTCCTCTTCGGCAGTATCAGCGCGGTGAAGAAGCCGCCGCAGACTTCGAATCGCTTATAAGGGATATTAGGTAGTACTTAAAGACAATCGAAACAACAACTTGTCTGATAGACACGTCTCCGAGAGCATACCTATAGCGATGGATAACTACCTCGCATTGTCACACCATTGTCACATTCTACTGATTTTCAGGGTCTGCTTCCAACTCTTTTTCTATCTCGCGATCCATGAGCTCCATCTTCTGGAGCTCGTACAGCTTCGTCAACCTTAGCTTGAGGTGCTCAATTAGAACGGTCAGTTTGGGAGAAGGCCCCTCCGCTCGTGCTGCCTCATCCTCTGCTTTCCGTAAACGGAACAACTCCACCTCGCCCTGCAGAATCAGAGAATCGATCGAAGTAGGTACACCTGGCGCACCCGGCGAACCAGGAGGAGCAGCCGCACCAGGCGAAACGCCGGCCGCCGGCACAGTCGGAGCAGTCGAAACAGCGACCGCCGGCACAGGAGGAGCAGTCATCTCGCGTTCGAGTTTGCTGAGTATTTCTCGATAGATCAAAGAGCGCGGAATTGACTGGCCGTTACGCCACCTGGCGACAGTATGCGGCCAGATTTGGAGCTGTTGACAGATAGCCATAAGTCCGTAGTGCTCGATTAGGGTCTCGATGGCCTGTGAGAATGCAGGATTTTCAAACTTCATATCTTTTTTTCCTTCAACGTTTGTAGTTTCCAAGCTGTTTTTCTTGTGGTCTGCATACGCCTCAATATAAGTATACATGCTCGGCCAAGTTAAGGTTTTGCTCGGCTCTTGGAGACCTATGTTGGAATATGTGACATGTGTCGTGATATGTTGCCCTCTGTTGACATATTTAGGCGTAAATAGTCGGATGGAGTCGATAGTCCGAGGCAGGCCGAGAAACAGCCTCAAAAGGCCACAAACCAGGCAAACGTAAGTCCAACATTTACAACAGACAGTTAGGACAAACAAACAATCCGCGCGATGGTGCTTGAGCGGGGTTAGTACTATATCCCTCCCCCTAAAGGGGAGAGGATTATATAGTACTTACTAACCCCCCTCTGCGCACTCGCTGGCACTCATACCACTCTCACTCGCTCCAGGCAGGCGAGCGGCGCTTGCTGCCTGACGGCCGCGCCGTCACCTGGACAAGCAATCAAAACGAACGGCAACGACGAAAAGCCGAAAGACTCGGAGACACCTCTTGACAACACTCAATCAAAACCGTACTTTTACACAAGTCTATCTGTTCTTTCATTATCAGAGACATATGTGCCGAAACTGCGAGAACAGCATGCCAGCAGACAACCTCGACAGCCTGCTTTCCCCTGAATCAACCCAGGAAATTACACCCATCGAAGACAACCCGATCCCGTCCAGGCAGAGGAAAGTACGACATCGTAAAAAGCGTTTTCTCGTGGCTCTGCGTGGCAAGGAGGGCGCTGGCAACATCATAAGAACCTGCCAGGCCGTGAAAATCTCGGTTTCAGCACATTACAGGTGGAGGCGAGTAGATGAGGAGTTCGCAGAAGCCTTCAGGAAGGCGAAAAGTCAAGGTGACAGGGTGCAGAAAGCCTTGCTTGAGGCGAAACTGGATGAGGTAGCGCTGAATCCGGAGAAGAAGGTATGCCAACCGGCAATCCTGGCGAGCTTTGCACGTCTCAAGCGCCTGGATCCCGAGTATCGCGAGAATCCGCAGATAAATATCCAGTCAAACACACTCATCCAGCTGCCCTCGGCACTCGAGGGAGCGATTGCGTCGCTTCTCCAGCTACCGGCAGCGGAGAGACGGACGGAATTACTGCGCCAGGTCGCGGCGGTTCCTGGGATCGAACCGGGTGAGGAGAGGCTGAAACTGCCCGGTAAAGTCACTGTATCGGATGGTTGATCTTATGGTTGGGCGTTTAGGGTGTGTTGGTAGTGCAGGAGTATC
>SDBV01004007.1_pt1 | contig 21334 bp, 13 predicted proteins | sample 2277081 | NCBI WGS metagenome assembly SDBV01 (sample SAMN10402039, study PRJNA504765) | marine sediment metagenome | isolation source: marine sediment core GS10_PC15, 223 cmbsf | place: Arctic Ocean: Southern Knipovich Ridge | collected 2010 | reverse complement strand
TGTTCTCGATGATGGCGCTGACACAATTACTATTTACGTCGACGGCAGCCAGGCCCTGAGCTTTACATCAACGGCATCTATTGCTGCTACCGATCTATTTTCGCTTGGACAAAAATATACAGGGCTAACGCCCAACTATTTTTATGACGGCCTGCTTGATGATGTCAGGGTATATGATCGTGCGCTGAGTGAGACGGAAATCGCAGAGATCGCTCAATGAACATAGCTGTTACCAAATAGCCCGACTTCTTTAGGCAATAAGCAAATATGTGAACAATGTCGCTTGAAAGCAGATATATGTCAAGATATATATCTAAGGATTGGTCTAACGGTGCGATAATGAGCTAAAAGCACAATGGAGGCGGGGGGATTCGAAGGTGTACGCCAGAACGGCAAGTCTCCTATATCACTGTGTTTATGACTTGGTTAGTTTGGATTAGTATAAGATTAAATATAAGCATGATTAGCATTGGTTCTCACCGACCGCCCTATCGACATTCAAAATTATCGAAATTAAAGTAATTCTTTTCTGAGGTAGGAGTCACATGGATCGTTTGGGGCAAGACAAATAGAAAGAGCAGGAGAATGCACATCGTTGGGGTGATTTTTTACACAAAGATACATTTTTTTGATATTTATGCCTTGCAATATTGTTAACAATCTGCAATGATGCCCTCATGTACCGTTTAAACCCTATGAAAACCCCGATTAGACCACATTTAGTCCACTTGGTAACGAAGAATGTCCCTACAGATCTTCCATGCATCCTCCAGAATCGTCTTTTTATTGGGTTTTCCGAATTTTTCTGAAAAAATGAATAGGAATGTGAAATGCTTAAAATATGCAATATGAAATATGCAGTACTCGGTGCGGCTTTTGCAATGTTTGCCCTTGGGTGCTCGGCAGCGGTCAGGCCGGGTGATGACTTGCAGGCGGTGCTCGACACGGGCAGTGTTACAGATCGTGGTAATCTTCACCGTCCAAATGTCGTTTTTATTTTTGTCGACGATCAAGGATATTATGATCTTGGTTGTTATGGGGCGACAGAAGTCGAGACGCCGCGAATAGATGCGCTCGCACGAAATGGCGTTCGTTTTACCGACTATTATGCCGCGGCTCCTATTTGCAGCCCTTCACGGACAGCATTGCTGACGGGATGTTATCCGCGAAGAACCGGCAACGAGATATGGGTGCATCGTCCGGACGCTATAAAAGGCATCCCACCTTCTCGGTTGACCATTGCTGAATTATTCAAAAGCCAGGGGTATGCAACCGCGTGCATCGGTAAGTGGCATTTGGGATTTGGCGAACAATTTCTTCCGAAGAACCAAGGATTCGATCATTACTACGGTATCCTGCACAATCTGGATTCTTATGAAACTCTTCATTTTAAAGAACAAGGCGGTATGCCTCTGCTTAGGAATGGAAAAGTCATTCAACGCAATACAGATCCCGGGGCTTTAACGAAACTATACACTGACGAAGCGATCGCGTGGATTGAGGAGCGGAAATCGTCGGAACCATTTTTCCTCTATCTGCCTCACACTATGCTGCACACTCCGATGGGGGTTAGCCCGGAATTTAAGGGAAGCTCTAAGTGGGGGCTTTATGGGGATGCAATTCAGGAGATAGATTATAATGTTGGGCGCATCGTTGACGCATTGAAACGGCTTGGAATAGACGATGAGACGGTTTTGATGTATGTATCGGATAACGGGCGAGGGCCCGGGCGTAATAAGCAGCAACCCATCAGGGGTTCGAAACTGACGACTTACGAGGGCGGGCTGCGCGTTCCATGTATTGCTTACGGGCCGGGTATTCGAAAAGGATTTGAGGCCAAAGTGGTGGCCCATGCGATGGACTGGTATCCAACATTAGCTTCACTTGCAGGGATATCTATTCCAAAGGGAGTGGTATTGGATGGAAGGGATTTGAGTGCCCTTCTGACTGGGCAAACCGATGCGATCCCTGCTTTTGATAAAACAGTTTCGTTGAATGCTGAGATTCCCTTGCGGCGTGAGTTTCATCTGGACCGTGAATGGGGGGGAATTTTTACAAGAGAAGAATACCTGAACGCTTTCTTTTATCATGGGAGCCACGGAGCGCTGGCTGCGGTTCGGTATGGGAAATGGAAATTGAGTCTGCATCCAGATTTGAAGTTATATGACCTGGAGAAGGATCCGGGAGAGCGTGTGGCGCTCAGATCTCCATGGCCTCGCGAAGGCCAAAAACCTCCGACCGATCCGGCAGAGCGTGCGGTGATGAATAACTGGAAAATCAAAACTAAGTTGCGGGGAATGGTTATCCAATTCCAGCGGGAGATGAACAAATGAACTATCGAATATTTAAACTAAGCCTCTTTTTAATTATAGTTGCAGCCTTGCCGTTGAGTGCTGTAAGTGAAACTCCGAACATAGTGATTATCCTGGCTGATGACCTCGGCTATGGCAGTGCTAATTGTTATGGCGCAGACGTCGAGCACATTCGGACTCCTAACATAGACCGGCTTGCAAAGGAGGGGATAAAGTTTCTCGATGCAAACACGCCTGCTTCTGTTTGCACGCCGACTCGTTATGCTTTACTTACCGGTCGATATGCCTGGAGAGGTCGTTTAACATACGGCGTGTTAAATCCGCCTGAAGGTCCGCTGTTGATCGAGCCGGAATTATTGACTCTCCCTGAATACTTAAAGGAGCATGGCTACCAGACAGCCCATATTGGGAAGTGGCATCTTGGTTATACGAATTTAAAAAATGTAGACGACATGTCCGCCCAGCCGTTGGAGCCCGGGCCACGCTCGCTGGGATTTGACTATCATTTTGGGGTCCCGAACAACATAGACTGGCTGCCTAAAGTATACGTAGAAAACGAATCAATATGGGGCTTGCGCTCGGTTGGGAAACATCCTTACGGAAAAAGTTCGTATAAAGGGCAACGCTATCATGGATATGATGCGCCTCAGCGGGTGACGACTAAGGTTACTCAGGACTTGTCCGATGCAGCCAGAAACTGGATCTTTAAAGCGGTACGTGAAAAACCGCAGAAGCCTTTCTTTTTATATTTTGCCCCGGTAGCAATACACAATCCGATTTCGCCAGGCGATCAATGGCGTGGAAGCAGTGGAGCAGGACCGTATGGTGATTATATCCACGATGTGGACCACAGCACTGGAGAAATTTTAGATGCGCTGGCATATTCGGGGGTTTTGGATAATACGCTCGTGATCTTCACCAGCGATAACGGCGGTGACACCGGCCAGATCGAAGAGCAGCAGGCTCGCGATAAGGGCTTTAAGAATAATGGCGATCTTCGAGGGGACAAACACACGATCTGGGAAGGTGGTTTCAAGGTGCCGTTCGTTGCACGCTGGCCGAAAAAGATCAAAGAAGGATCTCAATCTAAAGCTATGGTCAACATCGTCGATGTCTTTGCAACTCTGCAGGAAGTTGTAGGAGGAAAGGTTTTAGACGCGCAAGCAGCAGGTGCTGACAGCTTCAGTTTTTGCTCCGAATTGCTTGGTAAGGCTGCTGGGAAAAGTAGTCGAAAAACGATGGTGCTAAATGATGTAAGAGGTGTTGTAGCAATTCGAATGAATGAATGGAAATACATCGAGGGTAAGGCTACAAGACCAGTGGACAAGGCTAGACAAAAGAAATTCCCCAAGCAAGCGAAACCGCAACTTTACAATTTGAAACAAGATCCTGCGGAAGCGAAAAATCTAATCGATAAATTTCCTAAGATCGCTGAAAAAATGCAAAAAGCATTGGACCGCATTCGATCACAAGGATCTGAACGTATGGCTGTTAAGTAAAGAAGAATGGAACTTTTATAAAAAAATGAATAGGGATGTGGAATGTTTAAAATGTGCAATATGAAATATGCAGTGCTTAGCGCAGCTTTTGCTTTTTTTACCGTTGGGTGCTCGGAAGTGGTTACCCAAGGCGGAGATTTGCAGGTATCTGTCGCCGCAAATGGTGTAGATAACCTGAATTTATTCATTGGCACGGGTTTCAACGGGCACACCTTCCCCTCGGCAACGGTTCCGTTCGGATCGGTTGCTCCGGGTCCTGATTGCTCGATCCGTGGTTGGCATGCCGCTTCCGGTTACCACTATGACAAGCCAACTATCCTTGGTTTTAGCCAGACACATCTAAGCGGCACCGGCCTGATAGAATGGGGTGATTTCATGCTCATGCCAACTGTGGGCAAGATCCAGTTTCAAGCGGGCCAGGAAAAGAAACCGGGGACGGGTTACCGTTCAAGATTTTCCCATACAGATGAGACAGCCACTGCCGGCTATTATCAGGTAAGGCTGTTGGATTATGATATCAATGTCGAGCTAACCGCTACTGAGCGTGTGGCGATGCATCGGTATACATTTCCAAAGAATAAAAATCGTCAGGTGATCATGGACCTTGAACACCATATTGGAAATCCGGGTTCGGTAAAGCATGCTTATGTTCGGGTTGTCGATCCTTACACGGTTACCGGTTACAGGATCACGGATACCTGGTGGGCAAGCAGCCGGCTTATGCATTTTGCGTTGAAGTTTTCCGAGCCTATTGCTGAGTACATCGTTCGCGATGGCGTCCGCAACCTGGAATATCCGAACCTGCCGGAAAGAGCTTCATCAAAACTGAAGGTCGCTTTTAAGTTTTCTTCCGGTTCAAGCAAGCCTTTGCTGGCTAAGATATCTGTGTCAGCAGTTTCGATGCGGAATGCTTTGGAGAATATAGAACAAGAAGTGCCGCATTGGGACTTTGAAAAGGTGAAGCGGTCGGCAGAAGGTAAATGGGCCAAGGAGTTGGGGAAAATTGAAGCCGATGGTCCTGACAAAGATTTGGAAGTATTCTATTCGGCGCTTTATCATACGATGATACATCCGGATATCCATCAGGACGTCAATGGTCAGTACAGGGGAATAGACAAGGAAATCCACCAAGGGTCCGGATTTACGAACTATACGGTATTTTCTCTTTGGGATACCTTTCGGGCGGCGCATCCTCTCTATACGATAATCCAGCAAAAACGCACCGGTGATTTCATAGAGTCTATGCTGGCGCACCAATCCCAAAGTGCATTCAACATGTTACCGACCTGGTCGATGCACCATAATGAAAACTTCTGCATGATCGGATACCACTCTGTCCCGGTGGTCGTGGACGCATGGATGAAAGGACTGGTTGAAGCACCTAAAGAGCAGGTATTGCAGGCGCTTTTGGAGACGACAACACAACCTGGTGCCCCATTGATGAAGTTCAAAAATTATCCCCAATGGTACGGCCAACAGCATTATATGAAACTTGGGTATTTCCCGGATGAACTGACTCGTGCCGGTACCTCTCTAACCTTGGAGCATGCCTATGACGACTGGACCGTCAGCCTGATGGCTGAGAGGCTGGGTAATAAGAAAGTGAAGGCTGCTTATCAGGCAAGGGGGCAGAACTATCGCAATGTATGGGATGCCAAGACCGGATTTTTCAGGGCGAAGCTATCGGATGGATCGTTTTACAAACCATTTTTGTCAAGAGCCTATCACCGTGAAGATCCGAAAGACCGGGAGTTCACGGAGGGTAATGCCTGGCAGTATTTGTTCTTTGTGCCTCACGATGTATACGGCCTGATCGAATTGATCGGCGGGCCGGAGCAATTTAGCAAACGGTTGGATACCTTGTTTACCTTGCCGGCGAACGATGACGGAACGGCGGTGGGTGATGTTTCCGGGTTGATCGGTGATTATGCGCATGGCAATGAGCCCTGTCACCACGTGGCATATCTCTATAACTATGTTGGTCAACCGTGGAAAACCCAGGAGAAAATTCACCAGATCGCCAGGGAATTTTATAAGCCTGAACCTGCCGGTTACATAGGGAATGAAGACGCAGGGCAGATGTCCGCATGGTATGTCATGAGTGCGATGGGATTCTATCCGGTCAATCCCTGCGGAGGAATTTATCTGATCGGTTCTCCTTTGCTTGACAGCTTTACGATCAATCTGGAAAACGGGAAACAGTTCAAGATCAAGGCGAATGGATTGTCCAAGGACAACATCTATATTCAGTCGGTTCGTTTGAATGGACAACCGATGGAGAATGTGTGGATACGTCATAGCGCTATCATGAGCGGTGGAACATTGGAGTTTGAGATGGGGCCCAAGCCGAGCAAATGGGGCGTCGATTCAGAACCTGTTCCGCTGGCTGATGGCAGCCGGAATTAGGATTATCAACGGATAGGAACAAATGGAATATCGAAGCGTTAGAGAACAGGTAACTGACCGGCTGAGGGAGGAAATACTGCTGGGTAAATTTGAGGCAGGCGATCCGCTGCGTGAAATTCCTTTGGCGGAACGGTTTCGGGTCAGTCGAGGCCCTATCCGGGATGCCTTGCTTCAACTCTCACAGGAAGGTCTGTTGGAGTCCATTCCCAACCGGGGAGTCCGGGTTGGAAAAGTTTGGGATAAAAAGCTGATCCCTGTCATGGCGAAGGCGCGTTTTGACCTGGAGAGTTTTGCGATCTCGGAATTGATCGCGAATCGGCCGGATGATTTTTTTGATAAAATTCGCCAAAACCTGCGACTCTTCAAACTAGCCTGCCAGGACGGCGAGATGCCGGCGGTGGTTCAATTGGATCTGCAGTTTCACCGTCTGTTTTTGCGGGAGTGCGGACACGCCGGGCTGGAGTCCGTATGGTTGCCGTTGCTTGGCGGATTGCGACTGCCATATTCCCGACATAGACTTCTGACCGAAAGCTACTTTGAGCATAAACAGATCGCCGATGCGATCGAACAAGGTGACGCCGCGAAAGCGACGGCGGCTCTGAAGAAAAATATTTTGCAGCCGTTTGCCGGCAAATAGTTCGGAGTCTCTTTGGAAAAAAAGTGGAGATTGAGCCATGAAAAAGGCAAGAAAACTGTGCGGTATCCTGATACTAGTGTGGTCACTGGTATGTTGCGGGGAAGGGATAACCGATGGCAGAACTCTGCAAGCACAATTGGACGCAGGCAAAAACATTGCCTTGCGACCCGGGCAAGTGGTTGAGGTAAGCCAGAGCCTAAAATTTCGGAAAGCGGACCAACGGATAGAAACAGTCGGAGCCCGGACGGCTTCGGAATATGCGCGCATTGTGCATATGGAGGGATCGCAAGGCACGTTGATCGAGGCGAAAGGAATAGCCGGAGCAAGCCTTACAAAATTGGTATTGGACGGGAACCGGCAAGGGTTCAGACATCCGGAGGGTCTATTGACGAAGGAACCGATGCTCTCATTTGGAGGCGAAGGAGGCACCGGCCAGCAAGTTCGCAATTGCATTGTCATCGGCAGCCGGAGCGCCGGCGGTTGGGCGGCGATCCACATCAGTGAAGGTGGACGTGACATCCTGATCAAAGACAACATCGTATTTTCCTCCGGGCCCGATATCCGCGGTAACGGGCGATCCCTGGCAGAGAAGCCATTTGGCTGGGGAGACGGCATATCTACAGCCAGCCGAGACACAACGATTGTCAATAACCTGATTTACGACACATCGGACGAAGGAATCATGGTACAGGGAGCCCCTGGCACCCAGGTCAAAGGCAATGTGATCGTGGCGATCTCCCGCGAGATGCTGGGAGGGATAGCTCTGATCGATCCGTTCGGCTACTATGAACTGGATGCAAAAAAGCGTATCTTCGATTATCGGGGTGTGCTTGTCGAGGATAACCTGATCCTGGCAATGGGCGGCCGGATACATGTAGGGCTGCCGATGGGCGGAGCAACCTGGGCTCGTCATCTGGGTGGGACAATTCTTCTGGGAGCAATTGTCCGGAATAATCACATCAGCGGAGCAGCAGCCGGTTACGGTTATGTAGCCAACGGGGTCGACGGTTTTGAGATTACCGGCAATACCAGCGACGCGACCTATTCGGGACTGGGAGATGGGCTGCCCGGCAAGCCCCCGGATGCCCCGATGGCATTTATGTACGATCCAGCCACAGTTGGCAGCAGCCGCATCCAGAAGCAGTTTGTTCCAATGAAAAAAAGTCTGGACCATGTATTGAGGAGCAACCGTGTTCCTTCCGACGCGCTTGGATATCGGGATGCAGGGTACGCCGAAGCAGAATCCAGGGCGATCGTCAATACAGCCTTTGTCGAAATGTTGGGAAGGGACCCGCAAGAAAAAGAGGCTCAGCACTGGAACAAATGGCTCAGGGAAACTCGATCGAATGGTGATTCACTTAGGCGAAGCCTAATGACGACGCCTGAGTTTGTTGGCTTACATGGCTATGTCAATCCCCTGAATTTGCACAAATGGAGGAATGATCGCTGGTTGAAGATGATCCTGAAAACCTGTTCTCAGTATCAGGTTAAAGGTAAAGATTGGCCAAATGCACGTGAAATGAATGAAAAGTTGCTTAGAGGACTGCGCAATTAAACTTATAGATGTCGAAAGGATTGAATTATGTTTGGTAAACGTTTAAATGAGAAATTTCAGCTATTGCTGATTATATCCATCATGACACTCCTTTGCAGTTGCGGGGAATCCAATTCCAGCGGGAGTGACGATACTGACCACAAGGAGGCTGAGGTGAAAAAAACGAGTAGTGCAAATTTTTATTCCAGCGGAAGTTCCGATATTGACCGCGTGCGTGCTGAGGTTAAAGTATCGGCGACAACAGCAGACAATTACCGCAAGCGTGCGCTTCTTTTGTTTGTCTGGCTTGGAAGCGTCCAGCAGCAAAGTGCCGATACGCATCCGTTTTTTGATATCGACAAAGCCTATTATCAGTTGCAGGGAAAAATCGTTCATGGACGCGGACCGGCGAAAGAAAAAGCTATCCAGGGCATTTGCAAGGTGGTCGATGACGGCTATAAGGTGATGGAAGAAATTTTCCGAACCTTGAAAGAAGACGGTCCCATTTACAAGCCATTTACGGGAGACCCTGCAGGATTCCCTGAAGGAGGTGACATGGAGGCTGACTGGCCCATGTTCCAGGGGAACAAACACAACACGGGCTACACGAAAGCACCCGGCCCCAAAACTGGTGAGCTTGCATGGAAGTTTCCGGTTGGCCTGGGATGGTATGCTCGCCCGGCGATAGAGGACAGCCGGGTCTATGTGGCATCACCCGGGATGCATACCACCAGCCTTTGTCTCGATCTGGATACGGGAAAAGAGATCTGGAAGTCTACACAGGACCATCCGCTTCAGGGCATTTACAAATACCCGGCTATCGCGTCTACACCTCTGATATTGAAGGACCGGATCGTGCTAAGGGAAGTCAACAGCCATGGCGGTAATGAAGGTCAGGCAAAGAATCTTGTTTATGTTGACAAGAAAACCGGAGAGACCCTTTCCAGAAAATATGCCGGGCATGTCGATTACCGCACGCAGGTTGCTCCGGTTGCGACAAATGGAAAATACATGGTTTATCCTTTCGGGGTTCACGACATTTACGGCGCCCCCGCCATTTGCCAAAACCTAAACCGATTGATCTGTGCCGACGTCAATAATGAGCGCAAACTTTGGGACTTCAATGTCGGCGATATCGATGCTCTTGCAGAACCGGTCATGACAGATCGTCGTGTGCTTCAGGGCACGACGGAAGGATACCTGTATTCGCTCAACTTGAAGGGAACTCATAATACGCTGATCGCCTGGAAGTTCAAGGCCGATGGTGCTGTAAATACGGCTGTGGCATTGGCTGACGGGAGCGTCTATTTTGGATCCAATGGCGGTGTGCTCTATGCTTTGAATGAAGCAGATGGATCGCTGATCTGGCAAACCAAAGTAACCTCCGTCGAGAAAGGAGCTCGAAAACACTTTACGGTACCGCTGGTGACCGATGGAAAGATGTATGTCGGGTCAGCCAATAAACACGTCTACTGTCTGGATGCCGCATCCGGTAAGATCCTGTGGCAAACGGAATTGTCGGACTGGATCCGTGCCAAACCCGTTTTGACATCCAAAGGCCTTCTGGTTGCCGGCGTTGACGGTATGCTTTCCTGCCTCAGCACCAATGGCTCGCTTAAATGGACCAAGCGGATATCCACGCATCCGATCTATGCCGACCTGGTAGCAGCCGGCGATAGCATCCTGGTCAACGACAGCGACTTGTGGCTGCGCCGCATAAATGCCAAAGGCGATGTTCTTTGGAAGCGGAGTCTTCTAAACGCATTCGAAAACGAGCAAGGTGAAAGGATCTTCACAGATGTTCTATCGGGAGGAACGTACTATCAATCGAAACCGACTGCCAGTCAGGGGAAATTATATTTTGGCAACCCAGCCGGTTTCCTGTATTGCGTCGATGCCGAAACGGGTAAGGAAAACTGGAAATTCGAAATGGGAGGCGCTATTTCCGTCGGTCCGGCTATAGCCGATGGCAAGGTCTTTGCCGGTCAGCAAGGCGGCGAACGTTTCTTCTACTGTTTGGATGCGGAATCAGGTGAGCTTGTCTGGAAACAGACTGTTCCCGGCGGCTGGGTCTGGGGTTCGGCTGCTGTTGACGATGGTCTTGTTTATGTTCCGACAGTCAATGGATACGCGGTTTGCCTCGATGCCGAGACGGGCCATATCGTTTGGATGTATCCGACAGCGAAATCCGTACCTGCTGAGCCGGCCATCGATGGCGACCTGGTATACTTCGGGTCATGGAGTCGTTCCCTTTACGCTTTCGACAAGAAAACAGGCGAGATCGTCTGGAAAGAGAACGGTATCGGTCTGGATTCGGGAACCCTGATCGCCTATGACGGGAAGATTTACCTGCCCCATCATAGTAACGTGTTTATGTACTTTGAGGCCAAAAATGGAAAGATCCTAAGTCATGGTAACACCAATCCAAAAGACAAGGGACAATTTACGAACTTTAATGCCACGCCCGCTTTCTTTAAGGATCGGGCCTATTATACGGCGCGGGTTGGAAGCGGGCTGGTAGGGGTGCCGATGGCTTCCAGAGTCTATTGTGTCGATGCCGCATCGGCTAAGATCCATTGGACTTTCCCTGACGGCGGCGGTCTGTCCGCCCCAGCCATTGCCAGCGACCGGGTCTACATCGGTTCAGGCAATACGCCTTTGTTTTATTGCCTGGACGCTTATACCGGCAAACCGCTTTGGATCTACAAGCTCGGACAGCGTGTTGAGGAAGCGACTCTCTGTATTTACAAAGACAAAGTATATGTTTTGGCAGGCGATGGATATGTCCATGCGATCAAATAGGGAAAACCTTGAGATGAATTATAAAATAAATGGAAATGTAGAATGTTGAAAATACGCAATGCTCAATATATAGGAATGTTTCTTATATTGTTGACAGGTATGACCGCCTGTGCCGAAGTGCTGCCAAGCCGGCCTTTGCCCGGTACTCCGCGCCTTAATAAGACCATGTTTGAAACTCAGGACCTGGTTATCACCACCCACAATGCCCTGGATTACGGCGTGATTCCCGATGATAAAACCGATGACACTGCGGCTTTCCAAAAAGCCATTGACGCCTGTTACGCTGATGGCGGGGGAGTGATCTTTGTGCCGGCTGGCAAATATATATTCAAGAATAAACTGCATTTGCAAAGCGGTGTGATCCTGCGTGGTGAATGGAGAAATCCCGAAAAAAATAATGCGTCACCCATCGGAACTTTATTTTGTGTTTACTATGGGAAAAATCTGCCGGAGGGGGCTCCTTTTATCCTGATGTCCAGCAGCACGGGCTTAAAAGATCTGGCCATCTGGTATCCTGAGCAAAGCTTTAGCAAACCGACACCCTATGCCACCACCGTAAAACAGGACGGAGGACTTTGTGCCAGTATTGAGAATGTAACGATCTACAATGCATGGAAAGGTATCGTACTCGGACCGGAAGCGAACCAGTTTCTTACCGTTAAGAATTTATTTATGACCGCGTTGCACATCGGTTTTGTCAGGGATCAGGCCTATGATTGCCCGCGGCTTCATAAGGTCTATATGAGTCCTAAATACTGGATCGAATCGGGGCTTGCCGGATCTCCGGTTACCAATGCCGAGCAGATCGCCCTAAAGAAGTTCCTGTTAAAAGAATCGATCGGGGCCATGATCACTCATTATGACTGGGTATGGATGTATGACTGGCATATTGAAGGTTTTCATACCGGCATCGTTACCGGTCCGTCGCTGGTTAAGAAAGATAAGCCTGGCCCTAACGGCGGCTGGGTTAAACTAAGGCTTAAGGATAATTTTATCGGGATGCAGCTTGGGAACAATAATCAACAGGGCTGGTCGAGTACGGACGTGCACATTAGTTCCAAGCTTAAAAATGCCATCGGTATCAAAGCGACTGCCGATTACGGTTCTATCAGCCAGTTTACGAATATTACGTTTGATGGGCGATTTAAATATTGTGTCCTTGCCCGCGGTAAAAAGGGACGGATAACTTTCTCGGGCTGTGATTTCAAAGGTTGGAATGACGATGGCTATGCAGTATGCGCCCAAGCCGGTACAATCGAACTTGTCAAGAACAGTTTTTCACAACGTGACAGGCACATAAAATTCGGAGAAGGCCTGGTTGCGGCTGCACTGATCAGCAATTCTTTTTCCGGTTCTCCTGACATAATTAACGAAGCCCCTGAGTCTGCGGATATCGTGATCGATCATAAAAGGCGTGACATAAAACTTTGTGACACGTCCGAATTTGAATTTCCGGAAGCGATCTATAAGCCGGAAAATACGGCCCTTTATAATGTCCGGGATTTTGGAGCGAAGGGTGACAGTAAACATGACGACAGCAAGGCTTTTCAAAAGGCGCTGAATACAGCGGCGGAAAAAGGCGGAGGAACGGTGTACGTTCCAGCGGGTAAGTATGTACTGAAGACTGGTATTGTTGTGCCGGAAAAGATCGAACTGCGAGGTGTGTTCGATATGACACATCATACATCCGACAGTTATCTTAAACGGGGGATCACCGGTAGTGAGCTGTTTGCCCTTGCAGGCAAAGGCGATGAAGGCGGGACACCGCTTATTCGATTAAAAAGCGGAGCATCATTAAGAGGTGTTACTGTTTATTACCCGCAGCAAAAGTGGAGTGACTATAAAACGAACGGAAAGTTCACCGAATTTCCCTGGACGATACAGTCCCTGGGAAAAAATGTACGGGTCAAAGACGTCACGCTGGCCAACTCGTATAAAGGAGCTGATTTCGGCACCTACGACAGCACCGGGCACCGTATTGACTTTCTGTGCGGTACCGTACTTAAGACCGGTCTCTATGTCGATAAATGCTTTGGCAAAGGTTATATAAAGAGTACCCATTGGAATCCATCTTTCTGGGCATGGTCAAAGTATCCCGACCGTCAAGACAACTGCGATACATTGCGTGACAATTTAATAGATACACTGACGGGGTATGTATTCGGATACACTCAACAGGAGCATACGTTGCACATGTTTTCGTTTGGCTCAAAAACCGGCACAGAATTTATAAATAATTCGAAACATGGCGGAGCTAACGGTATCTTTATCGGCAATGGAACTGACGTAAGTGAAACATCCCTGCGTTTCGAAGATATCGGTACCAATGCAAAGTTTATAAATTTCCAGATAGTCAGTATGGGATCAAAAAACAGGAAACGTTATCTGGATATAGGAGAAAACGTCAAGGGAAGGGCTGAGTTTTATAATCTTCTTATGTGGGGATACGATCCCGGCGTCGACTGCGGCATTGAAATGAAAAGCGGTGATTTTTATTTTCTGCAAATGAATTTCAGAACGCCCGGCCAGGAATACGGAATTAAGCAGACCGGCGGAAAATTAACAGCTATCGCCCCGAGTTTCCATTTAGCGCCTGGGGACTGGCTTAATAAAAAACCGGATATGTCAGGACTATATGGGTATTTTGGTGAAGGAATAATAAAAGCTGACATGATCGGCACGTTAATAAAAAACAAACATGCCGACGAGCAGCTGTTTGTAAATAAGGCCGGTAGTAAATGCAGCATCAGTCATTCTATTCATTATTAAAAATGAGATGAACTATAAATTCTAAGGAGGTTAAATATGAAAATCCCAAAACAACCCAGGCAGTTTGAATTATGGATTAATGGCAAATTAACCGCGCCGGACAGCGGCGGGTATATCACCCGCGTCAGCCCGGCTCACGACCTACCGGTCACCTTGGTTCCCGAGGCAGCAGCCGGCGACGTCAATAAAGCGGTGGCGGCGGCCAAGCAGTCGTTCGAGGCAGGAACCTGGGCGAATATTTCAGGGGCCGAGCGGGCGGATATCCTCCATGCCGTCGCCTTGAAGCTGGTAGAATCCTCGTCGGAACTGTCGCTTTACGAAACGCTGGAAAGCGGAAAGCCGTTGACCCAGTCCGGATTCGAGGTCCAATGGGCAGCCGGTCTGTGGAAGCACGCCGCCGCGCTTTGCCGCCACTTATACGGACAAAGCTGCAATAGCCTCGGAGAAGGTACCATCGCAATGACGCTGCGTGAGCCCATAGGTGTCGTCGGGCTGATCACGCCATGGAATTTTCCATTGTTAATTGCCAGCCAGAAGGCCCCGTATGCATTGGCCGCAGGTTGCTCGGTGGTCATCAAACCTTCTGAGCTGACTTCGGCAACAACGCTGCTGCTCGCAGAAATCCTAAAGGACTGCGGTGTTCCCGACGGGGTGTTCAATGTCGTAACCGGTTATGGCGACCCTGTCGGTCAAACCTTGTGTGAGCATAAGGACATCGAGATGATCTCGTTTACCGGTTCGACGAAAGTTGGCAAGGCCATTTCTCGCGCTGCGGCGTCCAACCTCAAAAAGGTATGCCTTGAACTGGGAGGTAAGAACCCCATGATCATCATGGACGATGCAAACCTTGACGACACAGTTGATGCCGCACGTCTGGGTGCCTTCTTCAATATGGGCGAATGCTGCAATGCCGGCAGCCGTATCCTGGTGCAGGAAGGTATTGCCGATAAGTTTGTCGAGCGATTAACAGCCTTTGCCAGTGAACTGAAGGTATGCGACCCTCTCGAAGAAGACTCTAAGCTGGGGGCGATCATTAATGAAACGCAAGAGCAAAAAATCCTGGGTTACATCAAGGCCGGTCAGGAAGCCGGAGCCCGCGTTTGTATCGGTGGCGGCAAAATTAAAACCGACAAGGGGCGTTTCCTCGAAGTTACCATCCTTGATCATGTCCCGGCCGATTCCGCCATCGCCACCGAAGAGGTGTTCGGGCCGGTACTTGTTGTGATTCGCATTAAGACGCTCGATGAAGCCATAGCCATCGCCAACGGTACAAGCTATGGCTTGTCGGCGGGTATTTTCACCAACGATTATAACCAGGCGATGAAGGCAGCCCGCGGGTTGCGGGCCGGAACCGTATGGGTCAACACATGGCTCGAGGGGCATGCGGAACTGTCTTTCGGCGGCTACAAGCAAAGCGGTCTGGGACGGGAGCTCGGAAGCAAGGCCGTCGAAGAATATACCGAAGAGAAAAGCATTCTTTTCAGTCTTGGAAAACGTCAGCCCTGGTGGTGATCCCGCCGGCTGTAAACAGTGAAAAAAAAATAACTAGAATAATATTATTAAAAGAAAGGAAGCAAAATGGATACATTAGGAATTTTTTACGCCATCGCTACGGTCTTGGCCTGGGGGACGTGGCTGGTCCCTTCGCAGAAGGTCAAGTTTGCCAATGAGCAAGTCAAGATTTTTTATGTGGCACTGGCTACCTGCCTGATCGCCGTGGTCATTGTATCGATTCGCGGTGAATTGGGACAGTTGGCATCCGGCGGAGCATGGTTACCTCTCATTGGCGGTCTGATATGGGCGGTCAGCGCATATTGTGCTTTCGTCGCCTGCAAGCATATCGGTATTGCCAAGGCGTTCGGCATCTGGGCGCCGCTGAACATTATAGTTTCCTTTATCTGGGGTCTGACACTGTTCGGCCAGTTCCGAGACAGTTCGCTTCTGATCGGCCTGGTGGCTATGCAGGCGATAGCACTGGTGATTCTCGGCATCCTGATGATCATCTTCTCCGGCGACTCAGGCTCAGAGCAAGAGGACAAGGAAGGCAAATCAGCCATACGAGGTTTGTTGGGAGCGGTCGGTGCAGGGATATTGTGGGGAACATTTTATATTCCTGCCGCCTACCTTTCGCGAAATATCGAAGGGGTTTCTGAGATTTCTGCCTGGGCCTCCGGGCTGCCTTTGGCTGTTGGAATGGTAATCGGTACCACTGTGCTGGTCGCGCTTACCCGCAAGGCACCGAAGTTGGACAGTAAGCTCGATTATGTGCGGGTATTGTCCTCAGGCGGACTCTGGGCGATAGGTTTTTTCGGCATGCTGCTGACGGTCAAGGCAATTGGCCCGGGACCCGGCTATACCATTGCTTCGCTCTGTGTCGTAGTAAATGCGCTTTGGGGTGTGTTCTATTTCAAGGATCCTGCGCCGAAGTCGCGTGCGGCAATGCTAACGATCCTCGGCGTGATCATTGCCACAATTGCCGGCTTGGTGCTGGGCAATCTCGAACTGCTCGAATCCATGTATGAAATTACGAGATTACGTTAAGGAGTCAATAACCATGGCTGTAACACGCATAAAATGTCAGATAGAAGGCCAGGTGGCAACGATCCTTATGGAGCCTCCGGAAGGCAAGCCGCCTACGCTTGATGGTGATGTTCTGGACGAGTTTGAGAAATGTATTCAGGAAGTTCGCCAACAGGAATCACGTATAGTGTTGCTGCGCAGTACTTCTGAACGTTTTTTCTGCGTCGGTGCGAATATCAACGTGCTTAAGCATACCGATGAGAAAACAATTATTCCATGGGTGATGCAGGGGCACCGGGTACTTAATATGCTTGAAGATCTGCCGGTGCCCGTTGTGGCCGTGGTGGAAGGCTACGCAATGGGCGGCGGCCTGGAACTGGCCATGGCGTGCGATCTGATCTTTGCCTCCGACAATGCGCAGTTGGCGCATTGCGAAGCGACAATGGGTTTTGTTCCCGGCTGGGGCGGCACCCGACGATTGGTCGCACGGATCGGTGCTTCCAAAGCCAAATACTATTATTACAGCGGAAAAACTATCGATGCGCATCAGGCAGCCAAAATCGGACTCGTTGATTTTGCAGGGAGCAAGACTGAACTCGAAAATGAATTGAATGAGTTTACCGCCTCAGTTATCGCCAACAACCAAAATGCGATCTGTCAGTTTAAAGCCATATTGAACGATCAGCAACGGCAGGCTCGCGATGAAAATGCCGCCGCCGAAGCATTTCGTTCCGTCAGTTGCCTGCAGGATCCCGATACACTACAACGCCTGCATGACTTTATTAAGAAAAGAGGAAATAAATAGAATGATCTCAAAAATAGCATTAGAGGGCATCCGCATACTTGATTTCAGCCATGTGTACCAGGGGCCGGTCGGCACCCAGATTCTGGCAGACTATGGCGCCGATGTCATCAAGGTCGAACGTCCCGGCAGCGGTGACTGGAGCAGGGCTTGGGGCCCGTTTGTCAAAGATGTTTCGTTACCGTTTGCGAACCTCAACCGCAACAAACGCTCCGTCACAGTGGACATGAAACAGGAAGACGGCAAGGAGATCATCCGCAAGCTGGTCAAATCGTCTGATGTGCTGGTCCACAACTTCCGTCAGGGAGTCATGGAAAAGCTGGGGTTCGGTTACGATGACCTCAAGGAGATCAATCCCTCGCTGATCTATGCCGCATCGAGCGGATGGGGCGACACCGGGCCCTATGCCGAACGCGGGCGCGCCGGTCACGACATGATGGCGCGTGCCGAAGGTGGATGGTTTATCTTTTACGATGAAGATAAGCCTCCCATTCCCGGCGGCGTCAGCATCGACTATCCAGCGGGCTTAAACCTGATGATCGGGATCTTGACCGCGCTGGTGCATCGCTTGCGCTCCGGACAGGGTCAGTACCTTTCCACCGATCTGCTCAGCGTTGCCTTCCACGCCCACGCATGGGACGCGGCCTCACGGTTAAATGTCGAAAAGATCGACCGCCCTGCAGCTGTCGGTGGAACCGAAGCCGCGATCAATAAAGCGTTCCAGACCGCCGATGGGTTTATCGAAATTTCCCCGGTCTTTTCCAGCAACGCCCTGCGGGATATCTCGACTGCTGTCGGGCTCGGAGATTTATCGGAGCGCCCCGAGTTCAGCAGTGAAGACCTGCAGGTTGAGAACAAGGGACTGCTAAACACATTGCTGGCTCAGGAGCTTCTAAAGAAAACAACCGAAACATGGATGGTCGAGTTGGAGAGTAAAGGCGTGTTGTGTGCCCGGATTAACAGCTTTGAAGATGCCGCCCGTGATCCGCAGATCGCCTGCAATAACATGGTCGTCTCGATGGAGGATCCCGAAGTCGGCGAGCTGAAGCTGCTCGGGACTCCGGTGCGCTTAAAGGGCACGCCGCCCCAACTGCAGAAGTTTCCACCTCGGCTCGGACAGCACAATCGGGACGTGGCTTTGGAAATAGGTTACTCCCAAGACGAGATAGATCGGTTGGTTGAAAAAGGAATTTTTGGATGACCATTTGCGAAGACTATAATAGTTGAGGAAACAATGGAAACACGAAAAATTGCAGATCAAAATGTAACGATTCATAAATATAATACAGTTGTCGTTGGCGCAGGCGCCGCGGGGATCAATGCGGCTAAGAAATTGTATGAATATATGGATCAAAAAGGTATTTCAAATCCCCAGGACAGAATCGCGGTCGTAACAGCCGGCCTTGGGCTGGGCGCCTCCCGTATGAGTGGTTCGGATAAGCAGACCTATTATAAAATGGGCACCAGCCCGGACATCGCGGACAGCGCGGAAAGTTTTGCAAAAAGTTTAACAGCCGCCGGTTGCTGTCATGGCGATCTTGCACTGGCAGAGGGGATCGGTTCACTTCGCGGCTTCTACAATCTCGTCGAAGCCGGTGTGCCATTTCCCAATGACTCGATGGGCACATACATCGGCTATAAGACTGACCACGACCCATACGAAAGAGCAACTTCAGCAGGACCTAAAACAAGTAAGTTCATGAGTCAGTGCCTTGAAAAGATCATTCGAAGATACGGCGTCTCGATTCATGATCATCAGGAAGCCGTTGAGTTTGTTACCGATGGCGATGGTGATAACAAAAGAATAATCGGCTTGGTTACAATATACAAAAAACAATTAGATGATAACGATCTTGCGATTAACGTTTTCCTGGCAGAAAACTTTGTTCTCGCAGCCGGCGGGCCGGGAGCACTTTACAAGACCAGCGTATATCCGCTTGGTCAGACGGGCATCCATGGAATTGCATTTAAGGCAGGGCTTGCTGCCGAAAATATCACCGAATCTCAATTTGGGCTTGCAAGTACGAAATTCCGCTGGAATGTTTCCGGAACTTATATGCAGGTGGTTCCGAGGATTTTCAGTACCGATGCCGATGGAAATGATGAGAAGGAATTTTTAACGGACTTTTTCCCCACGACCGGCAAGATGGCGACTAACATATTTCTCAAGGGATATCAATGGCCGTTTGACCCGCAACGTATTGAAAACCTGCAATCCTCGTTAATTGACGTCATCGTATTTAATGAGACTCAAAAAGGTCGGCGTGTGTTTATGGACTTTTTGCATAATCCCATAGGCAATGAAAAGAGCGGCCAGTTTAGTATCAATGACTTAGAGCCAGAAGCGCTCGATTACCTAAAGGCCGCAGGCGCGACCCAGAAGCTGCCCATCGAACGTTTAGAGCATATGAATCGACCCGCGATTGACATTTACAAAGAGCATAATATTGATCTCTATTCGGAACCGTTGGAGATCGCAGTCTGTGCCCAGCATAACAATGGCGGCTTTGCGATTAATAAGTGGTGGCAGTCGAATATCAAGCACACCTTTGTAGTTGGTGAAATGGCAGGTTCCCACGGCGTTAAGCGCCCGGGCGGTTCCGCATTAAACGCCGGCCAGGTGGGATCGCAGCGAGCAGCAGAGTTTATTGTAAATGCGTATGGAAGTGAAGTCATCGGCGACATTAATATTGATAATGAAATTGAAACCGTCATTGGCAGTATAAATGCGATGAAGAACACACATGCAAAGCTAACGCCCGCAATCGCGATCGCCCAGATCCAGGAGACAATGACAGCCATTGGCGCGCATATCAGGAATATTGAAAGTGCCAAAAAAGGTATCAAACAAGCCATCGCCCTATTCAATGATATAAATAAAAACGGATTTACGGTTAATGATAAAAATGATCTCATTGAGGCTGTCCGGGCAAGGCACCTTTCTCTGGCAAGTATCGCTTCGTTAAAAGCGATCATCGAACTGCTCCAGGCAGGTTCCGGTTCGCGGGGGTCACATCTTGTCTTAACTGATGATGGCATTGAGATTCACCCGGACATTAAAGATCCTGCTACAGGACAGCCATTAAAGTTTAAGCCTGAAAACCAGGAGCTTAGAAGATCGATCATCCGGATCATGTTTGACCCAGCCGCTGAACATCTGTTCAAATGCGAATCGATCCCGACCAGAACAGCACCAACAAACAGAAACCCTTTCGAACCGGCATGGTCAGACTACCGAAAAGGCAATATTTATCAGTGACCTGCTCGACAACTCACTTACTCCAAGATTTCTATTACTTTCCAAGCTGTGATAGGAATAAATCCAGTATTAAATCCAGTGAAGGTTTTCCAAAAACCTAAGTCCTGAGTTAATAAGGACAAAAAGGGACTACCAGAAATGGTTTTTTGCGAAAGCCCTCCCTGAACCCGACTTTAAATATCGTTCGAAAGCATTTGCTCTTTGTGTATTAGCAAAACTAAAGGTGGCAATAAGCTTCCACGGTTTATATTTGTTGGTGTGAATAGATTTTCCAGCATTATGATCTTTTAGACGTTGATCCAAATCCGATGTTACACCGATATATGTTTGCTTAGGGTGGTCAATGCTTTGAATAAGATAAACAGTTTGCATTTTTCTCCAATAATTGTGTATGAAAGCCCGCCTTCGCTAAAGCTATGGCGGACACCTCCTTTTGCCCAGTCTTAGGCATCCGCCGAAGCCTTGGCGAAGGAGGATGGAGGCGGGGGGATTCGAACCCCCGTCCCGTGATATTTCAGGAAAAGCGTCTACATGCATAGTCGCCAATTTAGTTCTCGCTCAGGCAAGCGCCTAACGACAGGCTATTACCGTTGCCAGTCCGCGATTAATTTCGCCTTCGCGTCACAGACAACCCGCGTAAGCTATCCCGCTTTGTGACGCTCAAGACGGATCCGCAGGAATAGGTCCGAATGAACGGGCTGCTCTAATTAGGCAGCCATGCGCAACTGTGAGTTGCCAATTAAATTAAGTTGCCGGATTTTTAACCAGGCCAACCGACATCCTGGGCATGCGAC
>SDBV01004006.1_pt1 | contig 21339 bp, 18 predicted proteins | sample 2277081 | NCBI WGS metagenome assembly SDBV01 (sample SAMN10402039, study PRJNA504765) | marine sediment metagenome | isolation source: marine sediment core GS10_PC15, 223 cmbsf | place: Arctic Ocean: Southern Knipovich Ridge | collected 2010 | reverse complement strand
GCCACTGCCTTCTTGTCAGTCGTAGTCCTGTCGGAGCATTAAGTAGAGGTGTGTTTCTTTTTTTCTTTTTTGGTTTCCTTTTTCTCTTTCTTGGTTTCCTTTTTCTCTTCCTTGGTTTCCTCTTTCTCTTCCTTTTCTTCTCCTTCCTTTGAACCTCTGACATCTATCTTCCAACCGGTAAGTTTAGCTGCCAACCTTACATTTTGGCCATCTTTGCCAATAGCTAAAGATAGCTGGTCTTCAGGAACCAGACAAAGAGCTTTATTTCTTGGCATAACTTTTACTTCAAGAACTTTAGCTGGCGAAAGAGAATTGGCAATAAATTCCTCTGGGTCATCGGAATATTCAATAATATCAATTTTTTCTCCCCCCAATTCATTAATTATTGCCATAATCCTTGATCCTCTTTGACCGACCGCGCTCCCTATTGGGTCGACCCCTTCCGCTGTTGATTCTACGGCAACTTTTGAGCGAGAACCCGGCTCTCTGGCAATCGCTTTAATTTCTACCTGCCCTTGAGAGATTTCCGGTACCTCTAATTCAAAAAGTTTTGAAATTAATTTTGGATAAGCTCGAGACAAAAATACAACAGGTCCTTTTGGGGTCTCGTCAACTTTCAGAATATAAAATTTAAGCCTTTGACTGGGCCGATAAAATTCTCCATAGACCTGCTCTTCTCTCGGCATAACTCCTAATGTCTTGCCAATATCAATAAAAATATTCCTTCCTTCTACTCTTTGAATAATTCCTGAGATTATTTCTCCTTCTTTTGATTTATATTCGTCAAAGATTGTTTCTCTTTCTGCTTCCCTTATTTTCTGTAAAATCACCTGTTTTGCCGTTTGGGCAGCAATTCGGCCATAATCTTTCTGTGCTTTCAAAGGTATTTCTAACTCTTCTTCAACTTTTATCCCTTTCTTCATCTTTTTAGCTTCCGCTATCATAATATGTTTCTCTGGATTAAAACGAATTTTTTCCTCTTTCTCGGTTTTCTGCTCTTCTGTCGGCTTTTTTTCTTTTAGCTTTTCCAACTCCTCCTCAGAATAAATCATATCTTCTGATACAACCAATTTAACCTGCCAAAACTTAACTTCACCGGTCTCCGGCTTAAGTTTGGCTTTAATCATCTGTCCCTTTTCTCCATAATCCTTTTTATAGGCAGCGGCAATAGCTGTTTCAATGCTATCAATTACCTTTTCTGAAGGGATTCCTTTTTCTTCTGCAATTTGAGCAATTGCTGATATAAAATTTTTGATATCCATATTTTTTAAATAAAATGTCCGTTTCCCAACGGACAAATATTCATATCTTTCTTTATGGTTTAATATTACCAAGTTAAATAAACCTTGTCAATATGTGTCAATATGATAATCTAATAATAGATCCTATGTAAGAGGAAACTTAGTGTTTCCTAAAAAAGCCCATGGAATTTATCCTCCATGGGCCTATTTTTTATTATAAATCTAACCCTTCATTACTACTTCCAAAAATTCAGACATATTTTCCATGTCTTTTATAACAACAAATTCTTCATTAGTATGAGTTCTCTGAGGGCCGTAACCAATTTCTATGGCTTTTATCCCATATCTATTTAAAATATTAGCGTCGCTCAACCCAACAGAACTTTCTAATTTTGTCTTTATGTTTATTTTTTTGAAATTATTTATTATCTCTTTAACAAATTCATCGTCCTTATTATAAGAATAACCCGAACCAACATTTAATTTTTTTATTGATATTTTACAATTTCTTTCTGAAGCTATTTTCTTTAAATCTTTTTTATTTTTATCAAGAAAATTCCTTAATTTTTTATATGAAAAAGATCTAAATTCTAACTTCAAAGTTACACGAGAAGGAGCAGCATTAACTGCTTTTCCACCATTAATCATTCCCATATTGCAATTTATGTCAGGATCTATGGTATCTGTAATTGTCGTAGCGCATGCGCCACTTACACTTATTGCATTATGATTCAAATTAGATCTAGCACCATGCACGGACTTTCCAAATATTTCAATTTCTACTATTGCAGCATATGGAGTTTTTAAAGCGATATATCCTGGAGGAAAACTATAATCTAAAACTAGGGCTTTTTTGGATTTAATAAGCTTTTTATCTAAATTCTTCGCACCGACTAATCCATTTTCTTCTTGAACAGTAAATAATAATTCTACGTTAGAAAAATCTTTAGCTTTTTGCAATGAATAGATAATTTCTGCTATTGCGGCTTTATTATCAGCCCCTAAAATATGCTTTCCGTCAGAATAAATAACTCCGTTTTTTATTCTCGGCTTCATTCCTCTATTTGATTCTACTATATCTAAATGAGCACAAAGTAAAATAGATTTCTTTGAATCAAATTTTTTGCTTCTAGCTACAATGTTTCCAAACTTATCCTGCTTAATATCCAATTTTAATTTTCTTAATTCTTTAATAACAAAATCAGCCACTTTCTTTTCTTGGCGAAAGAGACTATCAATTTTAACTAATTTTATAAATAAATCTTGTACTTTTTTCATATATTTATTATAACACTTTTAAAAAAATGTGGGGGGAATAAGTTCTCTTATTCCCCCCTTTTTTGAACTTACTGACAAATCTCATAACAAAGATTTACCCAGCCCATTATCTCTTCTAAGTCTGCTGTTGCACCAAACATCCGGAACTCAATGGTTCCATGCTTAGATATTCGGATTAACGTCCAACAACTCCTAGGATCATCAACAAAACCTTCTTTAACCGCCTTATTATAAAAATCATTCCAACTTTTATAATAGGGAGAAAGGAAACTCGGAGCCATTATCTTATAGACGCTCAATCTTTGTCCATCAGAATGATCTCCTATCCCACATAATTCATCGAAGTGTTGAATCGCCTTGTTATAAGTTTCTAACGCTACTTCCGGGTTAGGCATCCCAATATGAACATGGGTCGCTATAACGCGACACGCTGCTGATAATATCTCTTTTGGCATATCCTTGGTTATTTGCTGATACCTGCCCGTAGGATCTGGATAAACATCTAACGGCATATCATCTGGGGCAACTTCTGCAAAAGACCGTTTAAATCCTGTTTGTTTTTCTGCTTTTGTCAGAATAACTTCAAATCTTTTAAACTCTTCTGCAAAATCCGACAATTCGCATGGACCAATTCGCCATTCAAGTTGACAGGCTGACAACTCATAAGTAAATTGTCCATTATGCGAAGGTAGATTTTGCAAAACCACTTCGGCTATTGGGACAATAACATCATCTTTGTTAAGCAAATGGCACTCTCTTTCAACTCCAACAAATAAGTCCTTTTCTGGATTAAACTTAAACTGATCCATAAACTCTCTAAGGCTTTTCATTTTCTTACCCTTTCATAAATTAATCAACAGCATCTTTTTAAAGAACAATTTTGAGAAACAAAAAACTTCTCATCTCTATTATCCAGCATGAAATTTTGCTGGGGAACAGGGACGAGAAGTCTTCTTGTGCCGAAGCACTGAAGTACCCGCGGTACCACCCTAATTATCCCGCTAAGCGGGACCACTCACTGACTTACCCTTTGATAAACTCAGGGTTCAGCAGTTATCCTCTGGTTACGGAGGAAGCCGGGCTTCCACTAACGCAGAAGCCACCTCATCGGGCCCATCTACCCGATTCATCGGTTTTAGTAATTGTTAAAGTATTTTAATATTAGCAAACCCAAGAAGTTTGTCAAGCCCTGCTTGCCCTTCTCTATTTTAATTCTTTTTTAATCAACTTTACCAATTTGCTAGGAGGATGCTCGGTCTTAAGAAGATACTTCTCAGCTTTAAGTAAAAGCCCCTTTTCTTCTAATTCTTCGCTGCTATAATTCGTCATAATAAGAACCAGTAGATCTTTTGTCTTTTTATGCTTTCTAATTTCTTCCAAAACCTCAATGCCATTTATATCTGGAAGAAGCAAATCAAGTAAAACCAAATCCGGCTTCTTGGCTTCTCCCTGCTCTATTTCCTTTATTTTTCTAATTGCCTCTTCGCCCAAAAGCATTGGCTCAACATCAAAACCAGCTTCCTCCAAGGCCGTTTTATAAACATCTATTGTCGCTATATCGTCTTCAACAAACAAAATTGTCTTTTTCATAAAATTTCGTTATTCAATCTGTTTGATTTCTTTTTTGAAAAAACTCTTTATTTTTTCCCATGAAACAGAAATTATCATTTTTGGCATAGGATTGTCTTCGGCATCTTTGAAATAAGACAAACTTTTTAATATATGCATCATATTATAATCAACGCCCTTATATTTCTTTTTGAATAATTCCAAAAGTTCTTTAAGGGATATTACTTTTTGGCATATAACAAACAAATCAATGAAATCTTTTTTTGTTCCCCGAGAAGAAACAGCGCTAATTTTCATACAGCCTATATCTCGGCTATCAGCTATTTCAATCCCTTCAATTTTTATCAACTTAAAAAGCAAAAGGTAGTCATATTTTAAAAAAGTTGTCCTGATTTCGTTAAACTTGCAAACCAAACTATCTTCTGTTTCTTTTTCAATAGAGAGTTTTCCTAATTTCTTTATTTTCTGAATCAGAATCTTGGTGTTAATTTCTTGAGAAGTAAAAAAATCTAAATCAATAGAAAGACGATGCTTCAACTGCAAAGCTAATCCCGTTCCTCCAGTAAGATAAAAACTATTAAGCAAACCAGCTTTTTTCAGTATTTCCAGATTACTTTTTGTTTTTTTTGAAATGATTTCCTGAGACATAGAATTTTATCTCGCTTAAGATTGAAAATAAGTTGCCAGAAATTAGCGCTTTTTTGAGAAAGATTTTTAGATTTGCAAATTACATTTTTTATCTCGCTGGTATTAAAATTCTTTTTCATCCATTTTACCGCTTTTTCGTCGCCATACTCTAAAACCCTCTCAATAATAAATGAGCTATGGTTTTCTTTATTTAGCTCGGAGAAATTTACATCCCAAAAGTACTCTTTTAAAAACTTAGGAAGCAACTTCATGCTTTAATTTTACCAAATTTTCAGTAAAAATAAAAGAAGCTCCGAAATAGAAAAAACAGAGATCCGGTCTCTGTTTGCTTCGTTTGGTTTCGGTTAGATTTTCCGATTTACTATCTGTTTTATCCCACCGGCAGTTCAATAAAGAACGTGCTTCCCTTGCCCCTTCCTTCTGACTCAACCCAGATCTTGCCGTTATGGGCTTTAACAATATGAAAAGCGATATACAGCCCTATTCCTCTGCCTGTTCCGTGGAGCTTCTTCGCCTCTTTGCCTCTTTCAAACAATCTGGTAAAGAGGGTTTTTTGATCTTCTTTTGAAATACCCGCCCCGGTGTCTTTTACAATAATTCTTAATCTTGAGTTTTCAACTTTTAATTTTATTGTTACTCCGCCTTCGTTAGTATATTTTATCCCATTATCAACAATATTATACAAAGCCAATTTTAACTTCTCGGGATCTGCTTTAATCCCCGGCATCTTCGCTTGTTTTTGCAACTTAAGATAAATACCCCTTGCCTTGGCCTCAAGCTGAAGCTCATCCACTATTTCTTCAAAAATAGGTTCTATGTGAACATCCGGCTGGAGAGTAATCACTTTTTTTCCTAACTGAAACTGAGAAATGTCCAGAAATTCATTAATAACCTTAATTAATCTATTGGTTGAGATCTGAAACTTCTGAAGGGCTTCTTTAATTCTCGGAGAAACCTTCCCATAAGTGCCTCCGAAAATTAAATCCAAATATCCTATCATTGAAGTCAAAGGGGTCCTCAAATGATGCTGGGTAGCCATAATAAACTGATTCTTCGCCTCATCCAATTTTTTAAGCCCTTCCTTGGCCTTCTTCTCAATCTCATACACCTTTTTAATTTTTTCCCTTAATTCAATCTCCCGCAGCACGCTCTTAATCAACAGATACCCGAAATAGATAAATATAATCAAAATTATCCCCTTGTAAATCCTAGACATTAATTCCGTAGTAAAAATGAAAATATCCAAAGCAAGCAAAATAGCGATCACACTAACTAATAAAGTGGTAAGAATGACTTTAATCCCAAACAATTCTCGTCTTACAATAGCATAAGCAACAAATCCGAGAAGAATAATAGAAGAGTAGTCGCCTATCCAATATAAATGAACAACTTCAAAAAATATTGGAAAAGTTATATTAAAAATAATATTAGCTATGTAAAATATTAAAGTTCCAACTAATAAATATTCTACTTTTATTCTTTCTTCTGATTTAGACATTATATATTCTTTAAACAAAATATATAAAGGAGCGCACATAAAGAGAAATACAATCCCTAAAAATGGAAACATTCCCTGCCCATAAATGATTGTTAAATCAGAACCAACAAATTCTATATCTTTAACTATTAAATTTGTAAATACTGTTATCAAAGATACGACTAACCCGCTAAAAAATATAATTTTGTTTAGAATTGAATATTTTTTTTCTTTATTTAAATAAAAAACTACTAAAAAATAAAGTAAAACAAATAAAAGAGGTGTAGCAAACCAAGCAATTTTCAAAGATATTAACCCTAAATTAGGTCTTTGTTGTCCTATTAATCTAGCAACATAGGCAAAATTAACCCATAAAAACATTGCGCCTATGCTGCTTAAAAATATCCTAGCTAGGCTTTTCTTTTGGATGTATAAATAAGTTACGATTCCCAGCCAAATTCCAAGAAAATCAATAAAAACTATCAATATTTTATTATAAAGCGGTAATTCTGTTATCATAATATTATTTACCGACTAATTTTATTATTTTTTCCTTATTTCTTTCAAGCATTCTATAATAATTAGTTATTGGCGTATTATCTTGTTTATTAAACAACATTGCAGATGATTTTATTTTATTCGCTTCCCTTGAAAAATAATTTAGCAAATTTTCTGTGTATCCAGAAAATTTATAATCTTTTCTAGAACTCATCAAAGTAACAACAGTTTCCATGCCCATTTTCTTATCATAGTTTATATCCTCAATATCCTTTTTAAAAATAGTGGATGCCCTAAATATCTTTCCAATTTTCTTTATTTTTTCTTTTACTTTTTTATTTTTGTAATTCATAAGAGCGATCTCATTAAAAACATCTATATCCGTGGCCCTATGCTTAAGAATTTCTGCTGAATATTCTATTATTTTTTTCATTATCTTTTCTTTCCTAATCTTTTTCTGATAAATATTTTCTGCAAACGGAACCGAAATTAACCTATTGAAACAATAACCAAAAGCAGTTTGGATTTTTGGATTTGGCTTTTGTAAATTATATAAAGAAAAAGTTCTTAAAATTTCGAGAACATATAAAATTTTTTCTTTATCATCTATCTCTTCGTCTATCAAATCATCTAAAATATTAATCATTGCATCAATAAATATAGACGTTTCAAGATATTTTTTAGGATAAAATTTACCGAAAGCTTGTTTGACAAAAACTGTTCTTGAGTATTTTCTTCCAGATAACCACTTTTTAACAACATTTGCAGAAGAAGTTTTTAGGGCTTTCTTGCAAGCAGAAAAAACTTCTGGATTTTTCATATCCAATTTTTTAAGTATAGAATTTATATCTTTTAGATTCTTATCAACGCTTTTTTTATAAATAGATACAATTTCCTTCATTTCAAAATTTTCTCAATTTTCATTTTTATTAGTTAAATAAACTCAGCTTATTTAAACTTTAATCAATTATACCCCGTAGAAGAAATTTAACAAAGAGGTTTTCTGTAAAAAACCTCTTTTTTCCAAACCCCGCAGAAGAGTTTTAAAAGATTTTTCTTTGAAAAATCAATTTACGAAAGTATTCAAAATTTCTCTACAGGGCAAAGGTAGTTAAACTTTCTCTACAGGGTATACCACAAATCCTTCCCGCAAAACAAAAAACAAGGAGTTTAGCTCCTTGTTTTTATTTTTTCAATTTAAGAATTTCTTTTATGTATTTTAGTTTTTTATTCTCCTATAATCTGAATCTGAACTTTTCTTTCTCGCGCTCTGTCTAATTCAATGAATAAAATCTTTTGCCATTTGCCCAGTTGGATTTCGCTATCAATTAGATTTAATGTAACAGCAGTTGGCAGGTTTACTGCCTTGCAATGGCTGTGGCCATTCTGGCATTCATCGCCGCACATATTTACTGTTCGTCTGCCGAAATCATCGTGATTATAATCTATATCTTGGGGAACAATTCTATCCAGATATTTTTTAATATCTTCTAAGAGCAGGGGTTCGTTCTCTTGGATAAAAATAGCGGCAGTTGTGTGCAAGCTCTGGATGTTAATTAAACCATTTTTAATCTTGATCTCTTTTACAAAAGATTTAATCTCCTCGGTCAAATCAATGATGTCGAGCTGTTTTTTTAATTTAATCTCAATTATTTTATTTGCTGTTTTCATATTGTTTTTACTATTTATTGCGTTGGATTGCAAAATCAGCAAGAGTTTCTAAGGATTCATTCCATTTATTTTCTGGTAAAATCTTTAGATTTTCTTTAGCTTTTTCCGCAAAATGTTCTGCCAAATGATAAGTTTTTTGATAACTGTCTGTTTTTTTAATTAATTTTATTACTCCCTTAATGTCTTTGTTTTTTATTTCTTTTTTTCTGATTATCCTTAAGAGTTTTTCTTTCTCTATCTTGGAAAGCTCATCTAATGTGGAAAGAATAACGATATTGCCTAATTTTCTTTCTTCTATATCTTTGCCAATTTTTTTGCCGAATTTTTTTTCCTCACCGAATATATCAAGAATATCATCCCGAATTTGAAAAGCTATTCCTAAATTAAATCCATAATTTCTTAATGCCTCTAATTGTTTCTTTTTTACATTAGCACAAATTCCACCAACTTCGCAACAGGATTGGAATAAAATAGCTGTTTTCTTGCTCACCATTTTATAATAATCCTGCTTTGTAATTTTGCGATAACGATTTTTGATAATATATGGTTCGTTTTCTCTCCCCCTCTGCTCAAATAAAATATCATAAATTTCTCCATCTAAAATCGTCTTTAAGGTGCTGGCAAAAATTTCAGAAATTAAAACTGGTTTTGTTGAACGGTTTGCTCCTTCAAAAGCAGCTGCTAAATAATCTAACTCCATACATTCAGCAACTGATTTTCCAAACTTAAACCAAACAGTCGGCTTCTTTCTTCTCAACTGGCTATGGTCAATAATGTCATCAACGATTAAGGTGCAGTTGTGCAAGATTTCAAGTCCGGCTGCGGGATATAAGACATCTTTTATTCTCCCTCCAAAAAGTTTAGAAGAAATAATCGCCAGCGCCGGTCTCAATCTCTTCCCACCTGTGGAAACCTGATAGCTGATAAGTTTATGAAACTTTTTATCAATATATAATTTCAAAAGCTCTTGAATTACGGGATCAACCATTTTTGTTGATTCTTTGAAAAGCTGACTCAGCTCCTTTCTTTTCTTTAATTCTTTTTCGTGTATTTTTAAATATTTTCTTAGACCAATTTTCAACCAAGGAGTATATTTATCAGAATTTTTTTCAAACTCCTCTTTCAGTTTATAAATATCAACCCATTTCCAATTAGCCACTTCTTTATGGTTTAGTTTAATATCTCCGGTATATTGACCAACCAAAATTGCGCACATTTCATTTTCAGAGCCAACATCCTTATATTTTGCCTGGTATTGAAATTTATCAACCATTTTAAGGAAACAGGTAAAACCAAGTTCTTCTTTCAATCTTCTTTCTCCTGCTTCTACATAACTTTCGCCCTTGCGAGGATGACTGCAGCAGGTATTTGCCCAATACAAGGGCCAAAGTTTTTTAAATTTACTTCTTTGCTGAATTAGAAGTTGCCCTTCACCATTAAAAAGATAAATGGAAAAAGCGCGATGCAAAACTCCTTTTTCTTCATGGCATCTTTTCTTAGTTTCAAAACCAATAACTTCGTCCTTTTTGTTAACAAGTAGTAACTTCTTCATCCTTTTACTTTACTTTTTTAAGTAATTTAATCCTACCACTTTATTTTCCAAAATAAAAGAGTAGCTGCCAAGATGACAACTGCTTTTTTAAAGTTAATGCTGGTACAAGAGCTATTCTCGTACAACTGTTATCATAAATTCCCGATAATCCTTTTCTCAGGTTTTCTATTGATATTTTTTCTTACTTTAATATTTGCTATAATTTAACGGGAACGACTCCGAATGGATTGTCCCCACAAACGAACATTTTCTGTATTCGTAAGTACTCAACTACTTCCTAAAAATGAAGTAAGAAAAAGGGATTTAGTAAAAGTTTAACTTCGAGTTTTGTTGTGGTAAAATAAAAGAAAATAGATAATTAACTAAAAACATATGAACAAAAAAATATCTTTTCCAATAGCAATAATAATTATAGTTCTTTGCGCTCTTGTAGTTGGAGGGATTATGGTTTGGCAGTATTTAGAGATGCCCAAAGAAAGAGAAGAAAAAATAACAGAGATAAAACCACCAGGCGAGGAGGAGGAAGAGGAAGAGGAGGAGGAGGAGGAGGAGGAAGAAGAGTTCTATATTAGGATAACTTCCCCCAACAAGGACGAAACGTGGAAGGTTGGTGAATCGTATGATATTACTTGGGATTCTAACGGAGTAGACAAGATAGATATCTATATCCAAAGATGGTATACATGGGAAGGTTCGGTGGTAGAACAAGAATTCGAAATTAACACAAATATTGAGGCAGGTAAAGGTTCTTATAGTTGGAATGTTCCTATAATGATAGAGGGGGAAAGATTGGCAGTGTTTTCAAAAGCAAAAATTAAAATCGTAATCTCTGAAGAAGAAAAAGAAAACAAAGGGCTAATTCAGGACCAAAGTGATAATTATTTTAGGATCGTAGACGATATCCTAAACCAATGTAAAGACCTCGTCACAGCGGAAAGCTGGATGTGTATGGCAAAATTAGCAAAGGAAAGAAATGATGAAAGTGTTTGTGAGCGTATGGCAACTATGCACTCCAGACACAGTGTAAATTATTGCTATCTTTACTTAGCTATACTTGATAACAACGAATCGGTCTGTGAGAAGTTGCCTGAAGTCTTTTATTCTGATTGTGAAGAATATTTCGCACCGCAAAAACAACAGAAAGTAAAAATAGAACCTATTCACTCTTTTTCTATAGAGCAACCTTATGCTCTGGATATCGTAGGCAATTATGCATATATAACAAATGTATCAGCCGTATCTGAATCTAATCGGGATATTCTTCTAAACACTGTTGACATATCCAACCCCTCAGATTTAAAAATAGTCGGTTCTACAAAAGTTTCAACAATTCAAAAAGGAACGGAACTATCTCCTAATATTTCTGTTTCAGGCAATTATGTCTATGTTCCCCTTTACGACAAAAATTCAATAGCCATTGTTGATATTTCTAATCCAGCCCGGCCTACTCTTGTAAAAACCTTTTCAGATTCTTTCTTTAAAGGCAACCCTCCCTACTCTCTTACAGTTTCGGGAGATTATGCTTATATAGCAACCCTTGGTGGCTTGGCAATTGTAGATATCTCTAATCCTCTTGAACCAACTTTGTTAAGCCATCAAGAAGAGATGTCGGAGGCAGGACCAACTTTCTACTCCATAGCTACTTCCGAAAAATATGCATATCTTGGCGGTTATCACGGTCTAGAAATATTTGATATTTCTAACCCTCAAAGTCCTGTATCCCTTAGCTCACGTTTCGTGGATTGGGACCAGCGTTTCGTCGCCGCCTATCTTTCAAGAGATTATATGTATTTAGCTGGCGCAGATAGATTAGTTATTTTTAACGTTTCTGACCCTGCTACTCCCGAATTCTATTCTTATAGTCATGAGGCTTTTACCCAATGGTGTTCTTCAGTTTATATATCAGGTAAATATGCATTCGTCACCGGATTATGGTTCGATATTCTGACTGTTTTTGACATTTCAAATCCAACAAAGCCCGTTGTTGTTAGCTCTTATCGAAATCCCGAGTATTTAGAATATCCTGCATCAATTTTTGTGTCAGGAAATTATATTTACATAATTGGAAAAAATAGCAATAATTTAAGTGTCTTTAAATTTACCGAAATTGAATAAAACCTAAGCAAAAGCTCATAGTATTTCTACTTTTAGGTTTTTGGAGTAAATAAATCCAGTAAAAAATAAAAAAAGCCCCTATGGTTTATCCATTAGGGGCTTTGTTGTTTTGATAATATTCTTTTAGTAAGCCGGAGGGTTTTTAACTTTATCGATGAATTCATTCCATCTATCTTCGCTAATTACCTCTCTTATGCCATCGTCTTGGAGCCATATCTCTTCAAAAAATCTTACAATTTCATCGATGTCAATCTTCTTTACTGGCTGAACTTCTATTGGCTGAACTTGCTGGACAGGTTGCATATCTAATGGTTGTCTCATTTGTTGTGAACTTGAACCGCCCATTCCACCGCCTTGGCCTCCCATTGGCTGTGATTCTGACCAAAGCCAATGTTCGGCAAAAATAGCAAGGTCGTTAAAGCCAACAGACCCGCCGTAATCAAGATCGGTTCCTTCACACCAAGCCGGATAGTTGCAATCCTGCTCAAACCAGTGTGACGCAAAGATGGCATAGTCAATAAGATCCACATCATTGCTATCATCAAAGTCAGAATAGCATAGCTTTGATTCAACCTCATAGGGATCTTCTGGAATACCTTGAATTTGGACATCTTCAGCTAATATCATAGTCTGGTCATCAATTGTCGCTTCCAAGCTGTAAGTATCGGTAGGTGATGCGTTAGGCTCTGGAACTACCTCGATTAAATAGTTTCCTATTTTCCTTTCTGGTGAGGCGACTATATCATCCAATTCACCATCCCCATCAATATCATAGGTCACATATTCCATTGTTAGGCTCTCGCCCATCTCTTTAGTAATTGTCTCTCCTTCTGGATCGGTAACGATTAAATCTACCGGCGATCCACTTATGACTTTAAATCTTGGTTTTTCAGCATCTTTTACTCTACCATACTCAGCAACTGGGAGAGTTCTGGTTTCATCCGTCGAAGGTTGCAGGGTAGTAATGATTTCATTACCTTCGTCGTAGAATGCCACTGTAATAATCTCATCTCCCCATGCAGTCGATTCAACAGTGTTATATGTAAATGCTTTATCTGTTCCATATGTGAACTCAAACGGACCGCCTACATACATTGCCACATGGTCCATAGTAGCATTATCATCAGTATCAAAGAACAATAAATCACCTGGGATTAGGGCCTCTTTGTTTATTGACTTTGTGTTACCACGATATTGCATACTAGCACCATACCATTTCAGCGGACGATTCTCCCAATCACCTTCTTCTTCCTCCCATCTCTCCCCGGCGAATATTTTTTTGCCAGCATAATAAGCCCGGTTATACGACCGAAAACTCAATCCAGAACAATCAAGGCTTTCAATTTGTTCGGCCTTAAGAAGTTCAACAATTCTTTCATCACCAACATAATATTTAGTAAATCCTTTTATCTTTTCTGGCCATTTATACCATTTGTATCCATAATCTTTGCCTATAATCTCTTTAGCAAGCTCCGCTGCCTTACCGGGAAAAATCCTTGAATGAAAAGGATAAGTTACGCCTTCATCAATATCCCAGATATTAGCAAAGTCCCAATTGGTAAAAGTGGCTTCCTGTTTCATCTCTGCTGTTGTCTTTCCAGTAACTCCATCTCCTTCGCCTGCGCTATCTTCTTGTCCCGAAGTTTCTATGTCCCAGAAGCAGTCATAGCAGGCCCACTCTTGGGAAACCCGCCCAAGAAAACCAAATATATTATCCCCGCTACCACTTACGCTTCCTGCAGAATAACAATTAGTTATATGGCCAGGACTATTAATGCCACAAAAACCGCCAACATCCCATGCGCCAATTACATTCCCTGTAGAATATGAGTTGGTTATCATGCCAGAGCCGTTAATCCCAACCAAACCACCAACCATAATATGACCATTCACATTGCTCGTAGAATATGAATCGTTTATAGTGGGAGGAGGATAAAGCTCAGGATTTAGAGAGCCAACACTACCGACTAAACCACCAGCACCATTACCTCTACCATTACGCGCTCCGTTTATTTCTCCTCCAGAAAAACAGTTATTCATAAAGCTAGTGTAAAAACTACCAACCAAACCACCGGTACTGCTAGTCCCATCTACGCTTCCTACAGAATAGCAATTCACAATATGACTTCCTAGGATCTGACCAACTAAACTACCGGTCTTGCTTTTTCCAGTTATGTCAACATTTACTAAACCAATATTCTTGATTTCACTTCCTTCATCAGCTGTTCCAAACAAACCTATATAATTAGTATCGGGTCTGTTTATAAATAAGCTCCTTATTTTATGTTCTTTGCCATCGAAATAACCTGTAAATGGAGTATACTGTGGTCCCACGGGATCAAAACCAGCTCCATCGTTCCAATTAATAGTATCAGAAGCATCAATGTCATTGCCTAACTCATACCAAGCCGTTAAATCGTTATTCATTTCCTGAAGTTGATAAACATCTGTAATTATGTAAGGGTCTTGCTCTGTTCCTGAACCTGCGCCGCTAAACGCTTCTGCAATACTCCCAAGCATCAAAATTGCTGAAACCATTGCTATTCCTAAACCAGTCTTTTTTTTCATTTCTTTCTTCATTTTCTTTACTTCCTTTCTTTTCTAGAATTGTTAAACCTGCCATCATATTACTTACTAAAACCATAACTACTACAAAACAACCATTTCTTTCTTCATTCTTTTCTCCTTTCTTTTCTAGAATTATTTAATTTTCAAAGTCCAACTACTGACTTCATTTAACATATATTTTCCAAAAAAGTCAAATAAAAACTATCAAAAATAACAACTGCCCTATGTGTGACGTCGAGTTTCAAACACTATGCCTGCATCCTCGCGTCTATAAATTTGTCAAATTTTGTCAGCGAGAGTAGAATAAAAGAAGCAATTAACCTTAACTTAAAAAAACACGGACAACTTTAATAATTTTCCTATTAATTTTAAAATTCATATTTTGACCTCATACAAATAAAATCCTTCACTACTAAATCCTTTTTCTTCAAATCCTTCACAATCAAACTTAGATGAATAAATATAATCTATTTTCTTTTTTTCAGCAATCTCAGTTTTTCCGTTACAATCTAAATTCATAAATTCGCTATATCTAAATCTTGAATTTGTTATTGTTGCCGGTTTTGTTTCTAAAGGATAATTATCTGTAGCAACCCCGATAACAGTTCCCTTCCAGGGGATACTCAAAAATCTCTTTCCTTTAATCCCTTCAAATAATCTTAAATCATCTTCATATAAATATTGATTTGCCGGAGAAGCAGGATTAAAAATCCTCCCATCAATAAAATGTAATTTCAAATTGCTCCAATTATCCCTTTGAGTATATGAAAAAGATAAGATTAAAAATAATCCTAAACTAAAAATCATCAAAATCTGTAAAATATAATATTTTTTTAAAACAGAAATCTTTTTTAATTTTTTAAATAAATAATCTATGCCAAAACCAGATAAAATAACAATTAAAATACTTGTAGGAACAATAATTCTTTCATATTCAATAATAAATCTCCATAAAACCTTAGAATACAAAAACCAATAAATCAATCCAACAACAATTGGACCAACTAACCATTTTTTCTTTTTAATAGTTCCAAACAAACCAAAAACAGAAAAAAACAAAACAGGAATTGGAATAACCTTCCATATAGAAAAATCTGGGATAGCGTTTTTAGTCAATGTTGGATAATAAATTCTTGAAAAAAGATGAGAAAGCAAATTATTCCTTGCAGGATCTTTACTTAAAAAAACAAATAAGGCAATCGAAATAGCAACAATCGTACAAACAGCAAGATAAAAAAGAATAAACTTAGTTTTAATCTTCCTGCTATATTCACTAAATAAAATATACAACAAACATCCCGCAGAATAAATAACAAATAATGGAGGATAAAAAATCAAAATTAAAAAACATAAAAACAACGCCATTTTCAAATCATTTATAGAAATAAACAAAAATCCCAATAACATAGAAATAATTCCCATAATTAAAGGAATAAAAACCCAGAGCACAGGAAGATTTGCCCCATTAACAATATATGGAACAAATAAACAGGCAATTGCTGCAGGAAATTTTCCAACTTTATTAAATCTTAAAATAAAATAAACCAGCATACAGATTAACAATCCAGAAAAAATGCTTAAAAAATTGTACTGAGTTAAAGGATTCAATCCTAATAATAAAACAATCTCTGAAGCAAAGACATGAAAAGGTAATCCAAAGTTTGAAAAACTTGAACTATGCCATAAGGGATTTACTAAAGGTAGTTTTCCAGAAGCAATAGAATATTTAATAAAACTCACTGCGCTCCATTCATCAGAAAAATAAGGATAAATATATTCAAAATTTCTAACATCTTTATATCCTCGAACAACTGTTCCATTTGATTCGGAAAATTTTGTAATAGTTCCTGTATAATTATAGTGAACAGAAAACAGTTGTATAATTAAAACAGTTAAAATAAAAATCAAAATCCAGCTTACTTTAGGATTGCTTATCTGATCTTTTAGTTTTTTAAAATCTGTTTTTAATAAAACAACGAAGCAAACCAAAAGATTAATTACTAAAACAACAAAATAATTAAAAATCCCAAAAAATTGAGTTATCACTCCAACCAATAATTGAAAGCCAATAACAAAACTAAGAATATAAAAAAATCCTAATTTCTTATATTTAAATTTACTTACAAGCAAAAAGGGAATTAATAAAATTAATAGCCCAAATAATATTTTTATCATGATCTATGCAACCTAATAAACCTTTTAAAATTAATTACCTTAAGAATTATATGAATAAAAATCCAAAAATCTCAATTATTCTCCCGTGCTCAAATGAAGAATTATCTATAGGAATCTGTATAGATAAAATAAAAGAGATTATTAAAAACAACAAACTTAGTGCAGAAATAATAATTGTAGATAACGGATCAACAGATAAAAGTTTAGAAATAATAAGACAAAAAAGAGAGAAAATCAAAAACTTAATCTTGGTTCAAGAATCTGAAAAAGGATATGGTTCTGCTTATCTTGCAGGATTTAAGCGAACAAAGGGAAAATACTTGTTTATGGCAGATTCTGATAATACTTATGATTTTAATGAAATTCCAAAGTTTATACATCAATTAGAAAAAGGGTATGATTTTGTTATTGGAGATAGATTTAAAAGAAAAATGCAAAAAAATACAATGGCATGGACACACAAATATATTGGCAATCCTATTCTTTCAGGAATTTTAAGGTTTTTTTTCAAAACAAAAATATATGATGCTCATTGTGGTATGCGCGCAATCACAAAGCAGGCATTAAATAAATTGAATCTGCAAACAACTGGAATGGAATTTGCATCTGAAATGGTAATAAAGGCAATTAAAAGAAAACTAAAAATAAAACAAATTCCAATTAATTACAGAAAAAGAATGGGCAAATCTAAATTAAATTCCCTTAATGATGGTTGGCGCCATTTAAGATTTATGCTCCTTTATAGCCCTAATCATTTATTTTTATATCCGGGATTATTTTTTGTAGTTTTAGGATCTTTAATAATGATTCTTTTATTATTTCAAAAACTAACCTTATTTAATATAACCTTTCAAACTCATCCTATATTCATTGGCTCTGCTTTAACAATTTTAGGCTATCAATTAATTTTAACAGGAATCTTTACAAGAATCTATACACATAATCATTTAAATGAAGAAGATCCAAATTTAGAAAAACTATACAAATTTTTTAATTTAGAAAAATCAATATTTGCAGGGAGTATTTTCCTAATTATTGGATTTTTTATTTATCTTTATATTTTAATAACCTGGGTATCTAAAAACTTTGGAGCACTTAATACAACAAATATATCAATATTTGCATTAACATTTATCATAATTGGAATACAAACAATTTTTGCAGGATTCTTTTTTAGCATACTTGGAATTAAAAAATGAAAAAACAACAAAAAATAGCAATATTTCATAATTTCCTTGATAATATAGGTGGGGCAGAAATAGTAACACTTATCATAGCAAGAGAACTAAATGCAGATATTTATACAACAAATATTGATTATGAAAAAATAAAAAAAATGGGATTTGAAAGTATAAGTGTCAAATCAATAGGAAAAATTCCATTAAATGCACCGCTTAGACAACAATTTGCTTTAAGAAAATTCAGAAGATTAAATCTTAATAAGAATAAAAAAAAGAAAAAATATGATTTCTTCATTATAGCAGGAGATTGGGCAATGTCTGGAGCAGTAAACAACAAACCAAATCTTTGGTATGTTCATTCGCCTATAAGAGAAATCTGGGATTTATATGAATATACAAGGAACAATATGGTTCCAAAACCCTTAAGATTAATATTTGATGTCTGGGCAAAATATAATAGGCATTTAAATAAAAAATATATAAAACATGCACAAAAAATAGTTTGTAATTCAAAAAATACACAAGCAAGAGTTAAAAAATATCTAAAAAGAAATGCATTAGTCATCAATCCACCCATTGAAACAACCCAATATAAAAATCAAAAATCAAAAAACTACTGGCTTTCTGTTAACAGACTTATAACTCATAAAAGAATAGATATTCAAATGAAAGCTTTTTCTAAACTTCCAACTGAAAAACTAATAATTGTAGGAAGTTATGAACAATCTAGACATTTCAAAGCTTATGCAAATTATATTAAAAAAATAAAACCAAAAAATGTTGAAATAAAAAGCTGGATAGCTTATAAAGAATTAATAGAATTATATGCAAACTGCAAGGGATTTATCACAACAGTAAACGATGAGGATTTTGGAATGACCCCTATTGAAGCAATGGCATCAGGAAAACCAGTTATAGCTGGAAATGAGGGAGGATATAAAGAAACAATAATAAATAATAAAACCGGAATTCTAATTGATAATATCGATTCTGATAAATTAGCTAAATCCATTAAAAAAATAAGTAAAGAATTAAAAAGTAATCCAGAAAAATATAAAAACTCCTGCATAAAAAGAGCAAAACAATTTGATACAAAAGAATTTATTAAAAAAATTAAAAAACAAATTGAAAAATGAAAAAATGAAGTACAATGCACATAAGAAATATGCACTATTTATCGGACGGTGGCAACCCTTTCATAATGGACATAAATATCTAATTGATAGAGTACTTTCTGAAGAAAAAAATGTGTGCGTAGCAATAAGAAACACTGAAATTTCTAAGCAAAATCCATATAGTGTTGAACAGTGTAAAGAGATGATAGAAAGAGTTTATGGAAGTAAAGTGCAAATAATTACTATCCCAGATATTGAAAGTATAAACATAGGCCGTAAGGTAGGATATGACATCAATAGGATTGATGCACCAGAAGAAATAATTCAGATTTCAGGAACAAAGGTAAGAAATGGGGAAGAAATAAGAGTTCCAAAAGAAGTTGCTGAATATATTAAATCACTAAAAACCACTATCTGGCTTACAGGGCTACCCTGTTCTGGAAAAACCACTTTAGCTAGACTATTAAAAAAAGAATTAGACAATAGGGGGTATAATACAATACATATTGATGGAAATGATGTAAGAAGCAAATTAAATAAAGATTTAGGTTTTTCAGAAAAAGATAGATTTGAAAATCTTAGAAGAGTAGCGCATGTTTCCCAGATGTTCAATGATAATGGCAACCTTGTAATTGCTTCTTTTATCTCACCAACAAATAAAATGAGAAAGATGACAAAAGAGATAATAGAAAATATGTATTTAGTATATTCAAAATGTAGTTTAGAGGAATGTAAAAACAGAGATGTTAATGGCATGTATGAAAAAGCCTGTAGGGGAGAAATTAAAGAGTTTACTGGGATTTCTGCACCATTTGAAGAACCAATTGCAGACCTTATTATAGATACAGAAAACAATAATCCAGAAGAATGTGTTAAGAAAATTCTTAAGAAATTTGAAGGGAGCAAAGAAGATTAAAACTAAAATGAACAAGATAATCAATGATGTAGAAATTATAGTGATTGGAATGAGAAGAAGTGGCAATCACGCAATAATAAACTGGCTTATTCCACATTACAAAGGACAAGTATGTTTTCTTAACAATTGCTCTCCTGGAGAAAATCCATTTTTAACATCAGAAAAAGCTCCTTTAAAATGTGATGGAAATTTTAATCTTGAAGAAGAAAAAAAAGGAAACCTCTCAAAAAAAAATTGTTTAATATATAGTTATGAAGACATTGATATAAGCAAAGTTTTCAATAAAACTTTTAAGAAAAATCACGACAAATGGGTTGGCAAAAGCAAGAAACAATATATTGTTTTAATATTACGTGATCCATTTAATCTGCTTGTAAGCAGAATTATGGGTAGATATTTTGAAAAGAGAAAAATGCCTCCAAAAAAATTTTTTTACAGAAAAAAACAATTATGGAAAATATATGCAAGAGAATTTCTAAAAAAACAAAACCGTATTAATAAAAATAAAATTATAATAAACTATAATTCATGGTTTTTAAGCAAAGATTATCGTAAGTCTATTACAGACAAGTTAGGACTAAAATTAAATGATAGCAGAATCAATGAAGTTCCAAGAATATATATGGGAAGTAGTTTTACAGGAACAAAATTTAATGGAAAGGCAAACAAGATGAAAGTTTTAGAAAGATGGAAATTCTTAATAAATAATAATTTTTACAGGGAATTAATTAATGACAAAGAGTTAATAGAATTATCAGATAAGATTTTTGGAAAAATCATTGATATAAAAAAAATAACAAAGACTCCAAAATTTTATTTTATAAAGCGATATTGGACTAAAGTGAGAATGAAAATAATGCGTTTTAATTTAAAAGTGCTTAATTTTTTAGATGAAGGTCTTGGCCAAATAGGAATTGTATTAAAACAGAATAGACCTAAATTATATTTTAGATTAAAAAAATTAAAAAACAGCAGGAATATTAAAAAATGAAAAACTCAAAGGTCTCTGTAATAATTCCTATACACAACTCTGAAAAAACCATTAAACAATGCCTAACTTCAGTTCTTAATCAAACTTATAAAAACTATGAGACCATAGTAGTAGATAACAACTCAACAGACAATAGCAAATCAATAATTAATAGCTTTCAAAATAAAAACAAGGAGATAAAATATTTTTTTGAAAAAAGAATTGGAAGAGGTTTTGCAAGAAATAAAGGACTCAAAGAAGCAAAAGGAGAAATTATTATTATGACTGATTCAGATTGTATTGTTCCTCAAAACTGTATTACTTAGATAATACGGCCTATTGTATAGGACAATGAACCTCTAGTT
>SDBV01004005.1_pt1 | contig 21345 bp, 13 predicted proteins | sample 2277081 | NCBI WGS metagenome assembly SDBV01 (sample SAMN10402039, study PRJNA504765) | marine sediment metagenome | isolation source: marine sediment core GS10_PC15, 223 cmbsf | place: Arctic Ocean: Southern Knipovich Ridge | collected 2010 | reverse complement strand
GCGAGTTTTCTCAACTGTTCCAGGAGATAGCCGCGAAAGAAGATCTCTTCAGCGACAGGCCCAATGAAGACAATCGCGATTCCCTGGAAGACGATTCCTATTGGCGTAACCGGCCCGATAGACGGTCTCGGAGGGGGGCGGCCCACGATGGCCGTCGCCAGTGCGGCTAACAATACCTGCGAGACGATCAGCAGGAAGACCATACCCAAGAACCATGCCCAATGCCCCCGCGAGCTGGGCAACCACTGAGTATCAAAACTCGCAGCCTTGGGAACCATTCTCGCCAGCAGGAAAGGCAAGCAGGCGAGCACGCCGTAGTAAAGGAACGCGCAGGCGGGAAGCCAATCTCCGAGATCGGTCCAGAAGATAACGTCTTTTGAGAGTTCAGCTACTATGATCGCAGCGATCAAGATGCCAAGGACGTGACCTCGACGCCAAATCATCTGTCGGTCGGCGTCAAGCGTGTCCTCATCCCGGGACACAGACTCCATCCATTCGCGTTCATCTGTGTTCATCTGCGGTTACTGTTCAAGACTCCCATGCGCACCACGGAGTTCCTGCCAGAACACTATCTTCGACCGAGCAGCTTGACATGTCAATGAGCCGGAAGAGGCAGCTTGGGTGGATTTCGGCGGTTCGGCAGGTGGTGGCGAGGGTCAATGAAGTCAGTCGGCATGGCTCAGGCATCCGCGGCGTGAGATACTACCACTTATCTGAGGCCTTCTGTTAGCCCGACACCAAGCCGCCAGTGCATGGTTCTCGGATCCTGAGAATCGTTCCTTACTCGGCACCAAACACGTGGTAGGCTACCGAGCGTGGCCCCGAAGGATCTGCCATTCCCCAAAAGTCGTCTCAAATGTCACGATGGTTTGTCAATAGGCGTCGGCGCGTGACGGCGCGGTCATTTTCGCTGCGCTGCTTCCTTCTCGAGCTCTCTGATCTCCTTCGCCTGAAGCGTCCGCAGGCGGATGTTCCGCAGGGCACCGGTAGTCTTCCAGGTGGCCAGGCCCAGCGGCAGCGCCGCCTCGCGTTCAAAGTAGATCGATAGCTTGCGGTCCTTGGTCTTGAAATCGACCACCTTCTCCTTATCGATCCAGGCCTCGACCTTTGCCCGGCTGACGCGGACCCGGATCTTGTACCACCGCTTCATCTTGAACTTCTTGTACAAAACAGTCTCGTTTTCCACGGCCGGTTCGCCGTCGATCAGCGACAATCCCACCACCGGCCCTCGCCAGCCGCCCACGACCAGCGAGAGGGCCGAGTCGGCCACCGGGAAGGTGACGCAACAGAAGAAGTCGTTGCCCTCCACGCGCATCGCCTCCAGCGCTATCTCGTAGTCCATCTTGGGAAACTTGCCCCTGTAGCGGACCGCCGTTCCCGGCCGGCCCATCCCCAGCAGAAGGGTGCCGTCTTTTACCTCGACCTTGCCGTGGTTGATGAAGTCGAATTTCCCCACCACCTGCCAGCGGCCCAGCTTCTTGCCGTCGAAGAGGCTCTTCCACCGGTCCTCCCCGGCCGCCGCCGACGAGCGGCACACCAGCCCCAGGACAATCAGCCACAAGAGACCCGTCCTTCTGGTAAGCATGTCTTTCCTCCCGCGTAGGGTGGGCACTGCCCACCAAGGGTTGCTTTACGTTTTCGACAGGACATTTGGTGGGCAGTGCCCACCCTACTTTTTCCAGGGGCGGCTACCGGTTCTCATACTTCCGCAGAAACTGCCGAATCTGCTGGGCCTGCTGCGAATCCGAGGGCACCAGTTGCAGCGCGGCGCGATACGCGGCCGCCGCTTCCTGGTGGCGGTCGCCGGCGGCCAGGGCGTGGCCCAGGTTCACCCGCGCGATCACCAACTCGGGATTGATGCGCAGCGCCTCTCGATAATGCCCGGTCGCCTCCTTCACCGCGCCTCGACCGAAAAGGACGATGCCCAGTCCCACGTGGGCCTGGGCATAATCTGGGCGATACTTCAGCGCCGCTCGATAGTGGCGCTGGGCCAAATCGACTTTGCCTTGCATCTTCAAGAAGTTGGCCAGGTTGAAATGGACCCGCGGATCGTAGGGACGAATTTGCAGGGCGACGCGGTAGTGATTCATCGCCTCGGGGAGTTTTCCCAGCCCCGCAAGCGCCTTGGCCAGCTCGACACGTGCCTCGACGTCGTTGGGCTCCACGTCGATGGCCATGCGGTACAGCCCGAGCGCCTCCTCAATCGCCCCGCGATCGAAACGCAGCCTGCCCAGGGCCCAATACGGCGACGACCACTGCGGATCGAGCCGAAACGCCTCGCGATAGTGCCGCTGGGCCTGGTCAAAATACTCCTCTGCCCGATCCGTCTTTCCCTGCTTCAATAGCGATTCTCCCTGCCTCGCCAGCAGATCGGCCAGATATTTGTGGACGGGCGGCCGCATGGGAATCTCTCGGGCAGCTCTTCGCAACACCTTCTCCGCGTCGTCCACTCGCCCCAGCTTCAGCAACGATTCCGCCAGGCTGTTGTATGCCTCCTCGTGGTGCGGATGGTCCTGCAGCGCGTCGCGATACCACCGGACCGCCTCTTGGTGACTTCCCTCGCGACTCAGTAGCATGCCGCGATGCTGCTTTGCCAACACGCTCCGCGGATTCACTCGCAGGCCGTGCTCGATCAATGTATGGTTGTTGCGCCAGTGGGAACTCTGCACGAAGCTGAGAGCACCCAAGAGGCAGAGGATTGCGCCCGTGACGCCAATCGTCCAAGGGCTCCATCGGCGCGCCAGCAGCCAGCTCAATGCCAGCGCCGGGCCCAGCAGGGCCAGATAAACGTAGCGGTCCGCAACCGTCGAGATCCGCTGGAAGTCGAACGTCACCAGCCCCAGTACCGGCAACAGCCAAGCGATTGATACGCCCGCGGCGGTCAGCCACAGGCCACGATCCTTCAAGCGCGCCAGGCCGGCCAACCCGGCGGCGGGCACCAGCCAGGCGAAGTAAAACCACCACTGCCCCATCACCCAGGCCGGAGTGCGTCCGTAGTCCGGTCCGTGCCACAACGGCACGATCAACTTCCACAAGTAGAAAGCCAGCGCGTCGCCCGCTATCAACGGCCGGGCCCAAAACCCCGCCACGAACGCCATTTGCCCGCTGGGCTGTTGGAGCTTCGTCCACACCACCCAGCCCGCCGCCACGACCAGCCAGGGACCAAGGTCCAGCAGAATCCGGCGCGTGCGAACGGGGGAGAGGTGTCTTTTGTCGCAGCCATGCTGATTTACGGCCAGCACCGCCGCGATCAGCGGCACGGCCACCGCCGCGGGTTTAGACAACAACGCCAGCACAAAAGCCGCCGTGGCCAAAACGTAATGCACGATCGCTCGGGCGGGCATCCTCCCATCGTCGGCCGCCGCACCATTGTAGGAGGCAACTCCAGTTGCCGAATCACTCCCGGCAGGCTCTGTCGGCGACTGGAGTCGCCTCCTACATACGGACGTGCCGGCACACCAGAGATCGAATTGCCAAATCGCCAGCAGCGAAAAAACAGCACACAGCAGGCCCCTCGTCTCCGAAATCCAGGCCACCGACTCCACCTGCACCGGATGCAGCCCGAACAGCATCGCCCCGGCACACGCGGCCCCGTCGTGCCCCGACAGCCGCCGCAGGATCAGAAACACCAGCAACACGCACCCTGCGTGCAGCACCAGGTTGCCCAGATGAAAGACGGTCGGATCGAGTGGTTGCCCGGCGATCGAGGCCTCGGCGGCAAAAAACGTATAGCTCAGCGGAATGTACAGCCCCCAATACGACCGTTCCACCCAGAACGACCCCACGTTTGACCAGGTCACCGGGTTCAGCCGCGTGTTGTCCACCAGGTGCGGCTCGTCGTCGTACATCAGAAACTCGTGCCGGCAGACCTGTCCAAAGACCGCCGCCATCGCCACCACCAGCAACACGGCCGCCAGCACAAGGCCGCCGTACCGGCTACCGCCGGACGATGATGGATCAGCGCAATTCATGTCATCCATGTTACTCCCGCCGCCGGGCGTTGACAATCGGACGGCCGCGGTATAGGCTCGATGGCGGTGGGTTGTTTTCTTCGGTTGGCGAGATGAGTTAATGGTCAGTGGGGCCGATGTACGTCTGCGTAGGTTTGCTTCCCGGTGGAGTTTCCGCGTGGGCATGGTCGCCGTCGCCATGCTGCTGGCCGCCGTGCTGGCCTCCGCCGGACTGGGCAACCAGCTCTTCTGGGACGACGAGGCAAACACCGCCCTCTACGCCCGAAACCTGCTCAATCTCGGCAAGCTGACCGCCTGGGACGGCACTAACCTGGTGGGCTATTCCTACGGCGGGGCACTGGGCGAAGACCTGGGCCAGGAGTTGCGGATACCTTCATTGCCGGCCTACGCGGCCGCCGCCGGGTTCTACCTCTTCAAGGGCAACACCTTCAAAGAGCTTACCCTCAGCGGCCGGATACCTTTCGTCGTCGCCGGGGTACTCTCGATTGGCTTGTTGGCCGTCTGGCTGCGGCGCCACTTGGGCCGGCGGTTCCCCTGGTATCTGCCACCGCTGATCCTGGCACTCAGCCCGGCCTATTTGCTTTATATACGCAACTGCCGCTACTACGCCCCGGGCGTGATGTTCACGCTGTTGGTTTGGATATTCTGGGCCCCCGGCTCGTCGCGCGGCGGCGCGCCGTACGGTTCCCCACGCCAGTTGGCCGCATGGCTGTTGCGCTGCCTGGGCGCCGCGGTGGCCATGGTGCTGCTGATCTGGACCCACTATCTCAACGCCGCGTCGGTGCTGGTGACCCTGCCGTTGTTCTTGCTCGACCGCCGCTATCGGCAGCCCAGACAATATGTGCTGTTGGGAGTCGTCTACGCGGCGGCGGCCGGCTACGGCGCCTGGATCCTGGCTACCATGAATCCGTTCGAGGCCGCCTACCAAGGGGGCGGCGATGATCTGGACCGCTGGCACCGCTTCTACACCAACGCCTGGTGGTTCGTCCGCGACCTGGGTACCCACGAGTTCGTGCCCTGGTGCCTGGTGCCCGTGTTCTTGGTGCCGTGGCTGCCGCTTCCCCATCGCCGGCTGCGGCCGCTGGCCCGGCAAGGAGGGATCCTGGTGGCGATCGTGCTGGCTTATGCCCTGCTGGGCGGGCTGTTCACGCCCCCGGACATGGGCAAGGGACCCGCGGCCGAGATCCGATACGTGGTGCCGATGATAGCCGTGGGAAGTGTCTTGGGTGGGCTGGCACTGGTGATCCTCTGGCGGCTCTACCGCCCGCTGGCCGTGGCGGCACTCTTGCTGCTGGTGACCACAAACGTCCTGCACCTGGGCTTTCTGGCAAATCGTTCCGACGGCCTCTCTGCCTGGTGGCCGCCCTCGCTGTACCGCTACCTACGCGAGACCTTTCACGACTACCAGACCGGCAACGAGGAGATGATCGGACTGCTGGACCAGTTGCCCGCCGGCACCACGGTTCGCGTCTGGCCCACCGTAATGATCTATCCGGCCATGTTCTACGTGCCCGAGCTGCACTACTGCGACCAGTTAAGCACAAGCAAGAGAATCAGCCCCGAGTTGGAGCCCATGCCGGACTACCTTTTCCGTGAGCGGGCCCGGCCCGAGGTGATCTTCGTTGCGCCGCATCTGCTGCTGCCTCAGATGGACGAGCTCCGCCTGCAGGACAGCGCCGATGCCTACCAAGTGACAAAGGCCCTCTCGCGGCACCTGGCCTTCATGTCCAAGCCGGAGCTCCCCAACCATTTCTTCTCGTATCCCACGGCAAGCTGGCAGAGCTTCCCCGGCATGATCGTGCTGGTCGACTCCCAATCTGCGGTGGCCAACCACCCGGCGCTGACCACCGACCCGAACGACGCCGACGCAATCTGCCGCTGGGGCCTGGCGCTGCTGGAGTCTGAAGATGTCGAAGGTTCCATCGCCCGGATGAGGCAGGCCGTCCGCGTCGACCCGAACTGCCGCGACGCGCGTTACCACCTGGGCCGGCTGCTAAGAGGAGAAGGGGAAACGGAGGAGGCGATCCGGCACTTCCAGGCCGCGGTTAGACTGGATCCCAAGTTCGCCGAGGCGCACCTAAATCTCGGCCTGGCGCTCGAGGCGATAGGGAACCTGGATAAAGCACGCTATCACTACGGGGAAACGCTGCGGCTTCATCCCGACTGGCCGGAAGTCTATCTCAACCTCGGGAACCTGCTGCGGAAGCAAGGGGGGGCGACCGAGGAGGCCATCGAGTACTTCCGGAAGGCCTTGGACTATGACCCGAACTACGCTCAAGCGCGCGTCAATCTGGGGGCCGCTTTGTACGAACAAGGTAAAGTGGACGAGGCGATTGCCCAGTACCGGAGGGTCCTGGACGTCTGGCCGAATCACATTGAAGCGCATGCAAACCTGGGCATCGCCCTGCAAGCCGGGGCAGAAAAACTCGAAACCGATGGCGATCCGCGCAAGTCCGCCCGGCTAAGAAAAGAAGCCGTAGACGAACTGGGCGAGGCCCTCAAACGGGTCCCGCCCAAACATGCCCTGGCCAGGCAGATTCGCCACATGCTCCAGGAAGAGTTGCTGGAGGCCCTGGAACGCGACCCCCCGGACAATTCCCTGGCCGAGAGAATCCGCCAAATCCTGAAGAAGTCCCCGCAGCCGTAGCCGGCTCACTTCTGCTGCGCCGATTCCTCTGGGTCGGCGGGCGGCTTCAACTTGCGAATGCGGATACCTCGCACGGCGCCGGTGGTCACGTACGTGGCGAAACCCAACGGGCGGCACAAATCACACTCGTCCCGGATCCCGATCTTGTGGTCCTTCCGCTGCTGGTCGACCACCTGTTCGTCGCCGATCCAGGCCTCGATCTTGGCCGGCGTGATCCGGACCCGAAACTTGTACCACTGCTTGTCCTTGAGATCGTGGAACGTGGTGGTGAGGTTGTCGCCGGCGTCGTAATAGTCGATGCACGATATGCCCACCACCGTGCCGCCCCAGCCGCCGGTAACCAGCGAGGCCTCATCCTTGCCCACCGGAAAGGTCACGGTGGCAAAAAAGTCGACGCCCTCGAGCCGGATACCTTCGTACTCCAATTCGTAGTTGTCGCGGATTACCTCGCCGGTCCAGGTCACACCGGTCATGGCCTGGCCCATCTCCATCACGATCTTCCCGTCTTCGACGTAGACCTCGCCCTCGCCGCCGAAGTTCGGCGCCTTCCAGCCCTGAAGCGTCTTGCCGTCGAACAGGACCTTCCACGCGTACGGGTCGGGTTTCTCCGGCGCGTCGGCCCCCTTGGCCGCGTCGGTCTTCTCGGGCTCACCGACGCAGCAGCAACAACAACAGCGTCGCGCCCGCAGGCGCCGCAGCAACCTGCTGCCAAGCCGTTCCCGGCGGCAACAGATCACCTTGCACTGAGAACCGCAGGAGCCCTTGGCCACCTTTGCCACTTCCGCCGCCGGCTGCTCGGCGACCGGGGCGCTGACGTCGCTCGGGCTCTCGGAGGCGCCGTTTTGCGAATCCTCGCCGGCGTTGACCGCAGCCAGAGCCGGGCGCCCGGACATCAGGGCTACCCCACCGCACAGCAGGGCCCCCACCAGCAACACGGGCCGTGGCCACGAAACACCGTCGATTTGCGAACTGTTGCCAGAATGTCTGGCCGGTTGACGAGTTGACATGGTTGGGAATACCTCCAAAAGCGTTCTTTCTGCCAGAATCGGAAAAGCACACTCTATATACCCAATTTGCCACATGATCCACCAGAAGTCCAGCGCCGAAAACGGGACAGGTCTAATTTCTGCGACGCACTGGCCCGGATCGTTCCGGCGAATTGGACCTAATTCTTCGGCTGGGCCCAAAAAAACGCCGCCTCCCTGCGCCGGCAGGGAGGCGGCTGGCGTGCAATTGGAACCTGGAATGTTGTGGGTCCGGAAGTTGTCGTCTCAGGCGATCGGCCCGCACTGGCCGCGGACACGCCTTCCGGGGGCGGGGCCCGGGAGAGCTACCGGCGAGTCGGTCGGGTCAGACGTACGGTGCCCCCCGTGACTCGGGTGGAAGCCGCACTGCTTCCGACGTTGCGGTCGCTCGCGCGCCTCAGACACGGCCTTCTCCAGCCAGGAATCGATCCCAGATCGGGCTGAAACACCTCCGTGTTGGCCACAGCCGCGAGCCTGCGGGATGGCTCGGCGGCGGGGATCGACCATGGTCACGCAGGCCTGACGCCAAAGGTCCCAATTGCGGTTCTGTAAATGTACGGGGCCAACTCCTAAACGCCATCCCCCAACAGTGGGGCAAAGGAGAACTGCTACAATCCGTTAGTGTACGGATTTGCCGGGTTTGTTCAAGCGAGGTTTTGCCTTTTGCCGAAAACGGGACAGGTCTGATTTTCCCGCAACGGCCCGCAGCGTGCCTCGGATGAATTGGACCTGCCGCCTTTTCAGCTCCCCAGTACGCCACCGTCGGCCAGGAATTCGGACCACACGCCCGCAGGACCGGCCCTTGTCTGCCGCCGCGCGGCGTGCGAAAATTGTAGTTGGGTCCGCATTTCCGGCGAGGAGTTGATCTAAAGATGAAAATCGTCCCCCTGGGCGAAAACGTGGTGGTCAAGCGGCTGGAATCGGAAGAAACCACCTCCGGCGGCATCGTATTGCCCGATACGGCCAAGAAAAAACCCCAGCAAGGCCGGGTCCTCTCGGTCGGCGACGGACGCCTCCTGCCCGACGGAACCCGGGTCGCCCACCAGCTCAGCGAAGGCGACCGGGTGCTCTTCGACAGCCATGCCGGCAGCGAACTGATCATCGACGGCGAGGAGCTGCTGATCATGAGCGAGGACGAGATCCTGGCGGTGGTGGTCTGATCCCGCGCTGGCCCCGCCCCCGTGCCGAAGCTAGAATATCAGTAGGATCGGTCTCAGCGCCCAGCGGGGGGTGGGAATAATCTGCCGCCCCCGGCCGGAATCAGTTGCAGGGCCGTACCGTCCCTTTCCTCCGCAACTCAGCGAGAGAAACATACCATGCCCACACGATGTCTCCTCACCACCGCCTTGTCGCTGATTCTGCTGGCAACGGCCGGGTACGCCTTGGCCGGCGCCGCGGACAACCCGACCGGCACCGATGCCCGAGACTTCAGCCGCGCGGTCGATCGGGCCGTCCGTTTCCTCCAGAGCAAGGGCCAGGCGCTGGACGGCTCCTACTCGGCCCACGCCGGGCCGGGAGTGACCGCCGTGGTCACCACGTCGATCATCCGCAACGGCCGCAGTCCCGCCGACCCGCTGGTGGCCAAGAGCCTCAAATACCTGGAAGGTCTGGTCCAAGGCGACGGCGGCATCTATCGCAAAGGCGGGTTCTACCGCAACTACGAAACCTGTCTGGCCATCCTCTGCTTCTCCGAGGCCAACCGCGACGGCCGCTACGACAAGCTGATCAAAAACGCCGACCGGTTCATCAAGGGCATCCAGTGGGACGAGGACGAAGGGCACGACCGCAGCAGCAACAGGTTCGGCGGGGCGGGCTACGGAAAAAACAAGCGGCCCGATCTCTCCAACACCAGCTTCCTCATGGAGGCCCTGATTGCCGCCGGCAACGGGCCCGATGACCAGGCCGTCAAGAACGCCCTGATCTTCGTCTCCCGCTGCCAGAACCTCGAAACCGAACACAATACCACCAAGTTCAGCGTCAAGAATCCCGACGGCGGTTTCTACTACACCTGTGCCGCCGGCGGCAGCAGCCAGGCCGGCGATACCCCCAACGGCGGACTGCGAAGCTACGGATCGATGACCTACGCCGGGCTGAAGAGCATGATCTACGCCGGCGTCGGACCCGACGATCCGCGGGTCAAGGCCGCACTGAAATGGATCCAGAAGCACTACGGCCTGGAGTCGAACCCGGGCATGGGCGATGCCGGTCTCTACTACTACTACCACGTCTTCGCCAAGGCCCTGGACGCCACCGGCCTGGACACCATCGAAGACGCTCAGGGTAACCGCCGCGACTGGCGCCGCGACCTCCGCCGCGAGCTGATCCGCCGCCAGCGGCCCAACGGCTCCTGGCTCAACCAGAACGGCCGCTGGCTGGAGGGCGACCCCGCCCTGGTCACCGGCTACGCGCTGCTGGCGCTCTCCTACTGCCGCCCGGCGGCGGAAGAATAGACCCCGGCAACCCGCCGGAAGTGCCGCGGTGTTCACCATTCGGGCCCTGCCGTCCCTTTCGCAGTCCGCGCCGACCCCGTAAGCTGTTTGGTGATTGCCAAGGCGTCCTTTCCGGGAAAGCCATTGTAGGAGGCGACTCCAGTCGCCGATTTCTCCGGGATATTGACGATTGCGCTGCGAGTCCGAATCGGCGACTGGAGTCGCCTCCTACATCCATGTGCTCACAGTCTGAGATCCCTCCCGGCCGTCCCTCGATCGCAACCGAAAGAACAAACCATGCGCAAACTGCATGCCGCCTCGATCCTGATCGCGACCCTGCTTTCCGCCTCGCCCGCCGCCGCTGCCGACTGGCAGATCCGCACCACCGGCGACGCGACCCTGGAAATCTCCTCTCGGCAAGTCCCCGTGCTCACGGCCAACTACTGCTTCTGGGCCGAGAACTGGAAGTACGCGTCTGCCCGGCTCGAACTCGGGGAGTTCAAGGCCGGCCGGCAAACCTTCGCGGGAACCGTGGCCGGACTGGATCTAAAGCTCGGCGGCACGGTCGCCTCGCCCGCCCCGGGCAAACTGTGCTACACCTGGAACATCCAGTCGGGCCGCGACCTGACAGGCATTGTCGGCGGCGGCCTGGAATTCAACCTGGTGGGCGACAGCCCGGCGCTCGACGGCAAGTCCTCCCCGCCGGTGTTGCTGCCCAACAACACCGGCTTCAAGTGGCCGATCGCCCCCGGCGACGCCGTCCTGGTCGAGTTCGACAAACCGATCGCCAAGGTCTACTTCGAGCAGGGCCAGAAGAACCGGATCCGCGCCATGTTTGTCGGCCAGCAGCTTGCCCGGGGAAACCACACGGTGGTGATGACCGTCACGCTCCCCCGCGGCGGCCGGGTCGCCCAGACGCTCACCCAGCGCTACGGCCCGGCCGATACCTCCCGCTGGTACTCCGGCGCAATGTTGCACGACCGCAGCCCGGTGGACCTGAGCTTTCTGAACCACAAGCCGGCCGGCCGGCACGGATTCGTCCGCCCCGACGGCGACCGGCTGATCTTTGCCGACGGAACCAGGGCGCGCTTCTGGGGCGGAAACATCGCCGCCTATGCGATCTTCGAAGACAAGCAACTGATCCGGGACCAGGCCAAACGCATCGCCCAGCTCGGCTACAACCTGATGCGGTTCCACCACCACGACTCCATGCGCTGGGTCGGCCGCACCGTGATCGACAAGACCCGATCCGACTCCCAACGGCTGGACGACGAGGTGATGGACCGGCTCGACTGGTGGATCAAGTGCCTTCGCGACCAGGGGGTCTACGTCTGGCTCGATCTGCACGTGGGCCGCCTGTTCAAAGCAGGTGATCGGATCGGCGAGGGCTACCCCGAGATGCTCCGCGGCCGCTCGGCCGGCGCCGAGGCCAAGGGCTACTGCTACTTCAACCGCCGCATCGAGCAGTTGATGAACGATTTCAACGCCCGCTACCTCGAGCACGTCAACCGCTACACCAACCTGGCCTACAAAGACGATCCGGCGATCATGGGGCTGCTGGTGACCAACGAAAACGATCTGACCTGCCACTTCGGCAACCTGATGCTGCCCGACAAAAACAACCCCTATCACAACAAGCTGTTCGACGCCGCGGTCCGCGCCTTCGCCGCCCGCCACGGCCTGCCCTACCAGCAGACCTGGAAGACCTGGGAGCCGGGCCCCGCCAAGCTCTTCCTGGCCGACTGGGAATACCGCTTCAACCGCCGGATGCTGGCCGGTCTGGAGAAGGCCGGCGTGAAGGTGCCGGTCTCCACCACGCAGATGTGGGGCAACATGGCGCTCTGCGGCCTGCCGCCGCTTACCGCCGGGGGCATCATCGACGTGCACTCCTACGGCAAGGCCGAGGCGCTGAGCACCAATCCGCGGTTCGCCGGCAACTACGTCACCTACATCGCCACCGGCGCCGCCTACCAGAAACCCGTGGCCATTACCGAGTGGAACGTCCCCTGGCCGGCCATCGATCGCTTCACTGCCCCCTTGTACGTGGCCAGCGTCTCGGCCTTGCAGGGCTGGGACGCCCCGATGATCTACAACTACTCGCAGCGCAACTTCTCGAAACCCTCCCGGCCCACCACCTGGTCCACGTTCCCCGACCCCGCCCTGACCGGCATGATGCCCGCCGCGGCGATCCTCTATCGCCAGGCCCACGTGGCCGAGGCCAAGAACACCTACTGCCTGATGCTCGATCGCCAGAAACTCTACTACCGCAGCAGCCACCCCAGGAACATGGCCAGCCTGCGGACGCTGGTCGAGCAGAGCAAGCTGGCCATCGGCCTGCCCGATACGGGAGAGCTCGACTGGGACGCCGCTACCAAGGTCGCCAAGGGAGTCCGCGTGATCACCGACCTCGACAGCGACTTCATCCCCGCCGGGGGCGACTTCGTCCGCTCCGACACCGGACAGCTCACCCGCAACTGGGCCCGGGGCTCCCAGACCATCGACACCGACCAAACCCAGGCCGTCCACGGTTGGATCGGCGGCCGGTCGATCGCGCTGAAGCACGTCACCTTCCAGATCACCACCCCCAAGGCGGCCGTGGCCGTCTCCAGCCTCGACGCCAAACCGGTGCCCGAGTCGAACCGGCTCCTGATCACCGCCGTCGCGCGGGTGGTAGCTTCCCCGGGCGGAACCATGCCGCTGCTGTCCGAGCCCGTCCGCGGCCAGCTCGCCGTGCGGGCACCGGAGGGCCTGAAGCTCATCCCCCTGGCCGGCGACGGCACCCGGCTGACGGCCCTGCCGGCTAAGTACGGCGACGGCCGCTACACCGTCGCGCTGCCGGCGGATCGCGGAACCCATTGGTTCCTGCTCACCGAATGACCTGTTAAGTTGTGGTATGAGGAGTAACAGTAGTTCCAAGTTTGCCATCTGCGCCGCCAGGGTGGCCGGGGTCGAGCGGAGCGAGCCCCCGGGAATTCGCCGAACTGGGGGCTCACCGACCAACGCTTCGCGTCGGTGCCCGTCGACCCCAGCCACTCGTTGCTCAAACTTGGAACTACTGAGTAAGACAAGGACGCAACAGCGGTAAAGACGATTCGGGGGAGAAGCGGCATGTCCGAAACGCCAACGGACCGTCCGAAAGCAAGACGCCGGCGGCTTCAGTTCAGTCTGCGGACGATGTTCGTGGTGCTGACCGCTGCGGCCGTGGTGCTCGGCTTCATCAGCAAACCGATCATGCAGCGGCGCCGCGAGCAAGAGATCCTGCGAACGATCGGCTTTCAGAACGTCTCGGCCCGATACGTCTACGTCCCGGCGTCCGGCGATTGGATCTTCTCTTCGATCCTCGGGTCGGCCGTCTATCAACGTGTCCGCCAACTCAGCCTCGCTGGTAGGGCGCCGGAAGACGTCGACCTCGGCCGGCTGGCCGAACTTACCCATCTGCGCAAACTGTCGTTCTCTGGCACCCGAGTCTCCGACGCCGAGCTGGCGGGCCTCAGCCACCTGGCCCGCCTCGAAGAACTCGATCTGTCCGACACACAAGTCACCGACGCAGGACTGGTGCATCTCGAAGGGTTGAAAGAACTCGAGCAGCTTCGTGTGGCCGGTACGGAGGTGACCTACGAGGCCCTCGAACGGTTGCAGCCGGCACTGCCCAACGCGGTAGACCTTATGCAGCGACGGGCCGTCGAAGAACTCGAGCGGGCCCGTGCCTTCATCGAGCCCCAGGATGCACCCAGCGGTGGCCCCGTCACGGCCGTTCGCTTCAGCGGGCGGTTTCGGGATGCCGACCTCTCGCATCTGGTACGGCTGCGACAGATAAGGCGACTGCACCTCATTAACCATGGCACCGACAATTCTCTAAAACGTCTGAAGGACCTTCAGACCCTCGAAGAGTTGGAGCTGAGATCCACGCAGGTCACCGGCGAGGGACTAAAGCACTTGGCCGGACTGACCAACTTGAAAGTGTTACGTCTGAGCGAAAGCCGGATCGACGACGCCGGATTGAAACACTTGATCGGACTGAAGAACCTCGAACGATTGAATCTGGACCGAAGCCGAATCACCGGACTCGGCCTGGTACACCTGAAAGACTTGCCGCAATTGAGAGTGCTGGAGCTGGCCGAGGTGCCGTACATCTACGACGTCGACCTGGGTGCGTTGGAGGAGATGAAGGCGCTGAGGTACCTGGGGCTCAGCGGCGCGCGGATCAGCAAGGCCGGTCTTGCCAGGCTTCAAGCCTCCCTGCCGAACACCAGAATCGGGTTGCCCATGGGCGACGCAAGGCCGGGTCCCGGTCCGGGGCCGCCTGCCAAAGCCCCCTTCCCCTCTGCCGGCGCGGACGCATTTTGGGCCGGCGACTATGCCGAGATGGCCCGCATATTTCGAGGATTCACGTCGTCGCCAAATGCATCCTGGCAAGGCCATCTCTGGCTCGGACATGCCTGCCAACTGGCCGGCAACTGGCAGCAGGCCGTGGCGGCGTACAAGGCGGCGATCGAGGAACTCGACCGGGAAATACGCGGTGCTTCCGGCCCGCCACAAATGACTCGCATGAGGCCTTCGCGCAGGCAACTCCATGAGGATTGGACCAAGCTCGTGCTGCTGGTCGGACGGATCGAACTGGTCGAGCTGGAGGATCCCGCCGCGGCCGTCGAGACGCTCCTGTTGGGCCTTCGCCATGCACCCGAAGCCGATCGGCCCGTGGTGGCCATTGCCGGCGATGCGGCAACGGCGATCGAAGGGCTCGCATCTCCCTACAGTTCGCGCCTCGCGAACGAGCGTCCGTGGTCGGAGTTGATGTATCCGCTGGCGGCGCATCGGCACCTCGCCATGGCGTACGAGCAGCTCGGCGACGTCGAGGCGGCCCTCGATTGTTGGACCCGTATTCGGCTCTGTCGGCTGGCCTATCTTGTGGCCATGGCCCAGACCGATCCGGTCCACGTCGCGCGGCTCTGGGCGAAGCTGCCCAAAGACGGGCCGCGGCCGCCGATGCCGATCTTCCTTCTCCCCACTCGCCGGCAGCCGGAGGTCACCATCCGACTCGCCTCGGGTGAATCCCGGCTGGCGTGCTGGGAATCGAACGCCTGGGACACGTTTGCGGTGGTGCCGCCGCCGGGTGAGGCCGTCGCGTCGTTGCGAATTACCTGTACGGCCACAGCCGGCGAAGGCAATCCGGACAGAAGAGGATCCTTGCGCTGTTGGGTCGGCGATGCAAACTCCTACAGCGGCGCAAGCCGGCTTCTGCTGGAACACCGCTGGCCGAAGGAGACGCCGTCGGGCCGGTGGACCAAGCAGCTTGACGTCGACGTGCCGTACGATACCGGTGTCGTTTTTCTTCACATAGCATCTTCCGCCGTGAGTGAAATCATCGTCTCCGGCGAGCTGCGACCGCGAGGGCAGGGGCAGCCGATGCCCGAGCCGGTGCCGCCGAGGCCCGGCCGTATCGATCCGCAGCCGGACAACCCGTTTCGCCCCGTTGCCGCCGGCCTCTCCGGCTTCGCTCACTCGCGCCACGAAACGGCCGCTCTGGCCGAATTGCCCGATGGCCGCCTGCTCTGCGCCTTCGGGACCGACAAGATCCTCTTGAGCACCAGCCGGGACGGGGCCGCGTGGGATCAGCCCTGGGAGTATCCGCACAACAGTGTCTTCCCGACGGGTGCCCCGGCGCTGCTGGTCGACGGCGACCGTCTGATCTGGATGCTGTACGTCTCCAAACGGCCCGGCACGGACCGTTTCAGCAGCGGACACTATTGCTTGTGGATAACCCACTCCCACGACGGCCGGAACTGGGCGACCCCAAAACCCGTGCGAACAGCCGGATCGGCGCGGCCCCGACAGCCGGCGCACGTCACGCGCAGTCCCGACGGAAGGTATTGGATCTTTCTCGGCGGACTGATGGGATCGGGAGATTCTCCCGGCGACGTCAAGGAACTGACCCGCATTAACGTGCCGATTCGCAACCAGATGACCTGGCCGGCGAACCCCCACGCCACGTTCGACGGCGACGGAAACTGTCACCTGGTCTTCGACGATTTCGGCCGGGCGCTCTACTACAGCCGGTCGGACGATATGCACGCGTGGTCGCCGCTGAAGAAGCTGGGTGAGAAGATCGAAGGGTCTTCGATCCACAGTCCGCAACTCATCTGCGATGGCGGCCGGGCAGCGCTGATTTACACGACGAACCAAGGCACCTGGCTGCGGCGCGGCGTCATGCAGCCGGAGGGCCCCAGGCTGGGCAAACCGATCCGACTGTTCGATCATCGCATCACGATCGAAGGTGCACGGCTGCTGCGCAGTGCCGACAAGCTCTTCCTGCCGGTCCGGGGAAATCCACCGCAGTTGCTGCAGGCCGACCTCGACGAGCTGCTCGACCCTCCGCAACGTACCGATTCGTCTAACAGCTCTCAGCGATCGCTTCCTACTTTGCCACGAACGTGACCCGGTTCGACAGCAGCATCTCCGGCCCGGACCAATCGTGCCAAACGGCCAACTTCGCAATCCGGGGAGTGGCCAGGTCCCAGCCGCCGCGGCAATAGAGCAGTTGGACCCCGATCTTGTCTCCTTTTTTTGCACCGATACGTTGCGGAAAAAGGGGTCACGCTTTAACTTTCAACTTTCGCCAACGGTGGAGGAATGTCGTCAGTTCAGCAGAACGGCCAGTTCGTCTAGAGTTGAAAGTGAAAGCCTGACCGCTTGACCGACCCCTTGACCCGTCAACTGCGACGATTCGCTCCGCCGCGTTATGCTTGTTCGTCACTGCCTTCCTATTTCGAAGTCCGCAAAGTCGCTCGGACTGACGATTTCAATCCCTCGGTACTGCTGAAGGGCCAGCAGATCCTTGTCACCCGTGATTATGCATTCAGCCTCCCCGGCGACGGCCGTGCCAATGATCTGATCGTCATCCGGGTCGCGGCACACCGGCTGCTGCAACTTCTGAGGCCTGACAATCTCCATTTCGGATTGTAACAGACCAACGGCTTCGTCCACCTCTTCCGCCGTGTACTTGAACTTACCGCCCAAATGCTAGCGCAGTTCGGACAGGATGACGTCGGATGACACGATCGTGTGACGTAGCACACAATGTTCCAGCAAGTCGGCACATGCGCCGCGGGAAATCAGCGCAGCAATCAACACGTTTGTGTCGAGCACGACTTTCATGAGATGCGATCAAACACATCTTGATCCGTGACAAGGCCCTGGCTTTGAGCCTTGGCTGACATCCGTTCTCGCAACGAGCGAAACTGCCGTAGAAACAGATGTTGCTTGACCGCCCTACCAACGACTTCGTCCGGGGCGATGCCTTCTTGTCGCGCCAGTTCGTCCAACGCCCGTTTGACATCCTCAGGCAGTGTGACAGTGATGGGCTGCGCCATGTTTGCGTCTCCTCGCATGCGCTACCACTTTTGCGGCATAATTGGCCTATTTGGCTTTCCGAATAACACGACGCCTCGGGCCAGGTAGAGGGTGCAACGGCCATCGGAGTTCTCGTTTGGGCGACCACCCAACATTCATTCTGACGGCTGACCTGCGGGCTGTCAACCACCCCCCGCAAGGGTTCGCGATGAAGCGGCCGAATTGATCAGAAGTGAGGGGAAAGCGGGGAACTCAACTACCGGTCGGTGGGGGCCGGAAGCCTCGCTCGGCCGGGGTTGGGCCAGACCAGGCAGATCGCTCGGCCCGGGCGGGCGAAGCCGGGGGCCGACCACGATGGATCGGTCGAGTATGCCCGGCGGTTGTCCCTCGGGCTGGAAAACTCGTACAGCGGGCGTACGGTCTTCGGCCGCGGCTTCGTATCCACCGGCAGCGCGTGCAGTACGACCGTCCTTCGATCTTCCGCTGCCGCGCCGACCTCCAGGAAATAACCACCCTGCTGCGTCTTCCCCCGGCAGACCGCCACCGTCTTGCCTTCCACCGGCCGCTTAATCGCGAAAAACGCAATCTCCTTCCCGCCGGGTCCCCGCGGCCCGAGTTCTCCTGCTTCCACGGTACTATGAGGTACTCCGACTTCCTGCCGCCCCTCTCGCCGCACTTCGTTGCCTTCGCTTGGCGATACCACGGGGACACCCGTCTTTCGCTGCCGACGCCGCCGAGTGTCGCGGCCAGCGGGCCTGGGGTTGGTCACCCGGTATTCCCGGGCCGGTGATTCTTCCGTGCAGACGACCGTGTCTCCCACGTTCGAAGGGGGAACCCCAAGTGTGCCTATGCCCTGCTCTTCGACCCCGGCAGGATTGACGTGTCAGGCCGTTACGACACGCCCACGCGGCACCCGCTCTGACCACGACGAAGGCTCCCGCATTTCGGCGGGGTGACAGCCGGGAAGACGTCAAGCGGTTTTTGGTGGACGGTGCCCATCGTACGGATGATTCTTGCTGTTTTTCAACGGCGGCCAAGATCCTCCCGTTGCTGCGCAACTGTGACTTTATGCGTATTGTGCCGGTTGTTCGTGCGGCGGTTTGGGTTCTTGCGGTTTCGGTGCGGCGGTGGCGGAGAATCGGGCGGTTCTCTGGTAAAATGCGGGAGGTGGTCGTTTCATCTTTTGGGCAGGAGATGAGATCATGAATTGGGCAGGAATTCTGTTCTATGTGTTCATCAGCCTGGTCGGCCTGGCTTTTGGGCTGATGGGATACTTGCTGATCCACTACGGGGTGGCGGCCGGCAGGGGCGAAGGCCCAAGATCCAAATTGTACAAGGCTGCGGCGATCGCCTTCGCCGCGGCCGGCGTGTTGATCGTGGTAGTTGCGATCTGGAAATGCGACCCGCTGTTGACGGCTCCGTCCGACTCGCCGGTGCACCGGGAAGAGTCTGCCGAGGAGCGTGTGCCGATCGTTCTGGGCGACGTGGTGCTGGAGCCGGACACCCTGAACGTGCGTTTCAGGCCGGCCGTGCCGGTGCCGGTGGTGAAGACCGCGGCCCAGCAGGCGAGGCCCGCGGCAGAGATTCGCGAGACGGCGAGGCCCGCAGGCGTGGCGGACCTGGGGCCGCCGCGACAGCAGCCGGCGTTTGGCGCTGCGGCACGGTAGCACGAGACTCCGACGGCCGATTGTGATCTGGCCCCAGCGGCACTGGCCGCAGTGGGCCGGGTTCACTCGTCTTTCCGAAATCGGCGGAATGTGTCAGACTGGTCTCCTGTCACGGCTGAATTGACGGAGCACCAGGCGGCCCGGACGATAGTCCGGCATCACGGAGGATCGATCATGCTTGCCCGCCGTCCGAGAAGACTGATGCCGGTTTGGGTGGTTTTGTTGGCCGCTTCTGGGGTGGCAATGGGGCAATCGGAGGTCCCGCTGCCGGTGCCGAAGGCGGAGGCCCAGGCGGAGTCGGAGCGCCAGGCGGAACCCGCCGCGGAGGTGGTGCCGGTTCCCGAATCGCTGGGGAATCCCCGGGCGGTGATGAGCCGATTCATCAAGGCCACCAACCTGAGCGATTATGCGGGGGCGGCGGAGTGTCTGGACGTCAGGCATCTGGAGGAGTCGAGCCGCCAGGCGCAGAGTGAGATTCTGTCCTGGAAGCTCAAGGAGATCATCGACCGGTTGGGTGTGGTCGACCTGGAGGCGATCAACGACCAGTCGGGTGCATGGCCGTACCACTTCCAGCCCGACCCCCGATACCCGCCCATCGTGATCGCCCGCGGGGGTGACGGTGCCTGGCGGTTCACCACGCGGACGGTGGGTACGGTCGAAGATCTCTACGAGCGGCTGAAGGACCGCCCGCCGGTGGCGGGCCGCAACTGGCTGCGGGACCTCTTCCCGGCGAGCATGACCAAGCCCGGGCTTCTGCTGCCACACTACCAGTGGATCTGCCTGCTGGCGGTGATTTTCATCGGCTTTCTGGCCGACCGGCTGGTCCGCTTTCTGCTGGACCGGGTGACGATGGCCTGGTTGAAGATGGTCAAGGTCGAGGTCGATCGGAAAGTGGAACGGGGTGTATGGAAGCCGGTGGGTCTGCTGGCCAGCGCGCTTGCGTGGTACGGCGGCACGAAACTGATCGGCCTGCGTCCCGAAGTGCTCAAGGTGCTGTTGGCTTCGGTCCGTTTCTTTGCGGTGGTGGCGGCGGTCTGGACGGTGTTTCGCCTGATCGATCTTTTGTCGAGCTACCTGTTGGTGCAGGCCCGCAAGACCAAGACCAAGTTCGACGACCTGATCATCCCGCTGGTCTCGCGGACGCTGAAGGTTTTCGCCACCTGCGTGGGTGCGATTCTGTTCGCCGAGGCTTTCGATCTGCCGCTGGCCGGATTGCTCAGCGGGCTGGGGCTGGGCGGGCTGGCGGTGGCCCTGGCGGCCAGGGATACGCTGGGCAACCTGTTCGGCTCGGTGATGGTGTTGATGGACCGGCCGTTCGAGATCGGCGACTGGATCAAGACCGGCGAGGTGGAAGGGACCGTAGAGACGGTGGGCATGCGGAGCACCCGGGTGCGGACCTTCTACAACTCGATGGTCACGTTGCCCAACAGCCTGCTGACCACCGCCGCGGTGGACAACATGGGGCGGCGGCGATACCGGCGGATCAAGACGATGTTGTCGCTGCAGTACGACACGCCCCCGGAGAAGATCGACGCCTTCTGCGAGGGTATCCGCGAATTGATTCGCCGCCACCCCTACACCCGCAAGGATTATTACCACGTTTACTTCAACCAGTTTTCGGGCAGCTCGTTGGACGTATTGCTCTACTGCTTCGTGGAGTGTCCGGATTGGGCGGTGGAGCTGCGCGAGCGTCACCGGCTGTTTGTGGACATCGTGAAGCTGGCGGACGGCTTGGACGTCAGCTTCGCGTTCCCCACGCGGACGCTGCACCTGCACCCCAAGGAGGCGCCGGCGGAGGCAGAGCCTTCGGCCGAGCTCGGTGATCCGGTGGCCGCCGGCCGTCGGCTGGCGGCGGAGATTGCCGGGCCGCCGTCGTCACCGCGGTCTCGCCCCGGTTCGGTCGAGTTTCACGGCCCGCTGGGTGCGGTGGAGGTGGAGTCGGGCGAGGCATAGGTCCCCAAGCCGGCAGGGGGTGATGTTGGCGTGGTGCTGCGTGGTGGCGTCGGCGGCATGTGGGGACCGGCTGGAGACGCACAACGGCACGATCCGTCGGTCTACTGCCAAGGTCCCGGCGGAATGCAAAAAGGGTCGGGCTCTATGCCGTTGCGTTTTTCTGGGAGTTGACGGCGGCCTAACCCCAATACCGTTGAATTAAGGAGTGATTGGGCGGTAGGGTAGTGGCACCGGCGTCTCGCCGGTGGTGCACAAGTTGATGCGCTGCCGCGAGTTCCGTCACACCGGCGAGACGCCGGTGCC
>SDBV01004004.1_pt1 | contig 21347 bp, 15 predicted proteins | sample 2277081 | NCBI WGS metagenome assembly SDBV01 (sample SAMN10402039, study PRJNA504765) | marine sediment metagenome | isolation source: marine sediment core GS10_PC15, 223 cmbsf | place: Arctic Ocean: Southern Knipovich Ridge | collected 2010 | reverse complement strand
CGGCAATCTGGGCGAATTCGACACCGTCAATACTACCGTCATCATTGACATCAAAATCCCCTGGGAAACCCTGACTTACCCAAAAATCGGCAAGCAATTTCACGTCATCGATGTCAACATCATAGTCATCGTCGAAATCCCCCGGCGGAAAAGCAGGAGCAGGAGGCTCCGGAGGTGCAGTGTCCGATGCGGTCACCGTAGTCTTGCCGGCGGTGGTCACACCATAGTCACAGATCACCCACCAGGTACCATCGTGAGCGGTCATTCGGCCGTCCCCTTTGTATATATTAATCATACCGGTTACATCACCATCAACGATCAACGTACCGCCGGTGATGTCCATCGACCCGCCGGTTTGTATACTTATCGAGGCACATGAAATGGTACCGCCATCCAAGTGGACGTCGCCTGAGCTGGCATTTCCTTCAATATTCATGGAAATCCCAAATGTACCATTGACCGTAACCGTACCGCTTGTCATATTTATATGACCTGCGCCCTTATATCCAACATCCATGTGAGTGCTGACAGTGGTAGTACCACCGCTAACATTAAATGTCCCGTCATCGCTGGCGCCGTAGCCTAAAATAAACCAACCGTTTGTTGCAAGCGAACCGTCGGTGATATCAATAGCATCTGTGTTCCCCCAGTCGCCGCAGACTACCTTGCCGGTTACTGCTGTTGTGCCTGTATCGATAATTGGCCCGACTATACTCGCCCTGATACCTACCTTATCAGCCGAGTCGGGAACGCCAAAGTCCCAGTTGCTTACATTATCCCAGTCCCTGTCGCCGCCGACATTGTTCCAATCTGTATCCGCCAGTGCGTTACCGACCACACTCACCAGCAGGATAACAGTAATTAAACATACATGTTTTTTACACATACACATAAATTGCCCCTTTTAAATTAATATTTCTAAGATACCCACCTTGTTTGATGATCATAGCCGTTCCAGACCGTAGTCGCATAAGCAGATGCCCCTAAAGCAGGCGTCAGCGCCGGCACGAATACGCTTAAAAGCGGCCTGTTTTTTCGCATCACAATGATCCCCAAATTATTTCAACCGTTAATACCACATAATTACGCATACACACAGTTTCATATTACCAAAATTCGGCTCGTTTGTCAAGGTTTATCGGGGATATCCGGGATCAAACAAGAAATATCGACTAAAACCCGTCCAGCCAGTTACCTGCAAATATCACAAAGTCACAAAGCGTAACATCACCATCAACATTAAGGTCCGCCCTGCCAAAATCATAGTCACCCCACCGGCTTGACACAACCGCAAAGTCTTTATAGTCAACAACATCATCGTCAGCGACATCCGCCCCACCACAATCACCGCATGAACTGGCAAGCCAGTTATTACAAACAACCAGCACATCCTCAATATCAACGATCCCGTCTGCAAAAATGTCCGCCAGAACGAGTCCTTCATAATCCCTCATCAGCCACATATCAGCAAAGAACAACAGGTCCTCATCTGCAACACCATCAGGACATTCAAAATCACCTGCCAACGATTCCCAAGCCAACTTCGGAGAGCTAACGCCATCAACACACAAACGCCAATGATCCTTAAAACCGTTAATATCTTCACCGACAAAATCCCAGCCGGTAAACGTGCCCTGTTGTTTCATAGCCGTTGTGGTCGCTGCGAAAATTTCGGCAACTTCGCCACGGCTGCCGCTGTCTTGCAGCGATGGATTTTTTGTAATGTCCCAATAACAACTTTCATAATTAGCATGATTATACTCGATTCCCATAATCCCGCCAACACCACCAGTGCCGCTGATAATACCGGTTGCATAGCAGTGACTAATAAGACCGGCTCCCCCTGTACTGCCTACAATACCGCCGGCGGAACCATTGCTCGAAACATCTCCCTCGGAATAACACATCAATATGCTGCTGCTGGAACCATTTTCCCCGGCAAATCCCCCGACAGAACTATCGCCATCAACACTTCCTGCAAAAAAACTCCGTTGAATTGTTCCATAATTTACCCCAACCAGTCCACCGACACCCTCACCGGTACCTTGAACACTACAATTCACATAACAGTTTTGCACGGTTGCCTTGATCCCAGCACCAATAAGTCCTCCAACGTAGTTGCTGCCAGAAACATTAGAATTTACAACTGAGCATTTCGATACCACAACATCCGGAGTAACTCCTGAAGTATTATCTGCAAGGCCGATCAGACCACCTGTCAAAGCAAAAGAGCTTGCGATCTGGCCTTCTTTTACATGACAGTTTTCTACAGTTACATAATTGAGTGCCAAACCGACCAAACAACCATTATAAGCAGCAGAAGAGGTAATATTGCATTGTTGCAGCACTATATTTTTAATAATGGCTGATTCCGAACTTGTCCCGCTGACGTATCCGAATAAGGCACACTCTCCTAAACCAGTAACAGTTAAATTGAAAATTGTATGGTTTTGCCCGTCAAAGTTGCCGTTAAATGTTGGAATCGGGGCTTGAGCATAGACGCTGCCGGACAGGTTCGGATCGCATTCAAGGCGAGTGTAAACTCCTGACCCCCAATAAGCAGTGTTACCGGCAAACTCATCAAAATCTGCTAAGTCTTCTATCAGATATGGATCATTAGGGTCGCCGCTGCCTGTAAGCGCAAAAACAGTGGAATTAAATGCAAAAAGCAGCATAACTGCAAAAAACGCACTGCCGATGGCTTGCTTGTTTGTCATCGTGTTTTACGGTCTCCTCCAAAAGTTTCCTGTCTCCACATACGTACTATACAGAATATTTGTTCGTATTACGATCAAAAAAGCGACCTATGGTCATCCTGCCTGCCGCGTCGACCTGTGGCGGCGAAGCTCATGGAGCGTAGACGTAAGTGAAACGAAGACGGGAGCGCAGTCGAAGTTTACGCCTTAGGTGGACCTATTTAACACCCCCGGCTGGCGATGGCTTTGCCATCCACGAATCACGAGTCACGAGTCACGAGTCACTAATCACGACATAAATCCCAAACTGACACCTGCATCAATGCTCCGGCTTATGACGTATGGGCATAGTGTTCACCAATGGCATATCTTTGCGCAGCATTTTGGCACCGATGCCTGTTAACCAGAGGTAATGGTCAGTGGGCATACCCTCATAATCGACAAACTGAGTGATAGAGCTATTGGGTGGTGTATTGCTGCATTTCATAATTGCAGTGCCTTCGTCGATTTCGTCAAACATGGCTACATAGAGCATCTTGGCCCCTGCCTGAACCGACGTATAAATCTGATCCCAGTAGAAACGGCCCTTGTGTCTGGGGATCGCGCCCAGTGGACGGACGGCTTTCAATGAATCTCTGGCCATGTTATGCCAGCTGAAACCAGGATACACAATCGGTACATAGTCAACTTTGCGCTCCCCGCACCAGGCAATGTCAGCCTTGATATGATCCCGCAAGCGATCCATCTCCTTATGGAGCAACGGCGTAAAACGCTGTACCATCCACGGCAGCACAATGTCTGCAGATTGGATTATCTCATGCAGGTAAGGATCGTCCACGCAGTCCCCATTTAACTCGCGGAAATAGGTCGGCACACCCACCATCACACTGCACCCGCCATACACTGGATCGTTCTTGAGAAAATCGATCAAGCGGTCAATGCCAATGTGGCGAATGTTGTACGACCGATCAGGAAAACCCAGTCCCCAGATCGTGACAAGTGGTTTGCCCCTGTGATACAGATACGTCTTCTGATTCGTAACCTTCAGATCGTCGACCAGTTCCTTCCAATCCGTGATGATGGCCGTGCAGTCTTCGCCACGGGACCTCAATCCGGACAGGTCATACATCACCCCAAAAGCTCGATCATACTTTACCGAAGCTGCCATCGCATGCTTGAGTATGACATTGCCTGATTTGTTCTTGTCACGTGAGCGAGCTACCCTAAAGAATCGCTGCATGAACACGCCATCGATACCATACTCCTGCATCCATTTGAAATGAAGATCCGTGGTGCTGGCATCCAGAGAACTGAACACTCGAGCGGGTGTGCCGTCTGCATGCATAAAGGAAGTCTCGTAGGTCTTCTCGTACTCAGAAACATCCGGCCAAAAATCAATGGTGCATCGCTCCCCATTAAAATCACCGCTCCTGCCAAAATGCCCCCACTGACGACAGGGACCATCGCCGGGTGCACGGAACCAGCCCTGATATCCTGCCATCACAAGGCCCTCGTAACTTCGATACCGTCCCACTGGCCCATGTTTGGTCCCGGCCTGCGTACATCCCGACGTACACAAAAACAGCGCGATGCTGATTATCACTCTCATACTTGACTTTGTCGTAATACGCATTGTCTTGAATCTCCTTTATGATTTTATTCCTTACTCCAACCTTAACAAAACAACTTGCTTAACGCAACAAACAAATCATGCCTGTCGCGTCGTCCTGTGGCGTCGTAGCTCATAGAGCGAAGACGTAAGTGAAACGAAGACGGGTCATCCTGCCTGCCGCGTCGTAGTTTTAACGAAGACGGGAGCGAAGCGCAGCCGAAGGTCTCGGCCAAGCGTCGGGATTTAATAAGTTTACGCCCAAGGTGAAAAATTCCATTTCGCCGTAGGCGGAACCCAATAGTCAATAATAAATAGAAAATAGAAAATTAAAAGACCCCTTTACTCAAACTCAAGGACACCAAAATACTGCGGAAGATGAAACTTAGGTGTTGGGTGATCAATAAACGACCAGGTAAGCCAATGCCGATGAGATGTCATGTTTGCGATTTTATAGAAGTTAGCTCTCCAGATCGCCCCTGATCGAGGGTGTGTCATTTTGCCGTACTTTGAGATCACCTCAAACGGCAGCTTATAGCTCAAGGTCCAGGTGGTTGGCTCTGTGATCTCGTCTGCTATAATTTTCGGAAGCGAATGGCGAATTTCCACCTTCTGGCAATCCGCAGATTCTACATATTTTTCTGTTTTATTTTGCTTATCGTTATACCGAAAGAACATCGTACCACCACAGTTGGTCTCAAGATTGAAATAAACATCTTCAAGTGCGATATCCGGCATAAAGAAAAACTCGACACAGCTGTCCTCCCAGACCTTGCCGTGAGTCTGATCGGCAACCGCTCGAACATATTGATCGTTCACCTTGAAAAAAACATACAAGTTGTTATCATCGTAAAGCAGCTTTGCTTGAGTCTTTGGAAAATGCGCGGGTCTATCGCCCATATAATTTGCTAATTCAAGCACATTGGCACGTTTCCATTGGCCGCCGTCCCATTCATTGTTAAGTTCTACCACGCCCCCGGCCCGTTTAACTCTATACCGCATCGCACCGTCAGACGTATTGGTCTGGATACTGAGTTTGTCATTTGTTGAACACGAAAATAAAAATACCGACAACAAAACGCAAAATGATAAGAGTATGACATTTTTCATTTCTAATTCCTATTATCTAACAAACCGAACTAACGACTAAAGACTAACGACTAAATAACTAAAAACCAACGACTAAAGACTGTTCGCCAGAACAGCCCCCGGTTTCTTTTATTGCGCCCGACTTAAAGTGGATTAATAAAAGAAGAAATAAATTGTTGTAAAGAATCCGTATTTCCTTGACATCGAGCATAAAGCCGAAGAGCCGCTTCATCATAATGAATAGATACTAATGTATGTTGTGGGTTGGACCTTAATTGATAACTGACAAGGCCTAATGAACCTAGATGATCTAATTCTCTTTTCAGTATACCCCAATCAGGTAACCCCGTGTAATCAAGCAACCACGACCGTTCTTTTTCTACATCGGTAAATTCAGTTCCATCATGCTGGTATGCCTTATAGTTTCTCTCTATAAATGGCAGCTTGATTATCTTCGCTTGTGAGCTAGATAATTGAGCCAGTATATTTACAAATATAAGGTTTGTTTCATCAGTTCTATCCTCTGTGCACGAAGAAGCAAGGATGCCTGCCCACATCTTTTGAAGGTCAAAGTCTTCAACCAAAGAGCCTTCCTCAATAACCTTTACAACAATACGAGGGTCCCCCCTTACATTATTAAGAGAACCTTTCTTTTCAAGCATTGCCCTTGCTTCTTGAAGAATCGGAGTAATATTTTTAAGCCTCCAGATACGTAATTTGTCTCTTAAAATAATTCCAAGTTCTTCGGCTGCTGGCTTACAAATTGCTTCAAGGAATTCCGAGGCAGTACTAGCAATTTTTATTATGTTCTTTCCAGCCTCTAAATCTGATGTATCCATTTTTTCCTTTTTTCAAAAAGTTGAATTTCGCCGCACCACAATCGCCGATTTAAATATTCTTTTTACCGCCTTGCTACGAACCAATACCGATAGCCGTCTTGCATCCTTCAGTAGTACAACCTTTCATCATCGTTGACCCTATGTTGAGAGAATCAGGGGTTGCTTCTAATAAAAAACCATCCGGCATATACATACTGACCGAAATTGCTATATCTGCGTCCGGCGGGCTTTTGTTAATTTCAACCAGAACTTTCCCGGTTGTTTTTTCTGTTACTCTATGACAATCAGCAAGATGTTCAATTTGATATGCGTCCTTGTCGCCCTCTACCACATTTCCTCTGCGTATGGTTGCAATCTTATGACCCTTGATATCATATACATCAAAATCAAGACCTATTCTTCCGTCGTTGTCTCTCCGTTCTATCCGTCTGAACAAAGACTCACCGTGGTAAGTTATGAGGTTTTCACAGTCAATAAAATAGTTACCACCAATTTTGATTTTGAAATTTTTTGGCGTTTCCCACATCTTAATTCTCCTTGTTTAACCAATGAATAAACTAAAAGGGGTCAGACTCTCTTCAAATTATCCCTCTAAACGGTATATCAGATGGTATAACATCTACTGTTTCATACCCATTTTCAAGTAAAAACATTTTAGTTGCTAATACGACTTCCTTCTGGTGGGGCATTGGACCAATTCTTACCTCTTTAATTGGTAAAAGTTCTTTTTCTTGTTCCATCTCCATATTCCTAATGATTTGCTTTGTTTCAAGTTGAGATTTGCCTTTTACCCTTTCTATTAATTCTTCTATTGCTTCTAGTCTCTTAGGTATAAAAAATTTAATATATGGGACTGGAGCATTGAACATGTTGTCTTTTCGAAAATATATTGCCGGTTGATCATAATACATCTCTGATAAATAACCATGCCCCCATGAAGAATAAGATCCAGCAAGCAATCGTACTTCTTTTTCGGATTTATAATGCTTATTTTTTAATTTTGCTATTACCCCAAATGGTACATGACTAAATGCACCTCTCTTATACGAGGGGCCTTTTCTATTATCAAAGCATTCATTTTGCCATCCTGCCAAATTATCTTTACGAATAATCCATTTTTTAATACCAGATTTATTGTAAACGCACTTAACAAGAAAAAACCTATTTCTCTTTAATTTTTCTGCATCAAAACCTATACAGTAGTTTCCATATGCACGAAATTGGCCAAGAGAATTTCCATCTTCGCTAAAAGAAACAAGGTAACGGTTCTTAATTTCCTTGGGGTCAAATATTTCCTGCTTCATTTTAAATACATCAAATGACTCTGGATTTTTAAATTGAACATCTTTAAATAGAACATCACCTTCAAGCGGAATCCTTAACTCCGTCGTATCGTTAACAAATAATGCATTCGTCATCCAAATTTCTTTACTTTTTATTATTCCTTCGAAACCTTCGCTTTTCGTATAATGGTATATTGTATCCTTGACGTTATCTTTAATCTCGTCAATAAGTTTTAGCATGGTTTTGAAACATTTATCTCTGTTAAAATCAGACATACATGTGACCCCTAAAAGACAGTTTTTATTACTTTTTCAACACCCTCAATCAGCTCTAAAGCATCATCTTTTGAGGGTTCTCTGTCTTTATTATGGTCACATAGATTTCTCAAGTCACCCAAATGCTGAATAAACCTCCACTTGGCAGTCTCTATGATTCCATTATCCTTAAGCATTTGGTTGTAGTCAGAAATAGTTACATTTTTTTTTCTAGTTTTGAGATCGTGTATTTGGCAAACATGACCTAAATGTTTTTCTAGAACAACACCCGCAACAGCACCACCTCCTCTAACAAAACCTTTTTTTGCCAATTCGCTTGCTGTGCCCAGTTCTGTGTCAAATATATCGGCTTGCAGAATTTCTTTAATGTCAAAAAGAGAGCTCTCAAATCGTTTTTCAACTGCGGTTAGTATAGAGTTTTGTATTTGCATTTTCCCAATAGCTGCTGAACTATCGACAATAACTTCATTATATCGAGTTGTTACTAGGCCCAATAAATAGTCTGCAATTCCATAAGTTTCAAAACTGATTTCCTTTCGCTTTTCAAATTTATATTGTTTTATGAAATCTGCTTGTCTTTCAGGGAGTAATTGTTTTACAATCGCAAGTGCTTCAGAATACCATGTATCGTATTCCTTTTTAAAATTCGGAAGCTTAATTTTATCTTTCTTTATTTTTGTTTTTATTCCTTCAGGCAAACCTTTCGTATCATCTATCATTGCTAAGTATAGCCGATTGCCTTTGACGATAAGATTTTCTAACTCTACCTTAATTGATTCAAACTTTGATGCCATTTTTTATCCCTTCCCAATGCGTCAATGGTTTTACTTAGAATATAGTATGTCGGCATCAGCCGGTTGTCAAGCGTTATTTGTCGCCTGTCGCGTCGTAGCGAAGCGAAGACGGATCATATCCCAACTGACCGCAGGTCATCCTGAGGGTAGCCGAAGGACCTATTTAACACCCTCCGGAAGCAACTGCTTACCATCCACGAATCACGAATCACGACATAAATCACCCCCGGCCAAAACCCATTTTTCTTTCATTTCCCTGCGTCCCTGCGCCCCTGCGGGATTAAGTTTTAAAAGCTCAACTAACAAACACACCGATACCTTTACTGCTGATATGATATATCCAAAGTATCCAAAAGTCCATTTAAAAAGCACTCCCGGCCAATAGCCGGCTCCTCAACAATGAACCATGAACAATGAACTATCTACCCGATAACTCTACTAACATTTACGACACCCCAACTCTAATTAGCGTTTCCAGCCCCCAATCCCACTTTTAAGGGTTTTTTCCTACTCACGTTTTTTGCAACTGGTGCGCGCAAAGTGCGCTGTGGTGCGCTATGGTGCGCGCATTTGTATTTATTTTCCACTTTTTGCATAAAAGCGCGCGTTTTTTCGTAAGTTCTTTCTGTCATTTTTCCCGCAACAAAACGACTCCTCTTTACCACTTCTAACAATTTTTCGGCCCTCACGGCCCCGTCACGGCCGTTTTAAAGACCCACCGCCTCTCGTTGATCGGCTCGGGAAGCACTTATTCTGTTTTTGGCAAAGTTTTGATAATTTATTTTAATTTTGTATTTGGAAAAACTGTCTAAGGCAGTTTTTCCTTTCGCATCCGCTGTTCGCAGATATAATGGAACCCACTTATAGAGCAAGGGAAATGAAACTGATTCTGAATATCACTAAACAGAAAGGACCTGAAAATGAGGCTTTTTAAGGCAAAAACATCGATTTCCATGCTGGCGATGGTTATTTTTTTAACTTCATGTACCAGTGCAAACACACAGCCGGGCAAGGATCAACAGCCAAAGGCACCGACGATTAATCGCCAGGGGCAGGGACAGACGATCAAAGTGATGACCTATAATCTGAAATTTGCCAGCCCTACTTTCAAGCCATTGTGGTCGGTGCGGCGGGATTGGCAGGTCGACCTGATCAATAAGTACGCACCGGACATCATCGGAACACAGGAGGGCCTAAAGGAGCAGATCGATTTTCTGATGGACAAGCTCCCGCAATTCGTCGTCATCGGCGAGGGCCGCAAAGGCGGTGACGATGATGAGCACATGGCTATTTTCTTTCGCCGGGACCGATTTCGCCTGCGTGAGATGGGAACTTTTCAATTGTCGGAAACACCTGAAGTGCTTGGCAGCGGCCCGGGGGTTAATCCTCGCATTGTCACGTGGGCTCGGCTTGCGGTTATAAACCGGCAAAACAATTCTTATCCAATGGATTACAGGGGTCATTGGGAGAATACGCAGGAGTTTTATGTGTTTAACACTCATTTCTTTACCGGCGGCAGCGGTTATCACATGGCAAAAATCAACAGTGCCAAGCTGATCATGGAAAGGATCAATGCTTTTAATCGGTTTGGTGAGTGGACAAAGGACCGGCCCGTGTTCTTAATGGGGGATTTCAATGCACGGCCGGGCGGTAAAGTATACAAAACGTTTATAGGGGATGGGAAATCAGACGACCCACTTCTTTTGAAAGACAGCCTGAAGGGCGGCGAGGGAATAGACTGGATATTATACAAAGGAAATGTTGACGTTGTACATTATGAGAAGATCCTTTACAACGTTGAGGGCGTCTATCCGTCAGATCATAAACCGGTTTTCGTTGAATTTCAAATTCCTGATAAATAACTAAATCAACTTACACAAGGATTTTATGTCATGAGATATTTAACAACTTTCACCATCTGTGTAGCCATGATCACTCTTGCCGGCTGTGGTGAGCTCGTAGAGCAGGAGAGCAAGAGCGACTTTGTGGTTCAAGAATGGGACGGGCCCAAGCCATGGACGGGTAAGCCTATTTTAAATGATCCCGATGATTTTCAATTTGCTATCATCGCCGATATTCATGGCGGCAACCGTCCTGGTATCTTTGAAAAGGCCGTCAAAAAGATCAACCTGATGAATCCGGAGTTTGTTCTCAGCGTGGGCGATCTGATAAACGGATACACCAAGGATGAGTCTCTTGTTGACAAGCAGTGGAATGCGTTCGAAAATCAAATCGCTCCTTTGGGTATGCGGTTCTTCTTCGTCCCCGGTAACCACGATCTGTCCAACAATATGATGATAGAAAAATGGGAGGATCGCTTCGGCCGTTCCTATTATCATTTTGTCTACCGTAATGTTCTGTTCCTCTGTCTCAATAGCGAAGATACTCTACCACATCATATAAGCAATGCCCAGGTAGAATATGTGGCGAAAGCGCTCGCTGAAAACAAAGATGTCCGATGGACAATGGTCTTCATGCACAAACCCTTCTGGCTTGTTAAAAAGATCGGCTGGGAGAAAATCGAAGCGATGCTGGTCGACCGTCCGCATACGGTTCTGGCCGGCCATCGACACTCCTATGCCAAGTACGTTCGCCACGGCCGGAGTTACATCAAACTAGGTACAACCGGCGGCGGAAGCGCTCTGACCGGCTATCAATATGGCAGGTTCGACCATATTACATGGGTCACAATGAAAGACGAAGGTCCGCTGATCGCCAATCTCGACATCGGCGGCATTCTGGACGAGGATATTGTAACCGAAGAAATTGCTCTGTTGCTGGAAGGCGGTTGGGCCAGGACAGGCGAGGTAGTTTCGGATAAAAAGCTTTTCGAATCCGGAGCCACGGCGATCGATCTTAAGAATCCCTCAACTCTGCCGCTCAGAGTCACTCTGAAATTCGCAGAGAACAAGGATGTTACTCTTACACCGGCAGCGCTTGAGCTGACCATTGGGCCGAAATCAAGTGAGACCGTGCAAGTCGCGATCAAATCCGCGAAGCCACTGAATATCGGCGATATCGAATCTCTCAAACTTGAGATCAAAGCAGCAGTTCAACAGGAGGGACGAGAGCCGCTTGAATTGAAAAAGACTCATAACATTCCTTTCCGCGGAAAGTGGGAAGGTTCGCAAATGATCAGGAACAGGCGTTTCACCAACGGCCTGCAACGCTGGCGCATCTCGCGAGCGAAGCCTGAAACAGGATCTGCCAAAGTGATCTCCGGTGAGCTTGTTGTAGATGCTGCCGAAAGAGGCGACGTCTGGAATATTGGAGTCTGGCAAGGCATCGGACGCCTGCAGGCTGATACTACCTATCGGCTCTCTCTAAAGGGGCGAGGCGTCGACGCTCCAAATGAGATCGCCGTCCGATTTACGGATAATGACGACAAACCCATGAATATCGTCGTTGATGGTAAGGCGTCAGATACGTACCTAATAAAAGTCTCCGAATCCATGAGCACTCTTGAATTTGATTTCAAGATCGGAGCCAAATCCGGTTCCCACAGAGCCTGGCTTAATCTTGGATTTGGCTCATCAGAAAAACTATATATAGATGATGTTTCTCTCAGAAAGGTCCTAGATCCTTCGCGTGGGCCTTGACTGATTTGTCTTCCTTGCGAGAGGAGAGTGAGAACAAAACTTATTTGAGGATCACAATATGGACAGGCGAGCGTTTCTTAAAAATATTGGAGTCGGTGTCGCGGCATTAAGTTTGCCTGGGTGCAATGCGTCATTGCAAAAAGGTTTGCCTGCTAAGAGACCCAATGTACTTTTCATCATGACCGACCAGCAGTTCGCTGACATTATGAGCTGTCGAATGGGCACAAAATACATAAACACCCCGGCGATGGATTCGCTTGTAAAAGACGGCGTTCTTTTTACCGAAGCATACACGGCAAACCCGCTGTGTATGCCCGCGCGAAACTCCATCTTTACCGGCAGATACCCACACGAAACCGGCTGTCAGAAAAACGGTAAGGGCAAACTTGATCCCGTTGAATTTACTAACATGGGTACATACTTCAAAAATGCAGGGTATGACACGGGCTATGTAGGCAAGTGGCACAAGTGGTACAAAAGCAAAGACAAAAAAAGCCACGGATTCGACATGACCGCAGTCCTCCACGGCAATGGGCATGACGACGAAATACCTGCTCCTGCCATTGACTTTATGCAAAAGGACAGGGAAAACCCGTTCCTGCTGGTCGTGTCGTTCAGCAACCCGCACGATGTTTGTCAGCTTGCAAGAGGCCAGGAATTGCCAAGCGGACCTATTCCGCCGTTGCCGCCGATGGACCAAAGACCGCCGCTCAAAAGTAACGCCGCTCCACCTATAAACGAATCGGACGCGATGACGCTGATGCGGAAATCTTATCACAACACCAAAACATTTCCCGTTGGCGATTACGACGAAGATAAATGGAGACGGCTTAGCTGGGGATACTACCGCCTGGTGGAAAAGGTTGACGCTCTTATCGCAAAAGTACTCGACGGCCTAAAAAGCTCTGGGCAGTTGGATAACACACTTATCGTTTTTACCAGCGACCATGGTGACTGCCACGGCGCACACCGGTTCAACCAGAAAACCGTATTCTACGAAGAGTCGGCGAGAATTCCTCTGATCTTAAGTTACAAAAACGTCATCAAGCGCGGAACCAACGACCTGCTCGTAAACACCGGTGTAGACATCTTACCGACCATGCTTGACTTCGCAAACATCGATCAACCGAAAAAACTGCCCGGGCGAAGTCTTAAAAAGATAGTGCTTGGAGAACAACCCAGGCAATGGCGCAGCTATATTGTTGTACAGAACTATATGACGCAAGGCGGGCCGGTCGATGGCGAAAAACCGAAGGTAAAGGGTAGAATGGTAAGATCGAACTCGCACAAGTACTGCCTTTATGACCATGGAAAACAACGTGAAGAACTCTTCGACATGAAAAATGACCGGCTGGAAACAGAAAATCTCGCAGCAAAACCAAACTACAAAAACATCCTAAAGCAGCACCGCGGCTTTCTTATGGCCTTCGCTGAAAACCACAAGGATGAAACGGCTTTATCAATGCTAGATAAAATTATAAAGGACCAGAAATAATGAACAGACGAACGTTTCTTAAAAAAATTGGTATCGGCGCCGCTTCGTTAAGCATACTTGGGTGCGATATGTCATCTTCAAAAACATCAAAGCCCAATGTTGTTATCTTCTACGCCGATGACTTTGGGTGGGGCGACATCGGCTGTCACAACAGCAATCCGGCTCATTTCCGGTATACGCCAAACATGGACCGCATTTTTAGCGAAGGGATAGAGTTTAAAAACTATATGACACACTGTGTCTGCTCGCCTTCGCGGGCAGGGCTGTTAACGGGTAAACACTATGCAAATGTTGGCGCTGGTCCCAGGACCGGAGGAACGCTTCCCAACGATATTCAAAACTTTGCCAAAGACTTCAAGGCGGCTGGGTATAAAACGGGCGCGTTCGGCAAATGGCACAACAGTCTGCCCAATTTCCCGGCAGAGGGCAACGGTGCCAGAGTCGATTATAACAAAGAAAGCAAGTGGAGCGAGCTGCACGGGGAGAATACATTAAACTTAACCAACAACATCTTTGAAAACCATAAGGGCTGGAAATGGGGCGAAGGTGTTAACGCCTACGGCTTCGATCGCTGGGTTGGCTTTTACGCCGGCGGCGGTGATCACTTCGATCATTACGTTGACTGGCACCATGATGCGGACTGGTGGCATGACCGCAGTTACCGCGCGGACGAGCTGGGGTATCGCACGGACCTGATCACGAAGCACGCCGTCGGGTTCATTGACAAGAATAAAGATGGGTCATTCTTATGTTATATCCCTCAGGAAGCGGTGCATGGCCCCGTTCAACTGAAGCGTTCGGATCTCAAGGAGTTTTGCGAAAAACTCGATAGCGAACTTGGGATAAAAGGGCAATGGGAATATGTCTCGAACATCGTAAGCCCTAAAACGGGCAAGCGTATCGGTGATGTATCCCAGCTTCGCTTTGACGGGGGCAAAGAATTTGATCTTCGAGTGATCGATCGGAACCAAACACATTTTGAGCCGCTGATATATGCAGCTTATGTCTACACACTGGACAAAAGTATCGGTGCGGTCATCGGCAAGGTAACGGACATCGGCAAGTTGAATGAAACGATCTTTCTTTTTGCCAGCGACAACGGGGCCACACCTCGCGGCATCAATCTACCCTTTAAAGGCGGGAAGCATTCGTTGTGGGAAGGCGGCGTTCATGTGCCTGCTGCGATCTGGTGGCCTGGGACGTTCGATAAAAACACTGCTCCCTATTCACCGGGCGACAATACATACGACGGTTTTATCGGTTACATCGATATGTACCCGACACTGATGTCCATGTCCGCTCAGCCGATGCTGGGCACCAAGCTGGACGGTATGGATTGCTGGGAGAACCTCCGGAAACGAACCGAATGCAGGCCCGATATGACAGATGCCATGTACTGGATGTGGCTTGATTACGGGACTGTTCGGACGAAACGGTGGAAGCTGCATTATTCGGAAAGCAAACACAGAGCCGAGCTTTACGACCTGGAAGCTGATATCGAGGAAACCAAAAACGTTGCCTCTGCTAACCCGGCTCAGCGTGACCAACTCATCGGATTTTATCGGAAATGGATCACTGACAATAATTATGCTATGAGCTACATGACGATCGACAAACGCAATATCCACGACCCTAAACCATCGCCCTCCGGTGAAGTACTCGAAGTAAAAGCAACCCAGACCAAGGCCATCAAACGGGCAGATGCAAACGGGGTCTTTGTCCGGTTTTCCGATGGAACGGGATGGGATGAGGAATACGATGCTTTTATTCATGCCGGTGACCGGGTGGAGTTTGATATTTTTGTCTGCGATGACAGCGACATAACAAAGGGCTGCTTCTATACACCTGGAAACGGCTGGAACCCATTCTATAGGTCAAGAAACGGATTGAACCAGGACGGTGTCGAGATGGTCGACCTCGATCTCCCGAAGGGTGTCTGGACGCGTCAAGTTGTTGGCATCGGCAATTACTCGCCCGGTACGATACCGGTCAATTTCATTGCCCTGCAAAGCACCGCTGCGGGTTACTATCACTACTACCTTGATAATATTGTCATCCGCAAAAATAACGGGGGGATCCGGTCGGTCATCTGGACCTCGAAGTCAAATTTCGCCCCTATCCTTTACCGGTATAAACGCGTCAATTACAACAATCTGGCAGATGCCCAGGCTGTCGCCGGTTTCCCCTTCAGCGATATTCAGATAACTACGTTCAAAGAATTAAATGACCAGAAACAATGAGAACCGATATTTATTGATGCTTGAGGATTTTTATTGTTCCTTCGGAAATCCTTTAACGCATCGACGATAAAAAACATTATTATTCAAATAGATAAGAATTGGAACCCCAACTCTTATTCGGCTTTCGCCCCATAATGAGCTTCAGCCGGCCGCCTTCGATCAAGTCGGTATGAGTAAACCATGGTCCTGCCAGAGGCTTTCCGTTCAAAAACGCCTGCTGGATGTATTTGTTGGTTTCAGAACATCCCGGCGCCGAAACTATGAACTGTTTGCCGTTAGGCAGATCGATCTTGATCTCCTCAAAGACCGGACTTCCAATGGTATAGATAGGCAGTCCCGGGGTGATGGGATAAAATCCCATGCATGAAAAAACGACGAAAGCACTCATTCCGCCGCCGTCTTCATCGCCTGGTATGCCAAAAATAGAGTCGGGAAACCATGTGTTCAGGAGCATGCGGATTTTTTTCTGCGTCTTCCACGGTGAATCGGTAAAATTATAGAGATATGGAATGTGAAAGCTCGGTTCGTTGCCCATGGAATACTGGCCTACCATGCCGGTGGAATCCGGGAATCGGGCCCACATCTCATATTTAGATCGTCCCAGGTCCTGTCGGAAAAGCTGGTCGAGGCGTTTTTCAAACTTATCCTTTCCTCCCATCAAGTCGATCAGAGCGGGAACGTCATGCTGTACCTGCCAGAGGTATGTCCAGCCGTTATTCTCATCGTAGTAATCACGTCCGCCCATTCCGCCGGCAAAATTAGGGTCGATATCGATCCATCTACCCTGATCGTCTTTGGGCATAAAAAATCCTTTTTCGGCCCAGTAGAGATTTTTATAGTTGTTGGCACGGTCTGCAAAAAATGCGGCATCGGCGCCACGTCCAATCTCATTGGCAAACTGTGACAACGCCCAGTCATCGTAACTGTTGCCCAGGGTTACTGCAACGGACTGACGTTTTTCAAAGTCATCGACCCTCGGTTCGGTTTCCGGCTGTCCCGGTGCAAGTGCGGGATAGTAACCGTTGGCAGCATAAAAACGATCCAGCGAACAGGCCGGTCCGTTCCGGAAAGGAAGCATGGTCGCTTCCAGTGCATTTTTCTTCATCGCTTCGTATGCCAAAGCCGTGTCAAAATCCGTGATGCCCTTTCGATATGCATCCAGAATACATATCGTAGAATGAAATCCGTTCATGGCAGGTGAGTCTCCGGTGAGCAACGGGAACTGTGGGAGCCAGCCGCCCTGCTCATACATGCGAAGGTAAGATCGTATCATGTCCGCTTCTGCGGCTGGGTCGAGTATTACACGCAGCGGGTGATGAGCCAGATACGTATCCCAAACCCAGTCGTCTACATAAAACGTATGATCGGCTTTGTGAACCTGCTTGTCATAATTGCTGTAATACCGCCGGTCTTCGGTGATATCGATCATGCGTTCATGACATCGGTACAAAGCGGTATAAAAAGTTCGTCGCTGCGGGTCGGTACCGCCTTTGACCCGAATCCGATCGAGCACCTTTGACCATGCATTCTTTGCATCGGCTTTCATCTTGTTAAATGATTTTCCCCGGATCTCCGCATTGAAATTTGCTTTGGCCTGATCAGCACTGATGAAAGAGATGGCGTATTGAAACTCTATGACATTGGGCCCTTCCGGAGACCATTGGACAACTGCTTGTTGGCGGGGTCCGCTTGGCAAATACTTTTTACGCCTTCTTTTTGAAGGCTCTTTGCGAGGCGGTCTTTGTGATATCTTAATAAGATCAAAGGGTTGACTGAATCGGCCGTAGACAAACGCCTCCATGCCTCTGAATTGCTCCACCCCGGTCACTGTTGTATCATCCAATTGTTCCCAGCGACCTGCCTGCATGTTTCTAAGCAGCACATTTTTAGAAACATTCTCAGGAAATGTGATCCTGTAATGCCCCGTCTTTTTCCCCGGCGTAAATTCCAGCGTTGTATCATGATCCTCCAGCCACACGGAATAGTAGTATGGCGTGGAAATCTCATTCTCCGGTTCCCATGCGGAAACAGATCTTGAGCTGCCATCAGATGATACGGTGTAAGGCATGATGCTGAAAAGGAATCCGCCTCGATGAGACATCAATGTCAGGGGGAATGCGCTAATCTGGTCATGCAGATAGTCATTGCGCCCCGGATGCATGCGGATCATCTGGTTGGGCAACTGGACGGTTGGGCGGGTCGGCTTTAGAGTATGTGCTACGCCCCCGATACTCGGATCGACATAATCTACGGTATCGGTTTGGTTCAAACAGCCGGCCAGAACAATCACCAAAGTAAGTCCTATTGTCAAAATGACACTGATTCGTATATTTCCATTCATTGCTTTTACCTTTTTTGATAATTATTATTTAATGTGGCAAATAACAGGGCTCACACAGCCAAGTGAAGCATGCCTGCCTGCATTATAGAACATTTCGGTGTAATTGAAAATATCTTTTTTAGTATCATTAGATAGAATTAATTGTTTGAAAAAATGGTGCCTACGATTAAAATTGCGTGCATGGCTACTGCACAGCGATTTGTAATTCAGGAACACACCAAACCGGATGACCTTCACTGGGATCTGATGCTTGAATGCGGCGATATTCTTCAAACGTATCGGCTGGGCAACCCGCCCGAGGAAATTCTGATCTCACCTGCCACTGCCGAAAAAATATCCGATCACCCCATAACGTTCCTGACCTACGAAGGCCCGGTCAACGATGGCAAAGGTAATGTAAAGATCGCAGACTTCGGTACATATCAGGAAACTGAAAGCACCAAAAGCAGCATCAAGCTTGGTCTTGACGGTAAGATACTTACAGGGAACTTCCTGCTAAGTCATATAAATAAAAACCTGTGGCAGTTTGAAATGCTGAAATAGAATTACGGTTCTTTTCTCATCGCCGGGTAGTCCGGCTCGACATGGATCATGACATTAATCGGTCGCGATATCTGGCGGCGCATCGACCGCTCCAGGGTATCTGCGATACCGTGAGCGTCGGCAACATTAAGCCCGGAATCGACGAGTATGTGCAGATCGAAAAATATCTCCCTGCCAACGCTTCTGGTTCTCAGTTTGTGCCAGCTCTTTATCCTGGGCTCAGCAGCAATGATCTGTTCTATCTGCTCGATCGTCTTGCTGTCGACAGCCCGCTCGGAAAGCTCCTCAAGACACTTACCGAAGACCTTTACGCCTACCAGGATGATCATAAGACCGACTGCTATCGCCGCGACATTATCGCCCTGATAATAGCCGAACTTCATCGCGACAAAGCCTGCGACAACTGCTATCGAGCTTAACGCATCGGATCGATGGTGCCATGCATTTGCATAAAGAGCGACGCTATCGGTCTTGATGGCGACTTTGCGTGTGATCCGGTATATCAACTCTTTCGACAGCACCGAAGCGAGTGCAACCCACAGGACCGCCTGCCCCATAACAGGCATCCCGCTTCCGTTGTAGTTTGCATCTGCTATCCGCAAGCTTGCGCGCTGGATCATCAATCCGCCGACGATAACCAAAACCGTAGAAATGATCGCCGCGGCGAAAGTCTCTATCCTTCCGTGTCCGTATGGGTGTTTGCTGTCCGGTATCTTCGAACCATAATATATCCCCAGCAACACCGCAACGTCGGTCGCCATATCCGAAATGGAATGAATGCCGTCAGCAACAAGTGCGACCGAACCGGCAAGAGTGCCTACGACTATTTTAATGGCTGCAAGAATTATATTGGTATACAACCCAAGGTATGTTACCGACCTGATCTGAGCGTTATCGGTTATTATCCTGCTGTCAGGCATCGCCTAGAATTTCCTGCTGTATTTTGGTTATAGTTTCGATATATTTCGCCGCTTTCTGCTCGTCGGGCATTTCTACAATGACTCTCATGACAGGCTCGGTATTACTGGTTCTAATGTGAACCCACCCGTCCGCAAAATCGAATCTGCATCCGTCCGAGGTGTTAAGTTTCGCATCCGGGTACTGCGCTTTTACCTGTTCGATAATCGTCGCGGCTTCGTCTTTATTGGCAACAGCTTTTGCCTTGTAAACATAGTACCCGCCGATCTCACTTACAAGCTCGCTTATGCTCTTGCCTGTTTCTGCCATAAGCTGTAAGACCTGCGCCATTGCCACAAGGCTGTCCCGGACCGGGCCAACGCGAAGATCGATCACCCCGCCGTTGCCTTCACCGCCTATGACACACTCGTTTCTTACCATCGCATCGGCTACGTTAGCCTCGCCGACGGGTGTTCTGATAACTTCGCAACCGTACTGGGCGGCAACATCGTCGATCATCCTTGACGTAGAAAGATTCGTAGCCGCCGAGCCTTTCATCTTACTGAAAACATATTTCGCCGCAAGCGCCAGTGTGTATTCTTCGCCTATATAAGTGCCCTTTTCATCGACGATAGCGAGCCTGTCGGCATCCGGGTCCTGTGCAAAACCAACGGCAGCGTGTTCTTCGGCAACCCTTTGGCTGAACTCGACGAGGTTATCTTTAGTCGGCTCGGGCGTATGCGCGAATATCCCGGTCATCTCGTTGTTTATCGCTACAACCTCACAGCCCAGTTCGTTAAGCAGCGTCTTGCTGATACGTCCGCCTGCACCGTTTACGCTGTCAAGGAGAACCTTAAACTGCTTTGAGGCGATCGACTGCGGATCGATAGTCGCTAAAACCTTTTCAATATGAATGCTATCTGTCCGATCGTCAGAACACAACCTGCCGCACGATACCGAATCGACAAGCTCGAAATCCTTATCGAAATATCTCTGCCTGATCTGCTCTGCCAACTCAGGCGGCGGCGCGATGCCGTTGCTAAGTAAAAGCTTGATGCCGTTGTATTGGATAGGATTGTGCGAAGCGGTGATAACGATACCGCCTGCGCATTTAAGGTGCCTTAGCATAACCCCGACGCACGGCGTAGTGACGATACCAAGATCGACAATGCTTACGCCGACAGAGCTAAGACCCGCTGAGACTGCCTGTGCGATCATGGGCCCGGAAGGACGGGAGTCGCGACCGATACAAACCGTAAGCCCTTCGGATGCGTCCGCATTGTCTTTGAGAAAGGACCCGAAGGCACAACCATACTCGGAAGCGATCGCAACCGTTAAGTTCTCTCCGATGATGCCCCTCATCCCGCTAACACTGATTATCAATTCCGATGCCATCTTACATTTTCCTTGATTTTTCGAGCGTTTCTCTTAACTTCTCAACAACGTTCTTAACCTGCTTGTCCTTCAATTTCAGGATGTCGCGAAGCGCCTCGCCAATATGCGGTAGATACGTCTTTATATAATCGCGTTTCATCATCTCCTGCTTCATTTTCTTTTGTCGTCTAACGTGTATCCCGAGCTTACGCCCGCACTCCTGAACAGCCAGCTTTATCTCTTTGACGATCTCGGGATAATGCGCTATCGCC
>SDBV01004003.1_pt1 | contig 21352 bp, 24 predicted proteins | sample 2277081 | NCBI WGS metagenome assembly SDBV01 (sample SAMN10402039, study PRJNA504765) | marine sediment metagenome | isolation source: marine sediment core GS10_PC15, 223 cmbsf | place: Arctic Ocean: Southern Knipovich Ridge | collected 2010 | reverse complement strand
CGCTGATATCAGCCATGCCTTTCACAAGATATGTGAAATCAAAGAACTCTCCTAATTTTATAGGTGATTCAAAATCTATTATCTTGATATCAAATAATTTCACGCACAGGTGGTTCCAGCATGCTTCATCTCCAGTGCAATCAGTATCATTAAAACATTCAGGGCCAGAGCCAGGGGTTTGTGGTGCTCCGGCTCCTCCTGAAGGAACCCCAGGTATTTCTTTAACAGGGGTCTCTTCTGCACTATAAACTGTAAACTGGGTCACATTAAATATAAGAGTTTCGCCAGTATAACTCTGTTGTGTGCATATTGTTGAAGAACAAACAGAACCATCTCTTAAGATTCTTACTGGGGAATCAAGTGTTAAATTATATAAATACAAAGTCGCACTTTTATTGAAGTTCGGAAGTGCTGTAGAATTTATCTCAATCCTGTTTGAAGAAATATTGGTATAAGTAGATATATCAACCTGATTATCAGTTGGGTCTTCATCATCTGTTAAATTGATTGCTCCATTAAATTCTATTCTCCCGTGTTGTGTATTTTCTAAAACTACTCCTGATAAATTTTGTATATCTTCGTAAGAAGGGCTGTTAAAGTGTGTTGAAGTTCCTTTTGTAGAGCCCCTCCATTTATTATAATGAATTTTAAACTTAGAGGAATTAACACTGAATGTTACATTATTTGATACTTCTCCAAGAGTGTTGTTAGCATAGAGATAAAGTGTTTGGCTTCCTTCTGTTGTGTTGAAATATGTTGCAGAAGTTATTGTTGTATTATCTATTATTAAATCCCCTGTTGAATTTAAAACTTTATACCATACATAATTTTCATTACTTACTGAATAATTCAACAAAAGAGATATATTAGTTATGTATGTTTCATTTTCTGGGCTGATAATTGTTAGTGTGGGTAAAATCAATGTTATATTTCTTGTTTCTGTTGAAATGTTATTTCCAACAGTATCATTTGCAGTAGCATTGAAGAAATAAGTTCCAGCTGATAACTCTGTATAATTAATAAAGTGGGGGCTTGATGTCGAGATATTTGTCCTTACTAAATTTTTTGTTGAATTATAGAGTCTTATTGTAATATTTTCAAGATTTTCATCACTTGCAGTTACATTAACTTGTATGTAATTTCTTCCAAGAGAAGAACCACTTGTTTCGGTAGGTGATTCAAACTGGATTGTTGGGGTGATACTGTCTACAAAGAAAGTTACTGAATCAGAATTTTCCTGTCCTATTGAATCATTTGCATAAACAGTCCATGTTGAACTATTTTCTCCTGAATTTAAACTAGTCACATTGTCTCCGCAAGTTGTTATTGTTGTATTTGTTGAGCCCCCATCTGTTGAATACCAGCAAGCATCTATGTCAGCATCTGAAACAGTGTAGTTCAATTCTGTTTGCACTGCATTATAAGAGGTGTTTGCAGGATAAATTAAAGAGATAACAGGAGGAGAATTTAAAGTCACATTAACCCACCATGTTTCAATATCTGAAGTGTAATTTTCATTACCTGAATAAATACTACTTACATTAAATTCTCCCTCACTGGTGAAATTTGTTAAATTTGCAAGGGGAGATGCACCCTGATTAATCAAAGTATCATTATAGTATAATTTGATATTTCCCGAGCCTGTTATAAGTGTTGCATTAAGCCATTTTTTATTATATAAATTTACAGATTGGTTATCATTTACATTATTAATATAAGTATAGATAACTCCTGTTGCCTGATTTACCACAAAATTCCTCTCATCATAAATATTTGAATAATTTGTATTGTCTGTTCTTATTATTGTGAAATTATATGTCTCTGCAGCCAGATTCTGCACAGAATTATTGTCTATTCCAGTTCCGTTTCTATATAATGTGGCTGTAGAAGTGCAATTGCTCCAGACTAAAAATGTTGAAGGATATGTTATACCAGAACTTTCATTAAATACAACTCCGCAGGAACCTGTGTTTTGTGTTATTGTTAAATTATTTGTGGCACTTGCACTTGTATAATTTGCATTCCCTGATGTATTGTAAGTATAATTGTAAACCTTAACACCCAGTGTTGCAACATCAGAACTGCTAACTTCAATTCCATCTCTGTATAATATGCAGGTTAATTGTGACGGGCATCCAGAACCTGTTACATTTGTTTGTGTCCCATATGTTTCTGACCAGGTTGGATCTACGTTTAAATTCAAAGAAGGTGTTCCCTGGCTGATTGTATAAGTTCCGTTTTCTGTTCCATTTATATTACTAAAGCTATCATTAGCATACCAGCGATAATCATAAGTTCCCACAGACAAATCAGATATATTAAAACCATAGATATTTCCCCCCTGACTATTGGTAGTATAATTTGTTCTGTTAAAGTCTATCCAAACATCATCCAAACTTGGATCTGTTATCGTTGCATTGAAATAGTATGTTCCACTTTCAGAATAATCTGCAGGGCTTGAAGGTGATTCTGTTAATGAACTTACCTGAGGACCTTCGGTATCAAGAATAATTTTTTTTGTCTCTGTACTATTTTCATTTCCAGACGTATCATTCACAGTCACATTATAATAATAAATTTCATTTGGAAGTCCTGTCCAATTAATTGTTCTTGTAGAACCTGCAAAACTGGTAGAATTCGCAAGAGCTGTTTGATTGTATAAAGAAAAGGTAATTGTATCTTCATTCTCTTCTATTACACTAACATTTGCAAAAATCCAATCTCTGGCAAAAGTTGTTGCATTATCTTCTGTTCCTGTTGTAAAAGAAATTTGTGGAATAATTGAATCAACAAAAAAGGTGACCTGCTCTGTGTTATTCCAGTTATTTAATGTATCATTACAATAATAATTTGCCGTGTGATAGCCCTGAGTCATAGATGAATTTGTATCTGTATAATAATCTCCAGCAGAATTTGTTAAACTGGTGTTTGTAGTTCCTGCATCTAAAGAATACCAGCAAGAACTTATTCCTCCACCATCTGTTGCAGTAACATTAAAAGTTATTGTAGTTGTTGTATAATTCTGAGCAGAGGGAGAGTTTATCGATACGCTCGGACCTGCCGTATCTTTATTAAAAGTCACAGAACTCGAATTCTCATTCCCAGAAGTATCATTTATATAAACAGTCCATGTATTGCTTCCTTCAATTGAAGTTAAATCTGTCCAGTTTGTTCCGCAGGTCTGAAGAGAGAAATTCCACACACCACTACTATTTGACCACCAGCATTTGTCAGGATTTGTTTCTGTATATTTATAATTCAACTGAGAAACATTTACAATGTAATCTGTATTTTGGGGATAAGTTATGGAAACTGTTGGATAAGTAACATCATTTATAGTATATGTAAAGTCATCTGTAGCATTAACTGTTCCATCTGAAACATTTATTCTTATTGCATAATTTCCTGCTTGTGCTTCTGTTGGTGTATCTGAAATTACACCTGTTGCAGAGTTTATATCAAATAAAGTAGTAGTATTGTCATACCATATTAATGTATCAACACCATCTGTTACATCAGGGTCTGTTGCATCATAGTCATAATTATATGTTGATTCATTAGCATCCCAGCTCACTGTTGTTTGTGGATTGTCTATTGTGGGGGCTGTGTTATCAATAGTAGCTGTATTAGATGAATTATACCAGTTTGACCAGTCATAATTATCATAAACCCTTTCACTACATTTAATTACCTCTCCTTTATTGCCATTTCCTGCTGTTGATAAATCCAGTGTTTGTAATGTCTCACCAAAAATTTCAACATTATCTTTATACCACTTCCATCCTGTATTTTGTGGATTATCCTCTGCATCATCGTCCTGGAACGTTCCTGCATTACATTTTATTAAATCATTTGTTTTGGGGGAGGTACTATTTAACAACGGAACAGGTGATATTGTTGGTATCTGATTAGCAACAGTGAAAGACTGCATTGTTCCACTGCCAAGATTATCTAAAGTATCATTTGCGTGATAAGTCCAGTTTACTATATCATGGGCAGTATAGTTTGTTTTATCTAAATTAAAGTAATACTCGTCTCCACTATATGTAGTAACAATGAACTTAGTTTCAGCAGTATTATTTACAGAAACATTTACCCAAACAGTATCAAGCCCAACTCCTGAAGCTGTTATTGTTGCATTCACCTGAACATCCTAGTCTTCATTTGGAGTTTTGTCTTTACCCTCACTTCCAACAGAAGGTCCTGTCTTATCAACTGTGAGTTCACCAGGTGAATAATCCGGAGTACCAGTATAAGTATCTGTAGCATTACACCAGATATAATAAGTATCATCAGTCCAGGAAGAAACATCACAACTTTCAGAGCCATCATTTGTTGTTCCTGTAAAACAAGTATAAGTTTTATCATAGTCAGAACCATCTGCATCACCATAACAAGATGTAGTTAAAACATCTTCAGCGTCATTGTCAGAAGCTGTCCAGGTTACAGTAAAAGTTGTTTTCGTATCATCCCCGCTGCCATCTGGTTCATTAACTGTTAAAGAGGGGGCCTGGTTTGCAACTGTGAAGGACTGCTGTGCAGATTTATTCAGATTTCCAGAAGTATCATTTGCATACCAATAATAAGTCACAGAGTCATGAGCTGTATAATTTCCATTAGTTATTGTAAAATAATATTCATCGCCATTACTTGTTGTAACAGTATAATTAGTTGTGCCATTCCATTCAAGAATAATAGTGTCTGGATTTGTTTCTGTAACAGTTACATTTACTTGGACATTTTGATCTTCATTTGGAGGACTTGGATTTCTTGCATAACCAGAGAATGTTGGATAGGTTGAATCTACAATAAAAGTATAATTAGCAGAATCAAAACTACACTGATAAATACTATCACAGGCATAGCAATTCCAAACATAAATGCCCTCAGAAATTGTCTTTGAGAAAATATAATTTGCATTATTTATTCCTGTATCATTAGTTTCATTTAAATGCCAACCAGACCAATTACCATATAAAGAAACATTAATAAGACCTATATCATCATCAGCTGTGCAATTAAATGTTATAGAAGTTGAACTTGAATTATCATAATCTACCGGAGAGTTCAATGTCAAAGTTGGAGCAGAATCAGAACTTACAGTGACCCACCATGTTTCAATATCATAAGTATAATTTTCATTTCCTGCATATATACCGCTTACATTAAATTCTCCCTCGCTGGTGAAATTAGTTAAATTGCTTAATGGCGAAGCTCCCTGATTTATCAGACTATCATTATAATATAAGTTAATAGTACTTCCTGCTTGTCCTGTTATAAGTGTTGCATTCAAATATTTTTCTAAATATAAAAGTATAGATTTATTGTTTCTTGTATTATCAATATATGTAGCTACCTCACCTGTTGCCTGATCTACCACAAAATTCTGTTCATCATAAATGTTTGAATAATTTACGTTGTCTGTTCTTATTACTGTGAAATTGTATGAGCTTGCTGCTAAGTTTTGCTCAGAGTTGTTATCTATAGCTGAGCTATTTCTGTATAATGTTGCTGTAGAAGTGCAATTGCTCCAAACCTTGAAAGGCGTTCCATAAGTTATACCAGAAGAAGATTCATTAAACAGAACACTACATGAACCTGTGTTTTGACTAACAGTCGCGTACAAGAACACGCTACCTACATCTGAATAATTTGTATTTCCTGTAATATTAAATTCGTATTCATAATAATTCGCAGCTAAAGTTACATTAACATTATTATCAGAAGTAATATCTGTGCCATTTCTGTAGATATTTGCTGTTCCTCCTGTCGTTGAGGCAGAGGCATTAATACCTATTGGATATGTTACTATTTCATTCGCATCAGCTCCGTTAAGGTATTTTGTTAAAACTGGTGTTATTTTTGCTACGCTGTAAGCTCTTGACGACGAAGAATTATAATTCTTATTTGAGCCATTACCATAACCCCACCAAAAATAATTATAAGTCCCAGCAGATAAAGAACCAAAATCCACATAAAAGTTAGTTGCCGTGTCATTTGTTGCTGAATAATTTGCCCCACTAAAACTCAAAAAAATTGTTCCATTTGTATTAGTTACTGTTGAATTAAATTGATAATTTTGACCAGAAGAATAATCAGAATCATTTGTAAGATATTCCTGGAAATTAGAAAATTGGGGATAATAAGTATCTGCAGGGGCTGTTACATTTATTGTTTTGTCTGTAAAATCATAACTATTCCAGTTATTGAGAGTATCATTTGCATAAGTTGCACTATAATTCCAAAGTCCTGTTGTTGTTCCCAGAATTTCAACACCATAAATACCATCAGAGGGTGTTCCATCACAAGAGGTTCCGTCTTCGCTCATTGAATAATTTACCCAATTAGTTGTATTCCACACTTCAGCATAAACCGTGTCAACTCCCACGCCAGAATCTGTTGCAGTTATATTTAAACAAAAAACTTCATTCTGACTTATATCTGTTTCATTTGCACCTTCGTTGCTTAAACTTGGTGCTGTCAGGTCAACTGTAAATGTTCTGTTTGTACCTGTGAAATTAGCATTGCCAAGAGTATCATTACCCCATGCAGCCCAGACATGGTTATTGCCCTCAGGAATATTGTTAACAGTAATATTCCAATAGGTGTCATTTATCGGCGAGGAATTTGTCTGATTTGCACCCCATGTCCCTGTCCAATTTCCCCAGAGTTGTAGTCCATTCACATTTAGATTATCAGAAACCTTCAAGTCAAATGTTATTGACTGAGATGAGCGATTATACGTATCAACAGGATTTGTTCCAAAAGAAGTTGTTGGAGCAATATTATTAACAGTATATGTTTGTAAATCTGTAACATTCCACTTGTCTGCCGAGTCATTTGCATATTGTTTCCATCCAATTGTTTTTCCCTCACATTCATTAGGAACCTGCCAAGTTAAATTAGCCCATTCATTTGCCAGACTTAAAGTTGTGCTTGTAACATTTGCTGCTGTGTTACAACTTGCACCTGTTGAATTTATTTCAAGAGTTGCATAACTCATAGTATTGTCATCACTCCAGTAAATATTGTGTCTTACAGAATTTGTTGGGTCTGGTGTTGAATCATTTACAGATGGATTTGGCCATGTTGGGGGATTATCTGCTGTATCAATTGTTAAAACATTCATACACTTTTCAATTGAACCCCCCACTGAAGGTGTAGTGACAGTTGCAATCTCATAAGTTGCAGCAGAACTTGCACATGCAAAGGTATTTGCAGTAAAGCTACCTGTCTCACCTGATGCACAAACATAAGCCATAGTATCAGAATCTGTTTGTGTGAAAGTACAGCCTCCTCCAGTCAGTAAATCAGTCCAACCATCTTGCCTTATATTATTTCCAGTACAATCATTTGGCATAACAGTAGTTGGACTACATCCTCCTCCTTGAACATCTTGCCGTATTTCAATATTACCCTCACAACCACCAGTTTTAGAGGAGCAGGAGGCATCTATCTGAATAGTAAAACTATTACTCTCGGTTGGATTTGGACTAGGTGTATTTATAGTATAAGAAATTGCAGAAGCTGGATCAACAATATGGTCAATCTCAACGCTTCCATCGAGAATTCTTAAATCAAAAGTGTCCTGTGTTCCTTGTAGGTTTGTCAAGAAAACCTTGTTGTATTGATTTGAAATCATATTTGTAAATTCTGCTATTAACTCATTGCCATCAACCTCGTAAACTTCAACTCTTGGGGTTCCGCTAACAATTCTAGGATAAATTGTAATATCATTTTCATTTGTAAGATTTTGTTCAAAAGTGACTCTTACATAATCTTCCGAAGGGATGGTTTCACTCCAAATATCATCAAGTTCTCTAACTTCTCCATAAATATCAGAAATAAAATTCCTATTTGGATCCAAATGCTCTGCCTTTGTTATTGCAATTATATCAAAGGTTTGGTTTGACAAGTGAGGTGTAATCCACTCTATATAATCGTAAATTCCATTTTCATCTGCATCCTTAATTGTTTGTATTTCTACATAACTCTTATTTTCTATCCAATAAATTTTTACTTGAGAAGGACTTTTGATGTCAAGAGATTCATCTAAATATGTGAATGAAATAATATTTTCATAATGAACTGTTTCGGGTCCGATAATTTTAACCCTCTTACCTCTTCTAGTATCTTCCTCGATTGCATATGGTGCAGGGGTCTCATACTCAATATTGTATTCTATTTCATTATCATCTATTTCTATTTCTTTTTCTTGAGAAACAGTATCTTGAACAACTCTTCCTGTTAATGCGCCAAAGATTTTTCTATATAATGTTAATAAAAATGGTTCATTTGTTCTTTCAGAAATAGCTGCACCTGTTATACTAAATCTAACTGATTGTTTATCTAGAGTATTATTAACAACTATGTTTGTAGCTTCTCTTGGAACTCTTATTTTTGCTTTTCCTGGTTTTTCCAATTGCACGTATTTTTTCCATTTTACAGGTTGCCCAAGAACAGCTTGATATTGTGTTGTTTTAATATTAATATTGACTTCTGTCGTAATATTTGTTATATTTTCTGTTAAATTAGCTGAAAGTTCATTAATACTTATGCTAATGTTCCCAGTAGAAACATTGATGGATTCATTTATATTATAGATAATTATTTGATTTTCTTTTTGTGTTTCGTTAATAAGAGTTTCTCCAGAAGATATATTATCTAAATTCTCAGATATTATGAAACCGGTCAAGGCATTTAGAGGATTAATTGAAGTTTTAAAATAAGGGTTATAATTTAAAATAAATGCTAGAGATAAAAGAAGAATAACTCCCATTATTAAAAAACCAAACAAACTAACTTTTTTTCTTTCAATAGCCTTCCCCCTATATTCAGAAATTACTTTGCCCCCTTTTTTTCTGCTATGATAAACATAAGGGCCATAAACTTTCCCATTCTTACGAATATATCTTTTATAAGCCATTAAACTCCGCTCTTTTTTATCTTAGAAATAGGTAGTGTAACTATTTAAATTTGTTGAATTACTTCTTTCCTTCCTTTGAATTATCTTCTTCCTTCTCTTCAGGCTTTTTTTCTTCTTTAGACTTTTCTTCTGCATGAGTTTTTTCTTTTGGTTTTTCTTCAGGAACTTCTGGCAACTTTTCTTTTACCTCTTCTTTTGCTTCTGCTAAAACTTCTGCCTTAAGCTCTCTCTTACTTTTCTTCATCTTAGAAATCCAACGAACCTTCCTTCTTTTCATTGCCATGTTTTTCCTACATTTCGCAGAACAAAAATATTGAATAGTTCCATCTGTTTTTATAAAAGTCATTCCTCTAGGAACATCATACATTTTTCCACAATACACACATTTAGGCATTTTATGTCATCCCTCTACTTACATGAAGTTCTACTATCTGCTGACCATCTCTATAATCTAAATCTTTTTGAATCACGGTATATCCTCTTAAATCTGACTTTACTAAACTAGCTAAAATAGTTGGAAGTTCTAAAGGAACAACATCATCTAAACCAGCAGCATTTAATACTACTCTAACTTCTTTAGAAATCATATACGCTTGTTCCTCTAGTGCACTTTGTGTTGCCATTTTAAGTATATGCTCCTTTTGATACTTTGGATTTAATTCTACGTGCCTCTATTTCTGTTTCTCTAAGCATTAAAACATCTCCAATACGAATAGGACCCTTAACATTTCTTCTCATAGAACGACCCTTGTCTCTTCCTTCTTGAACAAGGCATTTAACTTGTGTAATTTCTCCACGAAAACCTGTTCTTCCCATAATTTCTTCTACAACAGCAGGAACTGTTTCCCCTAATATTTTATCACTTCCTTTAGAGCCAGTTGATCTACCTTGTTGCTTTTGTGGCTTTTGACTTTTTGCCATTTTATTTAACCGAAATTTGCCTCTTCATGATTTAATAATACTTCTACAGTTTTGGTTATTGTTAAAGATTCTTCCCTTAAAGGGCATTTTTCTGGCACTCTAATCTCTGTTAAACCATACTTACATTCAATCTCTTCTCTTCCTTTCATAATAGGATGACCACAATAATGTATTAGACTTCTCATTGGCCCCTTCTTAAGTAAATTAAGCCCCCCCTCAGGTTCTCTAATTTTTGGAAAAGGACAATCCCCTAAAATCTTAACTTCGCCATTAAGTATTACTCGTATCTTATCGTGATAATATTTATCTTCATCCATTTTAAAATTATTTTAAAGAAGCCATGTCAGCTTCAGCCTCTCCAGCTTCTATGATTGCGACAGAAGATGCAGAAACAGGAAGCCCTGCAGAAATACCAAGTTTTTGTTTATTATCAACTTCCTTACATATAATTTTCTTTTCTTTACAAAGCAAGGGAATATGCTGAACAATTTCTTTAGGCTCAACATCTGACGCATATACTACAAACTTTGCAACCCCTCTCTCAATAGCTTTGGTAACTTCGTTAGTTCCTTTTTCTATTTTGCCTGTCTTTCTAGCTTTTTCAATTATAGTATAAACATCCATTTTTTGTAAACCGACAAGAAGGAACATCCTCCATAAAGTCATCGGATAAATATTAAGGTGAGAATTGGTTTATAAATCTTTCTTGTTATATATAAAAATATTTATAAATAGACACAGGGTCTAAAATCCATGGCAGATAAATATAAACAAGTTGTACAAAATCTCCTCAAACATGCAGATGTAAAAATCAACGGAAATCGTCCATGGGATATAAAAGTTAAAGATAAAAGATTTTACAAAAGGGTTCTTGCAGAAGGTTCTCTTGGTTTAGGAGAATCTTATATGGATGGTTGGTGGGAATGTAAAAGATTGGATGAATTCTTCAATAAAATATTAAAAGTAAAATTAAATGAAAAAGTTAGAGGTATTAAAACTGCGTCTCTTCTATTGAAATCGAAGGTCTTGAACCTGCAAAGCAAATCAAGAGCATATATTGTTGGAAAAAAGCATTATGATATTGGAAATGATCTTTATAAAAAAATGCTTGATAAAAGATTAACATATTCATGTGGGTATTGGAGGAAGGCAAAAAACCTTGATCAAGCACAAGAGGCAAAGTTTGATTTAATATGTAGGAAAATAAATCTAAAACCAGGACAAAAAATTCTAGATATTGGTTGTGGGTGGGGAAGTTTTGCAAAATATGCTGCAGAAAAATATAAGGTCAAAGTGGTTGGCATAACTATATCAAAAGAGCAAGTCAAACTTGCTAAGGAACTTTGTAAAGGTTTACCCATTAAAATAAGATTACAAGACTACAGAGACCTAAATGAAAAATTTGACCATATTATCTCCATAGGAATGTTTGAACATGTAGGACCTAAGAATTACAAGACATTTATGAAAATAGTATCTAAAAGTTTAAAACCAAATGGTTTATTTTTATTACACACAATTGGAAAAACCAAAGAGAAAGGGGCAGATCCTTGGATGAATAAATATATATTTCCAAATGGCCTAGTACCCTCACTAATACAAATCACAACTGCCTCTAAAAATTTATTTATTTTAGAAGATTGGCATAATTTTAGGGCAGATTATGATAAAACTTTAATGCAATGGTATAAGAACTTCAAAAAAAGTTGGAGTGAAATAAAAGATTCTTATGATAATCGATTTTATAGGATGTGGACCTATTACCTTCTAGCTTCTGCCGGTTCATTTAGATCTGGTAAAAACCAATTATGGCAAATAGTATTTTCTAAAAATAGTTCGCCTAAAGAATATAAATCTGTTAGATAATTCACTTCCACCTAACTTCAACCTCATCTGTTCTTTGGCGAGGTTCAATATCAATCTTGTCTGCACTTATCTCGATTCCTTTCTTATACATAATTTCTCCTAAATATGCAATCATAGCTCCATTATCAACAAGAAGAGGGTGTTCAGGACAGAAAAACTTTGCTCCACGTTCTTTACACATGATCTTACACATTTCTTGAAGACGAGAATTACATGCCACCCCACCCCCAAGAAGCAATTCCTTTTTCCCTGTATGTGCCAAGGCTCGCTCAGCTGTTTCTACAAGCATTGCAAACACGGTTTCCTGCATTGAAAAAGCAAGGTCTGTTAATTTGTATTTTTTAGATTCAAGCTTTTGTCTTAGATTGGTAAGGATTCCTGAAAGAGCAATGTCCATCCCCTTAACTTTATATGGTAGTTCTATATAATTCTTTGATTTTTTTGCAAGCTGTTCTATCTCTGGACCACCTGGGAAACCAATATTAGCATATCTTGCAAAAGTATCTATAAAGTTTCCAACACCAATATCAAGCGTCTCTCCAAAAACACGATATTTCCCAGCAGCATATGCAATTATCTGTGTATTTGCACCAGACGCATAAAGCATTATAGGATCTTTAGCACCTGTTACCCCTCCAATTTCTAAATGAGCCACACAATGATTAATAGGAACAAGTGGCTTTTTCAGTTTTTTTGAAAGTTCTTTTGCAAATTTCATGCCTTCTATTAAACAAGGTGCAAGACCAGGTGCCTTTGAAAACGCAATAGCGTCAATATCTTTTTCTTTGATGCCAGAAGATTTGAGAGCAGCATTATAAACAACAAGGGCAACTTTTTTATGGTGTTTTGCAGAGTCCATAGGAATAATACCTCCTGCTTTAGTAGTATACATGTCTCTTTCATTAGCAAGGATTTTTTTATTTTTAACAACACCTATTCCAAAAGTATGGGCAGTGGATTCTATCCCGAGTATTATTGTCATTTTTTTAACAATTCATTAACTTTTTTATAAGTTTCCTGAGTACCTATATCATACCACATACCATCTAAAGAAAAAGCGTGTATGTCTTGCATAGGTAAAAAATAAGGCAACAGATTACCAGGGCCATCTTTTGGCAGGTCTGTTTTCATATAATCTTTAATCTTTTTCAGATCTTTTTTTGGATAAATATAAATTCCAACAGAAACTAATGTTGATTTTGGTTTTTCAGGTTTTTCTTCAAAACCAATTATCTTGTCACCATCTACTTCAACTGTTCCAAACCTTTTAGCTTCTTCTAAATCTTTTATATCATAAACCCCTAATACTATTTCTTTTTTTTCATTGAAAAATTTAATTGCTTTCTCTAAATCAAAGTCAAATAAATTATCCCCAAGCACAACAAGAATATCATCGTCTATATTTTCTTTTTCCAACGCAAAGACAAGATCTCCTACACCCCCTAATTTTGTCTCATCACTATCTGTATTATCATTCACAATCTTTATTGATTTATCAGAAGCCACAGATTCTTTCCACTTTAAAAAATCATTATAAAATTTATTATTACTAACAACAAATATCTCATTGATTTCGTTTATTTTATTTATCTTTTCAATTATATAGCTTAAAACAGGCTTCCCTCCAACAGGTAAAAGTGGTTTTGGCTTGTCTAATGTTAAAGGGTGGAGGCGTGTCGCATATCCTGCACATAAAACAATTGCTTTCATATGAACAAAATAAAAAAGAGGTATATAAAATTAATCACTAGGAAGTCTATAGAAAATAGTTACAGAATGGGTATCATTTTTATGTGGATTTCTCTCTCCATTTTCCACAACATAATAGGGGGTAGAAATAATATCTTCAGGACCAGTTTCTTCTAAAAACTTTTGAATAGCATCATTAAATTTCCATACAGGACCACCCACCTCAATCACTTGAGATTCAATATTGTTTCCTGACATCTATAACTTGATACTTAACCCTTTATAAGGATTTATATTCTAGAATAATATTTAGTAATAAATAAAAAATAAATTAAAATGAAAGCCTATCTTCTCTTTTTTCTCTTGGCTGGCTTTTTCTTCTTAGCAACTTTTCTCTTTGCAGGTTTCTTCTTAGCTGCCTTCTTCTTTTTCTTCTTCTTACCCCCTCTAGCCATCTTTGCTTCACAGACGTTTCCCTTTCCGTCAACATAGTAAAGGTAACCAGGCTTCCTCTTAACGATATTTTTAGCAATAACTTTTCCCATTTTTACCTCCTTTTATTGAATATACTTTATTATAATCAATTATGTATTTAAATCTTTCTGTCCTCGACGAGAATTTGGGTAATTGAAATGTATTTTTTATTCAGTGGTATCTCTATCAATCTTGTAAAAGGTTTTTTGGGTGAAACACCTGGTTTAAATTGCTTTACCAATTTCAAACTAATAATTTTATCGTCGCTATCAAGCCATATTGCAATAAAAGGAAAGAACACAAAGAAAGAATGTATTTTCATTTTTGTGGGTCTTTCAAACTCAAAAAGTAAGGCTTTTGCGTTCTTCTTTCTAGTAAACATTAATCCTAAAATCTTTTCAAACCAATTACAAGTCTTAAGATCCAAAGAAAAACTTTTTTTCTTATAGCTCAGCCTGACTCTCTTGTTTTTCACTTTTATCATAGCTCTGGTTTGTTTTTACCTTTCTTAGTTTGATCTAAAACTTTTTGAAAGTTTTATTTTTTTTGTATTCTTTATAATATTTATTTATATTTTTGTCTGTAACAAAGTCATGATGTTTAAATCCCCCACCAAAAGTTTTAGGAATATGCATTAATTCGTGCATAATTGTTTTTATTTGCTCTTCTTCATTAAGTTTATCAAATTGTTCTGACAAAAACTCAAGCGAATAAAATGCAGGACGGCCAAGTGCTTTCTGCATTACTTTTCCCAGAGCATGACATCGTGCAATTGTTCTTTTTGTAGAAGTACCATAACTTAGAAAGCACATTATGTTATTTATCTGCACATGTGGAAACAAGAGTTTTGATATTTCTTCTGCAATTACCTGGATATCTGAAGCATATTCGTATTTCATATAAAGACACTGTAAGGGCACCTAGGTTCCCTTAACAATCAACCCCCCTACTTAATTTAGATACTATTTTTAACATTTTATAATTTTGTCTAATCTTTTTCTAAAAGATTATCTTTATCAAACTTTCCTTTTATTTAGTCACAATCTCAAGTCCATCCCTGTTTTTTAATTCATAACCCTTACCAAGTGCTTTTTTTGTTCTAGCATCAATTGCTTTGATAAAATTATCACCAAAGTCTGTGTGTAAAAAATAGGCAAAATCTAGGGCAGTGCTTCCTTGTGGAAGTAAAAAACAATCAGGGAGTACATTCCCTTTGCTATCTGCATGTTTATTAGCACTTGCAGGGAAGATTGCAATGTATTTCAAAAGATCAAAAACAGCGGCATTTAATATTGCTTGCACACCTGTTCCATATTCAAACCTTTCCAATACATTTTTCTTTATTTTTTCAAGGGCTTGTCTTTGTTTTTCATTAATTTCTCCTTTAAGTGAAAAATCTTTCTCACCAGGAATATAATCTATAAGATTTGCTTTCGCAGCTTCTCTCAAAGCAAGTTCTGAATCTGCAGAACAAGGAATTATAATTAAATCAGGGAATTCTTTTTTTAATTTTTCATAGTTTCCCTTTGCTTTTTCATGATCTATCTTATTTGCAGCAATAATCATTGGTTTACTCTCTCTTCTGAGCTCTGATGCAAATTTCATAAGTTGTTCTTCACTCCATTGACTCGGTCGCTCTGAGAAACTAAGTTTTCTAACAACTGTTTTCACTTGATCTTCCTTTACTCTTAGTCCTGAAAATTGTTTTGCAACAGCTTCTGAAAAGTCAAGATCTTCTATCTCTGCTTTTCGTGCAAACCCTTTCCAAACTTTCATTAATATATTATAATACCACTTATTTAATTCGTCCTCTAAAAATTCAATATCTTTTGATACGTCGTAGTTTTCAACAGGTTTTCCTTCTGCATCAAGCATCCCAGATGCATCAACAATGTGTATAAACACATCTGCAGCTCTTAAATCATCTAAAAACTGATTCCCAAGACCTTTTCCCTCACTAGCACCTGGCACAAGACCTGCGACATCCATAAGTTCGACAGGAACAAAACGATTATGATCAATACAAAACCCATGACTTGGATTACACTTAGTATTAAATTCTTTATCAAGGCATTCGACCTTAACATAACCAACACCACGATTTGCCTTAATTGTTGTAAAAGGATATGACGCTATTTCAACTTCTGCAAGCGTAGATGCTTTGAAAAAAGTGCTCTTTCCAACAGATGGCTTTCCCACAAGTCCGATTAACATAAAAGAGAACAAGAAATATATTTTATAAAACTACCCTATCTTCAATTAAGTTAGTTTACCTAAATTCTTTGATATCAATTATATTATGATTTCTCAACTGAGAGGTTATATCTGAAATAATCATGAAAAAGTCTTTAAAATATTGCCACCAATCTAGGTCACATGTCCCAAGGGGTTTCTTCTTCTCGCCCCAGTATATTTCATAGACTTTTATTTTTCCTTTCTCTCTGACCAAACCAAAACACCAACCACCCATTTTATAATGTTTTTATATGTTATCTCATTTAAATTCGTTTCTATGCCTCTTTTTTCTCCCCTTCTTCTCCTTTTCCCTTCAATCTTCTATAGATTAATACTGCGATTATCAATACCAAAAGAAGCAAGATTAGTACTATCAAGATAAATACTAATATTGCAAATATGTCTAAAGGTATTGGTTCTATGACTTCAAAATGCGCACTAGAAGGTGCAACCCCGTTTGGATAGATTAATTCAAGGGAAACAACATATTTCCCAAGCGGTAGGATGCCTGTATCAAAATTTCTTTGCAATCTTGTTAATTCTTTTACAAGAAGGGTTTCACTCTTTGTTAAATAAGTTGAGCCCTTATAATCCTTTATAGCATAATTTAAAGTTACATCTAATCTTTGAGGATCTCCAAGTGGAATAAGTGTAACTTCTGTTAATAGTTTTTGATTTTGAGGTACTTGATAATTTTCATTAAGAACAACAATATTAGAGTCAAACAAGAGTAATTCTGTTTGAACATTAAGAGCTACAGATACTTCTTTACCATTTACTTTTATTTTTCCTGTGTAAACACCTGGATCTGCCGGAGCAACAAAGATGGCATTAAACGTCTTTTCTTCTTCTGGTGCAAGTTGAAGTGAAGTTTCACTAAGAATCACCATATTATCAAGGTTTTCCTGACTTATACTTACTGTTTCTGTTGTAGTACCAAGATTTGTAACAGTAATTGTTCTTTCAACATTTGTACTTATAACCATATTGATATTTATTTCAGAAGGCACAACAGTTATATTGGCTGCAGGTGTGGTTACTCCATCCCCACCACCTCCAGGAGGTGTAACACCTGTAGATGTACATGTTCCAGCAGTACATGTATAACCAGAGGCACAAGAACCACAACTCACAGTGCCCCCACAACCATCATCCCAGTCTCCACAACCATAATCAAGACTTTCACAAGTATAAGGCGCACATATGTTTCCTGAAAAAAATCCTTCTATAAATGGATCAGGACTAATAATAATATTGCCAGTTGCATCTCCACCATCATTTAAAGAGAATCTATCAGAATTTATAATTGGAGATGAAAATATCACAACTACTAGTAATAATATAAATATTCTTTTCTGCATTTTAATAAACCACCTGTTTCTTTTTTAATATTTTTAATAGAAGGTGCAAAAAAGTTTTAAGATTACCTTTTATTTGTGCATCTGCGAGAGCAGAGTAATATTTATGTTTTATTGAATTAGGTATATTTATCATAGGATATTTATTTTTGTGTAGAATAAAATTCATCAAAAGTCTTCCAACTCTTCCATTTCCATCTATAAATGGATGTATGGTTTCAAAACCAATATGGAAATATGTTGCAATGACTAAAGGATGTAATTTATCTTTGTTTATAGAATACCATTTTAATAATGATTTTATTTCATTTGCTATTTCTTCTGGCTTTGAGGGAATCCAATCTGCACCTCTTATATAAACTTGGTCTGTTCGATATTTTCCTATTTGAGAAGAAAGTTCTTTCTTAAGAGTATCTTTTACAATTAATTGATGTAATTCAAGTATTAGTTTTTTATTAATATCTCCCTTATAATTAAGAATATAATCAAAAGCTTTTTTGTGGTTAAGAGTTTCATTCACTTCTCTTAAAGATTTTGAAGAGGGAACTCTTCCTTCAAAAAGAAGCTGTGCTGTTTCAATCAAAGTTAATGTATTCCCTTCTATAGCATTTGAATCATAAGTAAACAAAGATGCAAAAGATTCATATCTATTTTCTAATGTGGTTTTGGATTCTTCTAAATAATTCTTTTTTATATTATGAAGAAATTTAATTTCTTCTTTAGTTAATAAGTTTCCCAAAAGAACAAGTTCTTTATCTGCTTTTATCTCCTCATCAGACAATCTTTTCTTATCTAAATTAACCCCTAGATAAATTCTTTTTTTATTGACTTTCCCATCAGCCCTCACAGATTTAACTCTATAATAATATCTTTTCTCTCCTCTCTCCTTTATCTCTGTATAGGGCATGTTATTTATACGTCTACGTTGTTTATAAATATTATGTTTATGTAGACGTATAGAATGATTCTTATTTAATAAATTTAATGGGGGACAGAAAATATTTGGAATTAACGAGTAAAAATCTCACAAAGCTTTTCTTGAACTTCTATTATTTTGTCTTGTTTAACTTTTCCTAATTTATATTTTACCATTGAAGTTTCTACGGTAAGTAATTTATTTGTCCTAATCCAACTATCAATCTTTAAATTTCCTTCTTGAAAATCATTTCTTTTTAATTCAATCGCATCTGAATCATCTCTCGATTGACTTGTAATTTCACAAATAACAATATCAATACCAGACAATTTAGCTACAACCAAACAGGGTCTATTTTTAGAATCACTCAAATCTGAAAATGGGAAAGGTAAAACAACAACATCTCCTTTTACAAATTCTTCCATGCTTCTTCATCCTCTTTACTAGCCCAGTCTCTAGCAAAAACACTCTCGCTTACTAAAGCTCTTGATAAACCTTCACTTATTTGATTCATTGGTCTCAGTTCTATTTTATCATCGAAAACAATAAGACTTATCTTAGAACCCTCTTTAAATCCCTCTAACATTCTTATTATTTTTGGTATAACAATTTGTCCTTTTTCTGTTATTGTTACTGTCTTTATTTCTTTTACTTCCATTTTATCTTTTTCTATTTGTAAGATAAGTAAGATTTTATAGTACTTAAATCTTTAGAATTATGTTTAATAAATTTAAGGGGGTTTAACACCAACTATAAGAATTATTTTGAAATTATAAGAAGGTAATTTAATTTTTTAATATTTCCATTATTTGCTTTTTTAATTCTGTCAAATCTTCTTTAAAAATATCCCAAACCATATTTAAATTAACACCAAAATACTGATGAATAATCTTGTCTCTTGTTCCACTTATATCTCTCCAGGGGGTATTTGGATATCTGTTTTTAAATTCCTGGGGCAAATTTTTAACAGCTTCTCCAATAATCTCAACCCTTCTAACATTAGCATCCACCATGTCTCTATTTGACTTAAACTTTTCCTTTGATATGTTTTTTATGGAATTCTCAATTAAATTTATGTTTTCTAATATGTGTTTTAAAAATATTTCTGGCTTTTTCTTCATATTATTTTTACCTCTTCACCCAGAATTATCTTTTTTAAAAGAGGATTGATTCCGTCATAGGTTAAGAGATCTACTTTTATGCCTAACTTTTCCCCAAGCTTTCTTTCAAGAGCAACCAAATCAAATAAACTGAACTTTCTTTTTCTAGGAGGCTCGATTAAAATGTCTATATCACTGTCTTGTCTTGCTTCTCCTATTGCATAGCTTCCGAAAATTCCTGCCTTAGTTATATTGTGATTTTTAAGGATTTTTACAATTTTTGGTTTTATCTTTGTTATGTCTGGTTCTTCCTTTTTAAATTTAGATTCAACTTCTGGAATTTGTATTTTTTTCAATAAAACCATCTCCCCCTGTTCTTTCACAGCGAGAAGATTTCCTGCCTCTAGATTTAAAACTTCGCGTATACTTCTTGGTATCACGACTTGCCCTTTTGAGCTCAATTTTGTAAACTTTAATTCATCCATTTTAACTTTATTTTAATCTCTTATAAGTAAGAATGTAAGAAATCCTTACTTTATAAATCTTTAGAATTATGTTTAATAAATTTAATAGGGTTAAATTTTATTTACCTTTATATCCAAACACTTTATCATATTTTCTGTGGTCAAGTATATCCATAACAAAACTTATTATCTCAATTTTGTTTCCAGTTATTGTATAAATTAATCTCCAACGATTAGCCAGTTCTATTCTCCAGACATTATCTGCATCATAGTTATCAATATATTTTCTTGGGATTTGTCTTTTTGGAATTTGGTTTCCTGCAAAGGGATTTTTCTTTAACAAATCTATAGCTCTATTTATAGATCTCAATAAAGTTTGGTGAAAAGAGGACACTACACCTTTTCTCTTTTCTTCACCAACAATTCTGTTTAATTCTTCGTATTCATCATTAGCTTCTTCAGAAAGAACCACCCTATTTCTTTATCTTTAAACATTCATACCTCTGTTCCAAATTCGATAGCTTTCTTCAATTTTGGACTTGGATTATATATCCATAAGATTCCTTTATGACTGTCAATTATCATACCCCTTTCTTCTAAATATTCTAAAATTAGATTTAATGTTTGATGCATTATTTTTACAGGTAATCTTCTCTTAAGTTCTTCTCTACTAATCAGTGTTTCCGCATCCCTTAAAGTTTTTTCTATCATTAACACAGTCTTCAAATTTGGATGATGTATTACAGTTTTCATTTTATATGTTTTCATATAATATTTTATATATATTTATATATAAATGTTTCGATTTAAATCCTCTCCCTCAACACCAAGAATAAGGGTTGCAAACAGAGCAGAGTTTAGAAAATCTTTTCAATTTCTATTTTTATTTTCCTAAGAACATTCTCTTTAATAATTCCAATTTTCATAGAAATCAAACTTTTTTTAACACTAAAAATTTTATCAATTCTAATTCTGCTCGGTTTCAAAATTTTTCCGGCAGATAAATCCCTTTGATTTATCACAACTGAATAAGGTTCATTTTTTATTACAGTTGTTAAAGGAATCATTATACAATCTTCTGATTTTTTATTAAAAATATCATTAGAAATAACTAATGCAGGTCTAACTTTTGTTCCCTCTAGATCTGAGAAAGGGTAAGGTATTAAAACTATCTCTCTTTGATTAACCCTCATTTTAGATAAGTATTCCAAATCTCATCTTCTGGATTGTCCCACAATTCCTTCATAGATTGCTCACTAAATTTTAATATATCCTTAAAATCTTCTTTTATTCTTTCAGAAACTTCTTTAGTTTTTTCTATTAAGATTTTTCCATCAACTTCAAATAAAATCAATTCATCCCCCTTTTCAATTCCAATGGTTTTTCTAATAGAATTTGGAATT
>SDBV01004002.1_pt1 | contig 21353 bp, 34 predicted proteins | sample 2277081 | NCBI WGS metagenome assembly SDBV01 (sample SAMN10402039, study PRJNA504765) | marine sediment metagenome | isolation source: marine sediment core GS10_PC15, 223 cmbsf | place: Arctic Ocean: Southern Knipovich Ridge | collected 2010 | reverse complement strand
CATCCGAGGTTAAACTAAGTCTTGGTGATAGAATGAAGGATTACTACGAGTCTGCCTACAACATCAAACTCATAAGGCGTATGCCTGTGATTGTCCGCCTAGATGGTAGAGCCTTCCATGCTTTCACCCGTAACTGTGCGAAGCCCTTTGATAGCAAACTATCAGCTAATATGGTTGATACTGCCTATTCCCTTTGTAGCGAGATGCAAGGTGCTAAGTGTGCCTATATCCAATCAGACGAAATCTCAATCCTGCTTACCGACTTCGACACTCTAACCACTCAACCTTGGTTCAGCAACAACCTGCAAAAGATTGTGTCTGTGTCTGCTGGTATGGCATCTGCCCACTTCTCAAAATTATATGAGTCTTTTGCTGTTTTTGATAGCCGTGCTTTTAACATTCCGAAGGAAGAAGTCTGCAACTACTTTGTGTGGAGACAAAAGGACTGGATACGTAATTCAGTGCAAATGCTTGCTCAATCACACTTCTCCCACAAGCAACTACAGAATAAAGGGCAATCTGATATGCACGACATGCTTCACAGTATCAGTATCAATTGGGCTGACATTGAGCCAAGGTGGAGAAATGGCGTAATTGTTTATAGAGACCCTAGTGAGGAAAATGGTTGGCATCAAACTGATAGTGTAATCCTTACTCAAGATAGAAACTTCATTGAACGATACCTTTTACTAGAATTAGAGGAGGCGAAGAAATGAAAAGAACACTGATGGCAACATTTGTAATTATTTTAGTCTTTGGTAGTATTTTGGTAGTCGGCTGTGCCAATAATGAAGCTCCACAATATCAAGTTGACAGGACAATCACAGGTCAAGTCATCGCAATAGATAATAATGGTTATTATTCAACACTTTATTTTGGCAATGGATTGGAAATTTCAGTTACTAGCGCTACCCTTTCTCAATATCGCATTGACAATATGTTCGTCAATGTATGGACTTACAAATTCCGACATGAGTCTTACGACGGAACCTTTTACCTATCCGAGTACTATGATTTGATTGGCATAAATGACGAATTTTCAGAAGAGTATAATCAGCCAGAATAAGGGGAGAGGTAAAATGAATAAATTACAAGTTATGCTCTTGGCATTAGCAGTTTTGCTTACAGGAATATCCATTATTACAGAATATCCATTAGACAGTAAATTGATGGCTTGGATATGGGTGGTATGGTCATTAATTGCTATGCTCTTAATCTTACTAGATAAGAAACTTAAATGGTGGAAATAAAGATAAAGAGGTGAAGGAATGAAAAGTGAATGGGATGTACTAAAGGTTGCATTTGGTAGTATTATTGTGATATTTCTCTTATTTATGTTTGCTGACATATCAAGTTTCTTCTGGTATCAATCTGAGGTATTCACGGCAACTGTAACCTCAATTGATTACTACGGGCAAGGTGGAATATTCGGGGATACCAATGTTAATGTGAAGTTTGATGATGGTAGAGTTTACGACTTAAATGAACTACCTGATGGACTCCGAGAAGGACATACTTATCACTTAGAGTATAGAGTCCCTTATGCTTCAAGGATATTCAACATATCTTCTCCTATTATTTTTATTTTAGATAAAGAGGTGAAGGAATGAAATATTTTGTGCTTTGTGATTTAGGTTATGATGGGCTTGTAATAACCTCCTTTGACACTCTCCGCCAAGCTGAATCCTACTACAAGCAAGAAGAAGAGGCCACCCGAAAATGGATAAAGGACTATGGAGAAGAAACTGCTGATAAGGGTATTGCCTTGATAGAAGGTACTATACTCAAAAGTAAGGATATGGAGATTGAACTTGGTCTTCCCCCATCAGAGAAAGAGGTGAAGAAATAAATGTATAATATGCACTTCTCAGATGAAGAAATGGTTGGCTCTGTAGCAATATTTAACACAAAGTTAGATATGTTTTTTACAGGCGTTTGGCCAAAAAGGTTTGCTGAGAGAATATTGCGTATGTGGGAACGAAATGGGCAAGACATATCGGTATGCGAATTACGCAAAAGAGAGTTAGATGCTCCTGATAATACTGCGATACTCATTATTGATATAAATAACTTTGTTATTGCGTGTTTCCATTGGGATAACAAGGGATATGCAAAAGCATACACTGATGAAACATACAAGTTGGTGAAATATACACCGCCCCAAGGAATTGATGTAAGAGATGAATATGATTTTTCAGAGGTAACTAAGTGGAATAAAAAAGGTAAACTATTAACATCCAGAATTCTTGAGCAGCCCATTAGTTAAAGAGGAGAGGTAAATGACAGACTCAATCAACTCACTTGTCAACTTCATCCCATTGATACTTGTTCTTATTATAATCGTGGGTATCTTTGTTGCTGGTTTAAGATACCCACATAAGAAGAGCCGAGCATATTCCCGCCATTTAAAATGGGGGGTTCTAACTTGCATGTTCAGTGTTTTAGTTCTTCTCTTAGTTCTTAGGCAGATAACTGAAGGTAGGTTTATTGCACCAGTAATAATGAGTCTGATTCTACTAATGTTCCTAACTTTTATGACTTTATTGCCTATCTCTAGCCCATCAGTTAAAGAGAAGGAGAGAAATGTTGATTAATGGAATTATTGTTATCGGAGTAGTAATAATTCTGATGATGATACTTGTCGTATTCGATTATACAAGTCTATCTAGACTTGAACCTATATACTCAGCAGTTAATGGTGTGGCTGACTCATTCGGGATACCACGCAATAATGCGTGGGTGTTTTTGTCATTTATTATAGTATTGGGAGTTGCAATTTACCTACTCTGGAGAAAGAGGTGAAGGAATGAAAGATATACTAGCATTACTCCTAGAATTGTTACGATGGATTCCTTTCTTAATTGCGAAGATAGCCACGTTTCCTCATAAATTACTTCTCAACATCCTGTCATATGCCACTGGTGGAGATTGGGATTGGGGGCAATTATTGTAATGTTAGTCGCTCAGAATAAGGAGAGAGGTGAATGAATAATCAACTACCCTATCAAGATAAAGATGGGAATATGATTGCGGATGAAGTTGAGATAACACCAGCCTTACTCCCAAATAGTATAGCTGCCTGTATCATTCCCAAGCCAAAAGAGAAAACTAGGACAGTATTTATCGGTAACGTCATTCCTTTCTTTAGGGGTAAAGGTGATTTAACAATAATATGCGGGAACTGTTTTTTGCCACTCGCTTGTAATATCTCTGAGGGACAATTGCAAAACATAGTAATCAAATGCCCCAACTGTGATAAGTATAACGACATTCAATAATTGGAGGCGACAATGATATATGTGCTACCCCAATTCATAACTGTGCCATATACTGGTCTTTGCATAAGCACTACTAATAATTTCGGGGCATATCGGGAGTTAAGCCCTTTCGTTTTGAAAGTACTTGAACCATCTACGGGCAGAAGGGTTATCTTCGAGAACTTCTGGCAGTTTACTAAAGTCTATAAACAGCATATTGAGCCTTCGGGGTTACCAAGCGAAGACTATTACCAATGGAGAGAACAAGGCTTTAATGATTCCAAGGCTCACCGATATCCTATGGGCAAAGGGGCAATCCCCGAATATTCTTGGTGGCTCCGACAAAAACTTGGCTACATTCAAGCTCGCAAGATAATATATGCCACAGAATATGCTAATGTAGTATCGCTTACTAATTCTTATAAGAACCTCCTGGAGCAATGGAGAGGACTGACACAACGAGGCAGTAATTTAATCCTCCTTGACTACGATGCTTACGACCACAGAAAGCTAGGCATGTCTCTAATAGATGTAATAAACAACCCAAAACGTAAAATGGGACATGCCTTTGTTCTGATGATGATGTTAATGGGTGTACTTGAGGAATGTATCAATAGCCCAACAATTAGGAGCCTTTTATGAAACAGGAGGGAATAATGGTTCAAGGTTATAAAGCATTTCTGGCTTCTAAGAAGCATGCGGTTAGTAGTTGCGGAAAGGATATACCACCTGCATTAGTTCACCAAATGCTATTTCAATGGCAACGAGATATTGTTATTTGGGCAATTAAAAAGGGGCGAGGAGCTGTATTCTTAGATACTGGGCTTGGTAAAACATTCATTCAATTAGAGTGGGCTAGAATTATCGGTGAAAACACCTTAATTATTGCGCCTTTATCGGTAGCTCGCCAAACTGTTAGAGAAGCATTAAAGATTGGTATTGATATACATTATGTTCGTAGCCAATCAGAAATAAATGATAATAACAAATTGTGGATAACAAACTATGAAATGGTTGAGTCATTTGATTTTCTGCATTTTGGTTCTGTAGTATTAGATGAGTCTAGTATTCTCAAAGCGATTGATGGGAAAACACGCAAGAAATTAACAGAACTATGTAAACACACACCTTATAAATTGTGTTGTACGGCTACCCCAGCACCTAATGATTATACCGAGATTGGCAATCATGCTGAATTTTTAGGAATATGTACTATTCCCGAAATGTTAGCTACATTCTTTATCAACGCCAACAAGGAACATACCAAAACTTTCGGGGATACGCCTTATCGAAAGAAGGGAACAAATAAAGGCGGCACTGAGTGGCGAATCAAACATCATGCTGAAGATAAATTCTTTGAGTGGTTATCATCGTGGGCAATAACAATGACCAAGCCATCAGATTTAGGCTACGATGATAATGGTTTTCTCCTGCCACAATTAAACCTAATTCCTACATTCGTTACAACACAATATAAAGGCAATCAATTGTTTTTTACTAAATTACATGGCATATCAGATAGAGCCAAGACCAGACAACACACTTTACCGCAAAGATTAGATACATTGAAAACAACGGTAAATAGTAATAATGAACAATGGATTATCTGGGCTGGATTAGATAGTGAGAGTAAAGGGGCTAAGACAATATTCCCTGATGCGATTGAGGTGAAGGGTAGCGACACTCTTAATTATAAATCCAAGTCATTTGAGGACTTCCAAGATGGTAAATTCCAAATTCTTATAACAAAGTCAAAAATTGGCGGTTTCGGAATGAACTTCCAGAACGCACATAATATGATATTCCTTGGATTAAACGATAGTTGGGAGAGCTTTTATCAAGCCGTAAGGCGTGAATGGAGATACGGGCAAACTAAACCCGTAAATGTGTATATTATAATGTCTGATGTTGAATCAGAGATATACCATAATGTCATGCGTAAAGATGCTATGGCAAAACGTCTGCGTAGTAAACTTATTGAGAAAATTAACAGTTACGAACGGAGGGAACTGAAAATGCAAGATGATTCACTAGCAACTGATTTAGTCGAGGATACAGTTAAAGGAAATAATTGGGTGGCTATGTTAGGTGATTCATGCACACGCCTAACAGAATTAGAGGGTAATTCCATAGATTTATCAATATACTCACCGCCATTTGCCGACCTTTTTACCTATACTTCTAGCGATAGGGATTTAGGTAATAGTAGGGGATGGAATGAGTTTTTTGAGCATTACCGATTTATTATTCAAGAAGTACTAAGGGTTACAAAAGCAGGTAGGTTAACTTGTGTACATACATCTGATATTCCAGCGATAGCCCAAAAAGACGGGTATATCGGAGTTAAAGATTTCCCTGGCGAAGTAATAAGAGCATATGAAAAAGAAGGGTGGATTTTTGTTGGGAGAGCTTTTATTCAGAAAAATCCCCAAGCTCAGGCAATACGTACTAAGAGTAAAGCACTTCTATTTGTACAGATGCGAAAAGATTCCACAGATTCACGTCCTGCATTGGTAGACCAAATACTACTCTTCAAAAAGCAAGGTGAAAATGTTGCACCAGTAAGTCCAGTATCTAATGGTGAACTTGATAATGAAACATGGATTGAATGGGCACATGGTATTTGGTTAGGCATACATGAAACGGAGACATTGCAATCCTCTAAAGCTAGGGGGGTAGATGATGAAAAACATATCTGTCCTTTACAACTAGGGGCAATCGAACGATGCATTAAACTGTATTCTAATCCTAAAGAAACAGTGTTGACCCCATTTGGCGGTATTGGTAGCGAGGCATATATGGCTTTGAAATTAGGACGCAAAGCCACACTTATTGAATTAAAACCCGAATATTTTAAAGTTGCTTTATCTAATTTACAAAAAGCCGAAGATGTAAGAGATAGACCAAACTTATTTACAAACGCAGGAGTAGGAATAGAAAAATGAAACAAGGTACAGTTAGCGTATTGTTTGGTTGCCATTCGCCTATTCATTCACTGATAGTATGGATTGCTTGGGTGAAACTATATAAGCGATATCCAAATTGGTGGCAAACCATTTGTATCTTCTTGCACGACATTGGACATTGGGGTAAGGACTATTTAGACGACTACGAACAAAAGAAGAGGCACGGTATTTTGGGGGCTAGAATAGCTAACTTCCTATTCGGGCAAAAGGGCTTTGACCTTGTTTCTGGACACAATCCCTACAATGGGGCACCAAAGAGCCTTTTACATGACCCCGACAAATATTCGTGGGTTATAGCACCAACTCTATGGATGGTAACTAATACATGGTTTGAACCCAAACTGCAACGTAAGGGTAGCAGTAGATTTGAATCAGCACTTATGTTTAAGAATGCTATGAGGGAGAATATGGATTCTGGCTTTAAAGAACTGGGGCATGAAATATATTTAAGGCAATGGGGGCATTCTGAGGATAAGTGAGAAGTATCTATTGGCATACCTATACTTTTATGCTACTATATAAACATATAGACACATTATTAACTTAACAGCATGTAGAGAAGCCGTATGAAAGCTGATACCACTGTTAGCATATTAGTTTGGTCTTTAGTTATATTTTCAGTGGCTCTCTCCCTTGCTATGCTATGTCTTGCGGTTGCCTATATCCCGCTACCCTAAACAAATAAAAAAGAGGTGCGAAAGAATGGAAGCGTCAATGTCAACTGCCAGTCTAAGGGATGCATTAATCAAAGCAAAACCTATCAAGATAAACAAGACGCTCCCCGTGTTATCCAATGCTCGTATAGACTTCAACGGGAATAGGGGGGTGATTACCACTTCCGACCTGAAACGTGTTATCAGGGTAAGTTTTGAGTGCAAGAATGACGAACCCTTCTCTACGCTACTACCTTTAAGAGCAGCCGAGAGATTCCTTCATGGGGCTAACGGTAATGTCTCTTTGCAGCAAGGCAAAGACCCCAAGCAACTTATAATGGAACGTGATGGGGTCGGGCAATTTACTCTTATCGAGGCAACCCAACCTGATGACTTTCCCTACCACCATGAAGAAGATGACCTAGTATGGTCTAAACTAGATGCCAAGTGGTTCTGCCCTATGATAAAGTTAATGGCTACAGCTTGTGACCTAGAGATGAGCCGTCCCATCCTCTCTGGCGTGCATTTCAAAGATGGTGCTATGGCATCGGCGGATGGGTTCAGGCTTATGGGGCTAGAGGATGCTAGACTCTCTTTCGGTTTGGGTAACCTAGAGGTTATTTTGCCTAATGTTACTGCCAACTTAGTGGCAAGGCTCTTTGAGCAAGAGGAAAGCCTTGAGTTCGCATTTAAAGCCAATGGCGCTAAGGATATAACCAAAGTCTTCTTTAAATCAGGTAATATCTGGATGTCCTCAGATGTTATCCAAGGTAAGTATCCAAACTATAAAATATTAATCCCCGATAAGTATTCTTCTAAGGTTTCGTTCTCCGCCCCCGTGATGGTACAAAGGTTAGGTATGATTGACGATATGAATGTTAGTAATGGCAAAACTAGATTTGTTTTTGCCGAGAACGAAAATACCGAACAGGTATGTACTATAACAGCAGGCAACAAGGGGTACAGTAGATATTCTTTAACATTACCTGTTAAACTAGAAACCCCTGAGCCAAGTAAGATAGCTTTTGATTGTAAGTATATCAAAGACGCATTAAAGTTATTCTCTTTAGTGACCTTAGAACTTACCACTACAACCTCGCCAGGGAAGTTTACGGGCGATATAGAGGGACTAACTATCGTTGTTATGCCAATGTTTATTCAATGGTGATATAGAGAGGTGAAGGGAAGATGGCTGAAATCACATTCTACACCATCAGAGAGGTGTGCGAGAAATTAAGGTTGCACAGGAATACTGTAATTAAATTAATCCTGAGCAGGAAACTCTCTGCAACTATTATGGGAAGACAATACCGTATCTCAGAAGAAGCCCTACAAGAATATTGCAGAAGAAATACTACCAAAACAGTATAGGAGTGGTTAATGCAAGAACATCATCTTTTAAAAGAGCAGGAGGAGAAAGCAACTACTGCTTCTGAATCTAAAGGGGAAAACTCTACCCTCCAGCAATCCAAGGAGTCTGCCGAAATAGCTGCCAACCAAGACAAGCAAGCCGAATACGAGATTAAGACCAAGATTAGGAAGCAAGGCTACCAGTCTCTTGAGGACGGCTTAAAGGATATAGAGGCAAAGAAAAAGGAAGCCGAGACCGTTCTTGATAATGTCCGCCAGATAGAAAAGGCGGCTACAGCGATAAAAGAGGAAGCCGAGATTAATAAACAAAAGGCTCTCAATGCCCTTGTCATCGTCAAGACCCGTGAGGAAACAGTTAAGCTTCGCCTTGAAAGAGCCGTAACCCTTGAACAGTCCTTTAAGAGTAAGGATGCCCAATACACTATACTTAAACAGGAACTTCAGGAACTAATAGATTACCATAAGCAAAACATTGCCCCTTGCTCCAAGGCTTTAAGGGCAGTTAGTAAATCAATATATTCTTGGATTGACCTCCTTAATAGCACGAAGTATGACTTCAGTGTATTATATAACTATTTGGGAAAGGTTATGATGATAATAGATAGGTATGTGGAGAGAATGCCTAACTCCATAGTAAATGATATCTTGCCAAAGGATGAAGATAGTGAACAGAACAAAGATTGAAACTATTAAGAATCCCAACGGCAGCCAGGGCTATACTTGGAATCCGATAACTGGCTGCCTCTATCACATCGATGGTATGTGCAAAGGCGGTAACTTCCCCTGCTGGGCTTACGGGCTGGCCAATGGTCGGTTGAAGTCTAGATATATAGACAACCCGAACATAGCTCTACCGAAGTCTATGGAGAAGTTGGATTTGCACTCAGAAGATGTCGGAGAACAACTGCATGACCCCTTCTATCCCCGATTCTGGGAAGATAAGCTGGAAGAGATATTGCACCGTAGGATAGATTCATCATTAAAAGGGATATTTTGTTGTGATATGTCAGATTTATTTGGCATTGGTATCCCTGAAGAGTGGACTCGGAAAGTGCTAGGGGCTATTGAAACTAATTTTTATGACCGCTTCTATCTCCTGACAAAGCAACCGCAGAACCTAATCAAGTTCAGCCCCTTCCCTGATAACTGTTGGGTTGGGGTGACTGTAACCAATAATAAACAGGTGACACCGGCTTTTGAGAGTTTAAGTAATATTGAGGCTAAAGTAAAGTATTTATCCTTTGAACCTTTACTTGAAGGATTGGGAGAAAGAAATAGGGTGTTAATTAGTCAGGAATTTATGACGTGGTTTGATTGGGTAATCATCGGCTCACAGACGAAGCCCACAGTCTACCCCAAGATAGAGTCGGTCAGGGAGATTGTCGAGGCTTGCGATAAGGCGGGGATACCAGTGTTCTTGAAAAATAAATTGTTACCGATAATGGGTGGCTACCCAATACCTAAAGCAAATATGTGGGCTTATAAGTTTGAGGGTGGCTGCTTTAATTTAAGGCAGGAGATGCCGAGTGGCATATAAACGATTAAGGCTCCGCCGAATTAACCGCCTCATTGAGTCGGGTTTCTCCAATCAGGAAGCCCGTAACTTCACTGCCATGAAAACCTTGTACCCCGATGGAACTACAAGGATAACTTCTATTATCTTAAGCCGTCCCTATGTGCGGTTAATGATGAGGGAACGAAGGGCTAAATACCGACAAGCGCAGAAACGAGGAATGAGTAAAGCTGCTTTCCAAAGGATAAATTCCCAAGAGTACATTGACAGAGGTTGGCTAACAAAAGGCACCCCTGACTACTGGAAGATGTTTAGACACTACTACAACCAAGCGATACGTTTAGGTCTATACAGACCGCCACCCAAAAAGTATGACCCTTCTAAGCCACATAAGAAATTGGTCGGGGAGCAGATAGACAGAGAGTATGTAAGAAAACAATCTCAGAAATACCGTGATAGGGAACGGGGAGGAAAGCCAAAGGGGTTTGTATCTGCCCAATATGATGCCGATGGTAAACTAATAGGTGGTCTTACCCGTGATGAAAGAACTGGACGTTATAAGGCTGTAACTTCTAGTGAGTGGATATCACAACTAAGAGAAAGCATGAACAAGGCTAAGACACCTGAACAAAAGGAACAGTTTAGAAAACAGATTGAGCGATTAGGTGGTTAGAGTATGAACGGAATAGTAGGCTGCACAGCCCAAACAAAAGACGACCATGTTCTAATCGAAAGTAGTTACGGTGGAGTCATAGCCTCCTTATATACCAAGTCCTTTAATGAACTCTCCGACTGGCTCACTGATTATTACCCTAATTCTTTCCATGTGGTCTGGGATTTATCTTCTTTCGCCAATGTTATATTTTCCCTACTCCCCCTAGATATCCAAACCCAACTTAAGACCAAGACAAAGGTATTTTACGAAGATACCAAGATATTCTCTACAGACAGGTGGCTCGGTATAACAAAGACCACCCCTCTTCACGGTAACTTCGTTGAGAAAAGGGAAAACAACTTTTTCGGGATTTCGCACTGGATGCCATCGGGAACTGATATACCCAAAGACGCTACTGAAGTAGCCCAATACGGAGAGGAGATAATTGCAGGCTTGTATAGAATAGGCATCTACCCTGAGAAATTAACAAGCCCTATAGGTCTGCTCTCAGACTTCTTAAGAGGCTATGATTTACCCACCATCTATTCAAACAAAAAGATAATTGACGCCTGTGAATACTGCTTACCGATGATGAGAAATGAATGGAGAAGTGCCTTTAAACTAGGATTCTTCCCTAAAGTTTACTCCTACGATATGATGGCAGGTTACCCAAGCGTCATCGCCCGACTCCCTAACACTAACAACTGCCGAATACAATTTAGTGATAGTTACATCAAGTCTGACTGGGCAATAGTTTGCGGAGAAATAGAGGTCTGGGCAGACATTAGCCCTTTTGTCGTCGCCTTTGATGACAACCACATAAACCCGAAAGGTAAATGGCAAGGGTATTTTACCAAAGATGAAATAAACTGGCTCCTCAGACGCAAATTGGGGACTTTTAAAATGATAGACGGATACTTTATTGACTGGCTCTCCCTAGACAAGCCTTACAAAGAGCCCGTGGCTAAATTGTTTGGGAAGAGGGATAAGAACGATAAGATGGTAAATAACCTCGCCAAGAGAGCATGTTTTACTTCAGATACAGAGGTATTGACAACAAATGGATTGGTACAAGTCAGTAATCTTTCGCTAAGGGACTTGGTATACTCCATCAATCCAAAGACACTAAAAACTGAGATAAAACCGATAATAGGACTACAACAATATCCATATCAAGGAGGAATGGTACAGTTTTCCAACTGTCGGCACGACTTTGTTGTTACACCTGAACATAAAATGTTGTTACGGAGAGACTGTGGTAAAGATTATAAATTCGTACAAGCGGGTAGTCTCTCTAAACTAACAACTAGCCAATGGATATTCCCTCCTTTTTCGCATATTGAGGGTGATATATATGATGACTTTAGTTTATGGCCATATTTGGATAAAGATGCGATTATTCATATCAAGCCTAATAAAAAATACTCCTCTACTTTTGAGAAGGATAATCGCTTTAGGCACATAGGTCGTGGTGGATATCATAGTAGCGCATCCCATATCAAAGACCCATATGCTCTGGGGAAAGAGGGGGATTGCCAGATATTAGTTAAGAATGTGCTACGGTCTCATAGTCTACCTTGGCACTTTAAGTTAGATGATTGGCTAGAACTTCTCGGATGGTATATTAGTGAAGGTTGTACATACCAAGCAAGGAGCGACAGAGGTCGAGGTATTCTCATCACAAACAACAACCCAAAACCGATTTATGCCCTACTAGACAGGATGAGGCTACCTTATGGTAGGAAAATTAATAAGTATGGGTGTGCCCAAATAAAAATCGCTCACCATGCCATTTATAATTACTGTGTTCAAGAGTGTGGGAAAGGTGCAGAGAACAAGCGAATACCCAAAACGGTATTCGCTTTGGATGCTCTCCACCTTAAATTTCTATGGGAGTCACTGATGGATGGTGACGGCTGTAGGGTTAAGTATAAAAGAACTGCGAAGTACACAACAATAAGCAAGAGATTGGCTTATGATTTCCAAAGGCTATGTCTCCATCTAGGGTATAATACACAAGTTAAATTAGAGCATAGGACTGGCAAGGACATGACAAGAAATAACAAGGATATTTACCGAGTGTTCATATATAAACACCCCAAATACTATGGAGCTTCAACCATTAAACGAAGAAATATAAACCTTATACCATATAATGGAACTGTGTGGGGAGTAGAAGTCGCTGACAATCACACAATAATAGCAGGGCGTAATGGGAAACTGCAATTCGCAGGACAATCTCAAGGTTTGTCAGGTAAGATTGACCAAGACAACCAAGATGGCTCATTGGGCGAACTCTACAACCCTATCCTAGCAGCTATGACACGGAGTAGATGCAGATTAGCAGTAGCAGACTTTATCTATGATAATGACCTTCTAGATGACCTACTCGCTACTCAAGTGGACGGCTGTGAAACACTAAAAGAAGTACAGTTAGAAAACAACAGTAGTATGGGTAGTTGGCGTTTGGATTCAGTGAACCCTGCTTTAATCGCAGGTAAAGGGGAAATCTGGAAGCCCGATAAGAAACCACTGAATATAAGTTACAACGAAATCATAGAAGCGATTAAAAGTAACCCTAAAAGGTCGTATTATGAATTCGGGGATAGATACATAGACTTGATGGTATCGGCTACTGACTTGGATAGACAGTATAAAGACTACCCTTTAACGGGTGGGGATTTACTGGATAAAGTATTTGAGTCATCGCCACTTGATATTGGTACTTTCTTGTCAAGGATATAGGGATAATCGCAAAGTCCACTTTTTTCGTATGGGCATTCACAACATACCTCCCACCCTATAGGGCATATCATTTCAGCTTCCTTAATGCACGTAACGGCACTATCATAAAAGAACCGTTCGGGAGAAGAATACGGCAATTTCTTTTAACCCCTTTATGAAAAGGCGCTCGGCAGATTAGATTAACTATAATCCCATGCCAAGTATATCGCATCACATGCTTCCCTAATAATGCTCGCTCATCTTTATAAACTGCGATGTGAGGCAATTCTCCTCTACTATGGAATTTAGCCTTATCACCTGCTCGTTGCCAGAAATTTCTGGGGTATGCACTCCCCCAAAATCTGTATCCCATCGCCTCATAGAAACCTGTAGGGTCAGGGAATTTATCTCTTTGGGCTTTGGATAAATGCCCTATCGGTGTATTCTTGACTCGTATTGTTCGAGGTCGTATGTACTCTATTAGAGTTTTACCTACCCCTTGCCCTCTTTTTGACTTTGTAACAACCATATTCCAAACTGTATCAATTCCAATTCGACAACCTATAATTATCCCGTTTTCTCTTGCTACAATAACCCTACCTTTGTTTATCTCCGTTTCTATTTGGGCTTTGTTCACAAAACCAAAGCCTTCTTTGGTAAACTCACTATCGACAAGCGTCACAACGTCTGATAAATCGACTAATTTTGCTTTGCTAATTTGCTTTAACACTGCAATAGTGCTCCCTTTCATTTCTTCCTCGCAAACAATCCATATCTTTTACCGCAACGGCAAACTGTTACCATATTAGTCTTCCTCGCTGGATACTCAAGATTCCGCCCTCAGGTGCAGGGCTTATATTCCATAACCTCATCCTTCTTTGTGTAGCAATTCATCGTTCTTGACTGCCTCAACTTTTGCCAGATGCAAGGGATAGGTACACTTTATGCACTTTGAGGTATCTACTGGGTTTAACTTCTCGCACCTTGGGCACTTCATGTAAGTCATTGTTGCCATATTATTTGACCTCCACACTATTTATTTTCATCTCTTCCTCCTATCAGTAAGGTTGGGGTAACTAAATATCTTATTCATATTGAGTGCTACCTATTGTCAAATCACCTGTCTTCGCCCACTCGGCGCATTTAACCTTATAGGCTCTGAAAAATTCTGCTGGTGATTTGTAAGGTTTATATGCTATACAATTATTTATTTCATACTTGGTATCTGCCATATATTCTGCTATCTCACCTGAAAGACTCCCTAAGAATACCCATAGCCAAACGGGCATCATAGCAACACCAAACTTGTCAGCTAGGCATAGTTTTGAAGGTAAGCTATTATGATAACGTTTAGCTTGGAAGCGGGAATGAAACATACATAGTTCCCAGTAATAATGATTACCTGTCAATATATGTATCCATTCAGCAGCCCATCTGGGATGGTCTTCGCCTTCTGCCCCATCTAAATTTGGCTTGCCCCAATATCCCCAATCGTGGATAATGATACATATAGTCTCATAGAAATTCGGTAATCTCTTGTATAATCTAACCCACGCCACATAAACAAAGAACGAATGAAGCCACCAAAGATGGTTTCCGAGTAAGATTGTTTTAGTCCCTATTTTCATCTCAATACTCCCGTGTCTCTTAATCTAGTCCGCTCTTCCCAACAGTCCTCACAATATCCTTGCTCATTTAATTTAGAGCCCCACAATTCACAATCTTTGCATGGAGTAGGGTCAGAGATAACATGAGGTATGCCCTCCGCAAGTTTTATGGGGTCAGCTTCGGCTAACAGGAAGTCTTTACCCTTCATCCAGGTAACCGCCATATCTGTGTATTCATCAGTGAAATAATCAGAAACAGTACCCCATGCTTCTACCTTCGCTTCTTTAACGGTATGGGCGAATACTAAGCAAGCACCCTCACATGCCCCTCCTTCTCTACTATAAGCCATATAAGGTTTCATTCCATTCCTCCTTAATATATTCTCTTAGTTGACCAACCACGGGGGATTCAGCCGTTTTAATGGTTCACTTACTAACCTTCTAGCAGTCTCCATGTCAAGGTCACTAAAATGAAGTAGCACCATTGCTTCTAATTGCCACCTATCTCTTATCGGGAAAAACATAGCTTGCTCTAAATATTTACTTGTGCTTGAGTAGTCATCCCATCCTCCCTAATATATTCGTCTTAATCTAAACTCCCTACTGCCACTATCTTATCGTCCTGTGGCTCAATGAGATACATCTTATTCCCAATAAAAGTCATATTATACATATGAGTTCCACCTAATTTATCACGCTCTCTTTTTACGGCACCCCATAACTGAGTAGACATGAAGTAACCATCCTTAAAAGCACTCTCTACTAAAGCCATAGCATAGTCCTCACAGTCATAATCAGGTGGTGATATTACCAGAATATCTGTTCTATCCTGAGCCAACCAAGCCTCCAGTTCCTCTAGTGAGTCAAAGTACCGTAGTTTTCGTGGCACTTCTTTGAGAACCTCCACTTCGATTGTGACTTCTTTGGTTACCTCTACTTCAACCTCAATTGTCTTTTCAACCACCCTGTCAATGTATTCAGTCTCATAGATAGTCCGTATTATAACTTCAGATTCCAAGTTTATACCAGCAACAATGAAACCAATACCTAAACCGAACAGCAAGACTAAAGGTATCAAAAGGTATTTCATTTTATCTCCTTTGCTATGGAAGTTAATCATCACTAAGCACTAAGGGTGGTCTTTGCCTAGCTCTTAAAACAATCGCTTTTATAGGTTCCTGTGCCTTCAGTGCCGTTTCAATCAACTCCCTGATAGTGAGTCCCTTATTCCTATCCCCCACTTCTAGGTTGAGGATTTGGTCAGCGATACAGTCTGAACATTCCTTGTCTTTACAATAACCACTTTGCCATTTTATGGGTAATGAACAAGAACGCCAATCTTGATTAAGTATTAGTTCTGCTATCTTCTCTCTAGCCTCATTCATTCTCACCTCCAAAAGCCTTACAGATTGCTTGGTATAGAGCTTGGGCAGGGTCTTCCTTCTTGTAAGGTACAGCCATTGCCCAACTTGCAAGTAACATAGCTGTATGGTGTCTATCTATTTTTTCAATAGCTTTTGGCACAGCATACTTAAATAGGTTGTTGAGGTCTATGGGTGGGTAAAGGACATGGCAATCTTTGCATAGAGCATGACTCCTTTCCTCCTCACAATCTATTATCAGACAAGGTAGTTTATCAGCACTTAACCCACACTGTTCCCAAAACCATTGTTCTTTATCTGTCATCTTTCTCTCCTAAGAAGCGGGCTTTAAGGGATTGCCAAAACTTGTTACTAAAGGCATACCACAGATTATCTTCTTCAAATCCCAATCCTGGCGTATCCCCCACCTTTATTTCATACGCATACAAACCATGCGTACTTCCATTTATAGCCTCAAACAATTCCCTCATAACCTTCTGGTCTATGTTTGATTGTATCAGGCGTCCTGCTTTTACTCCGTCCTTAAACTTCAGGTAGTCAGGGTTAAACATAGTAGCCAACTCTTCCTCACAGGATTCTAGTTGGGCTTCACGTGCTTCTATAACTACAGGGCAGTTTTCTTGATGGAAACAACTTGGTCTTGGTAAATCAATCCTTTTCATCTTCTACCTCCTCATCATACTCATTATATTCAATCTGCCCGAATAGATAGGAGATAAAGTCAAATATATTACAAAAAATTCTTCTAATATTTTTCATCACTCTACCTCAAATTGTACTGTTGGTGATTTATTTCTTTGTCTGCCTTAAAGTATATTCTTCAGCCTGAATGACCACTAATTTAGTATTAGGATGTCGCACTAAGCGACTCCCCAAGCCAGATGGAAGTTCATCAATAGTATTGTTAGTAGTAACCACCAAAGATAGTTTATTCATTAAACGATAGTCTATTAAGGTCTCTAATTTTTCTAACACCCACGGCGTAGAATACTCTTTACCTAAATCATCCAACAACAATAATGGCACATTACAAAAACGCTTAAACCTTATGTTATAATCATCCCCAGCATGTTTTGAAAATCCTTCTTTCAATTCAGCCATCAATAATGGCACATAGGTATATTTAGCTGCAACCCCTTGCTCCATCCAAGCCTTGCATATAGCTACCGCTAAATGTGTTTTCCCAACATCATTATCCCCCATAAACGTAACCCATGCTATTTGGTGAGGGTTATTCGCTATTTCCTTAGCCTCCTCATAAGCATATCTCACCTCTTTATAAACATTAAATTTAGCAAAACTTAACGTTTCAGCAGCCATTGGTGGTAGTTCGCAATATCTCAACAATGATTCCCTGCGACTAGTAGCAAAATCTTTTATTTTGCATGAGCAAGGTACTGCCTTCCCATACCCAGGGCTACCCAACAATACATTAACCTGAACCCATCCCGAACCATGACACTTCGGGCATTTATTATTTTGCAAGGTGTCTATATCTTCCACTGTAATCCCTTGTAACTCCGCCATCTTTTTTATTATTTCCTGTGGGCTTCCTAACCTTGTTATTGTTTTCTTGATGTGTTCCATTTCTTACACCCATTCGCTCCCAGTTTAGTATTGTTGCATAATGGCTTTTGTATTTATAACCTTTACTTTCTATCCCAATAGATAGTTTCTCTGCTCTTTCAACAAACCCTTGTTGTCCAAATTTCTCAATCAGTTCACCCCTTTCTTTATCAAGAAGAAAAACGTTATGAAATTTACCGTATTGCTTTTTCTTTTCTTTATTTATTTCTTTACTATTCTTTACTTTACTATTCTTTACTTTACTTTGTGGGGTTTCTGGTATAGTTTCTGTAGGAGAAATAGGGGTAGGAATATTTACTTTTTGGTATTTTAGCCTCATACTAACTCTTTTTTCTACAACAGGTAATGCCCTCTTTTTAATGCCGTTACTTGTTAAAATATGGCGGTTTTTATATTTATCTGGGTCAAAACACCGCCATTTTAATGCAGTCTTCATCATTTCTGAGAATTTATCATTAGTTACAGATACTTTTCTGGCAAGTATCTGTAGTGTTTCTGTGTCAGAAATATCTATCTGGGATTGTGGGGAACGGTAGATACGCTCAAGTAGTATAAAATAAAAAGCATAACCATCATTCCCGTGCAACGCTCTTAATGCCTCTATTTTCTCGTCATTGACGGCATCAGTGTCATGAGGAAAATAATCAAGCCCTTCTTTTTGGGGTCTAGCCATTATCCACTCCCTGCATAGGTATAGGTTGCTCTTTTTGTGTAAGTAGTTTGACACTTAGGGCAGAGCTTCATTAATGTACCATTGCCTGCTCGCCACGCTACTGGGGACGAGATATATTCAACTGGTATTAGTTGTTCGTATCCTTTTTTACATTGAGGGCACATAGTAAGTTTGGTTTCGCTCCTACCTGATAGTTCAAAGAAGGCGGATGTTTTATTTGACTTTTCATCTGCCGTTAATGGAGTTCGGTTAGGTTGCTTGCGTTTGGCGTTAGTAGATAGTTTGTTTATAAGTAAATATTTAGCAGCCCATTTTTTACTTCTGCGATGCCCTTTTTTACTACCGACAATATGTTGGGCTAATATAGTGTAGTTCTCAAAGGGCTGGTCGCATTTAAAGCATTTTATTCGCATAAGCTTATCACTTGTGAGTGGTTTAATATCTCTCTTTGATTCGTCTTAGGAGATTCTGGTAGGCACTAAAAAACAGCACGGCATTAGTCATTGCTCGTGCTGTATCCCAATCGCTAATAGATTTTTCTATTTTGGGGTCGTGCTTACTGAAAAGAAAGGAAGCACGTGAGCCGTTGAATTCTAAATCAGGAGGATTATAGCCTTCTGCGATTAGGAAGGCTGCTAGAGCGGTGTCAGAAGTGCGGTATAAATCATTAATATCGGTTGTCATTTAATCATCATTTCCTTATTTTAAGCATTGGTATTGTAAACCCTAAAACACGTTTTGTCAAGACATAATTTTAATCTGGCAGTCTTTTATATTCCAACCTTGTGCCTCACAGAGTTGTTCTGGGGATTCCCCATTAGTTAATATCACCTGCCCTATTCTGCGGTTTCTAATTTCATAACGCTTTAGTATCTCAGGGTGTTCCGCCCCGTAGTGTTCTATTAAAGCCTTAAAGTGAGGAACTTCAGTTTGGCAATGGTTGCATATTATCTTCATTTGGGTTCGGGTGGCATCTACTGCACACCCATTCTCCTTTCGGGGCGACGTTATTTTGTAGCCACCACCAATTGTTACCTTTGCAATTCGGGCATGGCTCTACTGGTTCCCTTAACTCTTTATTGACTGCTTCCATTTACTACTCGCTTCCATAGCATTTTCTTGGATATCTGGTTTTAGGAATAGATAGTTATGTTCCACAAGCCACCTTCTCGCTCTTGTAATCATATCAGGTAAGGTTGCTGAGGTGATAAACCATACTTCAAAGTTCTTGGTATCTAGTCCGTCATATTCTTTCCAGAATGCTAGTGTTAACACTTTGTCTAGTTCGCTAACGGTATTATAGTTGGAGCAAGCATAACCAGGTGTTGTTACCATCATAATCAACCGCTCTGCCACTGAGCGAAATTGAGCGGGGCAATTTAATATTTTAATATCACCCAAAAGGTCAGTTCTTTCAGTAAATACCCTGCTGTTTACTTTCATTCACAGCCACCTCCCTTTGTGTGGAGTATGTTCTATCCCTTCCCGATGTCCATGTGCATTTAGGGAAAGGGCAAGTTAAACAGTTAGTCCATTTAGAGCAGCCCATGCCATGCAAGAAGTATAGTCCATTATGATTGGGTGGCGGTCTATTGTGTCTGCCTATATGCCTTCTATCTTCAGATGTCATTTAAATCCCCTATATCCTTAATTAGAGCCTTCAGGTGTAGTTCTATTGCCTTTCTGTCTAATTTAGTATTATATCTAATGCGTGAGCGTAATAAATCATAGCCCTCTTCCCCTAATCGTTTCTTGAAAATTTCGCTATGCTCGTGTGGATGGGCGCCTAAATACTGGTGGCATTTACCGCATACTCCAATTGCATTATCCTCATCAAAGCGTACTGACTTTTCCTCTCTTCCGTGATAATGGGATGTCTGCAATTGCATCCAAGATGGGTAGATATCCCCATTATCTTTCTGGATATCATACTTAGGCTTAAGGCATATCTCACAGCCACCCACTAATTTTATAGCCCGCTTTCTGATAACCTCACTAAAGAGAGTATCTAAAGGGTCTCTTTTTATCTTCCAACTCATAATATATTCTTTTGCTTGGTCATAGTGTATGCTTTAGGGTTATGGCTATATTTGTGGGCACAATCGTAGTTGTTACAGGTTTTTGGTTGGTATCCCCCTTGGGGGTAATCGTAAATCCTGTAACAGACGGGGCACTTTGCCTTAATCCATGTAGTCATTCTGAGTCCTTAATATTACTACCTTTGTTGATAAAGTCAAGCAGGTCTTGCTTCCAGATACGCCACCTTCTCTTATTGCCCTTTTTGCCAATCCCATTTCCCATCTTCTGAGCCTTTAATTTCTTCTGGTAGATATAATCCAATACCTGCCAAGGATTGACTTTTAGTATTTTTGCGACTTCTTTTGTAGTTAATAGTTCGTCCATATTATTTAACCTCTCCCCTGATAACGTTTTGTCTTAGCCATCTCTGGATTTCTACCCATATCTATAAAATGGGTCGTGTCCTTCATGTATAGGCTCTAAGTCTATCCCGATTGAATCCAGGGCAATCATCATGGCATAATTAGCCACATCCACTGATTCCTTTATGACCCTTTTGCTACTAGTGGATTTAGGGACTAGTTCTGAATGAAGTTCGATGGCTTCTCCCATCAGGTTTTTAAATAGGTGCTCTTTTACTATTGGGCATTTATGCCCATTTTCATTCATTATCTTGAGCATATGTTCTCCAAACCATTTGACTGCTTCTTCGTATGTCATTTTCTTTTCCTTTCCCCTAGGGGGGCTACTAAATTACCCTAAATGCTCTATTAGTCTGATATAGGCGATTATTAGTTCTGGTAGTCCGATGACTATTAAGCCCCAAGCAATGATGTGTTTAAGTTTCTTTATACAAGATGGAGCAGATTCCCCAAAATTAAGAATATTTAGTAAAAATAATATGCCTACAAATGTGGTCATTCCCACCCCCTTTATTAGTGGTTAA
>SDBV01004001.1_pt1 | contig 21355 bp, 20 predicted proteins | sample 2277081 | NCBI WGS metagenome assembly SDBV01 (sample SAMN10402039, study PRJNA504765) | marine sediment metagenome | isolation source: marine sediment core GS10_PC15, 223 cmbsf | place: Arctic Ocean: Southern Knipovich Ridge | collected 2010 | reverse complement strand
TATTAGTTCGTGCAGGTACGAATGTTGATGTATCAACTTATGCAGTCCTTAGTTTTACATGGAACGCAAATGAATTATTAACACCAGATGGTAGTTTAGTCCAGGCTAAAGTTATTGGGACAAAAGTGGGCGGTAGTTCCAGTAAAAAAAGCTCAGTTAGCATAGGTCAAATAGAATGGAATGCTGATTATACAGAAGCGGGAGATAATCCTCCACAATGGTTTGACAATTCAACTAATTCGACAGCAGCAGGAGAAGCTGTTTTGCATAGCATAAACTGGACAGACGATACTGATCTTTCTGGATATATTTTTGAATTTGATAATGGAAATGGAACTTTTTACAATGATTCTTTTGTATCTTTTTCAGGGTTTCAAAATTGGAGTAATGTAACTAAAGTTGTTAATTCTACTGCAGGATCTACAATACAATGGAGAGTTTATGCAAATGATTCAATGGACCAGTGGAACTCTACAAGTATTTTTACTTATGATACGGAAGCAGATAATCCTCCAACCTGGGCTGATGCCTCTGCAACTTCTGCTAGTGCCGGAAATCAGGTGTACCATAATGTTTCTTGGAGTGATGTTGGCGGAGACTTAAGTTGGGCAACATTGGAAATTAATGGAACTGGATCAAGTTGTAGTACGACTGCAAATGTTACAAATATAACTTTATCTGGGACAAATCAATTTGCTAATTTATCCTGGACTGTTCCTGCTATATGTGAAGGTAAAGCGATTGGTTGGAGGCAATATGCAAATGATTCTGCAAATGGTTGGAATACTACTGACCTTCAAGAGTATTCTGTTCCTAATGTAAATCCTACTGCGGCTTTTGGAGCTGTTCCTGTTGATAATTTTAATTCTTCTTTGAGTAGCGTGACTTTTAATTTAAGTTGTTCGGATAATGCCGCTGTAGATACATTCATTTTGTATGGTAATTGGTCTGGAAGCTGGATTGCTAATGTAACAAATACTACTGGGGTTAATGATACTGTTTGGAGTGTGAGTGTTGAAGGAATTCCAGATGGATTAAATCATGTATGGGGAGTTTGGTGTAATGATACTGTTGCAAATTCAGATTGGACAGATACAAATAGAACTTTAAATGTTGATACAACTCCGCCAACAATTTTTAACCCTTTCTCAAACGAGACAGATATTCTTCAAAGCGAATGGTTTTGTTTGAATATAACTGCGACTGATTCTTTGAATAGTGTTGATATTGTTTATGCAGAAGTCAACGACACAACAGCTACTTTGGTAAATTATACTATGGTTGATGATGGAACAACTGCTTGTGACGATGCTCCAGGAGATGGTGTCTATGGTGTTGAAATTCAGGGAGATAATGTAGGAATATGGAATTACACTAAAGTATATGCGAATGATACTTTTGGAAATATTAATGTTAATGATTTTACAGACATCAGTATAAATGTAACAGTATCAAATGTTCCTCCGACAATAACTTGGGTTGAATCAATACCTGATCAAACTCCTAATGAAAACGGAATCAATACAACTACATTTAACTTCACCGTTACAGATACTAATGGATATGAAGATATTAATGTAAGCACTGCAAAAGCATTTTTCAATAGAACAGAGGAGGTAACGCGTTCAGATTTATCTTGTTTGAACTGGAGTAATGATGGTGATCAGAGTGTTAATTTTACATGTTCGATAGACATGTGGTATTTTGATGGTGCTGGTAATTGGACAATCAACGTAACAATAAAAGATAACAGTGACGAGTACGCAGAGAATTCTTCAACTACATTCAAATATGACAGATTTATGGGGATGATGATGTCTCCGACAGTGTTGGGTTGGGATGATTTTGGAGTCTCAGATGTAAACCAGGAATCGACCAATAATATTACTGTAAATAATACGGGTAATGCCGAGAACTTAAACATTAGTATAACAGCGTATGATTTGCAGGGAGAAGGAGCAGATCCGTCAAAGTATATTTATGCGGCAAACATTACTGTTAGTAATCAAACACAGGGTACTTGTTCTCAAACAACAATGTTAAATGCGACCTCTATTAATGTAACTTCAGCAAAATTGCAAAGAGGAAACAATTCTCTAAATTATAATAACGCGACTTCAGGACAAGAGCAATTGGTCTTCTGTGTAGCGGCTGTTAATTCTGATTTAACTACACAATTTTATTCATCAGAAGCATTTGGAGACTGGGAAATAAGAATACTTCTTACTCTAGTTGGAATCCCAAGAAAGAGAAGGAAGAAATCTGTGAAGAAAATTGGGGATGATAAATTAGTAAAGGTAATTGGTTTGTTGACAGATGAATTGAAAGAGAAGTATGGTCTTGGTAAAGCAGAAATAATGAATCTAGTTATCAAGGAGTTGAGGAAAAAATACAATATAAATAGAAAGGATATTAGAGAACTGAACGAAGTAAAAAAAATGTCAATTCCAATCTCAATATTTTCTGAAAAAATTGGAAGCTTAGAAGTTCTTGTAAAATATATGAAAGAAAACTTAAACATGAGTTATATTGAAATTGCAAAAGAACTTAACAGAGATGAAAGAACAATCTGGACAGCGTATAAGAAATCAGTTGAAAAGCAATCAAAATCATTAGAAATTGAAAAAACAGATTTAGAATTACCTCTATCAATATTCAAAGACAGAAGATTAACTATTTTAGAATTAGTGATAACTTATCTAAAAGAAAGAAAAATGAGATATAGTGAAATAGCTGAATTGCTTGGCAGAGATCAGAGAAATATTTGGACAATTTATTCAAGATCTAAAAATAAAATTGAATAATAATCTTTAAAAAGACAAAAAGAATAATCTTTAAAAAGATAAAAACTTTAGGTTATATAATTTAAAAGAGGAAAATGAAAAAATTAATTTACTTTACCGCGTTTTTGGTTTTTGTAGTTATGGTTAGTTCTTTTGCGTCTGCTAATTTTTTTAATGATTTTTATGCTAAAATTACAGGATATGCAGAGTTTGATACTAGTTCTTTAAATATTTCAATAACCGCAAATAGTGCTCCAACAATAACATGGGTTGAGTCAATCCCTGATCAGACACCTAATGAAAATGGAATCAATACAACTACTTTTAACTTCACGGTAAATGATTCTGATGGATGGGATAATATTGATGTAAGCACTGCGCAAGCAAGATTCCAGTTGTCTGGTGAAATTACTCGACTGAATACTTCTTGTTTGAATTGGAGTAATGATGGGTTGGGGGGTGTTAATTTCACATGTTCGATAGACATGTGGTATTTTGATAAGTTTGACAGTTCATGGACAATTAATGTTACTGTGCAGGATAATATTGGTGTAAGTGGGGAAAATTCTACAGAAACTTTCCAATATAATTTATTCCCTGCAATGGCTATGTCTCCACCATCATTGAATTGGACAAGTTTTGGGGTCTCAGATACGGACCAAGAAGCAAATGACCCAGTTACAATTAATAATACAGGCAATGACGAAAATTCAAGCATTAATGTAACAGCGTATAATCTTCAGGGGGAAGGGGGAGATCCGTCAAAGTACATTTATGCGGCAAATTTTAGTGTCGAAAATATTACATCTACTTGTACTGGAACAAATCCTGTAAATGAAACTTCCACTAATGTGACTTCAACAATATTGCAGAGAGGAAACAATTCTCTGAATTATAATAATGCGACTTCAGGACAAGAGCAACTGTTCTTTTGTGTAACGGCTGTTAACTCTGATTTAATCACACAGTCATATTCATCAGCAGCATATGGTCCATGGGAGATTCGAATCAACTAATGAAGTAAAAAATAAAATGGAAAAAAGAATAAATAAAAAATTAGGGATAATTATTGGAACAATGGGTTTGTTAGTCATGTCTCTTTTTTTCGTATCAGCATTTGGAGTTTCAACTTCTTATTGGGATGGTAATCCTTTAAAGTTAGCTCCAGGAGAATCTATGATTGTTACCTTGGGATTGCAAAATAAAGTTGGAAGTGAAAATGTAACTCTAAGGGCAAACCTTACAAATGATGGAGATGGGATAGCAACTTTTGTTGATGAAAATTTAGATTATTTTGTTCTTCTTGGAGGCGGTGCAGGGGTCCCTATAAAAATAGAAATTCCTGAGGATGAAAAGATTCCTGGTGTGCATCAAATAACTCTTTCTTTTACACAGATTTCATCTGGAGATGGAGGCATGGTAAGGCTTGTAGGAGGTTTTGCAGCCAAATTCCCGGTTGAGATTGTAGTTGAAGGAGAAAGTGAGTTATATGTTCCAAAACTTGAAAGAGACTTTTGGAATAAAAAGACTTTTAATTGGGCTGTTTTGATAATCCTAACAGCAATAGTCTTATTTTTGTTGAAAAGAAAAGGTAAACTTGATTTTTTATTTGGAAAGAAGGCAAGTAGCTTCTAACAAAATTTAAATAGATTATTTTGTTTCTTTATTTTATGAAAAAAAGAGTGGAGTTTTTATTTATGTTTTTTATGTTGATTCTTTCTATGACAATTATAAATTCGATAACAGGGGAAACTATAACTGGAGGAGTAGTTACTGGTGAAGTTATAGATTCTGATCTAGCTCTTTCAATATCTATTCTTGGTCCTCCTTCTTTAACAATAATAAGCCCAGAGAATAAAACTTACTTGGATAATGAATCAATTTTGTTAAATTATTCAGTAGGTAGCGAGGATTATGTATGGTACAATTTCGATAACACTCCTAATACAACTATTATTTCTTCGTTCTTTTTCAGTATTTCTCAAGGGAGCCATACTCTCTACTTATACACAAATAACAGTGAAGGAAACACGACAAAAAGTGTAACCTTTACTGCAAATTCCACAAAATTTTTAATTTTATATTCTGAATTTGATGGCTTAATAAAAGGGGAATCAATAGATTTTAATTCTTTTACTTATGAAGATATACAGAATCTTTCTGGTATAATTCTTGAAAATACTGATCATGGAAAAATAGAATTTAATGAATCAATTAATTTAACAGATGATAATAATTTTGGGGATAATCAAGTTGACTTAGATTTAAACATTAATATTTCAAATAACTTTATTGAAATAAATAGCACGACCTTGCTTAATTTAAATAAGTCAGCTACTCTGTATTTATATGGTTTAACTTTTTCAAGCTCAAGAATAATAATTTTGAAAGACGGAGAAGAATGCCCAAGTTCGATTTGTACTAAGGAGAGTTATTCTGGGGGAATTTTGAAATTTAAAGTTACGCAATTTACTTCTTATAGTGCTGATGAAACTCCTCCAGAGGTTACACCACCCGATAGAGATGTTTCTGGCGAAGGAGGCGGGGGTTTGGCTTTCACTACAAGTACAGATGAAATAAAAATATCCTTGAAACAAGGAGAGATAAAAACGGAAGAGATAATAATCAGAAATAGGAGAACTACTAAACTTTCTTTTTCATTATTTTCTGATATGGGGGAACTTGTAAAAATAAGCGAGGAGAGTTTTGAACTTGAACCTAATGGGGAAAAAACAATAATCATTGACTTTATAGCGAAAGAAAATACGGTGCCAGAGCTATATTTAGGAAATCTTTTTATTGAAGTGGAAGGAATGGAAAAAACGATCCCAATTACAATAGAAGTTGAATCTGGAGAGGCATTATTTGATGTAAAGTTAAACATACCAGAAGATTATTTACAGATTTATCTTGGAGAAGAATTAATTTCTGAAATAGAAATTTTCAATATAGTTGAAACTGGGAAAGTAAATGTTACAATAGAATATTTAATAAAAGACCAACAAAATAGAGAAATAATATCTGAAGAAGAAATTCTTTCGGTAGAGAGAGCTATTAGTTTTGTAAAAAGGTTTGAAATACCAGAAAATATCGAACCTGGAAGGCATATCCTCTATGTAAGAGTAACTTATGATGAGAAAGTTGCTAGTGCAAGCGCATGGTTTTATATAAATAAAGGATATCTTAGAATACTTCAAATAATACTTATTGTATTAATAGTCATAACAACATTTATAATATTATTCATAATTATAAGGAGAAGGAAGGGTGAAAAAAACAAAAGAAGAGGGAAAAAATCTAAAATGGAAGTGTCTAAATTCCATAAATTAGGTTCAAGAGGTTTTAATAGAAAAGTGTCTGGAATTTTGGAAAGAGAAGGTCTAAAATAATAAGTTGGAGGAATTTAAATGAAAAAATCAGCAAAGAAAAAAAATAATCTTTTTTCAATTAGAAAGAGAAAAATTCTTGTTAATGAAAAAAAATTAGAAATGCAAAAACTGGTCTTGAGATTATCTATAGTTAGAAATAAGATTATTAGATCCAATAAAGCAGAAAACAAATTGAAGCCTTTAAATAAAGATTTGGATAAAAAAGCATTTTACTTTGATAAAGATATTTCTTTGTTAAAAAATAAATTAAATGAATTGTATAGGGAAAAGGTTCTTATTCGTAAGAAAAAATCTCACGTTGATAAATCAATAAGAAAAATGAACGATTCTGTAAAAAAAGATAATATGAGAATTATAGAGTTGGAGAAAAGGATAAAAGAAATGAAAAAGAAGAAATAAAATTTACTTCAGTAACTTTTCTAAAATCTTTCTTGTGTATTGGTTCAAGACAAAGACAACATTTAAATAAACTTGTTGATTTTATAAAACAGGAATTATAAAAGAGATGGTGAGAAGACCTAATGTTATTGCTGTGATGTCTCCGAAAGGTGGCGTCGGGAAAACTGTTACTACTGCTAACTTAGCTGCAGCTTTAGCCATTGAATTTGATAAAAAAGTTTTAGCTCTTGATACAAATATTTCTACCGCTTCGCTTGGTTTGCATTTAGATATTTTTTATCCTAAAACAACTTTGCATGATGTTATTGGTAAAAAGAAAGTTCCTATGGATAAAATTATCCATGAATATCATGAGAATTTACATGTGATCCCTGCTTCTATAAAAATTAAAAAAAATGAAAAAAATCTAACTGCGGCAAGAAAGAGTATACAGAAAATTGTTAAATTTTATGATAAGATTCTTAGAGATTTATCTAAAAAATACGATTTAATTTTATTAGATTGTGCCCCTGGTTTTGATGTTGAAGCTATTGCTGCAATGCAAGTGGCAGGAGGGTTGCTGTTGGTTACAAATCCAGATTATCCTTCTTTAGTTACTGCTGCTAAGGCTCTTCAATACGCTAAGTTATCTAATATTCCTGTTGGAGGTGTAGTTCTAACAAAAATAATGGGTAAAAAATATGAACTTACTGAAGGAGAGATAGAAAGTGCTTTGAAAGTAAAAGTAATCGAAAGAATTCCTTTTGATAAGAAAATTCCAAAATCAATTGCAAATCGAATCCCCAATGTTTTATTTTCACCAAATTCTAAATCAAGTAAGGCTTACAAGAGATTGGCTGGTTCTTTGATTGGGGAAACTTACAAACCTAGTTTTTTTAAGAGAATGATTAATTATTATTAGTTTTTTTTAAGAATATTTATCATTTTAGAATAATGTCTCTGGAGGGATTTTAACCCTCGACCTCTGCCTTTCTCAGTTTTTGTTCATACAAAATCCATACACTGAAAATTTCTTACAGAAATTTTTGGTGAATGTGCGCGAATTAAAATATCGCACTCATGAGAGCAGCGCTCTAAACCCTGAGCTACAGAGACTAAATTATTAAAAAAACCCAATTTAAAAAACCTGTGATTCAAGAATTATTCAGTAGATAAATTAATTTCAATTGTTGAGACATGGACTCTTTTCCCTTTTTGTTTTTAACTGTAAATTGCATAACTGCACTTGTAACATAAGTCATAAATGGCTTCACACCTATAAAAATTATATTGCTATTAGACTTTTGGTCTTCCATCCTCTTTTAATCTATTTAACTTTCGTAGTTTCTTTCTTGATTTTTTCTTCGTTAATTCTTTCTTGCTTTTTTAACTTAGATATTAGTCCAGAGATCTGATTTCTAATTTTTTTACTTGGCAAACTTCTTCCAAGAATTTTTTTGTTATCTTCAAAATTTTCATTGAATGGAAGATCTTTTTTCAAAAGTGTGTCCGTTGTTCTTCTTATCGATTTTGATTTTATCTTTCCCATATTAGTCATAAAAAATCTGGCTTTTTAAGGGTTTTTGTTGTGCTTATTCAACTTTTTCAATTGTTTTGATGTTCTGAAGGGCGTTTATCAAATTTGAGACTTTTTTTGGCAATTCACCTAATGAAAGAATGGAATACTTTAGGTCTAATTCTGAAGCTTTTTTGGAAGCACGAAGGATCTCCTTTTCACCAATTTTTTTCTGGTTATATGCTACAAATAATTGTTCTTCCCCATGAATTCTTACCCTCAGAATAAGTTCTTCTTTTTTTAAACCTTCAATGTTCACTATTTCAACAGAAGATTTGGACAAGAAATTTTTAACTTTTTCAAGAAATTTTTCACCGGGTTTTGCTCTTTTTACAGGAGTTTTTTTCTTTGTGTCTTTTTTTGGTTTTTTTTCTTCGTCAAAGATCCCTAAACTTTCTTTATCATTTTTTGTTTCTAGAATTTTAGTTTCAGGTTCTTCCCTTTTTACTTTTTTACTTTCTATCTCTCCAACTTTTTCTTTGATTTCAGATTCATTTTCTGTGAAATATTTCCACCAAATTTCTTTGTCAATGTAAAAAGGAATTGCGAAATCTTTTATTTCTCTTATTGCAACTCTTATTGCTGGCTCAAGTTCCTTATTTTTTAAGAATTTCTTTTCTTTAAGAAATAGATATGCTTCTTTTTCTTTACTTTTCAAATGTTCAGCATAATTTTCTAATGACTGCTCTTGTCCAGAAAGATAATACACTGGCGAGCTCCCAACTCTCATATGACTTATTTTTACTTCATTTTCATTAAAGAGTTCTGATAAAAATGCGGAAGCGAATAACATACTTAATCCCGCTTCTTTTGCAACATGTACTGGTAAACTTGGTCCTCTATTTTTTAATGTTTCAATCATTTTCTCTTTTACTTGTGATGTGTCTTGAGTAGCCATAAATTCCTTAAAAGAACCTAGGTTATAAATTTATTTATGGTTTAAGCCATTTAACTTCATAGTATGTTACGTCTCCTTCTCCGTCGACAATTGCTATGAGAAGGTTCTTTTTCGTAGAATGAGCTACACGATTTTTTGCAGAAAATTCATGCCAAGTTAGTTTTTTAGACTCGTAATCTGTAAAGACAATCCATTTAGCATGCTTATCTCCAACTTTTGATCCTTTTTCATAAACTCTGAATTCTGCTCCAAATTTTAGAGCAGTTTTCACTACATATCCTTTCTCTCTTAAATCTTTGAATACTGGATATTTAATCTGAATTTTTTTATCAAATCTTTGAAATTTTATCAAAATATCTTTCTTTGGGATTTTTTTGTTTTTTGAAAGAATTTCCATTTTCCCTTTCTCAACTAAATATAATGCTTCAAAAAGAGAATACTTAATTTTCTCTTCTTTCTTTTCTCCAAATTGGCTTTTATTGTTGAGTGAAAATGCTTCTTGAGAATTGCTTGAAATGATCTCCCCAACCATATTTGCTTCGATTTTCATAGCTTAAATATGGAAAAGTAATATTTAAAAGTTCCTGAGTAATTTGATTTATATGGAATTTAATTTTAAGAAAATTGAGAAAAAATGGCAGAAACGTTGGGAAGAGGAAGGAGTTTTCAAGGTCAAAGAATCTAAGAAAAAGAAATTTTATTCTTTAGAGATGTATCCTTATCCTTCTGCAACAGGATTACATATGGGTCACGCTTTCAATTATACTATTGGGGATGTTTATGCTCGATTTAAGAGAATGCAAGGATTTAATGTTTTACATCCAATGGGGTATGATTCCTTTGGCTTGCCTGCAGAAAATGCTGCTATAAAAGCAGGAAAACATCCAAAACCCTATACTGAGCAGGCGATTAAAAATTATATTAAACAAATGAAAGATTTAGGCTTGAGTTATGATTGGAGTAAGTTGGTTAATTCAATGGAGCCAGAATATTATAAATGGAATCAATTTTTCTTTTTGAAATTTTTAGAAAACGGATTAGCTTATAGGAAGAAATCTGCAGTGAATTGGTGTTTTAAGTGTGATACGGTTCTTGCTAATGAACAGGTGCATAATGGAACTTGTTGGAGACATGAAGACACGGGAGTTGAAGTGAAGCAATTGGAACAATGGTTTTTGAAAACAACAAATTATGCTCAAGAACTATTGGATTGTATTGATGATTTGCAATGGCCTGAAAAAATTAAGACCATGCAAAGAAATTGGATTGGAAAGAGTGAAGGAACAGAAGTTGAATTTGAGATTAATAGGGGAAAAATTCAGATTAATAATGTTGAACATTTTAGAAAAAATGTTAATATAAATTCAAAACTTAAAATTAAAAATAAAGAGTTTCATATTCAACAGATAGTGAAATTTAGGCTTGATGATGGGAGTTTTTATATGAAGTTATTTTTGCAAGGAGGATATGTGCTTGCAGATGATGCTGGAGATAATTCTTTTATTTTTGTGAAAGAATCAAAAAATAATTTAGAAATAAAAAAAGATAAAATTAATTTTAAATCTAAAAAATTTGATTTTAGTTATAGTGCTCATGCTGTTGCAGAAGAAACTTATGGAAAAGAAATTTTTACAAAAGGAGAAAGCGAAACATTTTGGGATTATATATCAGATAAAGGGTCTTATTTAAGTTTAGGAATTGTAGATAAAACAAAAAAGAGATTAGATTTTGAAGGGGAAATTATTTATGCCAAAGACATACAAATATTGAAAGATGACAAAAAATGGAAAGTTTTTACTACAAGACCTGACACTCTTTATGGAGTTACTTTTATGGTTGTAAGCGCCCAACATTCAGAATTAATGGATCTTGTTACAGAAGAACAGAAGAAAGAAGTTCAGACTTTTTTGAAGAGAATTAGGACCACAAAACAGGAAGATATTGACAAATTGGAAAAGGAAGGTGTTTTTACTGGAAGCTATGCTATAAATCCAATCAATGAGGAGAAAATTCCAGTTTATGCTGCCAATTTTGTTATAGCAGAATATGGTAGTGGAATGGTTATGGGGGTTCCTGCACATGATAAAAGAGATTTTGATTTCGCAAAGAAATATGATTTGCCTATTAAGTATGTGGTTTCTGGTGGAGATGAGAATGGACCTTATTTAGGGAATGGGAAACTAATTAATTCAGATATTTTTGATAATGTTGAAAATAATGAATCAAAATGGCATATTACAGATTATCTTGAGGCACAAAAACTTGGGAAGAAAACTATTCAATATAAATTAAGAGATTGGTTAATTTCTCGTCAAAGATATTGGGGTACGCCGATTCCTATTGTTTATTGTGATGAATGTGGGATTGTTCCTGTTCCAGAAAAAGAACTTCCGATCAAACTTCCAGAAAAAGTTAAATTTGGAAAAGGAAATCCTTTAGAGACCAATGAGAAGTTTGTGAATGCAAAATGTCCTAAATGTAATGGAAAGGCAAAAAGAGAAACAGACACTATGGATACTTTTGTTGATAGTTCTTGGTATTACATGAGATATCCAGATAATAACAATTCTAAAAAACCTTTTGACGAAAAGATTGAAAATTTTTGGTTACCTGTTGATCAGTATATTGGGGGAATTGAACATGCAACAATGCATTTACTTTATGCCAGATTTTGGACAAAAGCACTTCGTGACTTGGGTTATGTGAAATATGATGAACCTTTTACTAGATTATTTAATCAGGGAATGTTACATGGGGAAGATGGAGAGAAGATGTCAAAATCGAAAGGGAATGTTATTTTGCCAGAAGTGGTTTCTAAGAAATATGGAATTGATACTGCTAGATTTTTTTTAATGTCTCTTGCGGCTCCAGATAAGCCTAGAGATTGGAGCGATCAAGGTGTTAAAGGAAGCTTGAAATTCATTAAGAAAGTAATTGATTATTTTGATACGGTTAAGATTGGAAAAAGTGATAGTAAAATTGAAAGCAAATTGAATAAAACCATAAAGGAAGTTACTAATCAGATTGATAATTTCAAATATAATTTGGCTGTAATTAAAATTCGAGATTTATTTAATTCCTTGAATGAAGAAGAGAGCAAAGATGTTTTGGAAAAAAGTTTGAAATTGCTTTCTCCATTTTGCCCACATATTGCTGAAGAGTTATGGGAAAAAATTGGTGGTAAAGGATTCGTTTCTTTAGCTGAATGGCCTAAATCTAATGAAAAGAAAATTAACGAACAATTTGAAAAAGAAGAAGAATTGTTTGAAAAATTAATTAGCGATATAAATCATGTTTCAGGATTGATTCAAGAAAAAGAAAACAAAAAAATGAAAAAAGTTTTTGTTTATGTCTTGCCTAATGAAAAAGAAAACTATGGAAATAACTTAGAAATTATTCAGAAGAGAACTAATTTGATTGTTAAGATTTTTTCTGTTAGTGATAAGGAAAAACATGATCCTGAAAACAAATCTAAAAAAGTAAAACCTGGAAGGCCAGGGATTTATTTAGAATAAGTAAGGTTTTTATAATTATTTTAGTTTGATTATCTATGGAGGCGAAATATCACTTTATTTTTATAGTCGTAATTTTGATTTTGTCGTTGTTCATTATCAACTTTTTTTTTGGAAATATTGATTATAGTGATTTTTTTGGGGAAAAGACTTGTGGGGACGGTACTTTTTATGAACAATGTTCTTTGAGGAAACCATATTATTGTTCTGATGGTTTACTTTTTGAACGGGCAAGCATTTGTGGGTGTCCGGAAGAATTGAATCTGAGTGGGGAGCTGTGTCTTTCAGAACATCAGAAAAAACCTATTGAGCTAAATTTGAAATATATTTTGAGGGGAGACAATCGTGAATTAATGTATACTGCTTACTCTGGAATGTCTGACTATCTTCTAGATTTGCCCAAGTCAATTGATTATGGGGAAGAAGGTTCTTTTTCGAGAGTTGATTTTAAACTTAAGGCTATTGAGGAACCTGAACAGGCAAGGTTGCTTGAACCATTGGTAGTTGAGATTCAGAATACAATTAATGATGAAATGGAGCAAGTAAGGATTGCAACTAGCATTGTTCAGAATTTGGAATGGGGAAGGTCTAATAGGACTATTAATTTTGGAGGATTTAATTTGAATTATTCAAGATATCCTTATGAAGTTCTTTTAGATTCTCAAGGATTGTGTGGAGAGAAATCTGAGCTTTTAGCTTTCTTATTGAAAGAGATGGGATATGGGGTCGCAATTTTTTATAATTCTGTAGAGAATCACGAATCTGTGGGAATTAAGTGCCCTATTGAGGAAAGCTGGTATGATACTGGATATTGCTTCATTGAAACTTCTGGACCTTCAATTATTACTGATTCTTCTCTTGAGTATAATGGGGGACTAAAGTTACTTTCTCCACCTCAGGTCATGGTTATTTCTGAAGGAAAGGCGTTAGAGAAAGGACTGCCAGAGTATAAGGATGCTGATAAAATGATGAAAATTAGGAGTAGATTGAATGGAAATGGTTTTGGCTTTTTTGAGGGATTTAGACTTGAAAGACTAAAAGCGAAATATGGTTTGGTTGATTCTTATAATCTAGATTAGATACTCTTGACTACTAATTCTTTTAAATGAATTCTTTCTTGAAATTTCATGGAAAATGGAGATGAATCATTAGTTGTTAATCCCAAATTAACCGATCAAATTCCTTATCTTACTATTCCCAAGGATATTTCTAAAAAAGAAAGGGAAGAATTGGAATTGGAAAATGAAAAAATAGCAGGACAGAGGAGAGTAATTTCTAATCACAACACTTCTAGTCTTTTTGCCGATTTGTATTCCTTATTGTATGGGGGGAGAGTCAATAAAGGAAATGCTTTAGACACTAGGATTTATCTTGAAGGAAGGCGAAGGGTGTTTAGTCCAGATATTATAGGGGAATTTAGAAGGGATCAGAGATTTACAGAAGTAAAGGGGGCTTCTATGAATGGTTTGCCCTATTGTTCACTTAAACAAATTGAAAATTATGCTTTTTCTTTATTGGGTCGCTTAGAAAGTGGAGATGTTTCTCCAGCAGTTAATTATGCCATATTTAGATATGGGAATAATAGTAGGCCTCTCCATCTCGATAGACTAAACAATTCTCAACTTCTTAGAAGGTTATCTAGTGAAAGGAAGAATCTTACAATAATTCCTTTTAATCTTCTCCTTCTTCTTCTGAATCTTTCTAGATTTGATACTGTAAATCAAACTAAATCACATTCTTCAGTAGATTTTCAAGATTATCTTCGACCAAGAATAGCCGTTTTAACAATGCTGCATGAAAGGAAAGAAGCGATTGAAAAAATTGTTAAGAAATATCATGCTCCTTACGAAGATTGGAGTCAGAAATTTGTAGGTAAGTTGGGGGATCTTCATTTAGATGGCTTAGAATCAGAAAATAGTATGTCTCCCCCAATCAGAATGAACTATTCCCCTGGGGAAGAACCAATTACAATTTCCCCATTTTCAATAACAAGATATTTTCTTCCTGAGAAGGCACAAAAGAATTGGCTCGCACATTTTAGAGAAAATCACGCAAGAATCTTAGGAAACCATGGGCTGGAAGATTTTTTTGAGCGCTCAGTTCATCATGAGCAAGGTTTTTTCCCATCTGATGATGATCTTTTGACGATTCCCTCCCAGGATCTGTTAGAGGGAATTGATCTTGAAGATGACATTCCTTTTTAAATAAAGTTTAATGAATAAAAAAATGGCAAGCGTTAGATTAACATCAGGGAAAGGAGATTTTCATATTAGAAAATTCCCAGATGGAAGTTTAGAAAACGCTTGTTTATGTGTTCATAATGCAGATTTCTCTAGTGGTTGCTTAGCTCAAGTTCATGGGAAGGTATTACTTGATTCTGTAATGGGGAATAATGGATGTTATACTGAAGAGACTTTGGTCAAGTTTAAGAAAAAAGGAAAAATTCCTGACAAGAGATGTGGCTATTGTTATGCAAAGAGACATAATAGTGGTCGGGCAATTCCTTCTGAAGTTGATGATGTCACTATTGCTGATTTTGAGAAATATAAGCCCGAGATTGTTAGACTTGGAAAAAATACCGAAGTGGGATATCAACTCTATAGGCCCCAACTTGTAAAATTTCTTGAACTTTGTAAAAGGCCAAGATTTGAAACAAAAATAATTATGCCCACAAAGGTTCTTGAATTTGATCCGAAACTAGCAAAGTTATTTAGAGAAGTAGGTGGGACCGTTTCTTATAGTGTTGGCTATAATGGACTAGAGCAAGGTTTGGGTTCACAAGGATTTCATAATCAGTGGAGAATTGAACAAGCAGAAGCATATCATAAAGCGGGAGTTAATGCTGCCTTGACTGTTGTGTGTGATGTAACGGCATCCATAGATGAAAATGCGCAAAGGGGTTCTTCAATAAAACTCGCACTGAATAGCTCAGTTCCAATGAGAATTTTACCAATGAAGTTAATTTCAAAAGGTATTGCAAAAGTCGTTACAGGACATGATTGGGCTGACTTAAAAACCGTGGAAAAATGGGAACGTCTTAAAAAAACAGGCCAATTATTTCTAGGAGACTCAGAACAATATCGTCCTGATGTGGCTGAAAGAATTCAAATGGCCCCATATTCCCAAGTGGGAAATAATGTACTTGTTGCGAATTTTTATCATTCTGATTTTCAAGAATTTATGGATAAAAACTCTTCTTGTGGAAGGATTGGAGATATTGAAAGATGTGATAATTGTTTGGTTTATCCCGCTTCAATGAATTTTTCATTTCACAAAGAGGAGTTAGTTCCAGTTCAATATGTGGGGAGTCGTGCTCCAAATGGGGGGGATGGACGATATAATCGGAGAAATAATAAAGATCCTAATGCTGGAAATCAAGATTCTATTTTTGATGAACCTCATGATGGAGATGAGCGGGAAAGGATTCTTTTAATTCCTTAATTTTTTTAAAAAAGAGATAGTTGTTCTATTGCTTGTAAATTTGGCTTTTGATAAACATCCTCTGGAGAATAATTCGCACCATTATTTTTTGGCGAGTAAGGCTCTCTTAACAAAAAATAATCTGGATCACTTTCTTGGAGGATTGGTAGTTGATCTCTTACAACTAAATTTTCTCTATTATCTGGCCCAACAAAAAACCATGCAGTATTGTCATCTGCGGGAGGTCTTATCTTGCAGGTTACTTGGCAATTGGCTTCACAGTAAGAGAGATCATTTTTTCCACAAGCATATTTTTCCGTTGCCCAAAACATATCATTTAAATCTACTGCAGAGATTCCTTTCTCTTCTTGTGACCTCAAGATAAACTTCTGTCAATGGATCTACTAGTGTCTCTGATCTAACTACTTGAACTCCTCCATTTTCAAAATCTTCTTCGGTATAAATGCCCATCCTAATTAATTTCCCTCTTGCGTTTGTAAGGGCATTTGATAATCCCTCTGCTATATCCAAGGTTTTGAGATTACCGTTTAGGTTAAGGACACCATATCCGAGGCTAATTCTCATAGCATGCCGATCTATTTTTATTGGGATTTCATATTCTGAAAAATCCAATATCCCGAATCTCACATAATTTTTTGAGTTGCTTTTGGATTTCCAAATTGATTGAACTCACAAATTCTTCCTAAAGTCTCCTCCACATTTTCTGATCTTAAATTTAAAGGATTTCCCCGATATTCTTTTTTCAATTTTCTTGAGTTCTTTAAGAGGGTTCCAACCGGGTCGGTTGTGGAATTTTGCGGATTCCTCACAACCTCACCAAAATCATCAGCTAGTAAATTTTCAAGTCTTTTTTTACCCATCCTTGCTAATTGGGTCAAACTTCCCATTTCTTCCTGAATCTTTCTCATCACCCTATAAACATGGACTGATTGCCTCATAGAGTCAATGGAGACAGAATGGAATAGAAATAATGCGTGTTCTAAACTTCCTTCTTTAATTCCCTTTGGAACAATTGCATCTGGAAATAATTGAGTTCCAGGATATTGCAGTTCTTTTAAGTGATGTATTCTCTCTCTGTTTTCTTTTGAAACAATCGCTTTAGCAAGTTTAGCTGTTCTTTGATAGTTTACTTTTATCTTACCATTCCTATTGGCCATATCTTCCATCTTAGAGTTCAGTATAAAAGAATTGTTATTCTAGAATTGCTTTGATTCTTCTAACTCCTGCAGATGAAGATTCTTCTTTTTTGATTTTGAATTTCCCAAGTTCATTTGTATTTTTTACATGAGGTCCTGTGCAGACCTCTTTTGAGAAATTTCCCATAGTGTAAACTTTGACAATTGGAGGGTATCTTTCAGTGAAAGAAGCGTGGGCTCCACTTTTTATTGCTTTTTCATAAGGCATTTCTTCCATTGAAACTTTCAAGCTCTTTTTTATTTGTTCATTAACTATTTCTTCAACAGCATTTTTTTCTTCATCAGTCATCTTTTTTTCATGTTTAAAATCAAATCTAATTCTTTCTTGAGTAATGTTACTTCCTTTCTGTTCTATGTGATTTCCAAGGACTTTTTTTAGAGCTTCAAGAAGTAAGTGAGTTGCAGTATGATATTGCGTTGTTTTTTCAGAAGTGTCTGCTAATCCTGCGGAGAATTTTCCTTTAGTAGCTGTACGGGAAAGTTTCTGGTGTTTTTTTAATTCTAGTTCAAAGTCAGATTTCTTGAATTTTATTTTTCTATTCTTAGATTCTTCTTCAATCATTTCTGGAGGGAACCCATAACTTTGATATAATAAGAAAGAATCTTTCCCAGATAAATTCTTTTTATTTTGGGTTAAATTATTAAAAATCCTTAGTCCTCTTCCAACTGTTTTTGAAAATTTAATTTCTTCTTTGTCTAATTCTTCTAAGATTTTTTTCTTGTTCTTTTTTAATTCAGGATATGTTTCAGAATAAATTTCAAATATTGGCTCTGCAACTGTTCTTGTAAACTCCTGCATTGTTAATTCTTTCCCATATCTAATCGCTCTTCGGATTAATCGTCTTAAAACATATCCTTGCTTAGTATTACTTGGAACGACTCCATCAGAAATAATAAACACTGCAGCCTTAATATGATCGGCAATTACCCTCATGGCTTTTTTATGTTTATCCGAATCATATTTCTTTTTAGATAATTTTTCAATGATCTCAATTATTGGTTTCCAAATTTCTGTAGTGTAATTATCTTCGAATCCGTTTACTACTGCAAGAATTCTTTCTAGTCCCCTTCCATTATCGACATTTTTTTGAGAGGCCTCATTATATTTTCCTTTTTTATCTTTTTCATATTCCATCAGAACATCATTCCAAATTTCAACCCATCTACCATCTTCCGGATCAAATTCTTTTGGGGGTTTGATATTATTTGGTTTCCAGAAAAATACTTCAGTATCTGGCCCACAAGGTCCTGGGCCTGCTAGTTCCCACCAATTATCTCCTAGGAACGCTATTCTATCTTTTGGAATTCCTAGTGAAAGCCATATTTTTTCAGATTCAGTATCTTTTGGAGCATTTTTATTTCCTGCAAAACAAGTTACACTCATTCTTTCAATGGGTAAATTTAAAACTTTGGTAAATAATTCAAACGAGAATTCTATTGCTCCCTTTTTCCAATAATCCCCCAAACTCCAATTACCAAGCATTTCCATAAACGTATGATGTGTAGTGTCTCCTACTTCTTCAATGTCTATCGTTCTAATGCACTTTTGGACATCAGCTATTCTTTTTCCTAAAGGGTGTTTTTGACCTAATAGGTAAGGAACTAAGGGTTGCATTCCCGCAGAAATAAATAAAGTTGTAGGATCGTTTTCAGGAACTAAAGACGCACTAGGAATCACTGCATGACCTTTCGATTTAAAGAAATCTAAATATTTCTCAATCAATTCTTTTCTATCCATCTTTTTGAGAAGTAGGGGGGTTTTAAAAATTATTTGCTTAATTCGTTAAGTTTTCTTTGTATGTCTCTTAATTGGAGATCTATGTTTTCATCAGTTTCTATTCTTTTTTTAACTCTTGGCTCGTCTTCTTCTTTTAGCTCAACGTTCTTTTCCATTTCTCTGTTCAATATTTTTTCAACGTTTGGATGTGGTAAGATTTCTCTTAGTTTTTGCAATTTAGAAATTGTTTCTTTCATTTTTCTTTGCATCCTTGCTTTCAATCTAAATTCTTCTATCCTTAGTTCTTTGTATCTTTTTATTGAACTTATCACATCCAACATATCTCTTTCTGAATGGAGTATTCCCGTTTTACCCATTAATGCTTCAGTGCGTTCAAATTTTAAATGAACCAGATTTTCATCTTTCATTTTAATAAATTTTTGAGAAAATGTCTCTGTCTATTTTTTCGAATTGACTTTTAAGTTTTTGAATTTCCGTTTCCCAACCTTGTAATTCCTTTTCTTCTTCTTCTTTTACTTTTTTAACATTCTTCAACATCTTTTCTAATTCCATAATTTTATGTTTTGCTTCTTCAAATATTCGTAACCCTTCTTCAAATTTGTCAAGTCTTATGAAAACAGGTTCATTCCTTGGGCTTCCCATCATAGTTTTATGTACAATCGGTTCTTCTCTTGTAAGAGGTTTGGGCATCTTCAATATCTCATTGTGCATTGATTCATCTGCATCAAAATCCTCTTCATCATCCACTTCTTCCCCAGAAACTGCATCTTTAATTGCGTTCTGTGAAAATTTTTCCCCAAACGAGCTTGTGGGATAAGAAGGTAGTTGTGGAAGTGCGTGTTGATTTTCTAGATTAAGTCTCCCGCCCATACTTGGTAACTCTGGCAATTTTGGAAGTTCAGGTAAACTAATTCCCTCTTTCTTTTTTTCTTTTTTTTCGAACCACCCCATTTTATAGATTATACTTTGATATATATAAAATAACATATAGGTTTAAAAACTTTTATCTTTATGGATAATTATTGAAATTTATTTAGTTAAATTTTTTGAATATTAAAATGCTTGCGAAAAAAGACGAAAAATTGAAAAATTTTCTTAGAGAATCTGTTGTAATTATTGTAGGTAAACCTGCAGAACCAATTGTTGATTTTTTGGAAGGAAATAAATATCTTAATGAATTTTTAATTGCTAAAAAACTTGAAATAACAATTAATCAAACTAGAAATATTCTTTACAAACTTTCAGATCATGGGATTGTTTCATCGATAAGAAAAAAAGATAAGAGGAAGGGTTGGTATACTTATTTTTGGAAGATTGAAATTATTCGTGCGTTGGAATTTTTGAAAGCGCATATTAAAAAACGATCAGATCAAGTTAAGCACCAAGTAGATAGTAGGGAATCAAAAATTTTCTATATTTGCGAGCGTTGTAATATTGAATTTAATGAAGAAAATGCTTTATTGTATGAGTTTACTTGTAATGAGTGTGGAAATATATTTACCTTGAAAGATAATACCAAAGTCTTGAAAGAATTAAGAAAAAATTTTGCTAGGCAAACAAATGACCTTAATGAAATTGATGGGGAATTAGTCCAGGAGAAAGAGAAACTGGGCAAAAAGAAAACTAGAGAACTTCAAAAGGAAGAAAAAGAGAAAAAACGAAAAAGAGATGAGAAAAGAATCGCATCTAAGAAATTAAGGGACGCTAAGAAAGCTCTTGAGGAAAAAACAAAGAAAAAAACAGCTAAGAAAGTTGTGAAGAAAGTTACAAAAAAACCAGTTAAAAAGACTGTTAAGAAAGTTACAAAAAAGAAACCAAAAGTTATTAAAAAAATTAAGATCCCTAAAGCAAAACCGAAAAAGAAGGTTGTAAAAAAGAGGAAATAAAGTGAGAAGATATAGAACTCATACGAGATTAAATTTTTTTAATAATTTTAGCATTACAAATAAATTAATTTTTGCTAATTTAATTTTATATCTTGCTTCAGTTTTTGTTCTTGTGGGTCTTGGGCCAGAATTTTTTACTAGAAATTTTGCGCTTACCCCCTCTTTGATATTATCTGGGCAGGTTTTATGGACTTTTTTGACCAGTATGTTTTCACATGTCCTGTTTTTTCATATTTTTGCGAATATGTTTTCTTTATTTTTTATCGGTAATTTTTTAGAAAAGATAATCGGAAGTAAGCGATTTCTTTCAGTGTATTTAATTGCAGGATTAGTCGGAGGAATTTTCTTTGTCTTATCTGGTTTGATTTTTGGAAAACTGGATGTCTCAGGAGTTGGGGCCAGTGGAGCCATTTTTGGTATACTGGGAGTTTTAGCTGTTTTGGTTCCTTATTCTAAGATCTATTTGATAGTTGGGCCTTTAATTTTAATTCTGGCAGATGTTGTTCTGAGCCCAATCATTCCTCCAGAATTTTTATCGGTATTTAGCAACATTATTAC
>SDBV01004000.1_pt1 | contig 21356 bp, 32 predicted proteins | sample 2277081 | NCBI WGS metagenome assembly SDBV01 (sample SAMN10402039, study PRJNA504765) | marine sediment metagenome | isolation source: marine sediment core GS10_PC15, 223 cmbsf | place: Arctic Ocean: Southern Knipovich Ridge | collected 2010 | reverse complement strand
ATGTTTGCCGGTCGATCGTCAAAGAGCGCTAGGATTTCGTCGTGGTCTGGGGGAGGGTCGCGCCACTGGGTCCACCGTCGGCGGTCCCGTTTCTTCCGGAAGGGTAGGGGGAACACGGCGAGGTTGTGGGCCTGGTACTCAAGCGCCGCCGCACGAATGCCGCTCAAGACTGTGCCGCCGGTCGCTTGCCTATTGGCGGGCTGTTTGCTATAATAGGCGATGTAGACAAACACTCGTCAGTGTTGCGTCGCCCCGACCTGCCGGTACCAGCGGCAGGTCGTTCGTCGTCACTTGATTCTGTCATCTCTTCCCCCTTTGTTGTTTCGCCACCGTCCAAAGACCGCCAGCCAATGCCGCGCGTCGAATCAACTCCCTGAGCATTTCTGACGGGTGGCGTTCGTCGCGCTTAGCCAATAGCAGCGATGCCTTGCGCTCGCCAGCCGTGCATCGTGCCCGTACTATTTCCGTTCGTGTCATTTTTTCCTCCACCAAGTCTAAAACGAAAAAGCACTCCATCGGGGTGGCGTACGGGCGTTTGCCCGGAAGCCTCCCTCCTTTGGAGTGCTGACGAATCAGGAATCCTATATTCGGTTGTGACCTAAGAGTAGCATAGACTGGGGGAAAGGCAAGCAGGCTTATCACAGATAACCCAACCGCTGCAGTCATATAATGCAAAACGCCCTCCCCCTCGTGCGGGTGGGCGCTTGTTCTTGACTTCCGTTGAGATTTCAGCTATACTTATCTCGCTGAAGTTAGCGCCCACCCGCGCTATCAGTGCCGCGTCCAGCCCCCGCTGATAACGGGGGCTGTCGCTTTCTACTTTACTCGGCACCTGCATCAATTGTACCACAGCCCGCAAGCGGAGCAAGCATATCAAGCGGGCTCAACCTTAATGGAATCCTACATTTAAGGTTCGACAACTAACACACAAAAAGCGCCTATACCTCGCGGTAGGGCGCTTGCAATTCGTCTCAGCCTATGCTATACTGGCTGTGCTGACAAGCGCCGCAATCGCTTTTCAGTCTCTCGCCCTCGCTAATCCCGAGGGCTTTTTCTATTGTGGGGCTATTATACTCCCCTCACTAAATCGAGCAAACTGGTGTGATTTGTGGGTGGTGGTTACATATTAACTGATGGCTGACGGCGGCTCAAATACAGTCTCATTCTGCGCGTTGGACAAAATGGCTTTTCGCCCCCATATATGCCGTTTGCTGAATTGGAAATCCCATACGTAGGGGCAAGGTTGCTCTTGTCCAGAGTTCATCGTGGAGCTTGCTTTGCAAGCAAAGTGCTCCATCAGTTAACACGTAACCACTACCGATTTGTGGTATACTTATGTACAGGTAGGCGGACCTTGGTCCGCATGGAGGAAATCATCTTAGCCCTTTAACTGAGAATGAAAGGAGAAAAACCAGATGCGGAACGCGGTTCTGTTGACAATCGCAATTCTGACGGTCTTGAGTTTTGGTGCTAGTGTGGCTCTGTCTGACGGTCCAAAGCCGGGCAAGTTCGACAACAGGGGAAATGTCACTGACTGGCTCTTCGATCCAGGATTCGATGAGTTCGGATACAACTACAACGCCTGGATGTTCAGTGGCCGGTATTGTGACTATGATCGGGTTCTCGGAGGCGACTATTGCGACGTCGACCTCATCATGAAGTGGAGTCCGGAATGGATGAGCAGGGTGGATTCCAACAATGACACGAAGCTCGATCGCGGTTACGTTGATTGTCGAGGGGAGGGGACCAACCCCAACCTGACGGAGTCCCATTGCCCGGGAACATGGCTAACCAACCATCAGCGTGGAGAGTACGAACAAGATGGCAAGGTTTGCAAGTGGACGTATTTTGTGAAGATCGTCTATCCGGGGTACATGCCAACCGATGGAGATCTCGATGGTCTGGATGACGCATCTGGCGCTCGCATCTTATGGGGTGCCTTTATTGCCATCGAGAGCGTCGAGAATGATCGATGCGCTGGTTTACATGGAGTCGGAGAGTTGATACAACCTGCAGGCTTTGGCATCTACTAGGCCCCTCGGGGAGGCGGACAAAGTCTTGCCAAGATGATTCCTCTAAGGGGTAGGTGTGCTGCTTAGTTGCAGCCTTCCTACCCCTGTTTCTCTCCCCCCTGAATTATTTATTGACTCTATAGTCCTCGCTTAGTTTCACGCCCTGATTTGCAATCGCTGCAGCCTCGATGTATCGGCTTGGCATTGCCAGGCTTGCCCATTTGCGCAGCTCTCTGTAGTCGTGTTGCTTGCAAGCGTTTGAGCAGAAGCGCCGCTCGCTTATAGCTCCACCCTTGCCCGCTGGCTCCGCCAACCACCAAGCGCCCATTTTTGGGATCTCTGCCCCTCTGTTTTTTGCCGGTCATCTGGTCCCGTTGAGTCATACATATATGACAATATAGGTTCTGATACTTTATAGATATCGGAACTTGAATTAGACGGTGCATTCCCCACCGCGTGACTGTTTTCGTTAACATTCGCGCGCGTGGCTTCTGCTCGAGCTCTACCACCGGCCGCTGCTGGTCCCACCAGCTCACGGGGCAACCAGTTCCCCGCAGCTACAGAATCACTCATGCTTCGTGCCGTCGGGCATCGTTGTGCCTTCGAGCGTCGCGGCCTGGGATAGCTGTTCATCGGTCACCTTAGCCTCGGTCAGGTCGGCCCCGCTCAGGTAGGCATACTTCAGGTCGGCCCCGCTCAGGTTGGCATACTTCAGGTCGGCCCCGCTCAGGTTGGCCGCGAACAGGTGGGCCCCGGTCAGGTCGGCCCCGCTCAGGTTGGCCCCGAACAGCTTGGCCTCGAACAGCTTGGCCATGCTCAGGTTGGCCCCGCTCAGGTTAGCCTCGCTCAGGTCGATGAAAGCGTTGTGTGCCTCGATTAGGCCCGCCTCCCAAAGGAAACTCAGCAACAACCCCTTGCGTTCCCCATCCAGAGTCCGAAGTGTCGTTAGCGTTCGCGTCCTGGCAATGCTCCGCACTTCATCCTCTGGTTCTGACTCGCGCAAGTCCTTTTCCAGCAGCAGCTCTGCCATTCGATCAAAGTATGTTTGCAATCTTTCTTCTCGCCGCCTGTCTTCTACAGTCTCTCGGTTGGCCTCAATCCTGTCTCGTGCGATCTTACGCTCGGTCTCCTTTTCGGTTCTATTGAGCCACAAGGCACCTCCGGCCAGCACAGCGGGGATGATTAGCAGCTCGAGCCAGTCCCAGAGTTTCTTTTCACGCACTATAGTTTCGCCATTGGTGTGAGCACCAAATCCAGTCCACTCAGGCGAACTGTCAGGCCAGATGAGCCAGGATGCCACGAGTCCAACGAATGCAATGAGAAGAATTGTGAGGAGAATGGTAAGCTCTCGGAGGAGAAAGGCAAGCTCTCGCCTCCAATAATCTTTGGCTAGCCTAACTGCTCGCTGTATGATTCGTTTCGGCATCGTCTTATCTCCCCCACCCACCCCGTGGTACTTTTGTCCCTGCTCCGATGTAACTCATGTCCCATCCTCAAACAACGATAGTTGCTCGGGCCTCGGCTCCAGCAGCGCCCGCGCCTCCTGGATCACCTCGCCGGGCAACGTGCCAGTGTCTAGGGCGTGGTACTTCACCCTGGAGATCGTGCCATTTGGCCTGCCCTCCTTCACCCGCACCGTCCTGCAGCGTGGGCAGAGGTAGAAGCGGTTCGGACCCTTGATGTGCAGCCGGGTCATTGCTGGCCACGGTTGTGCCGTCTTGGTTTTGGCTGAAGTCGATTCTATCGGGTGGTGTCAACATTTTTTCTCCCTCTGCCTATACAAGGAAACCCAGAGGCTGGTTGTGTAGTTACATGTAGAACCCTGGTTTTGGTCCTGATAAATGATGGAATACAGAGTAAAGCAGCGCCTGCTTTTATCTTATGCTTTTTAGCTCTATAAGGAAATTCAGGGGCGTTTTGTGCAATCGAATCCTATACCGTTATGATCATAAGTCTATAGCCCCTGGCTTCTCGTCACCCTGGGCGAAACGTCGCTAGGTTGGCAGTATAGCCTGACACAAAACAGGCAAGATTCGCACTTATGCTTGTGAGGGCCTGACCCCTTCGTCAATTTCGTCAATTTCGCACCCCGGGCCGCATGGGAGATGTTGCCACCATTGCTCTTTAGGTACTCCAAGACCGCCAGCCGAGCTGTTTCGGGGTTAACCTTCCGCAGTGCTTTGTAGTCGATACGGTGTCCAGGATTCATAGTGCTTCCAACCTCGTCTCTGGCCCAGGTTCGCCAATTCTCGTACTCGCGTGATGTACTCATCATATCCGAAAACTATATACTGTATAGTATGTCCTGGACACCGCACAAGAGTAGCTTTACAAAGAACCCCAGCAGAGTGTATAATGCAGAAGAGTTGTTGAATATTCAGGCTCTGGGTGCTTCTGTAGAGCTTCTCCTCATAATCGCCTTTTTGGGTCTGCTTATGTGTAAAGGTTCTGTAGAAGGATAATAGGGCAAACCGGAAACAAGAAGGATGCTGATGCCCAGACACGATCCGCTATCGCCGGATGAACGGAGCGAACGCCTGTCTCGGGTCCGCCATGTTGACACTAAGCCCGAAATGGTGGTTCGCAAGCTCGTTCACGGAATGGGCTACCGGTACCGACTGCACAAAGTGGGCCTCCCAGGGAAGCCTGATCTTGCATTTTCATCCAGAAAGAGGGTAATATTCGTTAATGGTTGCTTCTGGCACCAGCATGGCTGCAACCATTACAGGATGCCACGGTCGCGGCAGGAGTTCTGGAACCCCAAACTGGAGCGCAACGTCGAACGCGACCGAACAGTCAGGTTGGCACTGTCTGAACTTGGTTGGGAAGTGTTGACAATCTGGGAATGTGAGTTAAGAGATCTGGACGAGATACGCCAACGAGTCAAGGACTTTTTGGGATGATGGATATTGATGGAACGTCTGTTGAGCTTTTCACGGGGGCTGGGGGTTTGGCCTTGGGCCTCGAACAGTCGGGTTGGCACCATCTGGCCCTTGTCGAGCGAGCCCGGTATGCTTGCGAGACTATCCGACTCAACAAGCATCGGGGGATCGAGTCGGCGACCTCGTGGAATCTGATCTCCGACGACGTACGTAATGTCCGGTATGCGGAGTTGTTTGAGGACGTGGACTTGGTGGCTGGTGGACCACCGTGTCAGCCGTTCTCCCTCGGGGGCAAGCACAAAGGTAGCAGAGACCACCGGAATATGTTCCCTGAAGCGGTTCGCGCAGTTCGAGAGTTGGCACCCAGAGCATTCGTCTTCGAAAACGTGAAGGGACTATTGCGTGAGTCCTTTTCGACCTACTACGGTTACATTGTGCTGCAACTCTCCTATCCGGAAGTGCAAATGAGGGATTCCGAGCAGTGGATTGACCACCTAGCACGCCTGAAGCGCCACCACACTTCGGGGCAACCAGGGCTTGCCTACAAAGTCGGGTATCGTCTCCTGAACGCGGCGGATTACGGTGTGCCCCAAAGCCGCCACCGGGTGTTCATCGTGGGGATACGCGGAGACCTGGGGCAAGAATGGTCGTTCCCGGAACCAACCCACAGCTTGAACGGCTTGCTGTGGGCACAGTGGGTCAGTGGTTCATATTGGGATGAGCACAAGGTTGCAGGACGTCATCGACCGGACGTGCCGTCGAAATTCCGGAGACGCGTTGAGAAGCTGTCAAACGAGTTCCCGCTGTTCGCGCCGTCGGAGAGCCGTTGGGCGACGGTTCGGGACGCCTTGGCGGGGCTTCCCGAGCCTCATCCTGATGCCGCGCCATCGGGCTTTCTGAACCACGAGTTTCGCAGTGGCGCTAGGTCCTACCCGGGTCACACGGGCAGCGCGCTGGACGAACCCGCGAAGACATTGAAGGCAGGGGATCACGGTGTTCCTGGAGGCGAAAACATGCTGAGGAAGCCAACGGGCGAACTGCGCTATTTCACGGTCCGTGAAAGCGCACGCCTACAGACCTTTCCTGACGACTACGAAATCAGCGGGCCATGGACCGAGAGCATGCGGCAGTTGGGAAATGCTGTTCCAGTCAGACTGGCCCGGACGGTTGGTAGCAGCGTAATGCAGCAGCTAAGCAAGGCATATGGCAAAGAAGCGTCCTAAGATACCGCGACCGACCGCGTTCAATCCCCTCAACAAGAAGAACCTTGGGGAAAGCGTCACCGACGCTCTGCTGCGGGAACCGATTCACCAGTTGCCGCCGAGCCCTTTTATTGGGGCCGGTGTGTACGCTCTCTACTACACAGGCCCATTCCCAGCATACCGAGAGATTAGTCAACGCAATCAGGGAGAGGCGTTTGCTTGGCCTATCTACGTTGGCAAGGCCGTACCGGCGGGGGCTCGGAAGGGTGGGTTTGGCCTGGACACCGATCCGGGGCAGGTGCTGCATAAACGTCTTTGCGAGCACGCCAAATCAATCGATCAGGCCCGGAATCTTGAATTATCGGATTTTCGCTGCCGCCTGCTGGTGGTGGACGACATCTGGATTCCTCTCGGGGAGAACCTCCTCATAGAGACCTTTTCGCCGGTATGGAACCGGAAGATAGACGGGTTTGGCAACCACGACCCCGGAAAAGGTCGATACAAACAAAGGCGCTCCTCATGGGATGTTCTGCACCCAGGGAGGCCTTGGGTAGAGCGACTCCGCAAGTCGCCTGGGGACGAGAGCGCCCTCATGGTGGAAAAGGCCGAACGCTACATCGTTAGCGTTGCCAAAGACATCGACGCCCAACAAGAGGATGGACAGGGGCGGTGAGAACTGCGGCCAGAAAACGCTGATCTCAGCGTGACTCCAGTTCGACTCTAGAGCGACCTCTGCCACGGCCAGCCTCCTCGGTAGTGTAGTTTCAAACTACACCCCACCGTAGTTTTACCGTAGTTAAATACGGCGGTCGTGCCGTCGGGGTTTGGGCTTAGGGTTGTGGTCATCGTTTCGGGCTCCTACTTGTATAAGGAAAAAAGAGGTAGCTTTGTGTAATCGGTTCCCGGTGTTGGGTTGTACTCCTGATAATATATGGAATACAGAGTAAAGCAGCGCCCGCTTTTATCTTGTGCTTCTAAGCTTTATAGGAAATCCAGGGTCGTTTTGTGTAATCGAATCCCATGCCGTTATGATCATAAGTCTATAGCCCTTGGCCCTGGGTGCAAGTCGCTAGGGTGAACCTAAATAATAAATAGGCAATACGGCTTCACCCCTTTGCCAATAATCGCACCCCTGCCCGCCTGGGCGTCACTGACATATGACGGCCGCGTGGGTCTTATGCATGGGATATCTTTGCTTGCATGGCTTTAGTTGCATAGCATGGTGTCATCCATCCTCGCCACTTTCGGATCCGACGGCGCTTCTTCTTGGGCGGCGGCCCCCACTCCTCACATTTCCACGGCCCTATATGCTATCCCGAACTTGACCTCGCGTTCTGCTTGTTCCGTTGATGCCACGACCAGCCTCCTTTTCTCAGGGGCTGGCGTCTGAGCTTGACATTGCCTACTAAAAGCGTGTATACTTGTAGTAGAGCAAGCCCAGACGGTTTGCTCCTCTAGCGCACGAGGGTGTATACTCAGCCGTGGACAGTGCGGGAAGAGGAACAAGCGTCATGTTTTCGCGCCGGCGGGCAGTTTCTTCTCGGAGGGAAATCATGAAACTCTATTGGCAGTCGTCACCAATCATAACCGTCGCAACAAATACCTTCATCAATGTTCCCGTCGTGTTGAAGTATGAAGACACGCCGCTTATACAGGTCATTAAAGAACATGGCATTGGTTTCACGTCACAGATTCCAATCTATCACTCAGACGGAACATATCTAGCGAAGGTTAAAGGCAACCGAGTTTATCCTACCAAAGCAGGAAAAAAAGCGAACATTGAGATAAGAGACACGCCGGGCAAGTTCATCTGCAGTCTTGAAAACAAAGTGATACTCGAACTATCCCACGGTGTTGGCGACGTGTTCAAAGCGAACGCAGAACTGTATGCGCCAGATGGGTACTTTGTTAAATGCTCGGATGCTCCTAAACCGGAGTTGTTCGATCTAGCGGGTAGCGCGATCAGGGTCGGTGGAGTTACGATGAGCGGATGCGTCTTCCAAAATCTGTCCGTCGGCATTTGGTTGCGTAAGGATGGTTCCTGTGCAATAGGAGTAGGATAGATCGTTTCTTTGGAGTTGATCTCGCCTGGGCGTCACTGACATATGACGGCCACGCTCACACCTTACCACCTGTGCAATTATGATCCTAAGTCTATAGCCCTGGGCCTACCCTCCCGCCTGGGTGAAACAAGGGAAGGCACCCCCACCAAACAGAGAACCCCCTGGAATATCGGCCGGGGGGCTTCTCTTACTCAGGAGAGGCGTGTCACCGCAATATGGGCCAGGTCAAGAATCTCGTTTGACAACTCTTTGACCACGTCTACCCTGGATTGCCTGGCCTCGGGTGTAGGAATGATAACTGTCCAGGATCCCATTATCTGCGCTTTGATCTCTCGTACCCGCTTGAGCTCAGGAGCCTTCAGTCGGGGCCGGACGATGAATTCCCAGGCCAGGAGCCTGGCCCATAACCGAGAATAGACCCTCTCTGGGGGTACATCGGCCGCCAGCTCGATCTGGTCCGCATCCAGATAAAAGCGGTAAGAAAGGTAGTCCAACAGGGCTGTTGTTCTTTCCTCTATTCTCGTCGCCTCAAAGGACCTTCTTGCCGCCTTTTCTTTGCGCCGATTGAGAATGGAAGGCAGCACGCCGCTGAAGAGAGCGACTAACCCAGAGAAGAGAGCGACGGCCCCCGACATGCACACAGAGACTACTGCTACGACGTCCGATGGTTCCATAGAAACTCCTTTCAGGGGAGGCGTTCCAGCACAATATGGGACAAGGCCTGAATCTCATCTGCTATCTCTGAAATTGTGGCTTCTTGTCCCTGTGTTAGCTCAGGCTTGTTTTCATCGGGCGCATTCGAAATGGCAACTGACCGGGCTGTTATCCGGTTTCTGATCTCTTTTACCCGCTGGAGTTCAGCCGCCTTATTGAAGTCCTGGGAGCTCCAGACCTGGGTGTCTTCGTCGCCTCGCCCCATCGGCCTCGTGGTCACCCTGGACCTTGTGCTGTCCACAACACACCACTGCACAACACAGCACCCACAAGTCTACCGTGTTTCCCGGAAGGCCGCCAGCGCCTGGCGTTCGCCCCACCCTGCCAGTCTACGGCCCCACCACGTCGCGCAGCCAGTAACCAATGGCAAACGCCACCGCCAGGGCAACCAGGTAGAGCAGCGCCGACACAATCCGCCGTCGCCAAGTCATCGTTGTGCCTCCTGGTGTTACTACTGTGCGGATTCCTCGTTGCTCCAGGCAAGCGTTTCTGATGTGCGAAAAACGAACTCCCCTTTGTCGGTCTCGTCAATTTCGCAATACTGCCCTTTGGGGTAGTCCATCAACCTGAAGACGTGCCGCTTTTCTCGTGTCTCTGTTGGCGAGTCGTACGGGTGTTCCTCGATTATCCATAGGTCGGCAGAACCTATGTATTCGCCTTGGGCCCCGCAGACTTTCCTGATGTGCTTCTCAAACCGGGCTACATCTTTCGGCTCTAAGGTCATCTCTAGTGTCATTATCCCCTCCTGAAGTTTATTAGTCCAGCGTACCACAATGCGACGGTTTCCGTCAAGTCTGCAGCTCCACACTTCTGATAATTGTGATAATCGCAAGTGTCCAAGCGCCTTCGTTGGGTAACGGCCGTGGGATCCGTTACCCTAGATCGTCAGCACTCCACCTGTACCTCACAGTATAAGCATGATGGAACATCATGGGGTGGAACAAGAGGGAGTCATTCCAATGCCTTTGCTCTTGTCGTCGCGTTCTCCATCCCCCGCTGGAAAGCCTCCCGTTTTCGTTGCTAGTCGGGAAATATTGACCGCTCATGTTGATCGCGCATGGGCGTCACTGACATATGACAGCCGCGCTCACACCTTACCACCTGTGCAATTATGATCCTAAGTCTATAGCCCTTGGCCTACCCTCCCGCCTGGGTAAAACGTCGTTAGCCTGACAGTATAGCCTGATACAAAACAGGCAAGATTCGCACTTATGCTTGTGAGGGCCTGACCCCTTCGTCAATTTCGTCAATCTCGCCGTCCCACCCTGTCGGCCCTGGGCAATGTCTTACTGTACTTTGCTCAGGCAAGGGTGTGGCTCTGGGGGGAGTATAGCTCGCAATGGGGTGGCTATGCTAGCTCGTCAACGGGGCATTGCGCTGATTTCGGCGCCATTGATCGTAGGCTGCCTTTGCAGCAGAATTTGCCACCCACTTCAAGACGTTGTGGGCTTTCTTGCGGTAGGGACACTCAGCCCCTGGCCCTAACTCTGGACAGACCTTCCTCAGGTCCTTGTGTTCATCTGCGGTAAGCATGCATTGGGGCAATTGTCCGAGCAGCTCCAAGTAGTTGGTGAACTCGTGGCGTACGCGGGCGAGAACAGCATGATAGGACGCCGCACCCACAAAACCAGACGCACCGGGGACGAAATCAGCAGGCAACTCGCGCGCCTGGATCCTTGGTTTCAGCGTCTCAGCCTTCTGCACAATCTCAAGGCCAGGAGCACATTCCTTGCCACCTATGAGCAACGTTTTACCTCCAGTTCCGGCACAGGTCGACACCCCGGCCGAAGCCCCGCTGCCAAGGCCAGCGCCAACTGGCAACTATACTTGCTTCGCCTCTTGGCTATTGCTTCACCTCACCAACTCGACGATCAACACAGCGCCCACAAGTCTACAGCAGTTCCAGAAAGCTCGCCAGCGCCTGGCGTTCGCCCCACCCTGCCTCCTCCACGCAAAAGACCCCACCGCGCTTGCGGTAGGGTCCGAGTGTGCTAGACTGCATGCAACCTCTCGGCCGGCTCCACGGCTTGGGGGCCAGGTCCCGGTCGGTGAATCCGCACCTGCCGGGACCGCTTCACAATTGGGTTGTCAATCTCTCTGCCAGGGCCAGCCTCCTGCCCGTATAAGGAAAAAGGAGAGCCGTTTGTGCAACCAGATGCTAAACCGTTATGATCCTAAGTCCATAGCCCTTGGCCCCTCGTCAGGCTGGTTCATCAGTAGCAATACGTGGACACTTCGGTCCCGCTCGCATCATACAGGTGACCACAGTCCCCTTTGTTGTTCCAGATCGCAGAACTGTGGGCAGTTTCGTCGGAGTGTCCGTGGCAGTGGGTACTGGCAGTGGCGTTGGTGTTGGCCCCCACAGGGCCATCTCTGCCTCTCTAGCTTCCTGCTGCGCAGCTATGAACAAGTCCTGGTAGCGCACATCGGGTGGATACGTTGACGACTGAGCATATCCGAGCCGGACCAGCTCGTTGTTGACGTTAGTTCCATCTTCCAGGAAGACGTATCGCAAGAGACGTCCATATTGATCCGTTTCCGAGACATCTTTTTCCAGATAGACAGTCTCGCCCTCGACAAGCTGTCGGTTGGCTTCAGTGGCCTCAGGTTCCATCCATTCGACTGGCTTGCTAGGGTGTACTGTTTCGGGCGTGTCAATACCAATATACCGCAGAGTGTAGACAGTTCCATCGACATCAACCTTGATCGTATCCCCGTCAACAACGCTAACACAAGTCGCCGCTGTTCTCTCGAAAGTGGGCGTTGGTGTATCAGTTGGCAGTGGAGTATTCGTGCATCGCCCCACCCCCACGCGCAAGGCGTTGTTAGGTGGATACGCTGGATGGGCCACTCTGAGGCATGTGGGATCAACTCACTGCACGCTAACTGCTACCCGATATTCTCCTTGATTATCAGCATATGTTCCTTTGGCGTCGTTAATAGCTAGATACAGATAGCCCTCACGATCTGCGATTATTTCCTTCTCGTCACCAATCAAGAAGGCGCTACCCGTGGAGTATTTGTCTATCCAACCTATCAACGACCCAATGATTCCCCGCTCGTTGTTGTCCGTTATGTACGCTTCGGGGTGCGGAAAAACCACTGGTACGAAGACCTGCGGATGGGCCAGCGGCTGCCCTTTGTACGTACAGAGCATGCCATCAGGGTTGGCAAAGTGATATCCAGAATCATACGTGATGACGCCAGATGCGGTGAAGGAAATCTTCTGGCCAGGGCTCACCAAGATGCCAGTGTTGATTCCACCCTCGCGCTCCGCGGGGACTTCAAAGAGTGTGGAACGAGGATGTTGAAACACGAAGTCGCCTCCCGGTTCACTCCCAATCAAATCCCCGTGAGAAGGGGTTTGCATAGATCGGGAGTGTTTCATCACCCTGTCAGTAACATGCGCCATGGCCTGTGAGGCCGTGATCTCGCCTTCGCTGCCCTCCGCGTCTCCAGAAAGTGCCTTGAGGAAATAAGACGTAAAGATGGAATGTCCATCTTCTGTTAAGTCGCCCACTCGTTGCTCAGCCAAACCAGCAGTCAGGACTTGTCTTGCTTTATGGGTCATACTGTCAGCAATCCATCGTGCAACACTGACGCCTTGAATAATGATGTCGGCTTGTCGCGTCGTCAATGCGAGTCCGCTGAAACAAGAATCAAACACATAGAGAATATGCTTCGCGGCTATTAGGTTCGAGTATCGTGTAATATCCTCAATACGCAAGCAGGTGCTCCAGTTGTCGGGTTCACTTTCTACAGTTGCAACATAACCTATTTCTGCACCAGATACAGCTTTGCGCGTCATTCCATGTCCTGCGAAGAAGAAGAACACTCTGTCATCTGACTGTGCTCTCTGTGATACGATCTCCAGACGATCACAGATGTTCTGCTGAGTTGCTTCTTGATCCAGCAAGATAGACACGTTCTGCCTATCGAACGCAAACCTGTTAAAAAGCAACTCCGCTACTGCAGAGGCGTCATTGACGGCACCATGTAAGTGCTGCAGGTGTGTGTAGGCATTGATGCCGACGATTACTGCGAGGCTCTCATCATACTTGGTGCTAAGTGAGTTCTCCATTTCTTACCTCCTTGAGTGAAGAAACTGTTTAACTTGCGCGAGTGGCCCCATCACGTGATTATGAGGAATGGTTCCGCAGCCCAGTCGTAGTGCGCACGATAGTGCACCCCACTCCCTTGCCCTGGGTAACTTCCACGGCTCACGTTATCCTTGCAAAGCCGCGCGCTCTGTCAATCGCTGCGTGTTCGCCAGGCTTGCCCAACCCAGACGCTCAGGGTCTCGATCCTCTGGGCGCTTTTCCTTGCGCCTCTACAACGCTCTGTAAGCGTTTCTAAGCGGAACAAGGCAATAGGATCCCTATGCTGTTTCTGAGGCCCCCAGGGTATGCTAGCATACCCCTCTAGAGCTCCTACAGGGCCATTTTAGGGTATGCTAGCATACCCAACACGCTGTAATCGTTTCTCCTGGGCGTTTTGTCGAATTCCCTAGACCCCTTCTTCTGACTGTTTTGGCGGGTCAATCTCTCCTGCCTCGGCCGCCTCCACTTGAGACCTTAGCAAGTGCTCTACAACGGCCGATACATTAGGCCGTTTACCATCAGGACCGGTCAAGCCCCACCTCTTGGCCAGCGCTCGCAGTCGTTGCGGCATGCCCTCGTCCGAGAACGTCACGGCCAGCAAGCGGCGCCGGCGCCGCTCCTCGCTCGGCCGCAGCGCTGTCTGACGCCCCTCTTCCAGCTTTGGCCCTTCCGGTTCTTTTCGGGTTTTCCTCGCCCGTTCTAGGCCTGTGCGCTCTGCGCTCATTGCCTCAAATCTTTCAAGAGACGCTTGATGACGGCGGTATACTCAGCAGCCGCGCGGGTCTTGTTCTCTGGATCCATCTCCCAAAGCGTCTTTCCCTCGCTCACTGATTGCTGGAAGATCGTTGCCCGATGTATCACCGGATATGTCGGCCCGATTATGTCCGCGGTTTCCTGCAACGCCTTGATAGCCTTGCGGCTGGCCAGGGTCCGATCGTCGACCATCACAGGGATCACCCCTAAGATGCTTGCCTTGCCCCCATCCTCCTGGAAGCTGGCCACCGTCTCTGTCAGCAACGCCAGCCCGTCCAGGGCAGCCGTAGAGGCCTCAGCCACGGCAAGAACGTAATCGGATGCCAGCATGGCGGCATCGTGCAAGATGCCGGCGCCGGGTGCCGTGTCCAGGATGATGAAGCGTGGGCCTCGTTTCTTCAGGGGGGCCAATGCCTTTGACAGACGGAGTTCACCAAGACGGGCTACAATCAAGTGCTCCTCAATATCGGCCGTTGTCTGGTCGGAGGCTAGGATCTTCAGGTTGGGCGGCCTCGCCCCTACGGCACATTTCCGAACCGCCCTACCCTCTTTCAGGACTTGATAGAGCCCCGGCCCACGCTCGAGGCCCAGGTAATAGGCCACATGCCCCTGAGCATCCAGGTCGACGATCAGCGTATCGTAGCCAGCCAGCGCCAGGCCATGCCCAATCGTCACGGCTGCCGTCGTCTTACCCACACCCCCCTTGTGCACGCCTCCGATCGTGAGTGTGATTGCCACTATGTCCCCTTCCTCGGGCGACCTGGCTTGACATTCTGCTTGTAGGCCATAAGGCTATCACGGTTCACAAGCCAGTCGCGGGCCACCTTGCGGGCATCAATGCGGCCTTGCCTAATGAGCTTTCGAACATGCTTCACGTGGTACCCTGCTAGGCTCGCCGCCGTTTGAGTGTCAATCCATCCATTGATCACGTCGGTATCTCCAGAATGCATATTTCCCCTAGTAATGGACTCCCTATACGCCTTCTATTTTATGTCTGCTCGCCACTTTTGTCAAGCGATTGCTCCGTCAAATCCCAAGTAAATTGAGGCTCAAATAGACTCAGTAAGTGAAGCGCCACTAGCTATCAAGAATGGTAGGCGCTTTTTCGTGTCTCTAAACAGTGAACTCTCGAACCGCCTATTTGCCATTCTACTGGCAGAAAGGCGTGAAACTTCACGTAGAAGAAGTAAGGCCCGCTGTTTTTCCGTCACTTGATTTTGACATCGGTTTAGTAGGATGGGTGGGGCTAACTCGACGAGGCGGCTGACTGATTGATAAGAACGGCTAACGTGCGAGAAATGACACGATCTTTGACAAGCTCACCAGTTTAGCTCAGATGGGGACCAAGGGTCGGGTTCTTGTTAGTAAGAGTCAGAGGTTATCAAACAATGATAGAACAAGCATTCTATTCCGGTGTCAACATGTGTCACACCCACTATAAGACGTGTGTCACATCACTTTGGAAATAAAAGGAGAAAAACTCATGTTCAAATTTATATTGCGGAAAGTCAAGCGAAGCTTGGCCATTGAGGTGTCCATCGGCCACTCTCGCGAGAGCAGGTGTCAGGACGAAGACAAGGACAAGAATCAGCCCAAGGACAAAAACAACACAGCACTGATACTAGCCCTGAGAGTAATCCTCGTCTTGGTGATGCTTCTCACCGCTCTGCTCACACCAGGGCTAACCAAGACTCTCGTGGATGCCCTGGTCAAGTAGCCCGTTGGGTATCCAGCTTACCCTGGGGGCTTGTGGCGCTGAGCAGCGACTTGCTGTACACGGTCTACGACGAGTTCCAGCTCTTCAGCGCCTCAAGGCCATATTGTACCTGTTGCACAGAAACCGCAGCAGAAGGCCTCTAGGAGGCTCCGAGCTGGCCCTATTGACGTTGCTGTGATTTCCAAGGGGGAAGGCTTTGTATGGATCAAGAGAAAGCGCTACTTCCCACGAGAACTGAATCCACAATGCGAAATGCTATGAGTGAATCGAAAGAATAACGAAGGTGACCAAGAGATAGGCCGAAACTGCTATTGACTCGTGCCCAAAATCATGGTTAACTAACTGTATAACAAAACAGTGACGCGCCCGAATCTTGGAGGAAGCAGGCGCGCCACACGGGGCAAGCCACTTGGGCTTGCGACTCAATAAACTATAGCCTAAATCTGTGGGCCTGTCAACGGGACATCTGTACTAACGATAACAGGCCCACAGGGTGGCTCTGCCCCGCAAAACTCACGGAGGTGGCACTATGAGCATTGCGGGGATCAGCCTCAAGTTCGAAAAGAAGAAGACCGGCGAATGGTCCTTAAGCGTCAAGGGAAAATCATCGCCCGGCCCAGGCAAAACAGGCCAACCATCTAGTCGGGGGAAGCCCGCCCGCTGGTGGGTCAGGGTGGTCTTAGTGACCCTGGCAACCACCAGCTTGGTCCTGGTTATTCTCCTGGCTCTCCAGATTGCGCCAGAAGTGGTAAAAGTGCTTGTGCAGCTAATCCAGCTATGGCTGCCCTAACTCATCAGCATTGCCTTAGTCAGCGGCTCACATCGCCCTGCACAATCGCTTGCTGGCCACCGTCTGTGGCTATGTTCACCTGCAGCGCCACCGTCTGGCGCGTTAGCTTGCGCACCCGGGCCAGCGTCTCACATGCTCGCAAGAAGCGCCGTTGTGCTGCTGACAGTCGGTGCTCCCACCATCTAGCTTGGGCCAATGCAATAGATTTCTGCATCACCTGGCCATAGCGCAACTCCACATCTTGCAGCCGAAGCCAACAGGTCAAAGCGTGGTCGATCAATATACATTCCAGCGCAGGAGCGCCCGCATGTCCCAACTCATCCCGAAGTAGCTCAACCCCTGTCTCGGTCGCCAACTCGTCTACTTTATTGCCATGCATGCGTTTTATGATCTGGTAGCGCACGTTGTTCCCCACATCACCAAACAGCCGCCATAGATCGGGGATCCTCTTAAACAACCCGCGCAACTGCTCAACGGCCTTGGGGTCTGGATTATCTGAGTTAACCTCGTCTAGGAGATCTTCTATCTCATCCCTGTTAGGAATCCATGATGAATCCCCTCGCACCACTTGCGTCTCACTCACGCTTCTTCCTCCACTGTCCCTTGTGCGTATGGTAACCATAAGCTAGTAACCAGGCCCGAGTCAGCATACGCACCAGGTCACCCGCCTCGTCAATTCGCTGATCATCGGCCAGCATCGCATCACACTCTTGCCGCCAGGCTTCCCGCTCTGCCTCGGCCTCTACCCTTGCCAGATCATCAAGGTCTGCTATCAACTCAGCGTGAGGGCCAGCGCCGATGTAATCGGAGATCACCCGGCCACCCACTCGCCGCTTGCGGTAGTAATAGACTTTGCCGCCTCGTTTCTCCCATCCCATCGTTGTGCTACGACTCTCCGTTATCCCCGCTTCCCTCGGCCGCCCACTCTGACCAGGATCCCCAAGCACAGGGCCACCCCTGGGCTTGGGCGAGCTCGGCATACTCACGGGCTGCCTGGGGATCGTCGCCCAGCCGTGCAAGGATTGCCTTGGCCTGGGCCTCCACCGTGGACCGGCGGGGTAGGGCGTCCAGCTTCCCAAGGTGATAGGTGACCCACGCTCGGAGATCCCCGCCGGCTTTCCAGAAGTCTGTCAGACCGTTCCCCTGGAGGGCCGCACCCGCCAACCACAAAGCGCCACCACCGGCCGCTGCTGGTCCCACCAGTTCACGGACCTACAGCCCGTGCAGCCACCACCCACGAGCACCATCATTCAATCTCTACGGTCTCATCTACCATGTAGATAGTAATCGATCCCAGGAACTCACTGACAGATTCGATCTGACCACTAATCGTTACTTTCTGCCCCTTGGAGAATTGCAGCGCTTCCTTCTTGTCCTCAACCACGTAGTAGATGCCACAATCACTAATCACGTCGATGGAAATGGGATACCCACCAAACAGAAAGCGCTTGTCCCCCACTTCTCTAATCAGACCAGACCAATCCTTGATCCGCTGCGCCTTCAGTTTCTTCTTGTAGGCGTCCCACTGCACGTCGGTCATCTGCTGTTTCGCCGCCAGGATTTGCGGACAGTCCAACGGGGCAGAACCTAGCCGTGGCACTGGCGTCAGCGGCACCGCCCGTCCTTCAGTCACCAGTGGAACTTCGTAGTCCTGAGTGAGCCAGTTGGGCTCCCATTGGAAAATCAGGTTCTCTCTCGCTTTTGGGCGATCGACAATCTGAGTGGTCCACCACCCCTCGCAGGTTCCACCTGGTTTGGCTGTACACAGATCGAACTCGGGCTCCTTCTCCGCGAGCCAGCTTGTGCCGTTGACCCGTCCGCTGCCATCAACAACAGCGAAGTCAAGCGGATTGAAGGTTTCCTCATTCTTGCCGGTGTTGGTACCAACAATGTACACCGAGAGAAACACGTTCCCGTCCTCAGGGCGCCAAATCCCTAGACGATAGTTCCATGAAACCTCGCGCACCCCGACCCGCTGCCCTTCGTACTCCAGCCACACCGTGGCGCCGGCCACGTCTGGCGTCGCAGTGGGCTCCGTGGCGTCTGGCGTCGCAGGTGCCCTCGGATCGTGTGATACTATCTGGACATAAACCTCCTGCCCAAAGCACTCCCGGCCACTTACGCACATCTGCCAGTTCCCACGATACGTTCCTTCCTCGGTTGGCGCTATGAGTATTACGGAGATCTCGGCTTCCTTTCCCGTGTCCGTCGTCGGTATGTCCAGCACATTCGAGCCGCCCATCTGCTCGCCGTCGACGATCGCCAGGCTATAGCCCGGACCCCACGTACACGTCCCGGTGTTGCGTACCCGCCACGTCTTGGTGAATGGTTGGCCCGACTCAACCTTGGTATTGTCCGGGATCGTGACGTCCGCCTGGAACGTGGCGCCTAGTGTGCAATTTGACGTGTCCACAGTGGGCATGGGACTCGGCTCAGGTGTGTCGGTGGGTTCGGTGGGTTCGGGGGTGGGAGTAGGCTCTAGTGTTGCAGCCAATGTCGGTGGAGCTGTCGGCGCTGGTGACTCCGGCTCGGACTCACCGCAAGCTAACCCTGCCAGGACCAGCATAATAGCGGCTACGATGATGATAAAAGTTCTCTTCTGCATCTTATTTCTGTTCCCCTCTCCACCGCCAGGTGTCACCCTTGCCCGCTGGATCCGCCAACCACAAAGCACCACCACCGCCTGGGCCTTCTCATACGTGGATCACCGCTCTGTCACCTCTGCTTTTCTTCTCTCTTCCTCGTCCCGCTGTCTCTTGATCCTGTCTTCCCTCAAAGACAATTTGTGCTGCACCCAAGACGTGGAAAGCCCCCCAATGATTCCACCTACAAGCGCGGCCCCCGCTGCAACCAGCGCAACAAATGTTCGGTCGCCCACGTCGGCCCCCAAGGTGGGGATCACATACCCACGTATCACGAAAGTGCGCACCGTATACCCGATCCAGAGCCCAACCGCGCAGGCGATCAGAAAAATCGCTGCCCACGCTGCTCGTCGCCGCCAGGTCATCGTTGTACCTCCGTTGCCATAGATCGCCCCACCCTACCGGCCGCCCTCGACCCTGGTCTGGCGTTTCGATCAGTCCTCATCCTCGCTGCCCGGGTACCTTCCCGTAATGTCATCCCGGAAATGACCCAATAGAGTCCCGATTACGCCAGGCCCGTCTTGTTCTTTTTGGTCAAAATAATCACTCATTTCCTCTGCAGTCCAATCGTCTGAGTCACCCTCGTCACTAATTGGAGCACTCCGGGGCTGCCGGGGCTGCTTGGGACGATCGCGCATTGCTCTTCTGTCTTTTCTTGTGCGGATGAACCAAAAAATAACCAGAGCAGGAATGCCGTACGCTATTATCGCCGGAATACATAGACATATCAGACTCTGACAGAGTTCCATCAGTTCCGCAAAGGAAATGTCAGGCAGCATTTTAGCCTCCAATCATGTTCTCGCGGCTCGTGCGGATGGGCGTTTCTCTCACCCACTTGTTCACGGGCCAATCACGTCGCGCAGCCAGTAGCCGATCCCAAAGCAAACCGCGATGCCAACCAGATAGAGCAGCCACAAAAAGGGACGTTGCTTCCAGTTCATACCTTACCCCTTCGTCATTTTCGCACCCCGGCTCGCTGAACCCGCCTGGTGACTCAGAGGTAGGTTTTGGTTCCTTTTGGTACCCCCTACCCTACCGTATTTTTACCGTAATTAAATACGGTCAACACCTGTACCCCTTCGTGCATTTTCGTCATTATGGCTATGAGGGTCTAACTTCTGCGTCCCGGTATTTTCCACCCAAGTTTCCATATCTATCCCCAATCCTGCCTCAGAGGTATGTTTTGGTACCATCTATCCCGCCGTACTTTTACCGCAATTAAATGCGGTGCTTCTGATAATATACCTAATGCGGAGTAAAGCAGCGCCTGCTTTTATCTTGTGCTTCTAAGCTTTATAAGGAAATCCAGGGGCATTTTGTGTAATCGAATCCTATACCGTTATGATCATAAGTCTATAGACCTTGGCCCTGGGTGCAAGTCGCTAGGGTGAACCTAAATAATAACTAGGCAATACGGCCCCACCCCTTTGTCAACAATCGCACCCTGGCCGCCTGGGTGTCATTCCGGGCAATGGGGTCTTTCCTATCCCGAATAGTAGAGTTAATGGCTGAACATCATGGGGCTGAACAAGAGGGGGTCATGCCAGTGCCTTGGCTTTGTCGTCGCGTTCTCCATCAGCCGCTGGAAGGCCTCCCGTTTTCGTCGCTAGTCGGGAAGTATTGACCGCTCATGTTGATCTCGCATGGGTGTCACTGACATATGACGGCCGCGCTCATACCTTACCACTTGTGCAATTATGATCCTAAGTCTATAGCCCTGGGCCCCTGCGTCAAAGTTTGCTCCCCCCACCCTGTCGGCCGTGCTGACCGTCCTGGGACCTTGTGCTGTCCACAACACAGCACATCCACACGTGGCACGATGCCACGCATTAGGACCGCCCAGCACCGTGCCTCACAAAAGGCACACCCCCTCCAACAGCAGCCCAATTCTCCGAGCCAACCCAACCCTTACAATTCCGCCTCATCTGCTCACACAACAGTATCACTAATATACATCGCTCGTTAGCGGCCACGATCAAAGAGTCAAAGCGGCTCGCCTCTTTCTTTACATGCACCTGGGTCTTGTGTGCCTCAAGCAATCCCCATCGTTCTGGCAGTTCATCAGGCTTCAGCAAACCCGGCGGCGTCATGTAGTACCGGAAGTTGCCCAGCCCATACTCACTATGCACACGCGACAACTTCTGCAAATCGTTGCGGAAATCGTTCCGCGAGACCTTGCACTCCAATAGGATCGAGTACCCCTCTTCGACATAGCGCCCCTCGAGGACCGCCCATCCACCTGACCAACCCATAGCATCAGGTCTCTCATGCACCAGGCCAATGCATTCGGAGGCCACCACACCGCAATTCTTCGTATTCCTCAACCAACGCATCGCCCGCTTTACCAGGTCAGCGTGAGTCATCGCCGCTCACCCAGAAGATCAGATGCTCTGGTATCTTGATCATGTCTTACCCCCCCCCCCCCCCCCCTCTCTCTTTCTTTTCCTTTTTTTTGTTTTCTCTCTGCTCTCCTCTTTCCGA